>Ga0190270_10001310_pt1 | contig 11515 bp, 15 predicted proteins | sample Popmic320T_FD_133748 | JGI IMG/M metagenome (GOLD analysis project Ga0190270, IMG submission 133748) | Populus adjacent soil microbial communities from riparian zone of Weber River, Utah, USA - 320 T | ecosystem: Environmental > Terrestrial > Soil > Riparian zone | place: USA: Utah | collected... | reverse complement strand
TCTGCGGGCGGCAAGTCCTCGTGTTAAAGTTTAGTTAAGAAAAAGTTTAGTTTGGAGGAACTAATATATGTTTAAGCAGATAAAGGTCTGGCTTGCCCTGACCACGCTTCTTTCATTGCTGGCGCTCGGCGCGGCATGCAGCAAGTCGGCGACAAATGATGCCGGACCAGAGACGGCGAGCTCGAGCGGTAAGGCGTTCACGGCTCCGGCTAATGCGGGAACGGTAACCGGCGTCATCGCCTACAACGGCGCGCCGCCTGCAGCCAAAAAGATCGACACCTCAGCGGACCCGGTATGCGGAACAGCAAACCCAAACCTGACGACGGAGGATACTCTTGTTAAAGATGGAAAACTGGGTAACGTTTTTGTTTACATAAAGGACGGAGCAACGGCCGACGGCACCAAGGTTGGTGACTATACCTACACTACGCCGACGGACGCCGTGACCCTGGATCAAAAGGGATGTCACTACGTTCCGCACGTAATGGGACTTCAAACAAACCAGAAGCTCAGAGTCACTAACAGCGACCCAACCCAGCATAACGTTCACCCCACGCCCAAGAGCAATCCTGAGTGGAACCAGACGCAGGCGAACGGGGCGGCTCCCATTGAAAAGACTTTCGCCCGTGCTGAAGTGCTGATTCCAGTGAAATGCAATCAGCATCCCTGGATGAAGTCGTATGTCGGCGTATTGAAGCATCCATTCTTCGCCGTAAGCGCGGAAGATGGATCGTTCACCATCAAGGGTGTGCCGCCGGGGACTTATACGGTAGCTGCATGGCACGAAAAGGGTGGGCCAAACGGCACTGAGAAGACGATGCAGGTTACAGTTCCCGCCAGCGGTAGTGGCAAGGCTGACTTTGCATTTGGTGAAGCTGCGGCGGCGTCTAACAGGCCCGGTCTGCAAATGATGCCAGCGCTTGATGTGCCGATGATTGGCAGACACTGAGAACATTGCCGAATGCCGATTGCCGATTGCCGATTTGAAGGGCGTCGTGGTCTTTGGAGGTTTGGCGCTCTCACTAAGTCGCGCTAATAAGGAGCAATCGGCAATTGGAAATTGGAAATCGGCAATGAACAAGCTTGTGCACCGTTTCGCGTTGCTGGTGGCCGGCGCGACGTTTTTCCTGATAATCGCCGGAGCGCTTGTTACCAGCCACGACGCGGGTCTGGCAACGGAAGATTGGCCGCTCTCGAATGGCCAAATTTTTCCGGAGATGGTTGGCAATCTATTCTGGGAACACGGCCACCGCATGGTGGCCACAACCGTAGGAATGCTAACTATCGTCCTGGTAGGTCTTTTATATTCGAAAGAGAAACGACGCTGGGTGCGGCGCCTGGGTTTAGCCGCACTGGCAGGCGTGATTGCGCAGGGACTGCTCGGCGGCTTAACAGTTAAGTTGATGCTGCCGCTGGCTGTCTCCACCGCCCATGCAACGCTTGCTCAGCTCTTCTTTTGCACCACGGTCAGTCTGGCGGTTTTTACTTCTTCAAGCTGGATTCAAAGCCGTCCGACTATAGAGGAGCAGGGAAGTGTGCCCGTGCGTTATCTATGCATCGCGGCGGCTGCAACCATCTTTCTGCAGTTGATCCTTGGCGCCACACTGCGGCACTCGGCAACGTGGGACAAGCCACTGCCAACTGATTTACTGCTGACGCACATCGCCGGCGCGATCGCTGTAATGCTGATCCTGGGAAGCGCGTCGCTGATCATTTTGCGGCGCCACGGCGGTGAGAAGTTCCTGGCGCGACCGGCGCAAATTGCGCTTTCGTTGCTGGCGCTCCAGCTTCTCTTAGGTATCGCGGCTTACTGGACACGGACAATATCGCCGAATGATCCGCAGCCGCTTCAGCCAATGGTAGGAGTCACAGTGGCGCACGTGGCATGCGGTGCACTGGTTTTTGCAACCACAATAGTTTTGACACTACGGGCATTCAAAGTGCTCCGCGCGCCGGAAACAGCGATTAACTTCTCGGCGTCGCCGCAACGATCGTAGTCTTGTCGTCGGTTGTGCCCCAACGGGCTACGTCTTACAGCCCAGGGTTGCCGGGCTTTGACGGCTACCCTGGGACGGGCAGGGAAAGCTCGATCATTCAACCGCAACGCGGTTGTGCCTGCTTTGCGGATTCTTAGATACCAATGACGCAACCGCGTTGCGGTTGAAGAATCCCTTTATCGCTTTTCCCAGGGTAGCCGTCAAAGCCCGGCAACCCTGGGCTATAAGACGTAGCCCCGTTGGGGCAAAGAGAAGCAAGTGCTTCGGTTCTAACTAACGTTCTATTCTGGGTCCTGATCAAGAAGGGTTACAGTTTTCATAAATGGAAGAGTTTGCAATAGAACTTGACGGTAGCGCTGCGGTTCGGTTCCAGCGGCTAAGCCTGCGTGAGCGGCTGGCTGCGTACGCGGAACTTACCAAACCGCGCATCACCTTTCTGATCGTACTCACCTCGGCCGCGGGATTCGCCCTGGCTTCTCCAGGACAGGTCAATTATCCGGCGCTCGTCGCCGCTATGTTCGGCATCGCTTTATTATCTTCGGGAATTGCCACCCTCAATCAATACATGGAGCGCGACCTCGACGCTCTGATGAGGCGCACGGCCGATAGGCCGCTGCCTTCGGGAAAACTTCTACCCTGGGAGGCGCTCAGCTTTGGTGTAGGCCTCACTGTCGTGGCAGAAATCTACCTGACAATATTGGTCAACCCCTTGACCGGCCTGCTTGGGCTCACCGTGATCGCGGGTTATCTGTTTGCTTACACTCCACTGAAGACACGAACTACGTTATCTACCATGGTTGGCGCGTTTCCAGGGGCAGTTCCGCCGCTGATTGGATGGGCCGCAGCGCGAGGCGAATTAAGCATTGAGGCCTGGGTACTGTTTGCGATTCTGTTCCTCTGGCAGTTCCCACATTTTCTGGCAATCGCCTGGATGTATCGCGAAGACTACGGGCGCGCAAATATTCTCATGCTGCCGGTAGTTGAGCCTGACGGTCGCGTCACAGCGCAACAAATCGTGGTTTACACTGTGCTTCTTCTGCCTGTTAGTTTGCTGCCGGCCGCGCTCGGAATTTCCGGAAGAATTTATCTCTACGGCGCAATAGTTCTCGGATTACTTTTTCTTTACAGCAGCCTGCGGGCTGCGTTTTCGAAGTCGCGTCAGGAGGCCAAACGTCTCCTGCTCGCGTCGGTGATATACCTGCCGCTCTTGTTTATTTTGATGGTCGTTGACCGGTAAATGGTGAATGGGAAAGCGTAGCTTCTAATCGTAGACTGCGACAATCGCCTGAGGCCCTCACTATTTACCATTTACTATTTACCATTCACCTCAAGGAGATCTAACCGATGGGACGAGCTCTTGCGGTTATTATCTGGATCCTGACTCTGGGTTCAGTAAGTCTCTTTTTTGTTAAGAAGTGGTGGTTTCCAACCGCCATCTCTTCACACGCCCCCGCGCTTGACCAGCAGTTTCTCATTACAATTATTGTTGTCGGCCTGTCGTTTACGGCCGCTCAGGTTGGTTTGGGATACATGGTCTGGAAGTATCGAGATCGCGGGCAGACGGAACGCGCACTCTACTCGCATGGGAGCAACCGGCTAGAGGTTGTCTGGACCATCGTAACGGCCGTTATCTTTATCGGGCTGGCCGTGATGGGCCAAAGCGTTTGGGCATCACTACACTTCAACCAACCTCCCGCCGACGCGTTCAAGATCGAAGTCGTCGCTCAGCAATTTCAATGGAACTTTCATTACACGGGAAAGGACGGCGTGTTTGGTCGCACGGACCCGGGTCTAATCGACGACTCCGCGCTTAACTTCATTGGCCTGGATGAGACTGATCCCAACGCGAAAGACGATGCGGTGCACAGTGTTATCGCCATCCCTTCCGGCCGGCCGGTCGAGTTGATCCTTCGCTCGAAAGACGTAATTCACAACTTCTGGGTGCCGCAGCTCAGGTTTAAACAGGACCTCGTTCCCGGCATGGCCATCCGCGTCCACTTCACTGCAAACAGGCCCGGCAAATATGAACTCGCGTGTGCGGAGCTGTGCGGACAGCTTCACTTCAAGATGAGAAGCTTTATGCTCGTGCTGCCCGAGGATGAGCACACGGCGCTAATGGGTTTGCCACAGGACCAGTTTCAAACCCGCATGACTGAGTTGCTGGCAAAGTATCCTTTGCCTACTAATTAAGCTGCGACACAGGTTCTTAATTCGCGCTCACCACTAGGAGACTAGAGAGATGTCAGATGAAACGCACGATGCAGTTCACCGGCACCCAGCGCCAACCAGCTTCATTCGTAAGTACATCTTCAGCCTGGATCACAAGGTAATCGGCATCCAGTACATCATCCTCGCGCTCGTTGCCGTGCTGGTAGGGATGACAATGTCGGTGCTGATGCGTATGAACCTTTCGTGGCCGGGAACTAATTGGCCAATCCTGGGCACCTTGTTTCCGGGCGGCGCGCCCGACGGCATGATGACGCCGGAGTTTTACCTGTCCCTGGTGACCATGCACGGCACCATCATGGTCTTTTTCGTGCTGACCACAGCGCCACAGGGTGGATTTGGAAACTACTTTCTTCCTATCCAAATTGGCGCGGAGGACATGGCGTTTCCGGTGCTCAACATGTTGTCGTTTTGGGTGACGCTCGTCGGATTCATCGTGATCCTCGCGGCCATCTTCTACTCCGGCGCCGAATCGACAGTCGGCCCAATCGGGGGGTGGACCGCTTACGCGCCCCTAAGCGCTTTGCCAAACTCCGGACCGGGGCAGGGCCTGGGGATGAACCTCTGGATCATAAGTATTGCGATCTTCTGTGTCGGCTCGTTACTGGGTGCGCTTAATTTTATTACTACCCTGCTCAACATGCGCACGCGCGGAATGTCTCTGATGCGTATGCCGTTGACGTGCTGGGCCTGGTTCACTACCGCGGTGCTTGCGCTCTTGTCGTTTCCAGTCCTGCTGGGCGGCGGCATCCTTTTGTTACTCGATCGCGTGGCCGGCACCAGCTTCTTCATTCCAGGCGGACTTTACGTCAGCGGCGTGCTGGCAGGCACGTCACCGAATTTTCCGCCGCACACGGGCGGCTCCCCGATTCTTTGGCAACACCTTTTCTGGTTCTTTGGGCACCCTGAAGTTTACATCGCGATTCTGCCCGGCATGGGTGCTACGTCTCACATTCTCTCCACCTTCGCACGGAAACCCGTCTTCGGTTATCGGGCGATGGTGTTTGCCATATTCGCCATCGGCCTGCTCGGGTTCTTCGTTTGGGGACACCACATGTTCATTAGCGGCATGAGCCCCTATTCGGCGATGACTTTCTCGATTCTGACTCTTTCGATCGGCGTGCCATCGGCGGTGAAGACATTCAATTGGCTGGGTACGTTATGGGGCGCGAAGATTCGTTTCAGCACACCGATGCTATTTGCGATCGGCTTTGTTTCACTGTTCGTGGCCGGTGGGATTACCGGTTTGGTACTGGGTCAAACATCTCTTGACCTGCCTATGCACGATACCTATTTCGTTCCGGCACACTTCCACCTGGTAATGGGTGTCGCTTCGATCTTCGGCATGTTTGCGGCTCTTTACTTCTGGTTTCCCAAGATGTTCGGACGCTTCATGCATGAAGGCATGGGCAAACTACACTTCTGGATAACGTTTATCGGCGTCTACTGCATCTTCGTTCCGATGCATACCATGGGAATGGTCGGCATGCCGCGCCGCTTCGCACAGTTTACCGAATACGAATTTCTGGCGTCGCTGCATCCGCTGGTGGTGTTCGTTTCCATCTCGGCGATCGTCACGGTTTTGGCCCAGTTTCTCTTCTATTTCAATGTCGTATGGAGCATCTTCAAAGGCAAGAAGGCCAGCGATAATCCCTGGGAGGCAACCACGCTCGAATGGATCACAACCAGTCCGCCTCCGCACGATAATTTTGCCGGCATATTGCCGACGGTGTATCGCGGCCCGTACGAGTTTGCAGTTCCGGGCGCACCGAACGACTACTTAATGCAAACAGAACCAGAGCCGGGCGAGCACCCGGCCGAAGTGGGTGGAAATGGCCACAACGGTCACAAGCACTAAGCCACGATCAAGATCGGGTTTTGGCGGCGGGCCAAAGTCTCCTCGTTCGAATGGAAACGGTTCGCATAAGCGAAACGGTCATTCGTTCTCGCCGGAGTTTTACGCCAGTCGATACCGGGTTGGGATGTGGGTCGCTTTGGCGGCAATACTGATGATGTTTACGGCGCTAAGCAGTGCCTACATCGTGCGCGCGGCTTCATCAAACGATTGGCTGCCGTTAGCGATGCCAAAGGTATTGCTGTTTAGCACGGCGCTCATAATTGTTAGCAGCCTGACTCTGGAAGCCGCGAGACGAAAACTTAAAGAGCTTGCACAGGGCGCATACAAGCGCTGGCTCTTAATTACAGTAATCCTGGGCCTGGGCTTTGTCGCCTCGCAATTATTGGCCTGGCGTCAACTCATAGGGCAGGGGATTTATGTTTCGAGCAATCCGCACAGCTCTTTCTTTTATCTCTTAACTGCTACACACGGAGCACACTTGCTCGGCGGCCTGCTGGTCTTGGTTTTCCTGACGATCAGAACCCAGGCTTCAAGCGATAGTGACGTGGCAGTAGCGAAGAGACAGGCCGCGGCCGATGCGGCGGCGCTCTATTGGCATTTCATGGCGGTGTTGTGGATCTACCTTTTCGTGCTGTTGTTTTATTGGAGATAGGTGGCACAGACTCTGGTCTGTCTACTTTGGAACCTAACAAGCAACCACAGATTAAGTCTGTGCTACTGGAGGTGACAGGTGAGTACTGAAGCACGCGCAGTACATTTTCCGGCGGCTGATTGGGACGGTGGGGTGCATCCCTATCGCGTTGGTCATCGCAAGCTTGGAATGTGGTTGTTCATTGTTTCCGACTCATTGACGTTTTCTGCGCTGCTGATGGGCTATGCTTATCTGCGCGCCTCAAACGTTTGGCCCACGCCCTTTCCATTCAACCCAAGCATTCTCTTCGCGACGTTGATGACCTTCTGTCTGCTCTCCTCGAGTTTGACGATGGTTTTTGGAGTGTCGGCCTCGAGCCGTGGGGACAAAGCGAAGGCGCGTAAATGGATTCTGGCGACCATCTTTTTCGGTGTCGCCTTCCTCGTACTGCACCTCTACGAGTGGAACCACCTTATTCATGACGGGTTGAGGCCGTTTAGCCTGCCCGCGGACTGGGTAACGGCATTCACCTCGACTGATGGACGGCCGCCATCTCCCTTATTTGGGGCAACGTTTTTTACCATTACAGGGCTGCACATGTTTCACGTTTTCACCGGGGCAATATACCTGAGCGTCGTGGCGGCACGGGTCAACAAGCTGAAACATGAAGACGTTGAGATCAGCGGACTCTATTGGCACTTCGTAGATCTCGTCTGGATGTTTGTTTTCCCGTTGATCTACATCCTTTCGGTTGACGTAGGCGGGCATTTGGCAAAATAACCCGACAGCTTATCGTGGAGGACCATGGAATGAGCGCACACGCTGAAGAACATTTCGCCGGAAGTAATAAGCTGTTTGTTTCGATATGGATATGGCTGGTCGTGCTGACGGCGATCGAAGTATTCCTGGCTTACAAGCCGATGTCAGTGGTGCTGATGCTGACTATCCTGATGGGCCTTTCGATTATTAAGGCCGCGCTGATTGTCGCTTACTTCATGCACCTTAAGTTTGAGCGGCTAAGTCTGATCCTGACTATTGTCCCGATGCTGGTAGTCTGTATCTGTTTGCTGTTTGTATTCTTCCCGGATAGCTTTAGGGCCGCGGGCATGCGCTACCAGTTTAAGGAGCCGCCGCCGGTTACGACTACTGAGGAACACTGATGTGCCTTTCTATTTCTAAACGGGTGGTGTTAGTGCTTTTTGCCGTCGCTGCCTTGCTCGTGATTGCGAGCACCGCTGCCGGCCAGTGCTCGATGTGCAGGACCGCGTTGACCGGTTCGAACAACGCTCTGTTCATTAGAAACTTCAATATTGGAGTCCTGGTGTTGCTGGTGCCTCCCGTGACGATCTTCTGTTCGATCTTCGTCGTACTCAATCGATATAGGAACTCGGCGGGCGAAGTGGCATCGGACCTCCGCGACGATAAGAGGGACAGTCATTTGTAGGAGCCCGGGGCGAGCTTTATGAGGTATTCAAGAAAAGTAAATTGGGCGGCGCTTTTGTTGATGCCTCTGATTGCTTTTCGGGTCGCTCTGTCGCAGTCGGACAAAGCAGAAGCATGGGTCACGGTGAAGCCTGACACCGGCGGTTTTTCCGTGTTAATGCCGGCTAAGCCCGACCTCGAAACGGAGCAGGCGCCAATTGCCGGCAACAAGTACGAAACGACTACCTACTCCGCATCGGAAGCCAGTACGGGCAACATCTTCCTCGTAATCACGCAGGAGACTCCAACCCTAACTCAAGTGCTCGGTACGGCGAAGAGAATGGACCAGTTTGTAGAGGGTTTTAAGGAGGGTTTTGGGAGCGGCAAAATGAAGGCTGAGCTCACCTATGATCGTGAGCTTGCGTTGGACGGCCGTTATGGACGCCAATATACGTTTGCATATGCGGAGACGCGGGGAATTCTGCGGGCGTATGACAGTGGCAGACGCGTCTACGTACTTCTGGCTCTCGGTGGCGACGAGCGAACTACCGGGATAGCTCGGTTCCTGGAGTCGTTCAAGTTTACGACCTCGCTTCCAACGCCGCCGCCCCCGGTTAATCCACCGCCGAAGCCGTAAGCGTGTTTGGAAAGTTGAGTACCAGATGGCCGAGGAAAATCTTCTACGCATCGACGTCGAAAAGCGAACAACGCGCGGACGAGTTTGTCCGCGCTGCGGTGGCAAGATTATTCCATCGGACCGTGCTGTTTATCAGAGCACAGCAGATCCAACAGGATTGTTTCCGATTTGGCAATGCGAACGATGCGGCTACGAAGAGATGTCAGAACGCGTAAAGCCGGCCGGAAAAGCGAAGCATTAGATAGGACAGGCATTCCTGCCTGTCGGTCTTTGAATCTAATGATGAGACCGGCGGGATAAAAGGTTTCTCAAGGATTCACAGGAGCAAGCAATGGGAATGGCCAACACCGAAACACGAAGCATGAACAGTGAACTCAAACTACTTAATCTGATCTGCATCATGATCGCGCTCGGCTTCCTTGCACTGATCGTGCTTAACGCACTCTTTTCTCCACAGTTGATTACCACTGACAATCTCTTCGTTACTATGGTGTGCCTGGTGATGGCGCTGATGTTTGGAGCCATTCCCTTGTTGCAGCTCCATTCGGAAGGCAAACTTCCGATTCCGTTTCAGAAGCGACTGGCAAGACGCGCCGAGGCGGCTAAGATTGCTGCGTCCGGTACTCCGCCGCTGCTCGACGCCAAAGGTCGCGCGGTTCCCCCCGATGTGAGATCCATGGTTGCCAATATGAAACAGAAGCAACCGCAAAAATAACCCTGGCTTACTGCTGTCCTGACACATCCGGCCGTGAATGAAATCCAAAAACGAGTGCTTGGAAGTTTTGCCTATTGGGGCAAAGAAAAGCTTGATCTACATGAGTTGTTTGAAGCCGGCGGGAACGATCCTGAGCAGCGCACGGCCGTGTTCTATGCGGTCGAACAACTAGTGGCAGACGGGCTGTTGTTTGAAGAGGGAAATGATTTCTACTCTTTAACCGAGAAGGGAAGAGAGGCGGCCTCGTTACAGAACTGAGGGCGCCGGACGCTGGAGGCAAAGTCGGCATAGCTGCCTTCAGCCCTCCGGGCTAAATTGCCTGCTTCAAGCCCCAGTTGTATTCAGAAGGCTGAGGCGCATCGAAGAATAAATGCCTGAATACATTTACTACCTGCCACACTTTAACGCCCTTCTAAATACCATCAGCGCCAGTTTTCTGATCGCCGGCTATTTATTCATCAAACGCGGCCGTATTGACAGTCATAAGAAATGTCAGTTAACCGCCGTAATCACGTCGACGCTTTTTCTAATCTCTTACCTGACCTATCACTACTACCACGGTGACACGCGCTTTCTGGGCCAGGGAATAATCCGGCCGATATACTTTACGATCCTAATCACGCACGTCATCCTGGCAATTGTGATTGTGCCGCTGGTATTGATTACGCTGTCTCGAGCACTGCGTTTGGATTTCATCAGACATCGCCGCATTGCGCGGTGGACGTTGCCGTTGTGGCTGTACGTTTCGGTTACGGGCGTTATTGTTTATTTAATGCTTTATCATTTCTACCCCACACCAGTGCTTTAATGTAACGCAAACTGTTAGTTTGCGGACGACCCGTTACCTTGCTCGAATGCACTAATCAACAGCCCCGATATGATACGTCCGCAAACTAACAGTTTGCGTTACGTGGGCCGCAAGGTGCAGCTTGAAATCTGAACTACTTAAATGGACGACACCGATAACAATCCCCAGATCAAGGCCGTCAGTCCTGAAGTGCGGCGCATCCGCGCGTCTGGCCCGATTCTAATCCTGGCGGTTCTGTTTGTCGGCGGCGCCTTCCTAACCTGGTATTTCACCTGGTTCGGGAGAGAACTCTCCGACGCAGATATTTCTCAATACCTTGTCGACGAGAAACATCCCCGCCGCGTGCAACATGCGTTGTTGCAGATTCAGCAGCGTATCGAGCGGGGAGATGGAAATGCCAAGCAGTGGTATCCGCAGCTTGTGGCATTAAGCAATCATCCGGAGACTGAGTTTCGCCTGACCGTGTCCTGGATGATGGGGTTCGATAACAAGTCGACGGAGTTTCACCAGACACTCCTGAAGTTGGCCCGCGATCCCGAGCCGATCGTGAGGCGAAACGCGGCGTTAGCGTTGGTTCGATTCAATGACTCGAGTGGTCGCGAAGAGCTTTTAGCAATATTGACGCCCTATGAGTTGAGGTCGGGCAGTGAGGGCGAGGTTTCCAGCACATTGAAAGAAGAGTCGCCGGTTGCACGCGGGACGCTGATTGGGCGAATCATCCAAACCGATAGCAAGATGATCGAGGTTCGTTCACCACTACCGGGAAAGATCGAAAGAATACTGGCCCCCAGCGGATCGAAGGTGGCTTCGGGTGCGCCGTTGTTGACGATTAATTCCGACGAACAAAGTGTTTGGGAAGCGCTCCGGGGATTGTCACTAATCGGTAAACCTGAGGACCTGCCGGCGGTAGAACGATTTGCCCAGGACGAGGCGCACGCTGAGCGTATACGCAAACAAGCGGCTCTGACAGCAAACGCTATCAAGAGCCGCAGAAGTTCCCAGGCACAATTTGTAGAACAATAAAACAGACGCTAAGCAGCGGGTGGAGCAGGAGGAAGATCCGGCAGCGTAATCCCGTGCGCGGCTTCCCAATCGTCAGTAGGAACCATTTCAATAGCGTCCCAGGGACAACCATCCAGGAATGCGCCGTCGGGTCCCTTGCTGATGCATTTCTGACAACCGATGCATAGATAGGGATCAACCTCGATCCGCCCAAACGGC
>Ga0190270_10001309_pt1 | contig 11516 bp, 9 predicted proteins | sample Popmic320T_FD_133748 | JGI IMG/M metagenome (GOLD analysis project Ga0190270, IMG submission 133748) | Populus adjacent soil microbial communities from riparian zone of Weber River, Utah, USA - 320 T | ecosystem: Environmental > Terrestrial > Soil > Riparian zone | place: USA: Utah | collected... | reverse complement strand
GCCCTGGACGACGCGATCGAGCAGGGGGCGCTGTTTTGCAACATGCTGCGCGAGAACAGGAATTTGGAGTAGGCGCTCTTAAATCAGAACATGTAAGATTGGTACAGTACCGCGCGCGTAAGCAAGCGGCCGTCTCATAAGTCAGCCGCTTGCTTACGCGCGCGGCACTGTACCGACGTCCCAAAGCCCCCCGTCTGGCGTCATAATTTTCGGCGCCTCCTTTCTTGCGACCTACTATCAACGCTACTACCATACGCGCTGGAAATCATCCGAAATAAAGGCGGTCTCTTAGAGAATCAGCATGGACGGAGTATCAGTTTCCAAATCGGAATGGACACTGAGCGCGGAGGCTCTGGCACGATTTTTGGTCGGCCTCGATCCGGACTCTGATCGCGCCGGCCAGAAGTATGAAAGCCTGCGCCTGACGCTGATGAAATTCTTCGACTGGCGGGGGGCGTATTTCCCGGAGGAGCTTGCCGACGAGACGATCAACCGCGTCATCCGCAAACTTGACGAAGGCGAAACCATCCGCGACCTCCCTACATATTGCCACGGCGTGGCCCGCCTGGTCCTGCTCGAAAAGCTGAAAGGCCCGGAGAACAAAAGAGCGGACTTTGAAACGCTGCCGCCCGCCGCGCTCGTCGCGCCCGAGCCGTCCGTGCGGGAGGATGTAGACGAAAAACAGGACTGTTTCGAACGATGCCTGAAAGAATTGCCGACCGAAAGCCGGCAATTGATCTTGCAATATTACAGCGACGAGAAGCGCGAGAAGATCTCGCGCCGGCTGGCGATGGCCGAGCGCCTGGGCATTCCGCTCAACGCGCTGCGCAGCCGCGCCCAGAGAATTCGCAACCGGCTTGAAGAGTGCGTTAACGGCTGTATGAATAAAAAGTGAAATCGCGCCGACATGGAATGGCGCGATTCGCCAGTAGTAGGTGAGGGCCTATATGGAATCATGGCTCTCAATCCCGTCTCACAACCTGTTTTGATCCGGCAAATATAAAAATGCGGCAAACTATTGAACAGGATGAGCGAATGACTCGCTATCTGCTAGGCGATCTGCCCGAAACCGAACAGACCGCCCTCGAGCAGGAATACTTCGCCGACTCGGAGAAGTTCGAAGAGGTCTGGGCGGCCGAGAACGATCTGGTTGATCGTTACGCGCGAGGCCGACTGTCGCGCGCCGAGCGGGAACTTTTCGAGCGGAATTACCTGCAATCGCCGAAACACCGCGAGCGTGTCGCGATCGCCAGAAAACTGGTTGAAGCCGCCGACCGGCTGGTCGTGGAGGGCGGGGTCGCGCCGCGAGTCGGAGCCCCCGCGCCGAGCAGGTTGATGGAAATGCTGAACACCCTGCTGACGCCGAGGTTTCTCGCGCCGTCCGCGGCCTTCCTGCTGTTAGTGTCGGCCTTCTCGTGGCTGTTGGTTGAAAGATCGCGGCTGAACGAAGAGCTTGGAAAGGCCCAAGCCCAACTCTCCGATCGACAGCGGCAAGAGCGTGAGATCCTGGGTCAACTGGTCGCCGAACGCGAGCAGAGCGGCAAGTTGAAATCGGAACTCGACCGCGCGCAGGAAACACTTGCCCAAAGGCCGACTCTGACGCCAACGTCAATCCTTTCATTCCTGCTGACGCCCATGCTGACGCCGCGAGGCGATGGCGAAACTGAGCAGCGGATCACAATCACGCGCAAGATCGATCTGGTCAGGCTTCAAATGAAGATAGAGAAAGGCGATTCCCGTAGATTTCAGGCGACCGTCCGCCAGGTCGGAGGGCATCAGGTCTGGAATCAGCGTTTGCTCAAACCCAGGTCGGGCGTAATTACCGTCAACGTTCCCGCCGATAAACTACCTGTGGAGGATTACATCCTGTCTCTCTCAGCCACGACCCCCGCGGGCGAAATGGAAGAGATCAATGGCTACTCTTTCAGGGTTCTCAGGAAATAACCTGGAATCTCGTAGCGATTCCCACTTCTCGCCTTAGATACATCATCGCATTGAAAATCAGTACCGCGAGCGGTAGCGAGCGGGGCTCCTGGAATGGCTATTTACGGGAGTCGCGCTCGCTACCGCTCGCGGTACTGATTCGGCGCTGCGCCGCTTGGTGAATCTTTCAATGCGACGGCCAGTAAAAATCAAAGCCTAATTCACAAAACCTGCGACATGTTTTCGCGCCGCTCGCCAGTAGAGGTTGAAGGAAAGGCCGAGCGACGCTGTTCGGCAACAACTTTTGACAACCAATCAAGGAGTAAGACCATGAAAAGAATTACATTCGCGCTTGCAGCGGCGCTCATCCTGGGCGCCCTTACAATCGCGCTCCCGAAACTCAAATCCGCCGTCAAGGCCAACCCTGTCGCCCCGCCAGCGGCGCTTACAGTTGTCGACCCATGTACAAATGTCAAGGCCAGGTTCAAGAACCAGCACTATGCTGGCGGACAAATCAAATTCCAACGGATTAAGTTTTACAATCGTGACAGTGGCAACTGGTATACCGAGGACGTTAATAATTTAATTTGCGATCAGAACCAACTCTGCACCACGGCTGGCAACAACCTACGCGATTCCGAAGGCGAGGATCTGACCAAATTCCAACTGATCTACAAATACAAAGGCCCCGGGTCAGCAGCTAACTGGTCGGGTGAAGTCATAAGCCCTGTGTTCAGCGTGACTGCGGGCAATGAAAGATGCACTGCCAACAAGATGTATGGCGGGCCGAGTTGGGCGGTTACTGGAACCGGCAACTGACTCACAGAGAGCCGGGACTGTAGCTTTCACGATGCGGATACCTCGGCAGATCTGTCCCCCAGGCTTACATCGACGATGTGAGTCCCAGATGCGGCTGTTTGGAATGTTCGGCGCCCAATGATCCAAGTCGAGGTGTGGCCATCGCCGGCTCACTGGGCATGTCAGCAGCGTCTTTCAAACAGCCGCTTTACATTTTTTCTACAGCTATGGATGGCATATTCCTGAAAACTTCATTGCAGCGAAGCTTCCGCCTCTTGGGATTCGTCCTCTTGATGATGTCGCCGGCGATCGCTTCGCCAGCGGCGGAACGCGGACCAGGATCCTCATCGCAAGCGCCGGCGCAAGGATTGGTTGTCACAGCCAATTTCACCGATCAGGAGGTCGATGCGAGTTTCGCAATCACGCTCAACCTGAGCCGCCCCTTGCAGGCGTCGGAGGGGCGTTTGGCGGTCCTGATTGGACAGACGGATTTCACCAATCTGTTCACGCCATTAGGAAACGCCCTCAGTTATCTCCCTCGAATCCTGCCTTTGCCGGCGGGCGAATCATCGGTCAGAGTCTTCCTGGTTACGACGTCCAATGAGTGGCGTGAACTTACGCAATTGACGCTTCGGGTAAAGGCGCCGGCGCCCGCCGCCGCGTCGCCGAAACAACCAGGCGATCAGGCGCAAACATCCGAGGCAGGTCCAGCGCAAACATCGACCGCAAAAAAATATAGCTTCACGCCCTCTCTCACGCTGGGGATGAAATCGCAAATGACCGAGCGCCATTTTCCGGACTCCAATCGCCCCGAAAGGCCGACGTTCACCGACGCGACGCTTCAGGCGAGTCTGAAATCCGAAATAACAAACGGATGGTTCAGCAACCAAATGCAATTCGATCTGGTCGGATCGGAGTTCCGGAAAGAGGCTCTGCGCTTCGGCGCCCTGGGCGAAAACGCGCCTAAGGTAGACCTGTCGAGTTACCTGATGCAATTTCAATTTAGTAAGGCGAAATTTCAGGCCGGCCATGCCACTTTCGGAACCAATCGGCATTTGATTAACGGTTTCGGCAGCCGCGGCCTCACCTTATCGATTCCGCTCAGCACGCGTTCCGACTTCTCAGTGGCCGCGCTCAACGGGAGCAGCATTGTCGGGTGGAATAACTTTTTCGGCCTCGACCGCCGCAAACACCAGGTTCTTTCCGCCACGCTCGGATTCGAGTTCATCGGCCAACGTCCAGGCGGCTTGCGCCTGGAAGCCGCTGCGCTAAGCGGATCGCTGCAACCTATCGCCGGGTTCAACCAGGGCGTGATCAACGACGCCGAGCAAAGCAAAGGGGGAAGCCTGCGCCTGCTCGCTACGGACAAGGCGCAGCGGCTGAAACTGGAAGGCGGGTTTACGCGCAACCTGTTCAGTAATCCGTCCGATCCGCTGCTCAACCAGAGCCAGCCGGTCGTCCCCGTGAAGGAGACGACGCGAAGCGCATATTACCTGGACACGAGTTACGCTCTGCTGCAAAACCGGAAGCTGAGCGAAAAGACGACGGCAAATCTCAGACTCAACTATCGTCTCGAAAGCGTCGATCCGCTGTTCCGCAGCGTGGCGGCCACGACACAGGCCGACCGGTTCCAACACGAGCTTGAAATAACCGGCGCCGTCGGCGAAATCACGGCGACGGTTTCCCACCAACAATTTCACGACAACCTGGCCGACATACCGTCGCTGCTGACAACATTGTCGCGGCGGTATGTGGTGGTTGTCAGCGTTCCATTGGCGTCGTTGGCGCCGGTTGGGACTGACGGGACTGATGGGGCTAATGGGCGGAATCATTTGAGCCACTGGCTGCCGCGTTTGGGCTACAACATGAGTCGAATTCATCAATTCGGACGCGCGCTTCCGCTCAACTCCGGATTCAACGATCCCAGCCAGATTCCCGATCAGATCAGCAAGAATCACGACTTCAGTTCCGAGTGGCAGTTCCAGAAGTGGCGCGTGACCTATCGCCTCAATCGTTCATTTCAGGACAATCGCCAACAGGGGCGTGTCCTCGCCGACCTCCTCAATCAGATCCACGGCGTCATCCTGGGGCTTACTCCGCATACTGCCTTCGACCTCAATTTCGATCTGAATGTCGAAAGCGCAAAGAGCTTCGAGACGGCGCGGGTTGACCGAACGTTGCGCGCGGGGCTCAACGTCAATTGGCGAATGACGCCGAGGATGACAATCAACGTGACCGCGTCGAATACGCTGGCGGGCGATCTCGACAGAAGAATTACCCGGAGCCGCAACACGGAACTCGATCTGCAATGGTCGTATCAATTCACCCGCGGCGAAGCGGGCTGGCGGAAAGTCCAGGGGCAATTCTTCATTCGATACGCCGACCGCTACGCCCGAACGCGCGATCTCATGTTCGGCCTCGACAATCTGACCCGCTTGAAGACGCTCAACAGCGGGATCAACTTCGTTTTCTTTTAAGAGGAACAAGCAAGGCGGGAGACAGAAATATGCGGGACAGAAAAATACGAGATAGAAAAATAGCGGACATCATAGCGATTTTCATGTGGATGAATGGCCACAGAAAGCACAGAGGGCACAGAGGGCATAATGATTTCTCTGTGTTCTCCGTGGCCTCTGTGGCTACCAGTTTTCTTTTTCTGTCCGCCATTTTCCTGTTGTTATTTACACCCGCCGTACTTGCGCAGACGATCAGGGTCAATCCGACCGGCGTCAACGTCAACGTCAGTGGCGCAACGACGGTATTTCTGACCTTCGGGCCGGTCGGGAACTTTCGCCCGGCGGAAGGGACCTGGTGCGGCGAATTGATTCCGGCGACGCCTGACAACGGCCTCAAATGCGATCCGGCGACGATCTTTGGCTCGCTACCGGGCCGGTTCAATCGGTCGAGATCGAGCGGCAATCTGGGCTTCACCGACATTATGTCCATTCCGCCTTCGGTCGCCCGGCGCGCCTATCAGGCGGCGCAGGCCGGATCGGTTTCGAGCTTTTTTTACGTGCGCCACTTCATCAATTTGGGGGGAGGCCCTGATCGCGGGCCGGGAGGTCCAGATGAGTATGTTCCCGTCACCTGCCGGCTCTCCGGCGGAGGCGCCCGAACTCCATTCGCCTTGACCTACGTGAAGGTCTCGTTCGATACCGAGGCCGCCGAGAACGCCATAGTGTTCGTCGCGCCAGGTCGAAAGCCTCCCGCCATAAAGGCCCGGATCGCGTACAACGGGACGGGCCGGTTGCGCGGCCGATGGGAATTGGTCTTGCCCGGAGAACAACCGCCGGAAGATTTCGATCTGCTGACCGAAGCCACGCTGCCTGCTGAACAGCGCGGGCAGCAGCGCCGCTATACTCAGATCAGCCGCTTCAATCTTTTCCTTCCGCCTACGGGAAAGTACACGCTCGCGGGGCCGGACGTTACGCGGCTCCCGACCACCCTCGAAGGCCCATACCTTGTGCTGCTACGCGTCGAGGCGACGGATGACAAAGAGGCCGACTCCGACCTCTCGGCGCTCGGCGTCGGCGCTGGCGTTGTTCACAGCGGCGCGGTCGCCGGATTTCCGATCCCCGTGTTGCGCTACTTCGTCGGCAGTGGACAGGCGGGCGACCCCATTCAACTGCGCCTGCTCACTCCCGCAGAAAACGCTCTGGCCGCGGCCGGCCAGCCAATCGATTTCAATTGGACACAGGCGTCCGGCGCCGCGCTCTATCAACTGGAGATCGCCGATCAATCGGGGCAGGTAATGTTGTCGGCCTTGCTGCAACCTCTGACGCTCAATTACAGGGCGCCTTCCTGGCTGCTCGGAACAGCCGCAGGCGCGGGCTTGCAATGGCGCGTATCGGCGCTCGACCAGGCCGGCGCGAAAATTGTGGGGACTCCCTGGAGGCGTCTGCGATTAAACGCCGGTCCTTCTCGATAAACCGCTGCGCCGATGTCATGCGCCATATATGTGGTCTTTGAGAATTAAGCGCAACCAGCGGAGCGCCCGCGTCCTCGCGGGCAAGTGTGCGGCCAAGAGCCTGCCCGCGAGGACGCGGGCGCTCCGCTTAGGCGCCACTGGTTGCGCTTAATTTTCAAAGACCATTTATGGCATACGGTATATGGACTGCGTCCTCTCGCTCAACTAAAAAGTGTTCATTCGAGTCAAACGCATATGGACGCCAACATGTCTACGACACTGAAAATCGCCGCCTGGAAATCGTGGCGGCCCGCCGAATACTTTCAGGAATACTTCAGCCATCAGGTGGAGCCGGACGAACGGGCGGCGATCCCTTTCCAGGTCGAGTTCCTACGGCGCGCGGGCCGGGCGTTTCCGCGAGCGTTGGAGTATGGTTGTGGCCCGACGCTGATGCGGGCGCTCGCGGCTTCAGCGTATGTGGAGTCATTGGACATGGCCGACCGGCTTGACGACAACTTGCGGCGCGTGCGGCTATGGGCGGAGAGCGATCCGCAAGCCGATGACTGGAGCCGGTTCACCGAGTACGCGCTGAACTGCGAAGGCGTCACGGCGCCGAGCCGCGACGCCTTGCTCGCCCGCGAGCGGCAGACCCGTAGCGTCCTCTCAGAGTTGCTTCTGACAGACGCTCGAAAGCGGCATCCGCTGGGGCCGGATCGAGTCGCGAGCTACGACTTGTTGATCTCCAGCTTCTGTATGGACTCCCTTACGCGGAGCAAGGCGGTCTGGCGTCGTTGCATGCGCAACGTCTTCGGGTTGCTCAAGCAGGGCGGCTCCTTTGTGATTCTGTCTCTCCGCGGCTGCGAGGGCTATCGCGTCGGGGCGCGGTGGTTCCCAGGGGCGAATATCCAGTCGGGCGATTTGGAATCCGCGTTGCTTGAGTGCGGCGCCGACCTCGCGCGCCTGGAAATCGCCGAGAGCAACCTGCCCACCCACGCGGATCAAGGTTACGCAGGCATTCTGTTGGCAAGCGGGCGGACGAGAGCCTAATTCTCAGCGACATGTTTTCTCTCCTATCGCCAGTAACAAATGAAGGCGAAATTCTGGAACAGAGCGCATGTTTATGCAGATATATGTCACAACTGGAATAGGCGAAGGCCCGACCCCGTTGGCCGCATTCGACGCGGCGCTCATCGATGCGGGAGTCCCCAACTACAATCTTCTTTATCTTTCCTCGGTCATCCCCGCCAATTGCGTCGTCCGAAGGGCCAGATACGTCGCGCAGTCCGATGAATACGGCTTCCGGCTTTACATAGTTATGGCGCGACAGGAGGAACAACGACAAGGCAAAAGCGCATGGGCGGGACTTGGTTGGACACAGGAACAGAATTGCGGGCGCGGTTTGTTCGTCGAAATACACGGCTGGGAACGCGGTCAAGTTGAAAGAGACATAAGAATGACTCTCGAATCGATGATCGACAACAGGCCCCTCTCCTACGGCCCCATCGAAACGGAAATTGTCGGGATAGAGTGTCGCGGTAAGCCCGTCTGCGCTTTGGCGATCGCCGTTTATCAAAGCGACGGCTGGAAGAAGTAAATGAGGGAAATATGGAAATCTGGTCGAATACCGACTACCCGTATGAATGCCTGCTGGACTACAAACGCACAAGGGCTTTTCAAGCAGCCATCCGAGCTGTCGTCAAGCAAGGTGATATCGTATTGGACGCAGGCGCAGGCTCAGGAATTCTATCGTTCCTCGCCGCGCAAGCGGGCGCGAGAAAACTTTACGCCGTCGAAGTCGACTCGTTTTTAGCGTCTTGTTTAGAGCGAAGTATCCATGCCAATAACCTAAGCCATGTAATCGAGGTCATACAGGATGACATCCGTTCGGCAGAACTGCCGGTGGGAGTGGACGTTTTAGTTTGTGAGATGATGGAGACGGGGCTCATGGACGAAATGCAAGTTACAGCCGTCAACGCCTTGTATGAAAGAAACGTCCTTACAGCCGAGACTAGGTTAATACCTTTCCGATACGAGACGTTTATCGAACTGGGTTTTACCGGCTTCAACTATTACGGCTTCAAGATTTTTGCGCCGAAGCACGACTGGCCACATTATTCCGGCCGGGAGAATGGCTGGCTACGGACCGAGTTCCAGGCGCTCTCCACTCCATACCGCATTGGCTTGATTGATTTTCAAGATCCAATAGACGATCGGGTTGATACAAGCCTGCCGATAAAAGCGAAAAGCGACGGGGTGATAAACGCCGTGCGAATCTCCGCCCGCGCTCATCTCGCCGAAGGAGTGATTTTAGGCGCGACGAATTCTCTGAACGGCGACAAGATTTTAGCGGTTGAGGAAGCGCGCATCACTGAAGGGCAGGTCATTCAGGCCAGAGTAGGCTATCAAATGAGCGGCGGGCTGGCTTCTTTCCAAATCAAGTTCTCCGAGGAGCCTTCATGTCGCGCCGCGACGCCCTGAAACAATAAAAAGCGCAGTTTGCAGTTTGTAGTCCCGCCTTTAGGCGGAAGCGTTTGGCGCTGAGGGATGGATCCGTATATGACACTTTCGCCTAAAGGCGGGACTACAAACTGGTTTTCCGTAGGAATCAGTCATGCAATACGAACAGATTAGATTGCCCCTTTTCATCATCGGCATTACGTTGGTTTCAGGCATAGGCGATTCGCTTGGATTTATCTATGCCGCGAAGATGTGGCGCAGCGGCGACCTGGATTTGAGCGAGCTTGGCAAATCGGCTTTGGGATTTAGCGTCGGCATCGGCTCATATTGGATTGCGGCGAAATACCTCAATGAGTTCGGGGTTCTCGCGCCTGAAACGCAAACGCTCATCTGGTTTGGAGCGACGATGGTCGGCGTAGCTTTTTTCAGCGGCAAGTTTCTTCAATGGCAGGCGATAGACCAGATAGTGGCCGTCGTCGTTCTTCTCGGCATAGCCTGGCTTTTGTTCCGCGCAGGCTAAGGCAAGTTTGTAATCAGGAGCGCGTCGCCAAGCTGATTGCCGCGCGAGACGGCGAGATTCTTTCCGTCGCGCGACCAGGCGAAGTTGAAAACGCGGTCGGGAAAATCACAAAGTTTTTGCGGCCCGCCGCCGGCGATGGGTTGCCGCCACAGGCTCGAAGTGTTGAATGGTCCGGCGGCGTAATCGAAGGCCATGGAATCGGCTGACCATTGAGTTATCGGGCGGCGGATCGGCAAATCGAACAGCTTAGGCTCGGCGGCGCCGTCAGCAGTCGCCGCTCCGATTCTCAGCGTGTTTTCTCCGCCGGGCTTTTGACTGGCCGAGACGTGGTGATAGGACAGCCACTTGCCGTCAGGCGAGATTGACAGGAAACCTTCCGCAGTGGCCCCGGTCAGACGCGAAACTGGAACGGGAGCGCCGCCCTCGATGGAAACCTTCCAGATCGCCGCCGGCCCTGCGCCGCGTCTGATGAAGAAGATTTCCCCGCCGTCGGGCGATAAAGCGGCGTATTGCGAGCTATCTATTTGCCCGTCATTTTTTTGTCCGGCGCCGAAGGTCAGTTGTTTTTGATTGCGCCCGTCAACATCCATTCGCCACAGCTGCATCGATCCGGACCGATTCGAGGTGAAAACGATATAGCGCCCATCGCTTGAGACCGACGGATGAGCGTTATCCTGCCCTGCGTTCGCGGTCAACTGGACTCGATTGTTCCCATCCAGACTCATCGAGTAAAGGTCCGTGACGTTGTTTGCGAACGCGCTGAAAACGATCTTTCCATCCGGCGTCCATGCCAGTCCGTTGTAACCGTCGAAGTTGCGCATGCCGAAAGTCAACTGCCTGGCTTTCTTCACATCGCCATCAGGCAGCAACCACAGATGCGAAACCAATCTCTGCTGCCGCGTGACCAGCTTCCGCCCGTCAGCTGAGAGGCTGATCCAGAAATAAGCTTCGAGGTCATTAGTCAAACGGCGAAGGGGGCCGTCAGGATAGGCGAGCATCCACAGTTGTGAAGTCGGCTCGTCCGTCGCGCGCGCCGAGAATATCAAATGCCTGCCGTCCGGCGTCCACAGAGCCTTTGAGATGTTTCGCCAGCGCGCGGTCGGCGTCTCTCTTTCTTCTCCGGTCGAAACGTCGACAATCAGAAGATTGGGTTGCTGTGATCCGGCGGAGACAACGAGTTTCGAAGCATCAGGCGACCACGCGGGAGCGCCTTCGCCATATTCCAGTGGCGACTGCCTTACGCCCAATTCGCGGGCGTCGCCTCCATTTATGTTCGCCAGAATCAGCGAATGCGCGTTGCGCGCGGCGTCGCGCCGAATGAAAGCCAATCGCCTGCCGTCGGGCGAGACGCTGAAATCGCTCCAAATGTTATCCGCGACTTTTTTCTGCTCGCCGCCGAAAACCGGCGTTTGATATATCGCTCCGGGGTCGGCCTGGTCTCGGAAGAACAAGTATTGGCCGTCGGGCGAGAAGGCTAATGACCGATACCCCTTGCGCGACGGCGGCAGAGATTGAAGGGAGCCGCCCGTCTCAATCTGCTTGATCCAGACGCTTCCCTGCTCTTCTCCGAGCCGCACATAAGCCAATAGCTCGCCGTTGGGCGAGATCGTCGGATGAATGACATCACCGCTATCCGTCAGTCTTTGAAAACGAACCTGTTCGATCGGCGCGATTTGCCCTTTCTCGCTGCGCCGGTTGACGAATTGATAAACGCCAAATCCGAGAGCGGCCAAAATCACGACTCCCAGGCCTGCCAAAAGCGCTGGGCGGAAAGCGGAGCGCGGACGAATCTCTTTCTCCAGCGCGGAAGGCGCCGCCGGTTGAGCAGCCGCGAACGCCTGCGAATCGTCTGCCACGGCTGTCCCGTTTGCCACGTTTGCCCCGTTTGCCCCGTTTGCCACAGTTGCCACG
>Ga0190270_10001308_pt1 | contig 11516 bp, 9 predicted proteins | sample Popmic320T_FD_133748 | JGI IMG/M metagenome (GOLD analysis project Ga0190270, IMG submission 133748) | Populus adjacent soil microbial communities from riparian zone of Weber River, Utah, USA - 320 T | ecosystem: Environmental > Terrestrial > Soil > Riparian zone | place: USA: Utah | collected... | reverse complement strand
GCAATTTCTGTCGGGCCCGGATGGTTCACCTCGTCGTTCCCGTTCCTGACACTGGGGCTGGCAGTGCTGGTGTCCATCGGCATTCATGTCGCATGGAAACGCGGGCAACTCGGCCAACAGCGAAGGCGCCTGGCGATTGGCGCCGGCATCGCGCTGGCCATCGGCGTGGTGGTGGTACTGGTCATCTATGGTGTCGGCGACTGGCGCTCGATCATCGGAATCGTGCTGGGATCCTGGATCATCGTCTCTTCGCTGTTCGACCCCATCGATAGATTGCGGCGCAAGCTCTCGCTGCCGAGAGCCATTGTCGGCATGACCATCGCGCACATGGGGCTCGGGGTCTGCGTGATCGCGGTGTCGACGGTCGAGGCCTACACCATCGAGCGTGACGTTGCGCTGGGACCCGGTGAGACCGTGGCGTTCGGGAGCCATGCCTATCGCTTCGACAAGCTCGAGCCGATAGAAGGTCCTAACTACGACGGCGTGCGTGCCGAGATCACCGTGCTGCGTGACGGCGTGCCGGTCGCCGTGCTGCATCCGGAGAAGCGTCACTACTGGGTACAGCGATCGGTCATGACCGAGGCGGGAATCGCGACTCGCTGGAACATGGACCTGTTCGTGGCCCTGGGCGAGGATCTGGGCGCGGGCCGCTGGAGCATCCGTGCGCAGTTGCGGCCGCTCATCAATTACATCTGGCTTGCCGCGGGCCTCATGGCCCTTGGCGGGGGACTGGCGGCAAGTGACCGACGTTATCGGGCGCGCCGTGATATCGCCGATGCCGACGCAGTTCCGGCCGCGGCCGCCGAGGCAACTTGAACCGATTCATCCTGCCAGTCGTTGTGTTCGCAGCACTTGCCGGCGTCTTGTACGTGGGCGTGAAGCATTCGCCCGACAAGAGCACCATGGTCTCGGCACTGCTGGGAAAACCCGCGCCGGCCTTCGAATTGCCGGTGCTCGGGGATGCGTCGCGCAAGTTCAGTTCCAGCCTGCTCGCGGGCCGGCCCTGGGTCATGAACGTCTGGGGCACCTGGTGCGCTGAATGCCGCGTCGAACACGAAGCCTTGCTCGGTATCGCGCGCCAGAACCGGGTGCCCATCATCGGACTCAACTGGCGTGATGAGGATGCGGCGGCACTCGAATGGCTGGCGCAGCTCGGCAATCCTTACACCATTGTCGCGGTGGACGGCGACGGCCGCACGGCCATCGACTTCGGTGTGTACGGCGCGCCCGAGACATTTTTCATCGACGCGGACGGGCTGGTCCAGTACCGGCACGTCGGCCCCATGACGCCCGAAGTCTGGAACCGCGAGTTCGCTTCGCGCCTGCCGAAGGGAGCAATGCCGTGAGTGCAGGTCGCTGCCTGACGCGGCAGATGCTCGCGTTGTTGTTGCTGTCGCTTTCATGGCGCGCGTTCGCCATCGACATCACCGTGCTTCCCAACGAAGAACTGCAACGCCGATACCAGGCGTTGACCCATGAATTCCGCTGCATGCAATGCCAGAACAACAGTATTGCCGACTCACCGGTGGGACTGGCGTCCGACCTGCGTCGTGAGGTCGCCGAGATGTTGATCGCGGGCAAGAGCGATGACGAGATCCGGGCGCACATGGTGCAACGCTACGGCAACGTAATCCTGTTCACGCCACCGCTGGCGCCATCGACGGCCTGGGTGTGGATGTTTCCCGTGCTCGCGGTGTTCGCCGGCGCGATCATTGGAGTGGTCATCGTGCGCCGCCGTTCCAGGCTGGTCGACACCGACGACAGCGTCGTTGAGCCGGAAGAAGCCTCCCGATGATCGTCGCCTTCGTGCTCATCGCGGGGACCCTGGCCACCGCCGCGGCGCTGTTGCTGTTGTGGCCGCTGTTGCAACGGCGCGAGGACACCCGGCCGGTGGCGGCGATGACATCCATCGCGGTGCTGCTGCTGGTGTTGTTAGGTGGCGCCGGACTGTACGCCCGATTCAGCACCTACTCGTGGAATGATGCTTCCGCGGTGGCCGATACGCCGGCGGCCATGACCGCGCGGCTGGCCAAGCGGCTGGCCAGTGAATCGGGCAGTGTTGAAGACTGGGTGAGGCTCGGACGTGCCTACGGTGAGCTGGGCCAGGTGCCCCTGGCGATGCGTGCCTTCCAGCGCGCCGACCAGCTGGCGAATGGCGCGAACGCCGAGGCGCTGATGGGCATGGCGGAAGCGCTGGTGCAGCAAGACGTGGAAGAGCTGCGCGGCCGGGCGGGGCGCATGTTCGAACGCGCCCTCGAACTCGATCCGACATCGCGGCGGGCGCTGTTTTACAGCGCGTTCGCCGCCCTGGGCCGCGGCGAATCGGCGCTGGCGCGAACCCGCTTCAACCAGTTGCTGGAACAGGAGCAGGACCCGACCGTGCGCGCGTTGCTGGAACGCGGGATTGCCAGCGCCACCGAACAGGAAACGCGCGTCGCGGGCGAAGCCGCGTCGACTCCGGCCGGAGCGCGAATCGCGGTGCACGTCACCCTGGCGCCGGAATTGACCGCGCGCGTTCCACCGGGCGCGACACTTTTCGTTGCAGCGCGTGATCCCAAATCGCCTGGGCCGCCATTCGCGGTGAAGCGCCTGGCTGCGCAGTTCCCGGTGGACGTGGAGCTTACGGGTGCGGATGCCATGCTCGAGTCGCGCCGCATCAGCGCCGGTCAGCAGCTGGAAGTCGTGGCGCGTGTGGCGCTGGGTGGAACTCCCACCGCCACCAGCGGCGACCCGTTTGGACAAGTTGGCTATCATGTCGGCAAGGACGGCAAGCTGAACATTGTCATTGACCGCCTGGCGCCTTGACGGGGACTACATGCAGGCCAAGCATTCGCTCGAGTTCGCGCGCGCGCCGGCCGTCTGGTCGATGTACCCGAAGATGCTGGTGTCGCGGAAGCCATCGCTGGTAGCGGACGGTGCGGCGGTGCCGCGCATCGAGGCGCGGCTGTCACGAGTCACCATCGATCGCAAACATCTGGCGGCCTACGCCGATGTGTGTGGCGCGGCGGCGGGCCCGACCTTGCCGATCGCCTATCCACACGTGCTCGCCATGCCGTTGCACCTGGCGATGCTCGGCGCCGAGGCTTTCCCGGTGAAATTGTTTGGCCTGGTACACGTGCAGAACCGCATCGCAATGCGCCAGCCACTCTCGGCCGAGGAACCCGCCGAGATCCGCTCGTGGATCGAGGGTCATCGCGACACCGATCGCGGCCAGGAATTCGATCTGCACACCGAATACGTGGCGGGCGGCGCGGCGTTGTGGGACGAGACCTGTACCTTCCTGGCGCGCAAGCGCCCGCCAGCGGGCGCCGTCAAGCCGTCCGCGTCGCGCACCGTGGAAGGCGCGCCCGATGCCGTGGCGATGAAGTCGAGCAGCTTTCGTGCGCCGTCCGGACTCGGCCGGCGTTACGGTTTCATTTCCGGCGACGTGAATCCCATCCACATGAGCGATCTCACGGCGCGTGCTTTCGGCTTTCCGCGCGCCATCGCCCACGGCATGTGGTCGCTGGGCCGGTCGGCATCGGACTTCGAAGCCGAGCAGTTCGACGGCGGCTGTGAATTGTCCGTGAGCTTCAAACTTCCTATCTACATGCCGTCCTGGCTCATGTTGCAGCGCTGGCCGATCGAAAACGGCTCGGGATTTGCGCTGCGCGACGGGCAGGGCGAAAAGCCGCACCTGACCGGAACACTGAAGTCGTTGCGGTGAGCGACCTGCCGTCCGCCGTCCCGGGAGACCGGGCAGAGCGGCGCGCACTGCTGGCCGCGGCTGCGGCCAGCTTCTGCCTGCTCGGCGGCTACTACATGCTGCGGCCGATCCGCGAGGCATTGGCGCTCGAAGTCGGCGTCAGCAACAACTTCCTCATGTTCACGGTGGTGTTCGCGGTGTCCGCGGCACTGCTGCCCCCGTACTGGTGGCTGGTGGGACGCAGCCCGCGTACGCGTGCGTTGTGGATCGTCAATATCCTGTTCGCCGCGCTGTTCGTCTCCCTGGCGCTCGGGCTCATGGCCTGGCCGCGCGATCGCACGCTGGCGTTCGTGTACTTCGTTGCGCTGACCTCTTCGAATCTGCTGTTGATCGCGGTGTTCTGGAGCGCCATGTCCGACGTGTGGCGGCCGGAACTCGCCAAGCGTTTCTATGGCTACGTGGCCGCCGGCGGCAGCGCCGGTGCCATCGTCGGGAATCTCGCGGTGCGCGGCCTGGTGGTGGACGTCGGACTGCCGCCGCTCATCATCTGTGCGTGCGTCTTCATCGTGATTTCCGCCGCGTTGGTGAGCTTCTCGCGCTCCGAGCTGCGGCGAACACCGGAAGGGCATCGCGTACCCGATGGTGCAATCCCGGTTGGCGGCCGCGCCTTCGATGACCTGAAGCGCCTGGCCACCACGCCCTACCTGCTCGGAATCGCCGGCATAATCATCATTGGACAGACCATTGGCGCGTTCATGTACAACGAGCAGGGCAAGTACATCGCTTCGCTCTATGCAACGGAAGTGGAACGCGCCGCGATGTTTGCGAATCTCGAGATCGCGGTGAGCCTGCTGTCACTGGTGTTCCAGGCGGTCGTGGTGACCTGGCTCACGCGTCGTGGCAGCGTGGCGTTGAGCCTGTCGGCAATGCCGGCGTTGATCGGCGCCAGCTTCGTGGTGCTGGCGCTCATCCCGACCGGCGCCGTGTTGCTCATCACCCAGGTCATCCGGCGCGCGGCCGACTACGGTCTCGGCAAGCCACCCCGCGAAATGCTGTTCACCGTGCTGAATCCGGAGAGCAAGTTCAAGAGCAAGAGCCTGATCGACACCGTCCTGCAGCGTGGCGCGGACACCGGTGGCCAGTGGGTTTACAAGCTGGTGGAAGGTGCCGGGGTCGCCGGCATGTCCTGGCTCTGCGTCGGATTGTGCCTGGCACTGCTCGCCGCCACGCGCACGCTGGGTCGCGCCTTTGAAGTCCAGCGGCAGGTGCCGGACACACCCGCGAGCGCAACATGAATCTACTCGCCACGGAAGGCGCACTGCCGGCACAACGAATCGACGCGGCGGGACGTCCGCACGTCGACCTGCGCGCCATCCTGAGGCTCGCGGCGCCGCTCATGGCCACGAATGCGGTGCAGGCGCTGCTCAACCTCACCGACCTGTGGTTCATCGGCCGACTCTCGACCGACGCCGTAGCGGCCATGGGTGCTATCTACTGGATCCTGACCTGCGCGGTGCTGCTGTTCGGCGGCGTGGGACTGGCGGTGCAGACGTTCGTGGCGCAGGCCTTCGGCGGCCGCCGTTATGCCTATGCATCGCGTGCGCTGTGGAACGCATTGTGGGCCACGCTGGCATTGGCACCGTTGTTCCTGGCACTGGCGTTCGCGGGTCCTTTGCTGCTGCATCCCTTCGGTCTCGACCCGCATGTCGAGGCGCTGGCACTGGAATACTGGGCGCCGCGTATGGGTGGCGCCTTCGTGGGCTCCATGGCCTGGGCTGCGATGGGCTTCTTCAATGGCATCTCCGCGGTGCGCTACACCATGGCAGTGGTCGTGGTGACGACCGTAACCAACGCCATTGCCAACCAGGTTTTCATGTTCGAGTTCGGGATGGGCATGAAGGGTTCCGCCTGGGGCACCAACGTCGCGCAACTCATCGGCGTGTGTCTTGCCATGTGGCTGTTCCTGCGCGGTGACATCGGGCGGCGTTATCGCTCGGCACTCACCTGGCGGCCGAGCCTGCGCATGATTCGCGCGCAGCTCAAAGTCGGCATGCCGATCGGCGTGATGTACGGCGCGGACGTTCTCGGTCTGGCGCTGTCGCAGATGATGATCGCGCAGACCAGCGCCATCGGCGCCGCGGCCACGCAGATCGTGATGGCGCTGACCTCGATGGCCTACATGCCGACCATCGGCATTGCTCTGAGTGGAACCACGCTCGTGGGGCAGTCCATCGGAGCGGGCAGCCGCGACTGGGCCGACAAGCTCGGCAACCGCGTGATCGTGCTGTGCGCGGCACTCATGGCGTTCGTTGCCGTCATGCTGCTCATCGTGGGTCCCTGGGTGTTGCCGTTGTTCGTCAGCAGCGGTGGCCCGGACGCCGAAAGCGTCATCGCGCTGGGACTGGTACTGCTGTGGCCCGCCGCGGCGTACCAGATCTTCGACGGACTGTACTGCGGCGCGGGTTTCTGCCTGCGCGGCGCCGGCGATACACGGGTGCCGGCGGCCACCGCGCTGGTGTTGTCGTGGTTCTTTTTCGTGCCGCTGGCGCACACGCTCATCTTCGCGCCCGGCGAGGGCTGGATCGACGGCCTGCCGCAATTCGGCCTCGGCGCGCGCGGCGGCTGGATTGCGCTGATGGCCTACGTGATCTTGTTAGGCTCGAGCATGTTATGGCGCTGGCGCCATGCTGCCTGGCGCCGGATCAGTTTGTGAGCTTGGCTGATCGACTGGCAAGCGGCGCCATGCTTATCATCGGATCATGACGGTACTGCAATACCAGGTCGAGTCGGGCATGGCCCGCCTCACCATGAACAACCCGCCACTTAACGCGTTGTCGCATGCGCTGCGACAGGCATTACTTGCCGCGCTGGATCGTGCGCTCGCCGACGCCAGGGTGCGCATCATCGTGGTCGCCGGAAATGAACGCGCCTTCTCGAGCGGGGCGGACATCAAGGAATTCGCCGACGGCACGTTCTACGCCGACCCGTTTCTGCCGGCACTCGTCGATGCCTTCGAGGCGGCATCCAAGCCCGTCATCGCCGCCATCAGTGGCGCGTGCATGGGCGGCGGTCTGGAACTCGCACTCGGCTGTCACTATCGCGTGGCGCGCGCCGACGCGAAGATCGCGTTTCCCGAGGTGAAGCTCGGCCTGATCCCCGGCGCACAGGGCACGCAGCGCCTGCCGCGCCTCGTGGGACTGGAAGCGGCGCTGAACCTCATCGTCTCCGGCGCGACTGTCACGGCTGCTACGCTCGCGGGCACTCCGCTGTTCGACGCCGTGACGAACGATTCACTGGCGGAGGCCGCCGGTGAATTTGCGCGCAAGCTGGGGAAAGAAGGTTATCCCGTGCGGCGCGTACGCGATCTCCCCGTCAAACATCCGCAGGCCGAGGCATTCCTGCAATTCGCGAAGACCGGCGTCAGCGCGGTTTCACGTGGCCTTGCTGCGCCAGGTCGCGCGTTCGACGCCGTGGCAGCGTCGGTGTCGCAGTCGTTCGCCGACGGCATCGCCACCGAACGGAAGATATTCGGCGAGCTCATGGCCAGTCCGGAATCCCAGGCGCTGCGGCACGCGTTCTTCGCCGAGCGTGCCGCCAGCAAGATTCCCGGCATCACTGACCAGACTCCGCAACGCAAAATCGAACGAGTCGCGGTGGTCGGCGCGGGCACGATGGGAGGCGGCATCGCGATGAGCTTTGCGAATGCCGGCCTGCCAGTGACGCTGCTGGATGCCAAACAGGAAGCACTGGATCGCGGAATTGCCGGTGTCCGCAAGTTCTACGAAGGCGCCGTCGCCAAGGGCAAGCTCAAGGCGGACGAAGCGCGCCGGCGCGGCGAGCTCATCACGCCATCTCTCGACTACAGCGCCGCCGCGAAGGCCGACCTCATCATCGAAGCCGTGTTCGAGGATATTGCGGTCAAGAAGGCCGTGTTCCGTGAGCTCGATCGCGTTGCGAAGCGTGGCGCCATTCTCGCGACCAACACATCGACGCTGGACGTCGACGCCATTGCCGGATTTACGAAACGTCCCGGGGATGTGATCGGTCTGCATTTCTTCAGCCCGGCCAACGTGATGCGACTGCTGGAAGTGGTGCGTGCCAGGAAGACGCGTCCCGACGTGCTGGCCACTGCCATGTCGCTGGCGCGGCGCATCGGCAAGACCGCGGTGGTGTCGGGCGTGTGTGATGGCTTCATTGGCAATCGCATGCTCGATCCCTATGCACAGCAGGCGCTGCTGATGCTCGAGGAGGGCGCCTCACCACAGCAGGTGGACAAGGCCATCGAGGGCTTCGGCTTCGCGATGGGTCCATTTCGCATGTCCGATCTGGCCGGCAATGACATCAGCTGGCACATCCGCAAGCGCCACTACGCCGAGCACCCGAAGATGCGCCACATGCGGATTGCCGATCGCGTCTGTGAACTCGGCCGTTTCGGACAGAAATCCGGTCTTGGCTGGTACCGCTACGAGCCGGGCAAGCGCGACGCCATTCCCGATCCCGTGGTGGACGCAATCATCGACGAGGAACGCAAGGCGCTCCGGATGAAGGTGCGCCGCTTGCCCGACGCGGAGATCGTCGAGCGGTTGTTATATGCGCTCATCAACGAAGGCGCGAAGATTCTCGAAGAGGGTATCGCGCTGCGCGCCTCCGACATCGACGTGGTCTATCTCACCGGTTATGGCTTCCCGTTGCAGCGCGGCGGACCGATGTTCCATGCGAGCCAGGTCGGATTGGGACAGGTCCTGCGGCGCATGAAGCAATTTGCGGCCAACGAACACGCCGACCCTGCGTCCTGGAAGCCGGCAAGACTGCTGTCGCGTCTCGCGGCTGCGGGACGCAGCTTCGACGATTCCACTCCGGCCCGCCCTGCGAAGTCGAAGCGCGCCAGGCCGGCCCCAAAGCGCCGGGGCAGCCGCAGGGGAAAACTTCCGGGGGGGAAACGTCGTGGTTGACGCCGTCATCGTTTCCACCGCGCGCACTGCGCTTGCCAAGTCCTGGCGGGGCGCCTTCAACCTCACCCACGGCGCAACTCTGGGCGGTCACGTGGTTCGTGCCGCGATGGAGCGGGCGAAACTCGACCCCGCAGCCGTCGAAGACGTGCTCATGGGCTGTGCCAATCCCGAAGGTGCCACGGGCTTCAACATTGCACGCCAGATCGCGCTGCGTGCCGGCTGCCCGGTGACTACCTCGGGCATGACCGTGAATCGCTACTGTTCCTCTGGCCTGCAGACCATCGCCATCGCCGCGCAACGCATCGCGACCGGCGAAGGCGACATCTACGTGGCCGGCGGTGTGGAGTCGATCTCCTGCGTGCAGAACGATCGAATGAACCTTTTCATGGCGAAAGAAGCGTGGCTCGAAGAGCACAAGCCCGCCATCTACTGGAACATGCTGCAGACGGCCGAAAACGTAGCTCGCCGCTACCGCATTCCACGCGAGGTCCAGGATCGCTACGGAGTCCAGAGCCAGCAACGCGCCGCCGCGGCGCTGGCGGCGGGCCGGTTCGAAGCGGAGATCACGCCCATCGATGTCGTTATGGGTGCGGCGGATCGGGACAGCGGTCGCCTGCTGACGAAGTCCGTGACAGTTACCGCGGACGAGGGCATACGCGCCGACACCAACTACGAAGCGGTGGCGCGGATTCGCTCGGCGACACCCGGTGGAGTAATCGCCGCCGGTAACGCCAGCCAGTTCTCCGACGGCGCCTCTGCCTGCGTGGTCATGAGCGCGGGCCGCGCCGGGAAGCTCGGCCTAGCGCCGCTCGGGATCTTTCGCGGCTTTGCGGTGGCCGGGTGCGAGCCCGACGAAATGGGCATCGGTCCGGTGTTCGCGATTCCGAAGCTGCTGGAACGCACCGGCAAGACCATCGACGACATCGACTTGTGGGAGCTCAACGAGGCATTTGCGGTGCAGGTCATCTATTGCCGCGACAAACTCGGCATCCCCGACGACAGGCTCAACGTGAATGGTGGCGCCATTGCGCTGGGACATCCGTACGGCATGACCGGCTCACGGCTCGTCGGGCACGCGCTCATCGAGGGAAAGCGTCGCGGTGCCAGGCTCGTGGTGGTAACCATGTGTATCGGCGGCGGCATGGGTGCTGCCGGCCTGTTCGAGGTGGTCTAGACCATCCCGCCCTCCGGAGGCTGCATGTTGAAGAATGTCATTGCGTTGGTCATCGCCCTTGCCCTAGGCGCGCTGGGGTATTCGTGGTGGGTCAACAAGGATGCGGAAGAAAGTCCGCTCAATGTCATGGTCACGCAGATGCGCACGCGCGCCATCATCGAACACGAACGCCAGGTAACCGTCTGGTACAAGGCCTGCCCCGAGGTCAAGGGCATCAATCCACAGGTCATGGTCATCTGGCCCGCCAAGCTCAATTACGAGCTGGACCTGGCGGCCACCAAGCTGTCCCTGAGCGCCGACGGAGTGTTGCGCGCCGATACTCCGCCGATCCGTGGCGACGATCCGTCGGTGCCCTCGGAGGTGGGCGAATACCTTGCGCAGACCTCGTTCTGGACGCTCGACAGCGAGCAGGCCATCGTCATACGGGAGATGCAGAAGGCGACGCCCTTGGCACGTCATCTGACGGCATATTTTCTTCGAAATGACGTGGGGTTGAGCGCACAGTTCAAAGAAGAACTGGAAGCATATCTGCGGGGCATTGCCGGCGCCCTGGAACTGCCCGTCACGCGCATCGAAATCAACATTCCCCACGAAGACGTGAAGATTCCCCCGCGTCCCGATCTGAGCCTGTGTGAAGGCTCCATCGCGCTCGCGAATGGTTTTGGCTTCGCGCGGCGCCAGGGCGATGGCTCGGTCATCGGTATCTATCCGCGCAACAAGAGCAACGCCCCGGAAAATCCGCCGGCTGCGACAACAACTCCGTAAACCATTTTCGAACGCGCCAGTTATGATCGGCGCCAAACCATTCGTCCCACTCAACGGAGATCCGAATATGGAAGCTGTGGATGTGCGTGGCCGGTTTGTCTGGCACCAGTTGATGACGCGTGATGTGTCCGGCACACGGAAGTTCTATTCGAAGCTGATCGGCTGGAAGACGATGCCGTGGCCCCTCGATCCCACCTACACCGTGTGTCACGCGGACGTGGGGCCGGTGGCGGGCATCATGGAAATACCCGCTGAAATGCCTGCCGATATTCCCTCGCATTGGCTGCAATACATCGGGACCCGCGATGTCGATGGCACCGCGGACGCCGCGGTCCGCGCCGGCGGCTCGGTGATGAAGGCGCCATCAGACATGCAGGGCGCCGGTCGTTACGCCGTGCTCAAGGATCCGCAGGGCGCGGTGTTTGCCATCATCGACCCGGAGAATGCGCGGCCAGAAGGTGCGGGTCCTCCCGCGCTCGGTACCTTTTCCTGGCACGAGCTCGGGACTACCGACAACGAAGCCGCCTTCGCGTTCTACAGTGCGCTGTTCGGCTGGGACGCCATGCAGCGCATGGATATGGGCCCGGGCGGTGTCTACCTGATCTTCGGTCAGAGGGGTGTGCAGCGCGGGGGCATCTACATCAAGCCCGCCGCCTGGCAGGCGCCGCCGAACTGGCTGCCGTACGCGAGTGTGGCAAATGCCGACAAGGGATTCGTCCTCGCGACCGCGAGTGGCGCGACCGAGTTGGTGGCGCCCATGGATGTACCCGGCGGCGGCCGAATCGCGAGCATCACGGACCCGTCCGGCGCGAACTTTGCCATCTTTTCGATGGCGGCGGTCGCAGCGCCCAAGGCGGCGACGCCGGCGAGCGCAGCGGCCAAGCCCAAGCCCAAAGCCAAGGCTGCCAAACCGAAGGCCAAGGTCAAGGCGAAGCCCAAG
>Ga0190270_10001307_pt1 | contig 11523 bp, 3 predicted proteins | sample Popmic320T_FD_133748 | JGI IMG/M metagenome (GOLD analysis project Ga0190270, IMG submission 133748) | Populus adjacent soil microbial communities from riparian zone of Weber River, Utah, USA - 320 T | ecosystem: Environmental > Terrestrial > Soil > Riparian zone | place: USA: Utah | collected... | reverse complement strand
GATTTCACCGCCCGTGTGCCGGCCGGCAAGAAGAGGATAGAACGGTGGAAGCGGATCGCCCGGTACCGGGGTCGGAAATGTGTAATTGAACAGCGCGGCGGCTTGTTTGTTGGCGAACAGCAGGCGTCCACCCGGAGCCTGCACCATGACCACGGCCGTGGGCATCTGCTCGAGCACGGCCTGCAATCGCACCTGCGTGCTCAGGATTTCGTCTTCGGCGCGTTTGCGCGCGCCGATGTCCACGAACGTGACCACCACGCCTTCGATGTGATTCTCGGACGTGCGGTACGGCAAGGTGCGGCGCAGGTACCAGCGGCCGCTGTGACTGCGGACCTCGCGCTCCACCGGCACCAGCTTCTGCAGCACTGCGCGTGCGTCCGGCAGCAACTTGTCGTCGCTGAATTTCTGCGCGAGATCCGTGACCGGGCGGCCGATGTCCGAATCGCGCAGCTCGACCAGATCGTTGATCGCCGGCGTGAACTGCCGCACCCGGAATTCGGCGTCGAGAAAAATCACCGCGATATCGGTGCTGCCGAGCAGGTTGGCCAGGTCGTTGGTGGTCGCCTCGAGCTGCGCGATCTTCGACTGCAGCTGGTTGTTGACAGTGGTCAGCTCTTCGTTGACCGACTGCAGCTCTTCCTTGCTGGTCTCGAGCTCCTCGTTGCTGCTCTGCAGCTCCTCGTTCATCGAGGTGGCTTCTTCGTTGGCGGCCTTCAATTCCTCATTGGCCGCCTCGAAAGCTTCCGTGGTGTTCTGCAGCTCCAGGCGCAGCATGCGCACTTCGTCGATATTGGCCGGATCGCGTGCCAGCGAACTGCGCAGATTATCGGCCGCCTGCTGGTCGCGCTCCTGGTTGCCCGTATCCACCATCAGCGCGCGAAAGCTCACCAGGAAATATTCGGGCGCCTTGCCCTCGATGACCGGCGCGGCCGTCACTTCCACCTGCGGTCCGTCGTAACCCTCGGCGGGCGGTGTCTGTGCCGTGGCGCGCTGGTTCTCGCGCATCGCGGTGCGCAGCGCGGTACGCACCGCCAGACGCAACTCCTGGCGCACCAGCTGCAGGAGATCGCGCGTCGGTTCGCCGGCCGGATGCAGCAGGAAAGGATCTGTCGCCCCATGGTAATAAACCACCTGGTCGCTGCGGTCGACCACCACGGTGGGTGGGCCGTACCGCTCCAGCAAGGCGCGTTGCAGCACCAGGGTGGCCGACGGACGCGTGCTCGCATGGACCAGCGGCGACTCGTGCAGCCGCACCGAATCCTCGTGAACTCGTGTCGAGAAGCTCGGCACCGTGGAGAAGCGATGCTGCGCGTTGCCGGTGCGCCGATAGATGCGCCAGCGCTTGCTGATGAGCTCGAACAGGTGCTCCGAGCCCGAATAGGACTCGGTGTTGCCGAGGAATAGATAGCCGCCGTCGCGCAGCGAGAAGTGCAGCAGCGTCAGCACGCGGCGCTGGGTCTCGGGTTCCAGGTAGATGAGCAGGTTGCGGCAGGTGCACAGGTCGACGCGCGAGAACGGCGGGTCGCGCAGGATGTCCTGCGGCGCGAACACCACCATGTCGCGGATCTCCTTCTTCACGCGATAGGTATGCTCGTCCTTGTCGAAGAAGCGCTCCAGCCGCTGCGGCGTGAGGTCCGCTTCGATGCCGGCCGGATAAACGCCGGCGCGCGCCAGCGCCAGGGAACGATCCGCCGTGTCGGTGGCAAAGATCTTCACCTCGATGCGCTCGCGGCCGCGCATCTCCTCGGCGATGATCATGGCCAGCGTATAGGGTTCTTCACCGCTGGCGCAGGCGGTGACCCAGGCGCGCAGCGGCTGATCGGCGGCGCGCGACGCCACCAGCGGCGCGATGACGGAGGTGCGCAAGGCCTCCCAGGCTTCCGGATCGCGGAAGAAGCCGGTGACATTGATCATGAGGTCGTTGGACAGCGACGTCACTTCCTCCGGATTTTCACGCAGCAACGCGCCGTAGTCGGACAACGTCTCGCAGGCCTTGAGACTCATGCGCCGCTGCACGCGTCGCAGCAGCGTGGGCTTGCGATAGCCGGCGAAATCGTGGCGCGTGCGCGCACGCAGGATGGCGATGATTTCGCGGATGTGCGCGCGATCGCGCAGCAGCGCGTCGTCGGCGTCGTCGGCGCGGTCTTCGACGCCCAGGTACGGCCGCCGCACATAGCGTTTCAGCACGCTCGGAATCTCTTCGGCCTTGAGCACCTGATCCGCGTAGCCGGCGTGGATCAGGCTCTGTGGCATGCCCGGAAAAGCCGCGGTGTCCGGATCCTGCGCGATGCAGATGCCGCCCTCGGCCTTGATCGCCTGGCAACCCGCCGTGCCGTTGGTGCCCGTACCCGAGAGGATGACGGCGATGGCCATTTCCTTCTGCTCTTCGGCCAGCGATCGCAGGAAATCGTCCACCGGGCGTCGATGGCCGTAGCGTTCCACCGGCTCGCCGAGACGCAGTTTTCCTTCGACGAGGGTCAACGTGAAACCCGGGGCGATCACATAGACCTGGTTGGGTCGCACCTCGACCCCGTCCTTGATCTCCTCTACGGGAATCTTCGCGTCACGCCCGAGTATTTCCCCCAGCATGCTGGTGTGGTCGGGAGACAGGTGCTGGACCACCACATAGGCCATGCCGCTGTCGATATCGACGCTTGTAAAAAATTCCTCGAGGGCCTGGATGCCACCCGCGGAGGCACCAATGCCTACGACGGGAAATGGCAGGCGGGCCTGGGGCGTGCCTTCTGGCGGCGCGGCGATATCCCGCTGGTTGGGGCGCTTTGCGCCCTTGCCGCGGCGATCTTTGTCGTCGGTTGAAGTCACTGCCCTAACTCCGCGCCGCGGGTGGAGGTTCGGTCCGCTGGCCGGCGGGCAACAATGCCACATCCGGGCGCGGCCCGGCAGGGCTATTCAACGCGCGTGGGGCGTGACTGCCGGCTCCACCAGTTGGGCAATCACATCACGCGGCGGTGTCGGCCGTCGTTTGCGAGCCATGTCGTCCTCGACGCGCTCGGCAGCGGCTTTTCCAGCCAGAAAAGGATGCGGGGCGTCAACGGCATTCCATTCGGCAAAGTATCCGGCCAGCTCGATGTCGCGTGCGCGCAGCCAGTGACGAATCAGCTCCACCTGCTCGGCCCGCTCCGCATCGTCGACCACGGCTGCATAAGGCAGCTCCACCTGCTTGCGAGTCAGTATGGAATCGGTCGCGGCGAACAGGCCCATGTCGATGCAGTCGGCGATGCAGCGATCGATGAGCGCCTCGCCTTCCACTGGCAACGGATCGGCGGGCGAAAACGGAATCTCGCAAATCAGTCCCATGCTGTCAGGAGGATCGTTGCGAGGGCTCAGGTGGCCGGGGGCAAGAACGCGCCGGAACACAGCGGTATGCGGTACGGAGAGTTCGAATGCGGCGGTTGCGTTCAGACCGATACCCAGGTTCACGCGTCTGGCCGACAGGTGCCGCAAGGCGGTCGCGGCGCGCCGCACGCGCGGCGGTGCATCGTCACCCAGCATCCTGACCAGTTCGGGCAGCGGCAGAGTGCACACCAGTTTCTCGTAGATGAAGCTCGCGCCGCTGCTGAGCACGACCTGGTGCCGGCTCGGGATGACGCGCACCACGCGCGCGTTGAGCTTCACTTCACCGCGCAGCTGCGGGTGGAATCCATCCATGAGCGCCTGCAGCCCGCCCTGCAGTGGATAGGTAGTGCGCGCGCCATCCGCGTCACGACTCCACTGCAGGTTTTCGCCTGACAACATCGCCAGCATTTCGTTTACGTATGCGTCGCTGCTGCCCGGCAGCGGGTCGCCGAGATCGAAGGTGAAGCCACGATAGATTCGCGAACGGCACGAACCGCCGATCGCGCGATGTTGCTCGAGCAGCAGGCAGCGCTCGCCCAGGTGGTACGCAGTGGATAGTCCGGTCGGCCCGGCGCCTATCACCACCACCCGCCGGGCTTGCGCCGGCTGCGCAGGCGCATGGATCTGCGCGCGTTTGCGGTGCTGGCCGCGCGCCACCTCCTCGATGAGCGCGCGCATGCGGGCCACGGTCGAATCCCACGACGTCGCCATCACGACATTGCGCATCATGCCGGCGCGCCGCTCGCGGGCCGCTGCGCCCTCTTCCAGCGCACGTTCACAGGCGCCGACAAATGCCTGCGTATGCCGCCCCACGTGCACGACGTGGCTGTAGCTCTCGAGCACGTCGACCACCGGCGTACTGACGATGGGCTTCTCGGCCGCCATGTATTCCAGCACCTTGGTCGGGCTCATGTAGCGGGTCTGCGCATTGACCACGAAGGGCAGCAGGCACACATCCCAGCCTGCGACGAAGCGCGGCAGTTCGGCATAAGGCTGCGGACCGAAATAGTGAATGTTGGCGCGCTGCGGCAGGTGGCGCGCATCGATGCGTACCGGTCCGACGAGTATCACCTGCCAGCCGGGATGAGCGTCCGCCAGCAGCGCCAGCGCGACCGGATCAATGCGCTCGTCGACCACGCCGAAGAATCCGAAACGCGGATGCGGCAGCGCGCGCTGCAGCTCGTGATCGATACCCGCGTCGCGGGCGCGCGCGAAATGCTCGCGCTCCACGCTGCTGGGCAGGCAATGCACGTTGTCGTGCAGCGCCTGCTTTGCACGAAACAGGCTGCGTCCGGCCGTGAATACCAGGTCCGCCACCTTTAGCACCGCGTGTTCGCGCAGCTGCAGCTCGCGCGGCGCATCTGCGCTGGTCGCGAATCCGTCGCTGCAGTCATAGACGATGCAGGACGGTTCGATCCGTTGCAGCAGTGGCAGGGCCGAGGACGTGCACAACCAGACGATCGGCGTGCCGAGCTCGTGCGAGCTCACCAGCCGGTCTAGCAGCCGCTGCAGGTCGGCAACCTGGTTGTCGGGGAAGCCCGGGCTGTCGGCGAAACCAGGCTCCGCCTGCGGCGTGTGCGGCCGGCACACGTGCACGTTCGGCGCAGGCTCGCTGATCTCCAGCCAGACACCCTTGTCATCGAAGACCGGCGGCTCGAAGAAGAACACGCGATAGTCGCGCGCCAGCCGCGTCATCAGGTGTTGCGTGCGCTGGAAGACGATATCCCAGCGCAGGGGCGAGAACACGAGCAGCGATTGCATGAGGGAACGGGCGCCTGGAATCACGCCTGAATGGCGCCGGGCATTCTGCTCAGAAGTGAGCGGGCGCTTATGTAGGCAATGTGGGTTTGCGGGCTGGGATTTCCCCCCACCGCCTGCAAGATCAGTCCGGCCTGGCGGATCGGTGCCTCTGAGCAATCAGCGCCAGCAGCTCGATGACTTCCGATTCGTTCACCGGCTTGACCAGGTGATGGTCGAAGCCCGATTCGCGCGCCTGGCGTTTGGCGGCCTCATGACCCCAGCCGGTCACTGCGACCAGCACGTAGCGCAGCGAGGCCGCCCGCAGCGCGCGCGCCACGTCGTAGCCGTTCATGACCGGCATGCCGATGTCGAGCATGACCACGTCGGGTGAGAATTCCTGCGCCATCGCGATTCCGGACGGCCCGTCGTAAACCGCACGCGTCTCATGACCCATGGACTTCATCAGCAGCGAAAGGCTGTTGGCAGCGTCGACGTTGTCGTCGACCACCAGAATACGCAACGGCAGGAATTCATTCGGCGCCACTTCCACCGTATCGCGTGGCTGCGATCCGGATCGCACCGCAATCGGCAGGCGCACGATGAACTCGCTGCCCTTGCCCAGTCCCCCGCTGCTGGCGTGCACGCTGCCGCCGTGCAACTCGACGATGCGGCGCACCAGGGCAAGGCCCACTCCCAATCCGCCGAGCGCGCTGCCGGAATTCGGGTTGATCTGCATGAACAGGTCGAAGACACGATCGATGGCATCGCGCTCCAGGCCACGGCCGTTGTCGCGCACGCGCAGCTCGACGCGCGTGCCGAAGTTTTCCAGCGACATCCAGATGTCGCCACCATCGGGCGTGTACTTGGCGGCGTTGTTGAGGATGTTCACCACCACCTGTACCAGGCGCAGCGGATCGCCGAAACAATCCACCGGTTTATCCGCGATGCTGAGATGCAGCCGATGACCATGCGCGTCGATCAGCGGCCGGCTGGTCTCCACGGCACGTGCCAGCACATCGCGCAGGTCGATGACCTGCTTCTCGATGTTGAACTGGCCGCGCGCCACGCGATTCACGTCCAGCAGCTCATCGACGATGCGCGTGAGAGTCTGGCTCTGGCGGTCGATGGTCTGGCGCATGGCCTCGACCAGCGGATCCTGCACATTGCGGCGCGCCATGAGCGCCACCGCATTACGGATCGGCGCCAGTGGGTTGCGCAGCTCGTGCGCCAGCATGGCGATGAATTCGTGCATGCGCTGCGCGGTGTCGGCCAGGGTCTCGGCGTGGCGGCGCTGCGAAAGATCCTGGGTCACCATGTAATAAGCCCGGCGGCGCGTCTCGGTTTCGGGCAATACAGCGATGACGCTGTTGGCCCAGTACTGCGTGCCGTCATTGCGGATGCGCCACGACTCTTCGTTGACGCGGCCGCGATCGCGCGCCACGTTGAGCTGGCGCCAGGGCTTGTTGGCGCGCACATCCTCGGGTGGATAGAGCCGCGAAAAATGCCGGCCGACGATTTCCGTGGAGCTGTAGCCGTTGATGCGTTCGGCGCCGCTGTTCCAGCTGGTGATCATGCCCTCGTCGTCGAGCGTCACGATGGCGTAGTCGATCACGCTCTCGACCAGCAGGCGGAAGCGCTCCTCGCTTTCGCGCAGCCGCGCCTCGTGGCGCAGGCGCTCGGTCAGATCGCGCGTGATCTTGGAATACCCGAGCAGGTTGCCGCGCTCGTCACGGATGGCCGTGATCACCACGTTCGCCCAGAACGGCGCGCCGTTCTTGCGGACCCGCCAACCCTCTTCCTGGAAGCGACCGTCGAGCGCCGCGATGTTGAGCTCATGTTGGGCGCGCGCGCGCTCGCTGCCATCGGCCACGAGGAATCGCGAGAAGTGTGAGCCCATGACCTGGCTCGCCTCGAATCCGAGGATCTGCTGGGCACCGGCGTTCCACGTCGCCACGTCGCCATCCGGGTCCAGCATGAAGATGGCGTAGTCGCGCACGCCTTCGACCAGCGCGCGAAAGCGCACCTCGTTGTAGCGCAGCGCCTCCTCATGCCGGCGCCTTTCGGTCAGATCGCGCGTGACCTTGGCATAGCCCATGAGCGCGCCATCGGACGAATGCAGCGCGGTGATCACCACGTTGGCCCAGAAGCGCGAGCCGTCCTTGCGTACGCGCCAGCCCTCGTCTTCGAAGCGGCCGTCTCTGGCCGCCATCACCAGCTCGCGCGCCGGCAGCCCGCGCTCGAGGGCCTCGGGCGGATAGAACACGGAGAAATGCTGGCCGATGATTTCCTCGGCCCGATATCCCTTGATGGCCTCGGCGCCTGGATTCCAGCTCACGATGCGGCCGGTGGGATCCAGCATGAGCAATGCATAATCCCGCACCGTCTCGATGAAGATGCGAAAGCTGAGGTCGTCGACGTCGCGCACCGGGGCGCGCGTATCGGCAGGCAACAAGGAGGAATTCATCGAGCCCCAAAGGGCGGCTACAGAACAGCCGCCAACCAATGTATCCCGGAAGGCCAGATTTCCCTGTCGGACAATGCCGACATCGTCAGCTCGATGTTCATCGCCCCGGCAACCCGGCGGCAAGTTGTTTGTGCTCCTTCAGTGTCGGCAGTGTCTTCTGCGCAAATCCGGCGAAGTCCGCGTCCGTGGACTTCGAAGCGCCTTCGAACAGGGCGATGGCCTTGGTGTGGTCCATTTTCATGTGCTGCGAATAGGCCGCATCGAAATCGGGGCCCGATTTGGCCTGCAAGGAATCGAGCATGGCGCGGTGATCGGAGTCCAGGCGCAGGGGTGATTCGATGCCCTTGGCCCTGGCCAGGCTGGCCAGCTCCGAATTCGCCTTGCCGTGGTCGGCAACCATGCGCTCGGCGAAGTTGCGGATCTGCGGGTCCTGGGATTTGGCCAGCGCGATATTGCCAGCCTCGATCTCGGCCATGCCGGCCTGGGCCGCCATTTTCACGAACGCGGCCGGCTCGGGCACGGCGCTGTCCGCATCGCCGGCCGAGGCCGCGGACGCAATGCCCGCAAGCGCGAGAAACAACAAACTTCGGGAAACGGTCATCAAGATACGGTCCTTCGTATAGATGAACTCCCAGCGTGCCGCCGCACGCCTGCGGGCGCTATCCGCGCAACGCGGGTTCCAGTGTCAGCGGATCACGATGCGGGTTTTCCGAGAGAGCAGCACGCCGACGAGGATCCCCGAGAGGGCGGCGGCGAGCGCGGCCTGCAGTATGGCTTTCATGCAGGCATCGTAGGAGGCCGGCGCCCGCCCGGATGCCCGAGCATGGCGCCGGCCGTTGTCAGCACGGTCCTATCTACTTCAGCGGCAGCGCGAAACGCAGGCTGCCTGAGCCACCCTCGCGGATTTCCGACTCCTGGTGCGTGTAAGACAGGCCGAGCGTGAAGCCGCCCGGGGCCTGGTACTGCAGCCCGGCCTCGCCGACCACATGGGTGCGATCCAGATCCGAGCCGATGCGCATGAAGTCCGCATCCGCCGGTGCTCCCTGGAGACCTGCCTCAACGCCGGTGCTGGTACCCGAGAAGTACTGCAACACGCCCGCCCGCAGGAAGGTGCGCAGCGTGGCGCCGCTGCCGAAGCTGGCCGTGTAGCGCGCGCCGATTGCCGGTTCGATCCACAGGTGCGACTCGTCGCCGCCGTCGATGACGGCGCTCTGACCGCCCGCGCCGTACTCGGTCATGCCGCCGTAGCTCAGCAGAGAGCTGCCGAGATTGACGCTGGGCTGGAAGCTGAAGCTGCCGGCCTCGAGGTTCCAGGTGTAGTCGAGCACATTGGTGATGAAGTGCACGTCGCGGCTGCCTTTCGCCTCGTAGACGTTGGTGACGCCGATCATGCGCGTCACGTCCTGCGAGTTGTTGCCGAGCTGCAGAGTCGCGCCGAAGGAACCCGGCCCGAAATCACGCCGCGCACTGCCACCCAGCTGCATGAACTTGCTGTTGGCGGTCCACAGATCATCGAAACCGCGCGAGCTGTAGTCCTCGACATCGATGGCCACGCCGAGCGTCCAGCCGTTGTCGGTGGGCTTCTGCAGGCCGGCCGAAATGCTGGTGCCATTGCTCTCGGCGGCCGGGAACCCGCCCTCGGCGTCGCGCGAGCTGGGATTGTCGTCGTAGCGTGCCCAGACGCAGCCGTTCTCGTCGCCCACGGTTTCGCCGATGCCCAGCGTGCCGCAGTTCTGCAGATTGCGCGCAAAGCGCTGCGCGCCATTGAGCGCGATGGCCTGCTGCTCGGCGTAGAACTCGGTGTCGAGCTGCGTGAGCATGTGGGCGTACACATCGGCGTCGGTCTGCACCACGGCCAGCGCGATCACGTCGCCCACGCCGGTGATCCCGCCGTTCTGCGTCGCGCGATTGAGGTATTCGCCCACCGCGACGCGATTGCCGCTGAGCCTGCCGTGCGCCGCGAAGTCCACGTCGTAGGCCACGCCCAGTTCCTTGGGATAGCGGTACAGGTCGAAATTGATCACGATGGATTGCGGCGCATGCAGCGCCACGCCCGCGTTGCTCACTCCGCCAGCCCCTTCGAACAACGGCTGCCAGGTGGTGCCCGACTGGATCGCGTGCGTGTTCATCAGCGACAGATTGATCCGTCCGGCGACGCTCACGGTGCCCGAGGCGATCAGGCGATCGGTCAGGTGTCTCTCCAGGTCGATCTCCAGGTCGGCCACACCGGTGGCGGACTGCACGTAGCTGCCGAAGAGCCGAGTGTTCACCGCCAGCTGCCCGGCGCCCGGCGAGATCACTCCGTTGTTGGTGAACACATTGGTGGGGTCGCCGAGGTTGATGAGCGTGCCCGAGTACAGCTCCGCGCCAATATTGTTGGCGAAACCGTTTAAGCCGCCGCCGAGGTCGATGTTGCCCATCAACCGGCCATGGTTGTCGACGTAGTCGCCGCCCGCGCCACCGCGGAAAGCCATTCCCGACGGGCCCGAGCGCGTCATCAACGAGCCATAGTTCGTGAAGCGGTTCGCGGCGCCACCGTCGAAGTGCACAGCCACGCCATCGATGCCGCCGACGAGCTGCTTGTCCGCCGCAAGCGCGACAGTGATGTCACCGCCCAGGCCATTGGCCGCGATGCTCTGCGCAAACAAACCCGTAGATCCTGCTCCGAGCGCCAGCACGTCGCCGTTCAGATCCAGCGCGATCGTGCCCGCGCCGCCGACGCCTCCCGCGCTGCCCGCGAAGGACCCGTCGACGAAGCCGCCGCCGCCGCCCACGCTCTGCGCAAACAATGCATAGGAATTGTCGCCCAGGGTTCCAATGCTGCCGTTCTGCGTGAAGGCGATACTGCCGCCGCTGCCGCTGTTGGCAGCCGACAATGTGACATTGGCCGCCGCTGCACTGGTGAACACGGCGCCGCCGCCGCCACCCACCGACTGCAGCATCACGCCATGCGCACGTAGCCCTTCGGTCACAACGTCGCCGGTGTTGGTCACCGCGAGATTGCCACCGTCGCCGCTGGCATTCGCTGCACCACCAAGGGTGACGTCGATTGCATCGACGCCTAACAAGTTGGCCACGCCGCCGCCGGCGCCCACGCTCTGGAACACCAGGCCCACGGCGTGATCGCCCTGCGTGGAGACGCCACCGTCGAGTTGCAGCGACACCTGGCCGCCTTTCAGCTGCGCGCCGCCGTTGCTGCCGAGAGTGATCTTGGGCGCCGTCGCCGGCGGCACTCCCTGCGTGCTCTTATAGATGCGGCGCTCGCGCACCGCGGCTTCGGTGGCGGGCTCTGTGCCACCCTCGACCATCAGACTGACGCTACCGCCACCGCCGCCCACGCTCTGGAACACGCCGCCGTGCGCGGCCTCGCCCTGCGTGGACGTCGAGCCCGATTGGCTGTGCTCGATGTCGCCGCCCTCTTCGTTATTGCCATCTTCGCCGCCCAGCGTCACCGAGGTGTCGCCCAGCGAATCGAACTGCGAGCTCACGTCGAGATTCGCACGGCCACCGCCGCCGCCGATGGACTGCACCAGCGCACCGGGCGTGTTGTCGCCTTCGGTCACCAGGTCGCCGTCATGCGTGGAGCCGATATCGCCGCCGCGGTTGTTGGTGCCGGAGACACCGCCGAGCCGGCCTTCGATCGCGACATCGTCTGCCGTCCCCGCCGTGTCATGCAGGGCCAGCGTGAGGTCGTAGGTGCCGCCGCCGCCACCCACGGCCTGCACGGAGTTGGCCGCGCCGTTCTTGCCGGCCACACCGAACGTGCCGGTGAGATTCAGCGTGACATTGCCCGCGTTCGAATCGCCCTGGTTGTGGCCGCCGCCGAAGAACACCAGGTCCATCTCCCGCGGATCGAGGCGATCACCGATTGAGACCTCGCGGACGTCGATCGCCAGACCGCGCCACTCGGCACGGCGGACCAGCGTCAGAACGTTGCCGCGATCGCCGTACACGTTCATAAG
>Ga0190270_10001306_pt1 | contig 11530 bp, 15 predicted proteins | sample Popmic320T_FD_133748 | JGI IMG/M metagenome (GOLD analysis project Ga0190270, IMG submission 133748) | Populus adjacent soil microbial communities from riparian zone of Weber River, Utah, USA - 320 T | ecosystem: Environmental > Terrestrial > Soil > Riparian zone | place: USA: Utah | collected... | reverse complement strand
CCCCGAAGGGCGACGCCCCCGGCTTCACCAGCCCGGTCGCGTATCCGAAGGGCGAGGACGATGAGTTTCCGCGCCGCCTCGCTGGTCTCGCCGCAATGCTCGGCGCCGGCCTGCCCGTGCGCGTCGTCGCGCTGACCGCACCGGGCATGTACGACACCCACGACGACCAACCGGGCGAGCTTGCGAACGGCCTCAAGCTGACGGCCGACAGCCTGCTTGCATTCCAGCGCGACCTCGAGTCGCGCGGGCTCGCAGACCGCGTCCTCGTTCACGTCTGGTCGGAGTTCGGCCGCCGTGCGAAGGAGAACGGCTCGAACGGAACCGACCACGGCGCCGCGGGCGCAGGCTTCCTGGTCGGTTCGCGCGTGAACGGCCAGATGATCGGCGAGTTCCCGGGTCTCTCGAAGCTCGACAAGGACGGCAACCTGCGCGCGACGTCGGACTTCCGCGGTCTCTACGGCAGCCTGCTCGAGGAGTGGCTCGGCACCGATGCCGAAGCGATCATCCCGGGCGCGCGGAGCTTCGCAAGGCCGAAGATCCTGCGATGATCGCGACCGCGCTCGTCCTCCTCACGCTCGCCCCAGCGCGGGTCCAGGTGGGCGCCGACGAGTTCAGCTACTCCCTCTCGCGCCAGACGATCAAGGCGGGCCCGGCGATCGTGCAACTCGTCAACTACGGCGAGGACGAGCACGACCTGCGCCTCCGTCGCACCGGCGGCACGCGCACCTACCGGATCGGCAAGGTTCGGCCGCGCGGGCTCGGCGAACTCGAGGCCCGTTTCCTCCCCGGGCGGTTCACGCTCTGGTGCTCGCTGGCCGACCACCGCAAGCGCGGAATGAGCGCCACGCTGGTCGTCCGCAAGCCGTGACTCGCCGCCACACCCGCTAGGGTCCCGGCTCACCCACGAACGGGAGTCGTCACATGTCATTGATGGACAAGATCAAGTCGGTGTTCTCGGGGGGATCGGACGCCTCGACCGACGACCACGCCGGCCACGACCATTCGGGCCACGATCACGACCACTCACACGACGAGCCCGCCGCGGCGATGCCGCCTGCCGACCCCGCAGACGAGGATCCGCCCGCTTAGAAGATCAGCGCGTGGGGAGCTTCGGTTCCCCACGTGCTTTTTCACCAATCGGTTGGGCGAAAGTCCTTCAGGAACTGGCCCCAGACGTGCTCGCCGGTGTTGAAGCCGGCGATGATCGGGTCGACGATCCGCGCCGCGCCGTCGACGATGTCGAGCGGCGGGCGGAACCGGTGCTCGGCGGTCTTGCGCTCCGCGAGCTCGACCGGGTCCTCGTCTGTCACCCAGCCGGTGTCGACGCTGTTCATGTGGATGCCGTCGGCCTGGTAGTCGGCTGCCGAGGTTCGCGTCATCATGTTCAGCGCAGCCTTCGCCATGTTCGTGTGCGGGTGCCGGGTGGTCTTGAAGCGCCTGTAGAACTGCCCCTCGACGGCGGACACGTTGACGATGTGCTTGTCACACGTGTGCTTCTGGCCTTGGGGTGCCCGCAGCAGGAGCGGCTTCAGCCGCGCATTGAGGACGAACGGGGCGACCGCGTTGACGAGCTGGGTCTCGAGCAGCTCGACCGACGACACCTCGTCGAGCAGCAGACGCCAGGAGTTGCGGTCGCGGAGGTCGACCTGCTGCAGGTCCTGGTCGAGGCGCCCCTCCGGGAAGAGATCGTTCTGCTCGGCGAGATCCTCCGGCAAGAGCGCGACCTGCGAGAGCTGGGCCGAGCCTGCCGGAAGCATCTCCGTGCGGCGGAGCCCTTCGTACTCGCCGAGGAGCGCGCGGACGTGCTCCGGCATTGCGCCGGCCGCGTCCCGTTCGCCCTCCAGCATGTGGCGGTAGAACTCCGACGGCCGGCGAACGGTCTGGCAAGCGTTGTTGACGATGAAGTCGAGTCGCTCCCTGGTCGAGAGCAGGTGCGTGCAGAACGCCTCGACACTCGGGGTGTGGCGCAAGTCGAGCCCGAAGATCTCGAGCCGGTCCCCCCAGACCTCGAAGTCGGCCTCCCGCGCGTACCGGGATGCGGAGTCGCGCGGGAAGCGGGTCGTGACGATCAGCTGCGCGCCTGCGCGCAGCAGCTTGATCCCGGCCTGGTAACCGATCTTCACGCGGCCGCCGGTGAGAAGCGCGACGCGGCCGGTCAGATCGGCGGTCTCCGTCCGCTTGCCGAAATTGAAGTCGCCACAGGGCCGGCAGAGCTGGTCGTAGAAAGGGTGCAGGTCGACGTAGTCCTGCTTGCAGACGTAGCAGTGCTGGGGCGCGATTGCCTCGCGGAACCCGGGATCGTCCTCCACTTCGACCTGTTCGAACCCGGAGGGTGGGAACACGTTCGGCGACGTGTAGACCGGCTTGTCGCGGAGGACCCGGATGCCGGTCTCGGCGAGCACGGCCTCGTCGCGGCCGAGCCTGGCTGCCTTCTTCTCGCGCCGCACGACCTTGTTGAACCGCCGTCGCTGGACGACGTCCGGGTTGTGGACGTCGCCGGCCGCAGCCAACAGCCGCGTCCGCTCCTCGAGCGGCAGCACCTTCAGCAGGCTCCGGTCGCGGACGACAGCCTCGAGCACGTCGGCGGCGGCCTTCAGCCGCTCGACGACGTCGTCCTCCGGCGCCGCTGGTCCCGCCTCGTGCTCACCGATGGCCATCGCGGCAGGGTAGCGACCAATGTCCTTGCTTACGCGCGCGTGGGCAGGCCCGCGGGCAAGCGTGGCGCGTTCGCGAGTGCTTCCTCGATGGTCGCGACGATCGCCTCGGGGTCGGCACCCTTTTCGAGGTAGCTCGCCGCTCCGAGCGCGAGCACCTGCTCGGCGACGGAGGCTCTGGCGAAGCCCGAGAAGACGACGATCTGCGCCGCCGGTGCGACGCGCCGAAGCTCGGGTATCGCTTCGAGGCCGCTACGTTTCGGCATCGCGAGATCGAGCACGATCACGTCCGGCTGGAGCCGTTCGGCCGCGGCAATGGCTTCGTTGCCGTTAGCCGCTTCGCCGACCACTTTCAAACCGGGGCTCGAGTTCACGATCAGTCCGACCAGCGCGCGCACCGCCTCGCTGTCGTCGCAAATCAAGACTCTGGCCGCCGTGTCGCCCGCCGCGGGCGCCCCGTTGCTCACAGCTAGCTCGGGGACGAGTCGCGGATGAGGTCACGAAGCGGCAATCCTTGTCGTCCCAGCTCGTCGAGAGATCTGCTGACGATCGCGCGGGTATTTTCGAGGGCATCGAGCAGCGCGTCCCGTGATTCGTCGGTCCGGTCGAGCTCGAGCGCGAGGTGGGCGACGGCGAGTGACTGTACGACGCCGTCGTGAAGCTCGAGCACGCGCAGCTGTTGGGCACGCACGCGCTCCCTCTCTCGCAGCGTCTCGGCGTTGCGACGGTCGAACGCCCCCTGCAGGTGCTGATACTCGCCGAAGCGGCGCAAGGTGATGTCGATCGCGCTCTGCAGCTCTTCCGGCCTGCTGTCGACGATGTAGGCGAAGACGCCGCGCGACGCCGCCTCGTGCACCCACTCCCCGTCGTAGGCGTCCAGCAGCGCGATCACCGGACAGAACGCTTGCGCCACGATTTCCGAGATCTGGTCCAGCGCGTGCTCGGCGCTCTCGCCCAGCCCGACCAGAGCCACGTCGGGACGCTCCCGGGCAGTCACCGCTGCGACATCCGAAACGTGGATCTCGCGGGCTATCACCTCGTGCCCGAGCCCCGTCACCACCTCGGCGAGAATCTCGAGTCGGTCCGCGCGCTGATTCGCGATCAACACGCGGAGGTGATGAATCCCGTCCACTGTGTGCCTTCCGTAACGAATCGGGGGCAATCAGAACGGGCGCGAGGGTTGGGCGCGACGTGTGCGGCTGCCGAAAAAGCGTCCTGCCTGAGCCAAATTGTAACAGATTTTACAAATGGCTCGAAACCTCAGGCTATCTCCCCTCTCGGACGGAAGCGCCCGCCGGCTGGTAGATGAGGATGGCCACACCGTCGCCGACCACTTTCGAGTCGACGAGCCGCAGCGGCTTCCTGTCGGTCGACTCGCCGAAGAGGCGCTTTCCGCTTCCCAGTACGACCGGGAACACCATCAGCCGGAATTCGTCGACGAGGTCCTTCTCGACCAGGGCCTGCACGAGTCGCGGACTGCCGTGGACGACGATGTCGCCGTCCTGCTCCTGCTTCAACTTCGGGACCTCGTCCGCAACGTCGCCCTTCAGCACGGTCGTGTTGTTCCACTCGGGGTCCTCGAGGGTCGAGGAAACCACGTACTTCGGCATCGTGTTGAGCTTGTCGGCGAACTCGCCTTCCCTGGCCGGCCAGGCCGCAGCGAAGCCCTCGTAGGTCACCCTCCCCAGCAGCACCGCCTCGGACGACAAGGTCTCGTCGAGCTTGAACCTGTCGCCCTCGTCGCCGCGGTTGATCTCGAGGCTCCAACCACCGTGCCTGAAGTCCTCGCCTCCACCCGGGGCCTCGACAACGCCGTCGAGCGAAACGAACTCCGTTACGACGATCCTGCCCATGTGCGCCTCCTTCTCGTTGGTGGTCATCCGCGTGCTCGGCTACCATACTCAACCAGGTGGTTGAACACGAGGCGGTAGCACTTGGCGGTCGATCAGCTGGACAGCACGTTTGCGGCACTCGCCGATCCGACGCGGCGCGCGATCCTGGCGCGGCTCACGGAGGGCGAAGCCACGGTGAACGAGCTGGCCGAACCGTTTCCGATCAGCCTCCAGGCGGTCTCCAAGCACCTCAAGGTGCTCGAGCACGCGGGGCTGATCACGCGCGGCCGCTCGGCGCAGCTTCGGCCCTCGCGCCTGCAGGGGTCACCGCTGAAGGAGGCCGTCGACTGGCTCGAGCAGTACCGTCGGTTCTGGCAGCGAAGCTTCGACCGTCTCGACGAACGCCTGCACGCGAGCGACGAAGGACACGAGCATGGTTGAGCCGGGCATCACGATCACCCGCGTCTTCGACGCGCCGCGTGAGCGTGTGTGGCGGGAGTGGACCGAGCCTGAGCGCTTCGCGGACTGGTTTGGCGGCAGCGAATCCGAGGTGCCGCTGCCCAGCGTTTCGATGGACGTCAGACCCGGTGGCTCATTGCGGCTGACGATGTTCGCCGAACCCGGGCGCCGCGAGATCCGGTGGAAGGGCCAGTACCGCGAGGTAGCAGAGCCCGAGCGGCTCGTGTTCACCCTCTCCGACCAGCCGGGAACTGCATACGAGCTGATCACGGTCGTCCTCATCGACCTCGGCGACGGCAGGACCGAGATGCGCTTCCAGCAGCGCGGAGCAATGTCGGCCGAGCAATACGAGGGCGCCGAGCGCGGGTGGTCGTCCTTCTTCGACCGCGTTGCCCAGCGCTTGGCCGGCGCCTGAGGAGCGCGTTACCGGGAAAAGTGGGTCAACCGTGGCCCAAGCTCGGCGAACGCAACCTCGAAGTCGGTCGTCTCCTCGACCTCCACCTCCGCGACCGACGTCATCCGGTTCAGGAACTCCATTCGAGCAACCCGATGCCGGTCCGCCACCTCGCGGCTCTCCCAGAATGTGAGCCCAACCGACGTACCCTCCCGCGACAGCATCAGAAACCCGTCGAACCCCTCGATCTCGCGAAGCCAGCGCAGCATTTCTTCAGCCACGATCGCCGCATTCTCGATCGGCTGATCCGTCGTGTTGACCCGTGTGAAGCTGACGTACACGCCGCGGATCTTCGCAGGTTCTCCCGTTGTGCCACGATGACGAGATGAGGCCCTGGTTCGCCTGGTTGATCGCAATCCCGCTTGCGGTGATTGGGACGCTTGCGGGCCACTCGGCCGGCTACCGAGCAGCGGTTCCGGATGCGCACGAACGTGCCCATGTGCTGGCTTCGAGCGGACACGGATACCTGCAGTACGCGCCGCTCTTTGTCTCACTGTGCGCCGCGCTCGCCGCCCTCGGGGTCGTCGCGACGGCAATCGCTGCTGTCCGCGGCCGCGACGCAACCGGCGGCGCCCGGCAAATTGCGTTCGTGGGCGCGCTCGCGCCGGTCGCATTCATGCTGCAGGAGCTGATCGAGCGGTACGCGTATGACGGAAGCGTGCACTGGGGTCTCCTGGTGTCGGGGCCGTTCCTGGTCGGCCTCGCGACGCAACTGCCGTTCGGGCTGCTCGCCGCCGCGATCGCGTTCGCACTGGCCTCTGCCGCACACCGCGTCGGGCTGGCGATCAGAGCCGCTCGACCGCCCGGCAGGCGCTCGATCGCGATCAGCTTCCTGACCTGGCTCTCAGCCGATCTTCCCCGCGAGGCGGTTCTCGCACGCGGCTACGCCGGACGCGGTCCTCCCTTGCCCGCCTAGCCGAGTGAGAGCGGCCGCTCTCGGCCGCCGATCGAAGCGAGGAGAGATGGACGATCACCCGAGCCGTCGTTCGTGCCGGCTGGTGCTGGTCGCGGTTGCCGCGGTGCTGGCGGCGCTCGCGATGGGGCCGGCGGCGGGTCCGCACGCGCGGCTGATCACGACTGAGCCGGCGAACGACGCGGTGCTCGAGCAGAGCCCTCGCTTCGTGCTGCTTCGGTTCGACGAGCCGGTCGAGACGGCGTTCGGCGCGATCCGCGTCTACGACGCGCGGGCACGCCGGGTCGACTCGGGGGAGGTCGCGCGTCCAAGCGAGCGGGAAGCCCGGATTGCGCTCGACCGCCGACTCGGGCGGGACACCTACACGGCAACGTGGCGGGCGGTTTCAGCCGACGGCCATCCGGTCTCGGGCGCATTCGTCTTCCACGTCGGCGCTCCGGGCGCCAATCCGGCCGGTGTGGCGGCTCAGGTGCTCGAGGACGGGACGCCGGCTTCCGTGTCGGTGCTGTTCTCGATCGTGCGGGCGCTCGACTTCCTCCTGCTACTCCTCGTCGCCGGCGGCACCTTGATGCTGATCACGGGACTGGCGCGGGCCTCGACGCAGACACGGCGGCGGCTGTCGCTGCTCCTTGCTGGAGCCGCGTTTCTGCTCGCGTTTGTGGCGCTCACCGGGATCGTGCTCCAGGGAGCAGCGGCGGGCGGCTTCGGCCTGCGCGAAGCGCTGCACTGGGACGTCGTCTCGGCTGTGCTCGGAACGCGGTTCGGAACGGTGTGGCTCGTGCAGGCAGGGCTGGCGCTTGCGTGCGCGGTGCTGTTGACAGCGAGCCGGCGCGTGCCCGTGCTCGGCTTGGCGGCGCTGTTCCCGGCGGGGCTGGCGCTGCTGACTCCGTCGCTGTCGGGACACGCAAGCGTCTCCGGCGGCATCGCGCTGGTCGCCGACATGGCGCACGTGACGGCCGCCGCGGTCTGGGTTGGCGGCCTCGCTGCACTCGTGTTCGCCCTCGTCTGGGCCGGTAGAGAGCGCTGGGAGCTCGCCGTCAGCGCCGTGCCGCGGTTCTCGGGAGTCGCCGTTGTCGCCGTCTCGTGGCTCATCGCGAGCGGCACCATCAGTGGCTACCTGCAGGTTCGCGCGTTGCGCGGCCTGTGGGAGACGACGTACGGCCAGCTGCTGCTCGCGAAGCTCGCTCTTGTCCTGCCACTGCTCGCACTCGGCCTCTACAACAACCGCCGGGCGGTGCCGCGGCTACGCGATCGGCTCGCCTCGGCGGGCGAACGGACGCGCTTCCTCCGCACCGTAGGGGCGGAGCTCGCCCTGATGACCGCGATCGTCGGTATCACGGCGGTGCTGGTCTCGGAGCCGCCGGCGCGGGCCCAGGTCGCCCCGACCGGTCCGTACGCGACAACCGCTCAGCTGGGCGATCTCGAGCTGAACCTCGTCGTCGATCCGGCCGTGGCGGGGCGCAATCAGATCCACCTCTATCTCACGAATCCCTCGGGACAGCCCACCGATGTCGACGAGGCATCCGTCTCGGCGACTCTCGCCAGCCGGGAGATCGGCCCGCTGCGCCTGCGTGCGCACCGCGCCGGCCCCGGCCACTTCGTCGTCCACGGCGCTCAGCTGGCGCTCGCGGGCGACTGGCAGCTCCGCGTCGAGACTCGGCGCGGCGAGTTCGACGCGGCGTCGGCAACTGTGTCGGTCCCAATCAGAAAGGAACACCAATGATCAACAAGGCCCTGATCCTGCTCGGCTTCGGCGCGCTGATCGTCGTGCCCGCAGCGAGCGCTCATGTCACCGTCAACCCGAACGAGGTCGCGGCGGACAGCTTCTCTCGTTTCGCGATCCGCGTCCCGAACGAGCGGCCCAACGCGGATACGACCAAGATCACCATCGAGTTGCCCGAAAGCCTCGCGTTCATCGGCTTCCAACCGAAGCCGGGCTGGAAACGCAGCGTCACCGTCGTGAAGCTCGACAAGCCGATCACGAACGACGAGGGCGAGACGGTGACGGAGCGGATCGCGACGGTGACCTGGGAAGGCGGCAAGATCGGCCCAGGCGAGTTCGACGAGTTCGGCCTCAGCGCAAAGGTCCCCGCCAAGGGCCCGCTGAGGTTCCCCGCGAACCAGACGTACTCGAACGGCGAGGTCGTCCACTGGATCGGCGCCCCGGACTCCGACACCCCGGCGCCGCGGGTCCTGCTGACGGCGAAGGTCGAGGAGGCAGCGACACCCACCGCCGCGGAGACGACTGCCGCCCAGGAGACCGAGGACGACGACTCCGACGGACTTGCTCTTGCGTTCGGGATCGCCGGCCTCGTCGCCGGACTCGCCGCACTCGGGCTCACACTCTTCCGAAAGCCGAAGCGCTCTTGAGCCTCCGCCCTGTAGCGGCCGCTCTGCTCGCTGTTCTCGTCGCCTGCCCCGCCGCTGCGGGGCACGGCGACGGGGCAGCGCGCGGCTACACCTCGACCGTGAAGACGGTCACACCGAAGCTCGACGGCCTCACCGTGCAGGTCGTGCAAGGCGACGACCAACTCCACGTCCGTAACGACAGCGGCCGGGAGGTCGTGATCATGGGCTATGAGGGCGAGCCCTACCTCCGCTTCCAGGCGGATGGCGACGTCCTTCGCAACGCGAACTCACCAGCGACGTACCTGAACGAGGACCGATTCGGCGGCGCGGACGTACCCGCCTCGGCGTCGAAGCAGGCCACGCCACGCTGGGAACAGGTCGCCCGCGGGAAAGCCTACGACTGGCACGACCACCGGATCCACTGGATGAGCACGATCGACCCGGCGAAGGTGCGCGAGGCGAGAGACCAGCCGCACCACGTCTTCGATTGGAAGGTGCCCGGCACCGTCAGCGGTCAGCCGCTTGCGATAGCCGGCAGCCTCGACTACGAGCCGCCACCCGAGAGCAGCTTCAACCCGATCCTGATCGCACCCGTCGTCGCGCTCGCACTCGCCGGCGCCATCTTCTGGTGGACGCGCCGACGACGTGAAAGCTAGGCAACGAGGCCCGTCGGTTTCGTGCCTCCCACCACGAACCCCTGGACCGGATCGCCGGCTTCGAGACGCAGTTCCGCCGGCACGATCTCCGACCGCAGATTCGCCTTCGCCAGCACCCGCTCGAGGTACTGACGCGTGTGGCGGTACCGTCCGGTCGGGCTGATGGCGTACCCCGCAGCGGCGGATTCGGCGCCGACCAGCTCCTCCACGGTGAAGACGAGCCGTCCACCTGGGCGCAACGCGCTCGCAGAAGCGGCAGCAACGTCCTCGAGCTCTCCGAAATAGACGAGGGTGTCCGCCGACACAATCACATCGAACGCCTCAGTGGAGTCGCCCAGGTAGTCGGTCAATTCGCGTTTGACCAGTTCGTCGTAGACGTTCCTCGCCCGGGCTTGAGCAAGCATCGGTTCGGACAGGTCGACTCCCACGAGTCGGCGCGCGAAGCGCGCGATGAGAGGCCCGCACAACCCCGTGCCGCATCCGGCATCGAGCACATCGAGGCTCTTCGTCGCCTCGACGCCCGATTCCGCCAGCATCTCCGCGACCAGCGCCGGCGCGCGGTAGGACAGCTGGGCGAGCTTGGAATCGAAGCTGGCGGCGAAGCTGTCGAAGGTCTCCTCGACGAACGCATCCGAGGCCCGCGGCGGTACTTCGCGACCGGAGCAGGCCGCCAGCATATGTCGGGCGATGGGACTGTCCGGCTCCTCGTCCAGCCACTCTTCGAACACTTCGACGGCCTTGTCGACGTCGCCGAGCGTGCAGTGCGCTATCGCCAGCAGTCTGCGGGCTTCGGGATGCTTCGGCCACAACGTGATGACCTTCGAGAAGCACACGGCCGCTTCGTGCGTCCGCTTCTGTCCGTTCAGCAGGACGCCGAGGTTGTTGTACGCGTCCGAGTGCTCGGGGTCGATCCGAATCGCGGCTCGATATGCCGCCTCCGCTTCGACCACCTCGTTCGTGGCTCTCAGGACAACGCCGAGATTGTTGTGTGCATTGGCATGGTCAGGATCGAGTGCAATCGCGCGCCGATAGGCGACGATCGCCTCGTCCAGCTTGAGTCGATCCTGCAGGACGATCCCCAGGTTGCTATGCCAGTCCGCTCGATCGGGCTCGAGCTCGAGACTCCGCTCGATCAGTGCGACTGCCTGCTCGCTCCGCGCCTGCTGATGGGCGAGCACGCCTGAGAAATGCAGCGCGTCGGCATGGTCGGGCTCGGCTTCGAGGATGCTGCGGTAGATGTCCGCCGCAGCTTCCCACTGCTCGTTCTGCTGCAGCAGGATCGCAATCGAGAGCGCTTCGTCCAGGCTGAGAGCGCGGTCGTTGTCGGCAAGCTGCTCCATTGTCCAACCGCGCACGCGCGGTTCGTTCCGCTTACCCCGCCTTGTTGCCCTTGATGTCGTACTTGAAATGAAGTCCGGCATCCAGCGATCCGTCGGCCTTCTGCGGCTTGTACTCCAGATCGACTTTGGCGAACTGCAGCGCCACGTGCTCCGCGCTGGCAGCCGCAGCGTCAGCGCTCAGACTGACACTCGTGATGATGACGTCGTTCATCTTGATGATCAGGAACTCCTGCTGTCCCTTGCCTGCCTTGCGCACCGTGATGGTCGCTTCCTTGATGTGCTCACCGGCCGCGCACGCTTTCAACAGAACCGGCGACGCCTTGTCGATGTGATGAGTGAAGTTGAAATCGTGGAACGTCGCCTTGCCGCTCCCGCCTCCGCTTCCCCTCGCGATCGTGCCGGAGTTCGTCACACCCCAAGACCAGCTCAGCACCTCGACTTCGTTCTTGTGCTTGGAGTCGAGCGACTCACCTTTGATGTCGCCGATCTTCGCGAAAATGCCTGATGCCATCAGCGAACCTCCTGCCTCACCGTCACAACCGTCGCGCCCGGATGCAGGCCAGCGACATCGCGCCTGCAACTCGTAGGCGACACGGATGATGCGTTACAGCGACTTCGGCCGAGTCCAACGGCTTCCTCCAGCGACTGCGGCTGTTCGGGGTGAAAATACCACGGCTGGGCCCACGGCGCCGCCGGCTTTTCGGCGGCGCGTCACGTACGGCGGAGGAGGCGGCGGTTGAACGCGCTTCGCGCGGCCGAGCCGGTGAACTTCCCTGCAATCGCGCCGTAGACCGCGACGTTGAGGACCGGCGACCGCGCGGGCGCGTAGTGCCGGCGGTAGAAGCGGTACATCCCGTAGTGGAAGGCGTGGTT
>Ga0190270_10001305_pt1 | contig 11531 bp, 11 predicted proteins | sample Popmic320T_FD_133748 | JGI IMG/M metagenome (GOLD analysis project Ga0190270, IMG submission 133748) | Populus adjacent soil microbial communities from riparian zone of Weber River, Utah, USA - 320 T | ecosystem: Environmental > Terrestrial > Soil > Riparian zone | place: USA: Utah | collected... | reverse complement strand
TCTGACCCGGCAGATCTCGCAGCACGCGCATAGCGAGATCGTCGGCATGCTTCCCGAGGGCAATTGGATCGGGCGCGCGCCGTCGCTGAGGCGCAAGGCGATCCTGCTCGCCAAGGTCCAGGACGAGGCGGGACACGGTCTCTACCTCTACAGTGCCGCCGAGACGCTCGGCACCGGCCGCGACGAGATGATCGAGGCGCTCCATTCGGGCAAGGCCAAATACTCGACCATCTTCAACTATCCGACCCTGACCTGGGCCGATATCGGCGCGGTCGGCTGGCTGGTCGACGGCGCCGCGATCATGAACCAGGTGCCGCTGCAGCGCACCTCCTACGGGCCATACGCGCGGGCGATGGTCCGGGTCTGCAAGGAGGAGAGCTTCCACCAGCGCCAGGGCTATGAGATCATGATGGTGCTCGCCGCCGGCACCGCCGACCAGAAGCGGATGGCGCAGGATGCGCTGGGCCGCTGGTGGTGGCCGTCGCTGATGATGTTCGGCCCGCCCGACGAGAATTCGCCCAATACGGCGCAATCGATGCGCTGGAAGATCAAGCGCGACACCAACGACGACCTCAGGCAGCGCTTCGTCGACATCACCGTCCCGCAGGCGGAGGCGCTCGGCCTCAAGGTGCCGGACCCGGCGCTGGCGTGGAACGAGGCGCGCGGCCATTACGATTTCGGCGCGGTCGACTGGGAGGAATTCTACGCCGTCGTCCGCGGCGAGGGGCCGGTCGCCAGGGAGCGGATGAAGGCGCGGCGCGAGGCCTGGGAAAGCAATTCCTGGGTCCGCGAGGCCGCCGCCGCTTATGCCGAGAAAAGGGCGCGGAGGGAGGCGGCGTGACTTTAGGATTTTCGTGGGGAAGCCCGCTAGCCCTGAGCCTGTCGAAGGGCGGTCTGCAGGGCTCGAACCCGGGCTTCGACAAGCTCAGCCCTAGCGGTTTTGTCGCAACTCCAGCTTGCGGCGCCTCCGAATGAGCAAGGACTGGCCGCTGTGGGAAGTGTTCGTGCGCGCCAAGGGCGGGATGTCGCACCGCCATGTCGGCTCGGTCCACGCGCCCGACCCCGAGATCGCGCTCCGTCACGCCCGCGACACCTATACGCGGCGGATGGAGGGGGTGAGCCTGTGGGTCGTTCCTTCGGCGCGGATCGTCGCGTCCGACCCGGCGGACGACGCCCAGAATTTCGATCCCGCCGCCGACAAGGTCTACCGCCACCCGACCTTCTACGACATTCCCGACGACGTGACGCACATATGAGGGGTGGGCGTGATATCAGCGTGAAGCCGGCTCACCCATTCCGTTCGGTCCGAGCGAAGTCGAGGACCGGTGCCGAGCGGAGCCGAGGCTTCGGCGCAGGTGAAGGTCTCGGCTTCGCTCGACGGGGCGTCTCGACTTCGCTCGACGCGAACGGGTCCTGAGAATGCCGTCGCTCCCTCCCATCCGGCCAGAGGATGAAGCCTGTGCACAAAAGGCGCGCGACCACGGCGCGTTCGATGCGCCTGTCGAGGACCACCAGCGTGCCCTCTTCGACTATCTCCTCCGGCTCGGCGACGACAGCCTGATCCTCGGGCAGCGGCTCTCCGAATGGTGCGGGCACGCGCCCTCGGTCGAGGTCGATCTCAGCCTCGCCAACATGGCGCTCGATTTGATCGGCCAGGCGACCTTCTTCCTCGGATATGCCGGCGAGGTCGAAGGGGAGGGGCGCGACGGCGACGCGCTCGCCTTCCATCGCGACGTGCTCGATTTCAGGAATTGCTGGCTGGTCGAGCAGCCCAATGGCGATTTCGCGCAGACCATGGCGCGCCAGTTTCTGTTCTCGACCTGGCAGAAGATGCTGTTCGACCGCCTCGCCGGGTCTCGCGACGAGCAGATCGCGGCGATCGCGGCCAAGGCGGTGAAGGAAGTCGCCTATCACCAGGAGCTGGCCGCCGAATGGGTGATCCGGCTCGGCGACGGCACCGACGAGAGTCGGCGGCGGCTGGCCGACGGGCTCGGCTGGATGTGGCGCTTCGTGCCGGAATTGTTCGATGCGGATCGGGTCGACGCCGAGATGGCGGCGCGCGGCATCGGCGCCGAGACCGCAGCGTTCCGCGAGGATTACGACCGCAGGGTGCGCGCCGTCCTCGCCGAAGCGACCATCGAGCCGCCCGCCGACCAGCGCCCGATCCTCGGCGGCCGCCGCGGGCACCACAGCGAGCATCTCGGCCACATGCTCTGCACGATGCAGTTCCTGCCGCGCACCTATCCGGATGCATTGTGGTGAGGGCTGGGACGGCAGTCGTCCAGGACGAAAGCTTCCGTTCGTCCCGAGCGAAGTCGAGGGGCGCTGGCACCGACTCCGAGCAGCGCCCTTCGACGCAGTCTATCCTGAGCGACGCCGCAGGCGGCGTCGAAGGGCTCGGGACGAACGAGGATGGTGTCTGGCAGGTTCTGCACTCGGTGCCCGACCCGGAAATCCCCGTCCTCTCTGTCGTCGATCTCGGCATCGTCCGCTCCGTCTCGACCGACCGCGTCACCATCAACCCGACCTATACCGGCTGTCCCGCCACCCAGGTCATCGAGCGCGACATCCGCGATGCGCTCGACGCCGCCGGCTATCGCCAGGTCCGCATCGAAACCGTCCTCGCCCCGCCCTGGACGACCGACTGGATCACGCCCGAAGGCCGCGCGAAGCTCCACGCCTACGGGATCGCCCCGCCTCTGGCCGCCGGGCAGCGGACGCCGGCCTGCCCGCAATGCGGCTCCGTCGAGACGCGGGAGATCAGCCGCTTCGGCTCGACGCCGTGCAAGGCGCTGTGGCGCTGCCTCGCCTGCGCGGAGCCATTCGACCTGTTCAAATGCCATTGAGGGGCGGATGAGCGTCTCCTTCCATCGCCTGACGGTCGCCGAGACGGTCGACGAGACCGCCGAGGCCAGGTCGATCCGCTTCGACGTGCCGACCGAGCTGCGGGAGACCTTCCGCTTCCGGCCTGGCCAGCATCTGACCCTCAGGGCCGAGATCGGCGGCGACGAGGTGCGGCGCAATTATTCCTTGTGCGTCGCCCCCGCGGACGGCGAATTGAAGGTGACGGTGAAGCGCATCGCAGGCGGCCTGTTCTCGAACTGGGCGAACGACACTCTCGCGCCCGGCGACGCGATCGACGTCATGCCGCCGCACGGCAGCTTCACCTGGGAATTCGCGCCCGGCGCCGCCAATCATTATGTCGGTTTCGCCGGCGGGTCGGGGATCACGCCGGTCATGTCGCTGCTGCGCACCGCCTTGATCGAGGAACCTCAGAGCCGTTTCACCCTAATCTACGGCAACCGCGACAGCCAGTCGGTGATCTTCCTCGAGGAGCTGGCGCGGCTCAAGAACCGCTTCATGGGACGGCTCGAAATCCATCATTTCCTCGCCGAGGAGATGGAGGATATCGCGCTCTTCAACGGCATGCTCGACCGCGCCAAATGCGAGGAGGTGCTGACCCATCTCGTCGAACCGGAGGAGGCCGCCGCTTTCTTCATCTGCGGCCCGGGCCCGATGATGGACGCGGCCGAAGCGGCTTTGCTCGCGCGCGGCGTCGGGCGCGAAAAGATTCACCTCGAGCGCTTCACCGCGGACCGTCCCGCCGAGGCGCTGGCCGCCCAGCTCCAGGCGATGTCGAAGGAGGCGCAGGGCCTCACCCTGCTGGTGACTCTGGACGGTCGCAAGCGGCGAGTGCCGTTCGACGCCGAGGCCGGCAACATCCTCGACAGCGCCCGACTCGCCGGAATGCCGGCGCCGTTCGCCTGCAAGGCCGGCGTCTGCGCGACCTGCCGGGCGCGGATCGTCTCGGGCGAGGTCGAGATGGCGGCCCGCTACGGCCTCACCGACGAAGAGGTCGCGGCCGGCTATGTGCTGACCTGTCAGTCCGTGCCGAGAGGGGCCGACGTCGAAGTCGATTACGACGCCTGATCGGCGCGCAGCCCTCCCGCTAGCCCTGGCGGTTGTGAGAAAACCACGGACGGAGAAGGCCGGACACTCCCGCTAGCCCTGAGCCTGTCGAAGGGTGGTTTGCAGCGCGCGGACCCGGGCTTCGACAGGCTCAGCCCTGGCGGATCTCGGAATGCCTGCCCTCAGCGCGCGGAGTAGCTGTAGCCCCCGTCGCCGCGGCTATAGTCGATCACCGCGCGCACCGCATTCTGCATCAGCGCCATCCGCTGGCCGAGCGGCGCGGCGGTGCGGCGGATCATCACCGACACCGCATAATGGCGCCCGTCGGGCGAGGTCAGCACGCCGATGTCGTTATAGCCGGTCTGGACCGAGCCGAGCACCTGGCCGGTGCCGGTCTTGTGCGCGAGCCGCCAGCCGGGCTGGAGCCCGCCTTTCAGGCGCTGCGCCCCGGTCCGGGTCTGCGACATGATCGAGAGCAGCCGCTCGGTCGAGCCGCGGGAGAGCAGTTCGCCGCGCTGCAGCCGCGCCAGCGCGTCGACGATGCCGAGCGGGGTGGCCCCGTCGACCGGGTCGGCGACATAGCGGTTGAACGCGCTCTGGCGGACGCTCAGCGGCAGCGAGGAGCGCGCCGTGTAGAAGCCCTGGCCGACATATTCGGGGCGCCAGCCGTTGAGCCCGGCAAGCCCGGCCTGGAGCAGGCGCTCGCCCGGGCCGAAGCGAATCCCCTCCAGGCGCTTGCTCCGCAGCATGGCGCGCACCGCCTCCGGGCCGCCGGCGCGGCGCAGGACGAAATCGTTGCAGGTATTGTCGCTCTGGGTCAGCGCGCGGAACATCAGGCTGTTCAGCGTGGTCGTATAGCCGTTCGCGCCGATCTGGGCGGCGATCGGCTGGTGGAAGAGCGTGAGGTCGCTGCGGGTCAGCGTCACGCGCTGATCGAGGTCGAGCATGCCCTGGTCGGCGCGGTCGAACGCGGTCAGCGCGACCCAGAACTTGCTGACGCTCTGCTGCGGGAAGAAGCTGTTGCCGTCGAACGCGGTGGCGAAGCCGGTTTCGACGTCGCGCACGGCGATGCCGACGTCGCCGTTGAAGGCGCGGCCGAGCTCGCCGATGCGGGTCTCGAGGCGGCGTTCCGCCGCGTTGCGGGCGGGCGAGCTTATCTGGGCGGTGCGGACGCGCTGGTCCGGCGCCGGCTGCGCGATGGCGGACGAAGCGGGCACATAAGCGGCGGCGATCGTCGCCAGCATGCCTGCCAGAACCATCGGCCGCAGCCCCGGCTTCGCTCTCACGTGACCGTTCATCCCCAACTTCCCCTCTCTAACGCCTTACTCCCCAACGGGAATCCGACTCTATTAACAGAGTGAATCCAACCACCAGCTTAATTGGGGCACCGATTGGACGAACCGTTGCCGCGCTGCGGCAGGACGAGTCCCGGGCGCCCGTTCAGCGTTGAGACAGTGTAACGTCGCTTGTAGGAGCTGCCGCACCCCCGGAGCCGTTGCATGAAAACCGCCGCGATCCTGTTCGCCTCCACGATCGCCGCTTCATGCCCGGCACTTGCCCAGGAGGCGCCGCCCACCGACCCGGACGCGGCGACCGCGGCGGCCCGCGCCCGCGATCATGTCCACCAGGAAGCGAACGAGGACATCATCGTCACGGCCCCGTTCGTCAGGGACCTCAACATCCTCGCCGGCACGTCGGTGATCTCGGGGACGGAGCTGGTGCGCGAGATGCGCCCGCAGCTCGGCGACACGCTCGCGCGCCTTCCAGGCGTCTCCGCCACCTCCTTTTCTCCCGGCGCATCGCGGCCGGTGCTGCGCGGATTCCAGGGCGAGCGCGTGCGCGTGCTGGTCGACGGCATCGGCTCGATCGACGTCTCCAACACCTCCGCCGACCATGCCGTGACGATCGATCCGATCACCGCCCACCGGATCGAAGTGCTGCACGGCCCGGCGGCTCTGCTGTTCGGCAGCCAGGCGATCGGCGGCGCGGTCAACGTCTTCGACCGCCGGATCCCGCGGCGCACCGCCGAGCCCGCAGAGGACGTTCACGTCGACGCCGTCTTCGCCTACGGCTCCGCGGCCAATGAGCGCAGCGCCGGTGCCGGCGTCGATCTTCCGTTCGACGAGGGCGGCCTCGTCTTCCATTTTGACGGCAGCTACCGCAACACCGACGACGTCCGCATCGGCGGCTTCGTCCTGTCGCCGGCGGCGCGGGCCGAGCAGCTCGCGATCGCGGACGAGGAAGCGGCGGAGGGCCATGCCGAAGAGGCGGCCGAGGCGCGCGCGTTCGCCGCTTTGCGCGGCCGCCTGCCCAACACCGCCACCAGGACCGAGACCGCGGGCGTCGGCCTCGCCTTGCTGCGCGAGAGCGGCAATCTCGGCTTCTCGATCAGCTATTATGGCAGCCGTTACGGCGTGCCGGCGCGACCGGGCGGCGGCCATCACCATGAGGAGGAAGCGGGCGGCACGGGCGGCCATGCCGGGGAGGTCGACGTCAGCATCGATCTCGAGCAGATCAGGGGGGACCTTCGCGGCGAAGTGAAGGTCGGTGGCGGCCTCGTCGACCGAATCCGCGTCCGCGCCGGCTTCGCCGACTATCGGCACACCGAGTTCGAAGGCGAGGAGGTCGGGACGATCTTCCGGACCGAAGGCATGGAGGGCAGGCTCGAGCTCGTCCAGGCGGACCGCGGCGGCTGGCGGGGCGCGACCGGCGCGCAATTCTTCACCCGCAAGCTGACTGCGATCGGGGAGGAAGCCTTCGTTCCCCCCAATAGCTCCGAGCAGATCGCCTTGTTCACGCTCCAGGAGCTGGAGAGGGGCCCGCTCGAGCTCGAAGCGGCGGCGCGCTACGAACGCACCAGGGTCGGCGCGACCACGATCGGTTTCGCGCGCTCGTTCGACGCCTTGAGCTTCGCCGCCGGCGGCTCGTACGAGCTCGCCCGCCGCATCCGCGCCGGGCTCAATCTCTCCCGCGCTGAGCGCGCGCCGTCGCCGGAGGAGTTGCTGTCCAACGGCCCCCATATCGCCACCCAATCCTTTGAGCGCGGCGATCCCGGCCTCGACACCGAGAGCAGCCTCGGCGCCGAGCTCTATGTGCGCGCCGATCGGCCGGGCTACGATCTCACCGCCAGCCTCTTCTACAGCCGCTTCTCGAACTACATCTTTCAGAGCGCGACCGGCGAGATTGAGGACGAGCTACCGGTGTTCCAGTATCTGCAGCGCGACGCCACTTATTGGGGCTTCGAGCTCGGCGCCTCGGCGACGCTGGCGCGCGCCGGCGGCTTCCGAATCGTCGCCGATACGGTCGCGGATTATGTGCGCGCGACGATCGCGGACGGCGGCGGGCCGGTTCCGCGGATCCCGCCGATGCGCCTGCTCGGCGGGATCGAGGCGCAATCGGCCCGGCTCGACGGGCGACTCGAGGTCGAAAAGACGTTCGCGCAAAATCGCGGCGCGGCGCTCGAGGGCCCGACCCGGGGCTTCACCCTTGTCAACGCCTCGCTCGCCTGGCGGCCCTGGGGGCGGAGCAACCCGAGCAGCATCATCCTGTCGGCGAGCAATATCTTCGACGTCGACGCCCGCCGTCACGCCTCCTTCACCCGCGACTTCGCGCCGCTCGCCGGACGCGACCTGAGGGTCAGCGCGCGCGTCAGCTTCTGACCGCGATGCCGGCGATCGCGATCCTGACCCCGTCGCCGGGCGACCAGGCATTCGGGAGCCGGTGGCGCGACGTGCTCGACTGGAACTTCGAGCCCCTGCGCGATGCCGGTCTCGCTCTCGAGAGCCGCGCGTGGACCGATGCCTGCGACTTGAGCGGCTTTGCGCTCGTCATGCCGCTCCTGGTCTGGGGCTATCACCGCGACCATGATCTCTGGCTCGAGGCGGTCGACCGCTGGGAGTCGGACGGCGTGCGGCTCCTCAACCCGCCGTCGGTGCTGCGCTGGAACGGCGACAAATCCTATGTCGGACGGCTTGGCGAGCGCGGCGCCCCGGTCGTGCCGACCATCTACTGCGATGGGATCTCCGAGGACGTGCTGCGCGACGCGGCGGCGGCGTTCGGGACGGAGCGGGTCGTCGCCAAGCCCTTGGTCTCGTCGACGGCGTGGCAGACGATCCGCTGGCCCGGCGATCCGATCGGGGAGGGCCGGACGGCGCGGCGATGGTCCAGCCCTATGTGCCGCGGATCGAAACCGACGGCGAGGTGTCGCTGCTTTATTTCGGCGGCCGCTACAGCCACGCGATCCGCAAGGTGCCGCAGCCGGGCGAGTACAGGGTCCAGCCGGAATTTGACGGCATCATCACCCGCCACGAACCCGCGGCGGACGAGATCGACGCGGCGGAACGGATCCTCGCTGCGGTCGACGAGGACCTGCTCTACGCGCGCGTCGATCTCGTCCGGGGCCGCGGCGGCAGCCCCGCGCTGATCGAGCTCGAGCTGATCGAGCCGGACCTCTATCTCGGCTATGACGAGGCCGGCCGCGCCGCCTGGGCGGATGCCGTGCGGACGGCCGCTTTTGCGTGAAAATTGCTGCACCCGTGCTGCGCAGCATGAACGGCGGGCCGCGGCTTCGTTCACCACTCCTAAAGGGCCCTGTGGATAAATCTGAGTTAAATCTTGCGTCGTGATTCCGGGTGCGCGTATCAAGTGCCCGGGGACGGGAGGGGTCTAATGAGCAGGTTTGTAAAAGAGTTTATTGAAATCAAAGAGTTCACCACGCTCGAAGCGCTCATCGACCAGCTGGTTACACTCCGCGAATCACTCCCCGAAGAGGCCGGCGCCGACGTCAAGCTGCGCGGCGACGACGTGTTCGGGCGGCAACTGTGCGTCTCCTACATGCGTCCGCAGACGGGCCACGAAGTCGATTGCGACGCCCGCTATGCCGACGCCTATCGCGAAAGCCGCGAGCGCGAGCTGCAGCGTCTCCAGGAAGAATTGGGCGTCGTCTGCCGCGCACCGCGCTCAAGGTCGCGCGGGCTGCGGATCGTCGCCTGATCTAGCGCACCCAGGGCACCCGCAGGTTCAGACACCACCCTATGCTTTGGCATGGGGAGGAGCTCACCATTCGGCGAAGTTTCCGTCGCTCGTCCGGAAGACCGGGTTGCGCCAGCGGTGGCGGTCCTTGTGCGATTCACGGACCGCGGCCTCGTCGATCTCGATGCCGAGGCCGGGGCCGGTGGGGATCGCGAGATTGCCTTCGACCGGCGCCAGCGCGTCCTTGTCGGCGCAGTAGGTGAAGAGGTCCGCGCCGACATTGTAGTGGATGCCCAGCGACATCTCCTGGATGGCGAGGTTGGGCGTGCAGGCGGCGAGCTGCAGGCAGGACGCCAATGCGAGCGGGCCGAGCGGACAGTGCGGCGCCACCGCGACGTCGAACGCCTCGGCCATGGCGGCGATCTTGCGTGCTTCGAGCAGGCCGCCGCAATGGCTGAGGTCGGGCTGGATGATGTCGACCGCGCCCGAGGTCAGGAACGGCTTGAAGTCCCAGCGCGAATGGAGCCGCTCGCCCATCGCAATCGGGGTGGAGACGAGCCGCGAGATTTGCACGAGGCCTTCCGGATTCTCGGACAGCAAAGGCTCCTCGATGAACAGGAGGCCGAGCGGCTCGAGCGCCTTGGCGAGCTGCTTGGCGAGCGGCTTGTGGACGCGGCCGTGAAAGTCGAGCCCGACATCGACGCCCGCCGCCTGCGCCGCCTGGGCTCGCGCGATCACCTCGTCGAACAGGCGCGGCGTGCCGATCCAGTCCATCTCGGCGGTGGCGTTCATCTTGATCGCGGTGAAGCCTTGGGCACGCCGCGCCTGAGCGGCCTCGGCGACGTCGTCGGGCCGGTCGCCGCCGATCCAGGCATAGGCGCGGATATGCTCGCGCACCTTGCCGCCGAGCATCTCCCAGGCGGGCAGGCCGACGACCTTGCCTTTCAAGTCCCACAAGGCCTGCTCGAAGCCGGCGAGCGCCGACATCAGGACAGGCCCCCCGCGGTAGAAGCCACCGCGATAGCCGAGCTGGAAGGCATCCTCGATCCGGAACGGGTCGGCGCCGATGAAGCGGTCGCGGAACGCTTCGAACGCGCCGTCCACCGCTTCGGCCCAGCCCTCGAGGCTCGCCTCGCCCCAGCCGATTGCGCCGTCGTCGCTCTCGACCCGCACGAACAGCCAGCGCGGCGCGACGTAGAAAGTCTCGATTCGCCCGATCTTCATGCTCATTCTCCCGGCTCTCGGACGGGCTCGACGCGCCGGCCGGCGGCGTCGTCGTCGCTATATTCGCCGAGCTTCTTGATCGGCACCACCAGGCAGACGCTGAACGCGGGCAGGACGTTGCGCCAGTCCTTGATGAGCTGCTTGTAGGCGATGCCGACGGGGCGGATCTTGCGGTCGAGATCGTAGAGGCCGAGCGGGTTGATGCGGTTGTTCTGCTCGCGCAGCGCGGTATCCCAGTCGACCTGGTCGGTCAGCGAATACCAGGTGAAGCCGACGGTCGGGATGCCGACGTTCCTGAGGCGCAGCACGTTCGCCCATTCCTTCCACAGCCACTTCACCGCCTCGTCGCCATTGGGCCCCTGCGAAAGATTGGTCTCGGTGTGCATCACCGGCACCCGGTAGCGGTTGTAATATTGCCGGGTGATCTCAGAATAGCCGAACGTCTCGCCCGACGCGATCGTGCGGCCGTCGGCGAACACACGATGCTCGTTGGTCCAATAATAATCGTTGCCGAGGATGCAGTGCTGCTTCAGCCGGTGCTGGAGGAAGAAGTGATACTCCTCACGCGTCATGCCGTTGTCCATCAGATACTCATACATCTCGCTGTCGACGCGACGGCCGTAATTGAGGTCGAGCGTCAGGAAGCGCTGCGAGTTGAGCACCTCGGCACGGTGGATGGCGCCGGGGCTGTCGGCGTGGAAATATTCCGAGCTTTCCGACTGGATGAAGATCGCGTCGTGGCGGCGCTTGAGGATCTCGACCATGGCGAGGACGTTCGCCTTGACGATGTTCTTGAGCGCGTTGACGAACGAGCGGTCGTCCTTCGCCTGCTCGTTCCACCAGCCATATTTGGCGGAGAAGGTGGCGCAGATGAACATCTCGTTGACCGGCGTGTAGAGCTGTATCCACGGAAAGCGGTCGGCGAAGGCTCCGGCATAGCGCGCGAACAGCACCGGGAAATCCGGGTTTTGGAAGTTGCCGATCCAGTCCGGGACGCCGAAGTGGCAGAGATCTACGATCGGCGTGATCTCGCGGCGCCGCAGCTCCGCGAATGTCTCGTCGGCGAAGCTCCAGTCGTAGCGCTCGGGGCCGAGCATGGTGCGGTGGAGCGGCGGCCCGTAGCGCAGATACTGGATGCCGATATCTTCCACGCAGTCGAAATCGTCCATCCACCGGTCGTAGTGGAAGGAGGCGGCCATCTGGTCGATGCGGGTGCGGCCGCCGTGGATCGTCGGGATGCTGTTCTCGATCCCGGTCGCGAACATGAAATTGGCGATCGTTCCGCTCCTTGCGGGCTTGAGGCGTGCGCGAGGATTAGCGGCTCGCCGCAGGGTGCGCCACAGGAACGGCGCAATACGGTCTCAGTCCCCGCCGCCGTCCCCGCCGCCGCCGTCCCCGCCGCCGCCGTCCCCGCCGCCGCCGTCCCC
>Ga0190270_10001304_pt1 | contig 11531 bp, 10 predicted proteins | sample Popmic320T_FD_133748 | JGI IMG/M metagenome (GOLD analysis project Ga0190270, IMG submission 133748) | Populus adjacent soil microbial communities from riparian zone of Weber River, Utah, USA - 320 T | ecosystem: Environmental > Terrestrial > Soil > Riparian zone | place: USA: Utah | collected... | reverse complement strand
CGCGGCGTACTACCGCGTGGGTGTGCTGTTCATCGTTCTCAACAACGGGGGCTATGCCGTCATGGATCGCCTTGCGGAGCAGCACGGGAGCGCCGGGCCATGGCCGTCGTTCGACATCGAGATCGCCGCGCTTGCCCAAAGGTTCGGGAGCGAGGCTAGGCGAATCGAGAAGCACGACGCCCTCCTGGCCGCGCTCGACGAGCTCATTCCAGGATTGGCTGCGCGAACGGAGCCACTCGTGCTCGAGGTCGTCGTCGAGCCGGACTCGACCTTCCGGCCCTAAGCGTAGGTTGCCGGAGGGTGTCGGCGAGGACACCCTCCGGCTCGTTTGTCGACCCTAGCCGACCTTGAAGCTCCCTCTGAGAGTGGTCCTTACGCTCGACCTGTACCGGTACGTTCCCTTGCGGAGCGTGACGGTCCACGTGGCTCTGCCGGTCCCTTTCACGCTCGTGCGCTTGTTCACGCCCGGTCCGGTCAGCCGGAAGTCCTGCGTCTTGGACGTGTCGGTGACGATGAACGTGTACGGCCCGGGGTTCAGGGACGTCACACGCTTCCCGTCGAGCCTCAGGAAGATCGACGTGTTCCGCACCGCACCCTGGAGGTTGAGCCCACTGGCAATGCTGTTGGGCACGAGCTGCCTCATGTTCGGGAGCTTTGTGATCACGCCGTACTTCCTCGTGTAGGTAGCGAGTGTCTGGAGCTTGCTCCGATCGACCAGCGGGCTCCAGATCGGCAGACGGACATTCTGTGTGCCGGCCGGCAGCATCGCCCGGATCTCGGCGGGGTGAGACTGTGCGTAGGTCAACGACTTGTGCATCGCCGTCCGGAACTTCTTGGCGAGCGCGGGGTTGCTCGAATTCCAGCTCTGCCGGGCGGCGTAGCCGCCGATCGGCCAGTACCTAGCGAGCACCGGCCCCGGCGCCATGACGATGCGTGCGTTGTCGATGTTGAGCGCCTGTGAGAGGAACGGCTCCGGCGTCCAGATCGCGTCGACCTGGCCGTTGTTCAAAGCCGACCTCATCTGCGGGAACGGCAGCGCGGTCAGCCGGAACGCGCTCGGGCTGATACCCCGCTTCTCCATCGCCGCTTTGATCATCACCTCGCCGACGCCCTTGAGCGCATTGACGGCGATGGTCTTTCCGGCGAGGTCGGCGGGCGTGCGGATCGAGCTGCTGTTCTTGACGAGGATGTTCTGCCAGTTATCGGCTATCCCGAGCCCTTCGACCTCACTCGCCGCCACCAGGACGAGCGGGATGCCGCTCGTGCTCGCGATGTACATCGGGACAAAGCCGAGATAGCCGATGTCGCCGTTGTTGTTCGCCAGAGCGAGCACGACGTCGTTGCCGCTCTGAAGCGTCGTCTTCTTGATCTCGATGTCCTGCTCTGCGAAGAAGCCCTTCTTGATGCCCAGGTCCAGGGGGAACCCGTTCGCGATCGGCAGGGTGACAACCCTCACTTCCGTTGCCTGACCGCGCCGCGACGCGCTGTCGGCCGTCCCGCCGAAAACGGCTAGCACGACGAGAGCGCAGGCGAGCGTGGCGGCACCGAAGAGCCCGGTACGCCGATGAAGCTTTTGCATGGTTGATCTCCTTTGGGTGCGGGTGGCCAACTGACTAACCCCTCCTTCCACTCTCAGGAACCGGCTCGGCCAGGGCGAGCTCTGCCGGCTCGACTTGATCGCGCTTGATCAGGCGGTAGACGTGCCCGCGGAGGTGCGCGAACTCCGGGAGCTCCTTCGTCGAGATCTGGTCCCGCGGGAACGGAAGATCGACGGCGATGATCTCCTTCACCTCGGTTGGGGCGTGTGTCAGGACGACGACGCGGTCCGAGAGGTAGACCGATTCGTCGATGTCATGCGTGACGAACAGGATTGTGACCGCGAACTCCTCGCGTACCTGAAGGATGAGATCCTCCAGATCGCCGCGGGTTTGCGCGTCGACCGAGGCGAAGGGCTCGTCCATCAGCAGGATCGACGGCTGGTACGCGAGCGCCCGGGCAATGGCGACGCGTTGCTGCATCCCACCGGACAGCTGCCAGGGGTAATGGTGGCTGAAACGCGTCAGCCCGACGGCCGCCAGCGCCTCCTCGACGAGCTGCTTGCGTTCCTTCGCCGCGAGCTTCTTGTGTCGCAGTGGCAGCAGGACGTTGTTCCAGACCGAGGACCACGGCATGAGCGACCGGCCGTACTCCTGGAAGACCAGCGCCATTTCCTCGGGCGGCGATGTGACCTGGCTCCCGCGAAGGAGCACCTCTCCGCTGCCGGGGTTGAGCAGGCCGGCGACGCACTTGAGGAGCGTGGTCTTTCCGCAACCCGAGGGCCCGACCACGCAAACGAACTCGCCGTCCTCCACTGCGAAGGAAACGTCGGCGATCGCGTGCGTCGCCCTTTCGCCGGTGCCGTATGTCTTGCCCAGGTTCCTGATCTCCAGCACCTGCCCGCCGCCTTTGCTCATTGCGCCGCCGCCGCACGCCAGCCACGGTGCCACGCGAGGACACGACGCTCGATCAGGACCAGAAGGAGGTTCAGAAGGTACCCGAGAAGCCCGATCAGGACGATCGCGGCCCACATGGGTGCGAGCTGGAAGGTGTTCTTCGAGATCAACAGGACGTAGCCCACCCCACTCGTGCTCGAGAAGTACTCGGTGAGAACCATCATGATCACCGCCAGCGAGAGGCTCGTTCGCATCCCGGCGAAGATCTGGGGCAGCGCTGCCGGGAACACGATCCTGCCGATTCGCTCGAATCTGCCCACGCCGTACGAACGGGCGGTCTCCATGAGCGCCGGGTCGATGCCGCGGACCCCGTCGATGGTGTTGAGCAGGATGGGGAACAGGCAGAAGAAGGCGATGAAGGACACCTTCTGCCTGTCGCCGATCGAGTGCAGCAGGACGATCGAGATGGGCAGCAGCGCCGGCGGCGGCATCGCCCGCCACCATTCGATGTGCGGCATGGCCAGGATCCGGCCCCGGCGCGACAGGCCGAGCGGAATCCCGATCGCGACGCCGACGATCACCGCGATCCCGAACCCGAGCGCGATCCTGGTCAGGCTCGGGACGACGTGCAGCTCGAACTGAGAGAACAGCCACAGCTCCCGGAACTCGACGAGGATCGTCGACAGCCTCGGGAACTTCGGGTCGTTCGCCTGTGCCGTCCAGGCCTGCCAGGCCAGGAGGATCGCAACCGGCACGGCGACCTCGGCAGCGATGGCCGTCGCCCGATACGCGCCTTTGCTCACGTGGCGCCAACCCGTTGAGACGGATGCCAGCGCAGGGCGCGCCGCTCGAGCGCCGAGAACACCATGTAGATCGCAAGACCGAGGAAGCCGGTCGCAACGGCCAGCGCGTACACCTGCGTCGTCAGGCCGAACGACTCGGCGACGTTCATGATCTGACCGAGGCCCGGGATGCCCATGAAGAGCTCCGCGGTGAAGGCGAGGATCAGCGCGACCGCCGAGGAGATGCGCAGCCCGGTGGCGATGTACGGGATCGCGCTCGGGAGCGTGATTCGGTAGAGGCGCTCGAAGCGGCCGATCCCGAACGAGCGAGCTGTGTCGAGCGCCACCGGGTCGACGTCTCGCACTCCGTAGATCGTCTGGACGAGGAGTGGCCAAAAGGCCCCGAAGGCGGCGAGAAAGACCTCACTCTGGAGCGTTGTCCCGAGGGTCAGGAAGAGCAGGGGGATCAACGCCGCGGACGGGATCGGCCGGAGAAACTCGATCGGGACCCGGAACGCTCTGCCCGCGAACTGGCTCGATCCGAGGAAGATTCCGATCGGCACCGCCAGGACGGTGGCAATGCTGAGGCCGAGGGCCCAGCCGCGGACGGTCTGGCCGAATGCGGCCCAGAAGTCCCGCGTGTGCATCATCGTCCACAGCTCCTGGAAGGTCGTCGTCATCGCCGGGAGGTCTTGCTCGGAGATCATTCCGGTCTTCGAAACGACCTGCCAGAGCGCCAGGAATGCGGCAATCGACAGCGCCCCCGCCAGGAGCGGCGCCAGGCGCGCGCCGACGTCCGCGAGCCTCGTGCGCGCCTCGCCGGAAGCCGCGTCACGCACCGGCGCTACGCCGGAAGCGGACACGTCAGGTCAGTGACGGGTTGCCTGCCCACCTGGATTTCGTAGTCCTAACACTCTTAACCATGTGTGCGCAAACCGGGCCGATGTTCGCATCGAGAACAAGACTCGAGGTGGAGCGCACACGCGGAGAAAAATGGCGTCATGCTCTGACGTCTCCAGGCGGTGATACCTCATGGCCTCGTCACGCTATGAACCTGCGACCGCATCAACGTCATTTGCTTGCAGACGCTCGGATGACGGTTTCTCGGGCAGCAGAAGGGCAGCAAACGCTCGAAATCGAGCCTACGCAATCGTGCAGAAATCAGCTGCGAGAGAGCCTCAGACCCGCATCAATAGAGCGATAGCGCGTCAATCGTCGCCCATCGTCGTATCTGTAGAACAAGCCTGTCACGCCGGAGGTCGCGGGTTCGAGTCCCGTCGCTCCCGTCTCTCAAAGTACCTGCAAAGACCCTTTTTCTGTTGTCTGACCGGGCGTCGGTAAGGGCTCTGGAGTCGATCGTTTGCTGCCCGGCTTGCGCTTCGCGCCAAAACCGTCCTAAGAACTCCTGCAAACAGGCAGTTAGTGCTTCCCACGGACACAGCTGACCGCGGAAAACAGGTCAACGATCCGCGGCACCTACGGACCCTGCGCGTGCTCGCGCTCGAGGGACCCCACGGCGCCACCGCCCGACTGCAGCTGCGCGGGTGACGGCACCGAATCCGACGCGCTCGGGGCTCGGCGTCTGGTACGGCTGCTCTTCTCCAATCTTTATAGGTTCTAAGATTTTGAGTAACCTCCGGCACGTGCCCGCGGCGACTCAGGCCGTCCATGTACTGAAGGCGAACCTCTTTCGTGTGCTTGGCCATCCCGCGCGCGTACGCATCCTCGAGCTGCTGCGCGACGAGGAACGGTCGGTGGGTGCGCTCCAGAAGGAGCTGGGGCTCGATTCGGGCGGCACGTCGCAGCATCTCGCCGCACTGCGCCGAATCGGCCTCGTTGAGTCGCGGCGCGAGGGAACGAGTGTCTACTACCGCGTCGATGACGAGCGGGTCTTCGATCTGCTCGAAGCCGGTCGCGGGATCATCACGCGGCAGCTCTCCGAGCAGCAGTCGATCCTGGACGAGCTCGAGAGCTCGTGATCGGCGTATTTCTGCTTGCCGCGCTCGGCGCGGTTGCGCTCGGGGCGATCCTGGCGCTCGGCCGGCGCACTTTCGAGCCGGGGCTCTGGACGCAGGCGGCGGGAGCGGCGGGAGTGGGGGTCGCCGGCTTCTGGGCGATCGGATCCGGTGACACGCTCGGGACGGGGTTCGCGAGCACGTTCGATCCGCGACTCGGCGTCGATGGGCTGAGCGGGCTCTTCCTCGGGACGCTCGGCCTGATCGCGGCACCGGCGGTCGTGTTCTCGCTCCGGTATCTGGAGTCCACCCGGCGGGGGCGGATGACTGCTGCGCTCACCGCAGCCTTTTTCCTCGCACTCGCGCTCGTCGTCTGCGCCCGTGATCCGCTGACCTTCCTCACGGGCTGGGAGTTGATGACGCTGCTCTCAGGCACGGTGATTCTCGTCGCACGCCGCGCCGACAGGTTGTCGCGGCAGACGGTGTTCAACTACCTCGCGGTCACCCACCTCGGCGGCGTCGGCACCTGGGTCGCAGTCCTGCTCCTCGCGGACGCGCACGCGTTCGGCGGCGCGGTCGCGATCAGCTCCGGTTCGGGGCTACAGATTGCGATCGCGCTTGCCGCTCTGGTGGGAATGGGGACGAAGGCCGGCGTGATGCCACTGCACGTCTGGCTCCCGCGCGCCCATCCGATCGCGCCGGCCCCGGTCTCGGCGCTGATGAGCGGCGTGATGATCAAGGTCGCGCTGTACGGGCTCGTGCGCGTGCTCGTCGAATGGGTCGGCGTGCTCCCGGTCTGGTTCGGCGTGCTCGTGCTGGCGGTCGGCGCGCTCTCCGCCGTCGGCGGTGTCGTCTACGCCCTCTTTCAGCACGACCTCAAGCGGCTGCTGGCGCTGCACTCGATCGAGAACGTCGGAATCATCGTGCTCGGGCTTGGCGCCTGCCTGATCCTTCGCGCCCGCGGCGCCGACGCCTGGGCCGCATTCGCACTCGGTGCCGCGCTCCTGCACACCGTCAATCACGCCGTCTTCAAGTCGCTCCTCTTTCTCGGTGCGGGCGCCTTCGAGCGGGCAGTGGGCTCGCTCGAGCTCGATCGGATCGGCGGCCTTCTCCGCCGAATGCCCTGGACGGCCGGCGCCTTCCTGGTCGGGGCGATGGCGATCGCCGGCCTGCCGCCGCTGAACGGCTTCGCCTCCGAGTGGCTGACGCTGCAGGCGCTGCTGCACGTGGCCGCCTACGGGCACGTGGGGGACGGGATCGCCGGCGCGATCGCCCTCGCCACCCTCGCTGCGACCGCTGCCCTCGCCCTCTTCTGCTTCGTCAAGGTCGTCGGCCTCGTGCTGCTCGGGCCGCCGCGGAGCGAGGCAGCTGCATCGGCCGAAGAGGCTCCGATGCCGATGCGGGCTGCGCTCGTCTTCCTCGGGGGCGTCTGCGTCGTGCTCGGGCTTGTGCCCGGTCTCCTCTTTGGCCCTCTCGTCGGGCTTGCCCCGTGGTCGCCGGGCGTGCCCACCCACATCGGGCTTGAGCTCCCGGGCACGGGTTCTCTGCCGGGAGTCTGGATCGCGGTCGTGCTCGTCGCGATCACCGGCAGCCTGACGCTTCTTCGCGGAACTCGAAGCGCGGCTCCCGCCCCGGCCTGGGCGTCCGGCCAGCTCCTCGAGCCGGGGCTCCGCTGGACGAGTGCCGGCTTCACCAAGCCGCTGCGTCTGGTGCTCGAACTCGTGCTCCGCCCGCAGCGGGAGATCACCGTGCAGAGCGAGGGCGGCGTCCTGCAAAAAGTCTCGTACTCCGGCCACGTGCCCCACCTGATCGACGATCACCTCTACGCGCCGCTCGAGCGCGTGTCCCTCGCCGCCGCCGCCCAGGCCCGGCGTCTGCAGAGCGGAAGCCTTGGTACCTATGTCGTCTACCTGGCCGGCCTCGTCCTCCTGCTCCTCGCCGCCGCGCGCCTGGGGTGGATCGGATGAGTGGTGCGACGGCCGTTGCGGGCGCGGTTCAGATCGTCGGGGGCATCGCGCTCGCGCCTCTGCTGCCGGGACTCGTGCAGCACTGGAAGGCACGCCTTCAGGGCCGTCGCGGGCCGACTCCGTTGCAGCCCTACCGTGAGCTGCGGCGGCTGTGGGGAAAGAGCGCCGTTGCCCCAGAAGGGGCGACCGTCGTCTACCGGCTCGCGCCCGCGGTCACTGCTGCGGCGATCATTGCGGCCGTTCTCGTCGTGCCGGCGGCGTCGGCTGCTCCGAGCTGGGGCATCGGACACGACGCGCTCCTGCTCGTCGGGCTGCTCGCGCTCGCGCGGTTCGCCATCGTCACCGCCGCCTGGGACGTGGGTAGCGGCTTTTCTCTGATTGGTGCGAGCCGCGATCTCACCCTGTCAGTCTTCGTCGAGGCGACACTGGTGCTCTCGCTCGCTGTGGCCGCACTCCTCGCCGGAACCACCGATCTCCGTGGCGTCGTCGCGGCAACGGCCGGCACGGAGGTCTGGACAAGTCCGGCCCTGGCGCTCGGCGCGCTCGCCTTTGCGCTCGTCGTCGTCGCAGAGACAGGCAGGCAGCCGGTCGACAGTCCCGACACGCACCTCGAGCTGACGATGATCCACGAGGGTCCGCTGCTCGAGTTCGCGGGCCGGGACCTCGTGTACCTGCAGTGGGCTGCGGCCGCCCGGCACTGGCTCGTTCTCGTGCTCGCCGCCCAGGTCTTCGTGCCCCATCCGCGCGATCTGTGGCTCCAGCTCGCCGTTTTGCCCGCCGTGCTTATCGTGCTCTGCGCGGCGTTGGCGCTCGTCGAGACGCTCGTCGCGAAGATGCGCGTTCTCGTCGTGCCGCGGCTCCTCGCCGCCGGCGCGATTGCGGCTCTGCTCGGAATCGCCTCCTGGCTCGTGAGCTCATCGTGAGTGGGGCGATCATCTGGACGCTCGTCGCGCTCGGGCTCGCCGTCCTCGTCGTCCGCCGCCGCTCGCTTGCCGTCGCGCTCGTGACCGCGCAAGCACTCATACTGGTCGGTGTTGCGCTCGACGAGGCGGAGAGCAGCGGCGACGTCCTCGCCGCCGGCGCACTCGCGGTCCGCGCCGTTGTCCTGGCCGGGCTCTTCCTCCTGCTCGTCTCACGCACCCGATCGGTGCGACCGGTGCGCGCGCGAGTGGCACCGCTCGCGCGCGCCGGAATTGCCGTCGCCTTCGCCCTGGCTTTGACCTGGCTCGTGCCGGCGATCGGGCTCGCCTCCCGCGACGCCGAGCGCGGGGTGCTCGCGCTCATCGCATTCGGCATCGCCACGGCGGCGCTCAGGCGCGCAACCCTGTTCCAGATCATCGGCATCGTCCTCGTCGAGAACGCACTCGCGCTTGCAGCGCTGCAACTGCCGGGCGGTGCCGCGGTTGCGATCGAGCTCGGCGTCGCACTCGACCTGATCCTCGTCGCCGTCGTCGCCGTCGTCTTCTACGAGCGGATCTTCGCGGAGTTCGGAACCGCCGATAGCGCGGCCCTGAGGGCGCTGCGTGACTAGCCGCGAGGTCCTCGCGGTGGCCGTGATCGCCCTCCCAGCGCTAGCGATGATGCTCCTCCTGCTCGCTCCGACGGGTTTGGTTCCTCGGCTCGCGCGCTTCGCGGCCGTGCCGACCGCGGTACTGGCCCTTGCGCTGACCGTGCTCGCCCTGCGCGCCTCCGGCGAGCCCGTCGTCGGCGACTGGCTCGTCGTCGACGTCGCCGGCGTACTCCTCGTCGGCATCATCGGCATCGTCGGCTTGGCAAGCGTCCTCGTCTCGCCGGCCTACCTCGGCACCGGCACCGACTCGCTCGTCTCGCGCGAGCGCCGACAGAGGATCTACTACGCCTCCCTCTACGGCTTCTGGGCGATCCTGCTCGCAGTACCGCTCGTTGGCAACCTCGGCGCGGCCTGGCTTCTCGTCGAGGCGACGACCGCTGCGTCCGCGCTGCTTGTCGGCTTCAGCGGTCACGCCCGCGCGCTCGAGGCGGGCTGGAAGTACCTCGTCCTGACTTCGCTCGGGCTCGGCGTCGCCCTGCTCGGGATCGTGATGCTCGCGGCCGGTATTCCCAGGGGCGGGCTCGGCGGGCTTTCCTGGCAGGCCCTCTCGACCTACTCCGGCGGGAGCGAGACCGCGCTCGTCGCCTATCTGCTCCTGCTCGCGGGGCTCGCGGCGAAGATCGGCTGGGCGCCGGTGCACAACTGGCTTCCGGACGCCCACTCGGAGGCGCCGCCGCCCGTGTCGGCTCTTCTCTCTGCGGCGCTTCTGCCCACCGTGCTTCTCGTCGCCTGGCGCTCCCAGCACGCGCTCGCGCCGGTCGTGGGCGAGCGTACGGCGCGGACCGTCTTGATCGTCTTCGGTCTCACGTCGCTTGCCGTTGCGGTCCCGTTCCTCTGGCGCTCACTGCCCTGGAAGCGGCTACTCGCCTACTCCAGCCTCGAGCACATGGGCGTGATCGCGCTCGGGATCGGGTTCGGCACACCGCTCGCCCTTGCCGGTGTTGCCATCCACATCGCTGCGCACGCCGTCGCCAAGGCGCTCGGCTTCTACGCGGCCACGCCTCTTCTGACCTACGATCCGCGCGCGGGCGAGCACGCCGTCACCGGTATCGGTCGCGGCCAACCCTCGCTCGGGGCGACGATGGGAATCTCGCTTGCCGCGCTTTCCGGCCTCCCGCCCTCGCCGCTCTTCGTCAGCGAGGTGCTGATCGTCGCCGGTGGCTTCCAGGCCGGACACCCCTGGGCAGCGAGCGCGACAGCCCTCCTGCTCGCGCTCGGATTTCTCGGCCTCGCTCACGCCTTGATCGAGACCACCGCCGGCGACAGCCCACCGCGCGAACGAGGGCCGATCGCCGGCATGCGCGGGGTGGCAGCGCTCACGTGCGTCTCCGTCGTTCTGATGCTCGGGCTCGCCGCGGCGGCAGTCGTGCTTCCCAGCTCGGATCTCGTGGACGCTCTCGTCCGAGGCCTTTCGTGACAGCCTCGGCATTCGATTCGTACCGGGAGCGGGTCGCGGCGGCCTTGGCCGACGGCTCGCGCTTTGCCGGCCTGCACGCAACCTCGGACCGGGAGCTCGTCCGTACGCTGCTCGCCGATCCAGGCGGGACGACTCGTCTGGAGACTGTCGCCTGCGAGGACGGAGTCGCCCCCTCGATCGTCGACCTCGCTCCCGCGGCCGGCTGGGACGAGCGAGAAGCCCACGACTTGCAGGGGATCCGCTTCGCCGGCCACGAGCCACTGCGGCCGCTCATCAACCACAATCCGGCGCCGGACCGATGGGTGCGGGTACGCGGCGACGACGTCTACCAGCTCGCCGTCGGCCCGATCCACGCCGGGATCATCGAGTCAGGACATTTCCGCTTCCATCTCGTCGGCGACCGCATCCTCCACCTCGACGCGCAGCTCTTCTACAAGCACCGCGGCCTCGAGCGTGCCGCCGAAGGGAAGACTCTCGACGAAGGACTGGCCTATGTCTCGCGTGCCTGCGCCGCCTGCAACGTCGCGAACGGCGTCGCCTACGCGAGCGCCTGCGAGAAGGCGCTCGGGTTGGTGCCGACCGCAGAGCTCCGTCGTGTCCGCACGATCCTGCTTGAGCTCGAGCGGATGTGGAGCCACCTGAACGACATCGCTGCGATCTGCGCCGGCGTCAGCCTTGCCGCCGGGAACAACCGCTTCGCGGCACTCACGGAGCGCGCGCGCCGGCTGAACGCTGCCCTGAGCGGACACCGTTTCCTCTTCCATACGGTTCGTGTCGGCGATAGCGGGCTGACGCTCGACGAGGACCAGGTCAGAGCCGCGCGCGAGGAGGTCGCCTCGATCTCCGCGGCGGCACGGCGCGGCTGGCGCGAGCTCCTCTTCAACTCGTCGTTTCAAGATCGCCTCCCCGGCATCGGCGTCGTCACCGCCGCCCACGCTGAGCGGATGGGTGCGGTCGGGCCCGGCGCGCGCGCGGCCGGGCTAGCGCAGGACCTGCGTGCGAACAGCCCGCTCCTCTCCTACGAGGGCTTCGTCGCCGTCGTCCCGGAGCGCGCCGCCGGCGACGTGCAGGCACGGCTCGAGCAGCGCGCGCTCGAGCTCTGGCAGACGTTCGCGCTCCTCGACAGGCTGCTCGACCGCTCGATCCGACCCGCCTCTGCCGGGCCGGGCGGGAATGAGGAACCGATCGGCGTCGGCCGGGTCGAGAGCCCACGCGGCGCCACCAGCTGTGTCGTCGAACGCTGCGGCGACAGAATCGAACGCCTACGGCTTCGCACCGGCTCGTACGCAAACTGGCCGATCGTTGCCTTCGCCGCAACCGACAACCTGCTCCCGGACTTCCCGCTGATCAACAAGAGCTTCGAGCTCTGCTACGCCTGCGTGGACCGCTGATGCTGACCCTGCTCCGT
>Ga0190270_10001302_pt1 | contig 11535 bp, 9 predicted proteins | sample Popmic320T_FD_133748 | JGI IMG/M metagenome (GOLD analysis project Ga0190270, IMG submission 133748) | Populus adjacent soil microbial communities from riparian zone of Weber River, Utah, USA - 320 T | ecosystem: Environmental > Terrestrial > Soil > Riparian zone | place: USA: Utah | collected... | reverse complement strand
GTCATGCTTGCAGCTTTCATGGGTGACTTCGTGGGGGAAGTCGGACGAATAGAGAAACGGTTTGTTGCCGACGAATTTGATAGCGAAGGGCAGGGTCAACTCTTCGGTTTCGATGCCGAGATAAAAGCGGTCGTCGTCGATCAGTTTTTTAATATAGTCGCTCGGCTCGTCGTCCTCACGAATGCCAAATTCGCTGGCCGGGATATGTTGGAAGTGGGTTTCATGCGACGCGTGCAGTCTTTCGAGCAACAACAGCAGCCAGGCGACGCCGCCTTCCAAGAAGGCGATGCGAACTTTGGGAAAGCGGTCGAAGATGCCGTTGTAAAGAATATCGGCGCAGTTGATCGTCAAGCCCCAGGGGTGTCCGAGAGCATGCACCGGCACGTACATGTTCATGTGATCCATGCCGAAGCGGTCATGAGCGCCGCCGTGCACGGCGAGACAGCAGCCGAGACGGTTGGCTTCTTCGTAAACCGGCCAATACATTTTCGAGCCGAGCGGATGGGCCAAGCCATTGGACGGCATCATGGCGCCGAGCATGCCAAGCTCGGTAACCGCGCGGCGCAGTTCCTTGGCGGCTTCCTGCGGGTCCTGCATCGGCAAAATTCCCATGCCCTTGAAGCGCGGGTTGTGCTTCACGTAGGTCTCGCTCAGCCAGTCGTTGTACGCTCTGGACGATGCGACGGCATAATCCAAACTGACGATCTTACCATAGGCGAGCGCGACGGTCGGATAGAGCACGGTCCAGTCGATGCCGACATCGTCGAGAAATTCGAGCCAGCCTTTTGGGCCCACCGGGGCGCGCTGGTCACGCTGCGGCGGGGTTTCAACCGCACGACCTGAATGTAAGTGATCCAACGGCGGGAAGACCATGCCCTTGCGCGCCGCGATGTCGCGGTAGGGTGATTCCATATGGTCGATGATGCCCTTGTTGTCTTCGATAATATGGCCGTCGCCGTCGATTATTCGTGTGTTGAGATTTGTGCTCATCCCAAATCCTTCCTACTTGAGTTCGAAACTGATTAACCGGTGCCGGCAGAAGCGACTTGCCTCATATAATCCGACTCGGCGGGCGGTATCAAGTCATCGGGTCCGTTGTATCTCGCCTTCCGTCCCGCTTTGATATAAGAAAGAGATATTCCGATACAGACAGTTGGAGGCGACATGGCTGAAGAGACGGTAGAACAAAAACTGGCGCGGTTAGAAGCGGAGAATCGACAGTTAAAAGAGCAAGTGGATCACAAAGGCCAGTTGCGCATGAAGGTCAGTGAAAAGGGCGGGCTGTCGATTTATGGTCTGGGCCGATTCCCGGTCACGCTCTACAAAGAACAGTGGAGTAGGCTGCTCGACCACGCTGAAGAAATCAAAACATTTCTAAAAGACAACGATCAACAATTGAAAGCGAAGCAGTAGCTTGGCTCTGTTCTGGAAACCTGGCACCGATTCGATTTTATTCATCATTGGCGAGTTCGCTGCCGAGCGTGGCGACGTAATGTTTGCGTGAGTACTCGGTAATTCGCTCGCGGTAAACACGCGGCAGACGGGGTCGGATTCTCCATTTTGATTTATTTGGCAGTTTAATCGCTAATTTGGGATAAATCAGTAGTTTCTAATACTCCGTGATGTTTTGGATTTCGAAATTCCCGCCAGAATTCCTTTGGCAAAATGGGTTCAAAGACGTAAAATACCTGGGTTCCGGCGCCCCAAGCGCATGGTAATTTCACCCGAGGCCTAAAGCCCAATGCGGACACGAGAAAAAGTCGCTGTATTGCTCATACTCGCTACCCTGATTCTGGGTGGGCTAATCGCCTACTCTTTGCAGGGCAACGAGGTCGAATCAAATTTTGTCCGCTGGCAATATTGGCGCACGGTTGGTCAATTTCTGTCCTCCCCAATAACCTTTTTGTTTGGCGACGCTGCTGGCAGCGGTAAGGCCGTGCTTTACGGTGGCCTGGGCCTGTTTGGCCTGGTCGTCATGATCGTGCTGCTTAAATTGTTCCGCGACGGCGAACTCGTGGCGTTACGACAGCACCTGAGAACCTTGATGTCGGCCAAAAGTGAGGCCGAGAGCTTGCTGCAAGCGGAAATGTGGAAAGGCAAGCATGAGCGGCAGGCTAAAGACAGCGCCATGCAAGATCTCGAGTCCAGTATCGAGCGGATCGAGCTGTTACTCAGTGATCTTGGCGAGAAGGAGCAGCTGTTAAAAACCCGCGAGTCTGAGTTGATGGCTCTCAGAACGGCTGAGATGGCACGGCCGGACGCCGGAGCGGCAAGCGGTCAATCCGCGGATCGATTACTGAAGGACGAGCTTAGGAAAAAGAACGAGTATATTCAGGCGAAGGATGCCGCCATCAAGGAGCTCGAACAGCGGTTACGTTCTAAAACTTCGCTCTGGGAAAGTCAGTTGCGGCAGAAAGATCTGCTGATCAAGGCCCAGAGCGGCGAATTCGAGCAATTGCGATCCCAGGCCATCGACCTAAGCGCGCAGCTGCGCGAGATCGAAGGCGCCAAGAAGCGCGCTGAGGATCTACTCGAAGACGAGCTGAAAAAGAAAAAGCAAATACTCGAAGCCAGTGAGTCCGCCAGCAAAGCTGAGGAGAACCGCCTCAGCGAGAAAATTCGCGCGTTGGAAGTTCAAGCCGCGGATCGCGAGCGTGTGGTAAAAGGACGAGAATCGGATCTCGCGAATCTTCGTCATCAACTCGCCGACCTCAACGCCGGCAAGCAAAGCGCGGAGCGTGCGCTCCAGGAACAGCTTGAACAGGCGGAAAGAGACCGGCAGGATGGCGCCGGCATCGCCAAAGAGCTCGAACATCGGCTGACTGCGAGTCTTCAGGCCCTGAACTCTGAGGTTGAGGAGAAGAGTCAGCTGATTCAAGCGCGCGACGGTGAAATCAACGCGCTCCGTTCGGAACTTAAGGTGGTCGCGGCGCGATTGAACGAGAAATCGAATGCCCAAGGACATACCGAAGAACTTTTGCGCGACGAGCTGCGGCAGGAAAAGCAGCGCAGCGACGATCGCGATGCGGCGAATCGAGAGTTGCAGGAGCGCTTTAACAAGGAAGCGACAAACTGGGAAAAACAACTCAGTCAGTTACGGGATGCGTTGCAGGGGCGTGAAGGCGAGCTTAAAGCAGTCAAGACTCAAGTTACGACTATGACCGGTCAATTGCACGAGGCGGTAGCTGCCAAAGTGCATGTTGAAGAATCGTTGAATGAGCATCTTCGTAGAGACAAGCAGCAGCGCGAAAACCGGGACGGCGCCATTCGCGAACTAGAAGAACGTTACGGTAACGAGCTCAAAGCCTTGGGAGCCCAACTCGGCGAGAAAGATGAATCTCTTAAGATTCGCGATAGCGAGCTACGGGCGCTGCGGAATCAAGTTAAGTCCCTTGCCGAGCAGTTGAGCAAAGTCGAGTCAGCCAAGGAACGCGCCGCGGCGCTGCTCCAAGATAAGATTAAAAACGAAAAGCAACTCAAGGCGTCGAGCGATTCGGCGCAACGCGAGTTAGAGCAAAAATATAAAGTCAAAATCGCTGCTCTGGAGCTGCAGCTCGGTGAAAAATTACAATCCGTGGGCAGCCGTGATTCGCAAGTCATGGCGCTCAAGTCTGAATTGACCGCGGCAAACCGGCGCATGAGCGAACTCACCGCGGCTAGAGAAAAGGCCGAGAGCCTGTTTCAAGAAGCCGTGCGCGAAAAGGCCGATCTCGCGGTAGCGAAAGACACTGCGGTCAATGAACTCGAAGAAAGTTTTAGCGGTAAGATTCTCGCGTTTGAGAGCGCGCTCAATGAGAAAGCGCTGCAGCTCAAGGGTCGTGAGGCCGAGTTAGCAGCTTTCAAGAATCAAGTCGCTGAACTGAGTGCGTCGAAAGAGCAGACCACAAAAGAGCTCCAAGAGGAACTGCGCAAGCGCAATGAACTGCTGCAAGAGAAGGAGGCCGACGCAAAAGCGCTGGAGACACGCTCCGCCGAGAAAGTCCGCGCTCTCGAAGGCGAACTCGGTGCGCGCCAGGAATTGCTCGGCAGCCGCGAGACCGAACTGGCGGCGCTGGCGGCGAAGGTCGCCGATCTTACGAGTCAGCTCAACGATGAGAATACAGCCAAAGATCAGTCCACACGGTCGCTGCACGAAGAGCTGCGCAAGCGAAACGCCTTGCTTCAGGAGAAAGACGCCGCGGCAAAAAGTCTGGAGGCGCGCTTTACCGACAATATCCGTTCCCTGGAGCGGGAGGTGAAACAGCGCCAGGAGCTGCTCACCGGGCGGGAAACTGAATTGGCGGCGCTGACGCCGAAGATCACCAGCTTGACTGCGCAGCTCGCGGACGCAGGTGCTTTGAACGATCAAGCAGCGCGACGTCTCCGCGAAGATATCAAGAAGAAGAATGATCTGCTGCTGTCCAAAGAAGCCGCTATGAAAGGGATCGAGCAGCGTTTGACCGGCACGGTTCGGTCCCTGGAAAGTCAGCTCAATGAAAAGCAAGAGCTTCTGAGCACCCGAGAGCTGGAGCTTGAAGCGCTCATGTCGAAGGTCAGCACTCTTGCCGGACAAGTCGGCGAACTGGAGGCAGCGCGCGAGCGTTCGGAACGATTGCTCCAAGAAGAGGTGCGAGAAAAATCGGCGCTCTTGGAGGCCAAGGAGTCGTCCATCGGCGATATCGAAGAACGTTTGAGCGGAAGAGTTAAGATGCTCGAACGTCAACTGAGCGAGAAACAACAACTGTTGGAATCGGGCGGCAGCGAGCTGGGCGAGACGCGCGAGCGGATGCTCGCCATGGGCGAACGGCTTAAGGAACTCGAGACCGCCAAGACTGAACTTGAGGACTTGCTGAGCGAAGAACGACAGAAAAACGATAAGGCTCTCATGGTCCTGAAAACCAAAGACGAAGGTTTCGGGGAAGATGCCAACGGTCATTCGAATGGCTTGGAGAGTCTTATCAGTGAACGGGACGAGCTGGTCAAGGCTCGCGACAAGTTGATCACGAATCTAATGACCGAGCTCAAGGAAAAGAAAACCCAGCTGGCGCGCCATGAGATCGAAGTATGGCAAGGCATCGAACGGCGCGGTGTGTGGAAAAATCGCCTTTCGAAAATCGGCATTCGCCTCAAGGATTGAACGGCTTTACAAGTGTGTTGAACGCGATTGACTGCCGTTAATCGTGCTCCGTGCTTATTTATTTTTTCCCGTACAGGCTGTCGGTATAGCCGCTCCTGTCGAATTCTTCGACGAAGCGCGCATCGATGAAATCACTCGGCTTGGCCGCTCTGGCCTTGGAGTCTTTGAGCGCGAGCTCGTCGAGTATGGTTTTGACTCCCTCCGGGCTGGGATACTGTTTAGCCGGCAATTCCTTTTCGTCGATGGAACTCTCATAGGGTTCGTTGTAAGAGCTCCTTGTCCTCCAAGCAGATATTTTGCCGCTATCTTCAAACCCAAAGCGCGATCGGTCTTGAGGCGGTGTACGGCTTCAATGTAGAACTTTACGAAGTTGCGCACGACGAGAGGATGCTCGCGCAAAAACTTCTTGGTCGTGACGCCGCCTTGATGCTGGTAAGCCAAACCCAAAGCGGCGACATCGGCGAGCAGATGAAATCTGCGCATAGAACATCGCCGGTGGCACCAACGTGCTGGCGGAAACCCGGCGCGCCTGCCGTGCTTGGGCCTAACACCTGGAAAAGATGTAACCATCGTCCAAACCGGGAGCACCCCCGAACGCATGGCCGCGCTGGAGATAAATTATTTCTCATTCAATCAATGCTCCAATCGATGGGCGGACAGAAAATCAGAAGTCAGCGGTCAGAAGTCAGAGGTCGAAAGTGTGCGAAGGGTTTGGTTATTTGAGTAAGTAGCTCGCCGATTGCGCGATGCGCAGGATGCTGATGCCTTCGCTGTCTTCGACGTATCGAATGAAGCGATATTTATTTTCCAGCTCGTCGTATTTGAGCGGCGGCGCTTCGGCCCGGCCGGCTTCGATGCTGGCGCAGATAAAATGCGGACCGGCGGTTTGCAAGGCGTGCTGGACGGCGTCTCTCAGTTCCTCGACCGAATTCGCCGTGCGCGAGCTTTTGATGCCGGCGTTGAGCGCGATGCCGGCAAAGTTAATATTGCCGGCCGTCGCCACTGTCGGTTCGCCGCCGGAAGATTCGTATTGTTTGTTGTCCCAGCAGATGTGGATGAGATTTTTCGGCTGGTGCAGACCGATGGTTGCCAGCGAGCCCAAATTCATCCACAACGCGCCGTCGCCGTCGAACACGAAAACTTTGCGTTTCGGCAAAGCCAGCGCCAGGCCGAGACCGATAGACGAACAAAGGCCGAGGGTTTTAACTTGGATGTTGCCGTCGCTCGGCCTGACGGCATTCCATTCATTGGTCGCGCCGCCGGCGGTGGTGACGAACAGTTCGTCTTTGATCAGCGGCGCGATCGCTTGCAGGCATTCAAATCGTTTCATAGGGGTTCCCGATTACAGCACGGCGCGGGTCAGTAAGAGCGCCACCGGACGCTTCGATGTGCTCGCCAAGGTCACGGCGCCGGCGATGTCCTGCTTCACTTTAGCCGGGTCGCGCATGACGACGTGTTTAATGCCCAAACCTGCCAATACCGGTTCGGTGACCAGGCCGACCATGTGAAAGCCATTGTCGCCGATATCGCCGGCGTAATAGATCAGCAGCAGCACGGGAATGCCAAATTGTAGCGCGGTGGTGGTAAGACCATTGCAGCTGTTTAATAGGCCGCCGTTCTGCATCAACATCGCCGGTTTTTTTCCGCCTAGGTGTGCGCCGGCGCAGACGCCAATGCCTTCCTCTTCGCGGCCCACCGGAACGTGCGCGATCTCTTTATCTTCGTAAAGCAGATTGATCAGTTGCAGCATGTTGATGTCGGGAACACTGGCGACCAGATCGATGCCCGCTGCTTTTAGCCCGGCGATAATATTTTGCGCTCCGTCGATCGTGCCCATGAATGTTGAACCTCGGCTCTCTTCTAGAGAACCGCACCGGCGGTGTCAAGGTTTGGCGCTGAAAAGATTGACACTTAGCGGCCGATTCTGTTAGCAGAGAGTGCGTCCAACGAGCGGAGTGCAGCAAATTTTTTTTGACTGAGGAAATATGCTTAAGCACGGCTTTAGAAGATTGGTTTTCATGGTTGCGTCTGCGATTTTCATTGCACCATTGCCCGGCGCGGAATATCCCAACAAGACCATCCAGATTATCAATCCATTTCCACCGGGCGCGGTGACCGATATCGTCGCGCGTCTGTTGGCGCCGAAACTTGCGGCAAATCTCGGTCAGCAAGTGGTCATCGTCAACAAAGCCGGCGGCGGCGGTGCCGTGGGCCTTCAAGCGGCTAAAGACGCCGCGCCGGACGGCTATACGATTCTCGTCACACCGCCGCCCATCGTGCTGATTCCGATCGTCAACAAAAACTCGACCTTCACCGTGAAAGATTTCGTGCCGCTCAACTTGGCGACCACGAGCCCGAATACCACCGTGGTCAAAAGCGACGCGCCGTGGAAAAGCTTCGAGGAGTTGATCGCCGAGGCAAAGAAATCTCCCGGGCAGCTCACCTATGGTACTGCCGGTCCCGGCACTACGCCGCATTTCATTGGCGAGCTGGTAAAGTTGAAAACCGGCATTGACATGACCCATGTGCCGCTGGGCTCGGAGTCGGCAGCGGCCACCGCCGTGTTGGGCGGACATGTTAACGTGGCGTTTTTAACTTTGGGCACGACCCGGAGCCACGTCGAAGCCGGCACTATGCGCGCGCTCGCGGTGGCGTCCAGCCGGCGGCTGAAAGATTTTCCCAATGTGCCGACGACGGTGGAAAAGGGTCATCCTGAGCTTAACTTGAAAGTCTGGGTTGGTTTCTTCGCGCCGGCAAAGACGCCCGCGGCAGTGGCAAAAAGACTCGCCGCGGCGATTGGCGACAGCTTAAAAGATCCGGAAGTCGCGGCGAATATCGAGAAGGCACAGGCGCTGATCGAAAACCTCGGTGCCAACGAGTTCGGCAAATTTCTCAATGAGGAAGAGAAAAAGTGGTCCGAGGTGGCGCGGGCGGCCAAGATCGCGCAGTAGCCGACTTTCGAACAAAAATACGCTCACCACGAAGATCACCCACGACACGAAAGTTCAGATGATCAATACTCCGAACTTCGCGTCTTTCGTGATGAAACTCTTTAATCGATTGTGGCTCAGCCGCGCACTGCCAATTCACCACAGCCACATTCTTTATTGACATGAGACGGGCAAATATCACTGTCGCGCTGGTGTTTGTCAGCGTCTCGATATTTTTATTGTTTGCGGCGGGCCGGTTTAACTTTGGCACACTGCGGGTGCCGCAGACCGGGTTCTTTCCAAAGACGCTGGGCATTCTCTTGTTGCTGTTGTCGCTGGTGTTGCTCGTGCAAGCGCTGCGCCAGAAAGCGGTCGAGCCGGGCGGAGTGAAAATTGCGACCGAGGGCTGGATTAGAATCGCTTCAACTCTGGCGACCATGATCGGCTTCGCTCTCGTGCTTGAGTGGCTGGGCTTTTTGCTCAGCACGTTTGTGCTCATGGTTCTCCTGCTACGCGCCATCGAAGCGCCGCGCTGGTCGAAGATGTTCACCGTGGCGTTGGTGACGGCGCTCGCTTCCTATGGTCTGTTCGCGTGGCTGCTCGGTGTGGCGCTTCCCGCCGGCATCTTAGGATTCTAAATTGGATATTCTCACCAACGTCGCGCTTGGTTTCTCGGTGGCGCTCACGCCGACGAATTTATTGTTCTGCTTTCTCGGCTCGCTGGTCGGAACCTTGGTCGGCGTTCTGCCGGGCTTGGGTCCAGTCGGCGCCGTGGCGTTTCTCCTTTCGCTGACTTTTAAGATGGAGCCGGCGAGCGCGATCATCATGCTCGCGGGAATTTACTATGGCGCGATGTACGGCGGCTCGACGACGTCGATCCTGGTCAATATTCCCGGCGAGACCGCGTCGGTCGTCACCTGTCTCGACGGCTACCGGATGGCGCGCCAAGGACGAGCCGGCGCGGCGCTGGGCATCTCCGCGTTCGGCTCGTTCATCGCCGGCACAGTGGGCGTCATTGGCTTGATGTTTCTGGCGCCGCTACTCGGTCGCGCGGCGCTGAGCTTTGGCCCGCCGGAATATTTCGCTCTTACTCTGGCGGGACTGACGTTGGTTGCCTATCTATCACAAGGCTCGATGATCAAAGCGTTGATCATGGCGCTACTCGGTTTGCTGTGCGGCACGGTCGGCATGGACCCGATCTCCGGCGAACAGCGCTTCACCTACTCGACGCTGACGTTGAGCGACGGCTTCGGACTCGTGCCGGTAGCGATGGGGCTGTTCGGTATCGCTGAAGTCTTGGAGAACTTGGCGGTGCTCAGCACGCAGTCGGTTGACCAGGCCAAGATTCACGGCCTGCTACCCAACCGCCAAGATTGGCGCGACAGCGCCGCGCCGATCGCCCGCGGCTCGGCCCTGGGTTTCTTTCTCGGCATTCTTCCCGGGCCGGGGCCGGTGATCGCGTCCTTCGTTGCTTACGCCATGGAAAAACGGTTGTCGCGCTACCCGGAAAAATTCGGCACCGGCGTCATCGAAGGCGTCGCCGGTCCGGAGGCGGCGAATAATGCCGCCACCGCCGGTTCGTTCATACCTTTGCTTTCGCTCGGCATTCCCACCAGCGCGATCATGGCGCTGTTCATGGGCGCGCTGATGATCCACGGCATCCAGCCCGGCCCGCTGTTTATCGCCAAGTATCCCGAACTTTTTTGGGGCTTCATCGCCAGCATGTACGTCGGCAACGTCATGTTGCTGGTCTTGAATCTGCCGCTGATCGGCATGTGGGTGCGTTTGCTGAAGACGCCTTATGTGATTCTTTTTCCGTTGATCTTGCTCTTCTGTCTGATCGGCGTTTATAGCCTCAACGCCAACGTTGTCGAGATCATCCTCATGCTAGCGTTCGGCGTGGCCGGTTTCTTTTTACGCCGAGTCGGCTTCGAAGGCGCGCCCTTTATCCTCGCCATGGTGCTCGGTCCGATCATGGAAACTTCATTGCGCCAATCGCTCCTGATTTCGCGCGGCAACTTCATGATCTTTGTCAATCGGCCGATCTGCGCCGTGCTAATGGTATTGACCGCGGCGTTTCTGCTTTGGCCGATATTCACGCGGCAGAGAAAAGACGATCGGATGACATGACCGCAAAGCGCGGTTGGTTGTAGCCTTTCAATCCTTCTTCGCGCGTTGAATTTGAAACCGACGCACTTGCGGGAACCACGCCATGACCAGGCCGACGATCGCCAATGTCGCCAAGCCGCCGGTGAGCGCCGAAAGCTTCGTGCCGATCCAGGCGGCCACCACGCCGCTCTCGAACTGCCCGAGCTGGGGGCCGCTGCTGGTAAAGATGCTGTTGATCGACGACATGCGACCGCGCAGCGCATCCGGGGTGCTCAACTGATTGGCGGTGGAGCGCAGAATTGAACTGATCGTATCGCCGGCGCCACATAGCGCGAGCATCAACACGGAGAACCAAAAAATTTCCGAGCCGGCGAACAATATGGTGGCGACGCCGTAGATGGCGACGCCGATGAGGATCCACCGTCCGGTGCGCCGGATCGGCGGCAGCAAGGTCATCGCTACAGCGGCGACGAGCGAACCGACGGCGCGCGAGGCGTAGAGCAGGCCGAGGCCGCGCGGGCCGACTTGCAAAATGTCGCGCGCGTAAATCGGAAACAGACCACGCACGTTGCCGAAAAAAGTCGCGCCGAAATCGAGCACCATCAAGGGCAAAATCACGCCGTGACCGCGCACGAAGCGCAGGCCGTCACGCAAAGCGCTGAGGGACACACTGCGCCACCCGCCGCCCTCCGGTATGCTTGTTTTCAAGGACGCTAGCGCGGCGAGCATGGCGAGCCAAGAGAGCGCATCGACCAAGTAACAGGCTGCCGGACCGTACAATGCGAGCACGATGCCGGCCAGCGACGGCCCGGCGATCACCGGGACGTAGCGTTGGGTTCCCTGGAGCGCCAAGGCTTGGGGCAACGCTTCGCGCGGCACCAAGTTCGGAATCATCGACTGGCGCGACGGTTGTTCCATCGAGGTGAAAAGCGCCAGGAAGACGGTGGCGACGTAAAGCATATGCGGCGATGCTCTGCCGGCGAATGTCAGCATGGCCAGCGCGGCGGAGACACAACACAGACCGCTCTGGGTGCACATCATGAGCTTACGCCGGTTGACCGCGTCGGCGAGCAAGCCGGCGAAGAGTAATAAAATAGTTTGCGGTATCGCCCGCGCCAGGCCGATCATGCCGATCTGCAACGGCGAGTTGGTCAGCTCGTAAATCTGCCACGCCATCGCCACGGTGGTGAACTGGCTACCGATGCCGGATAACATCGAGCCGATCCAGAAAAGGCGAAAATCCCTATTGCGGAAGGGTGAAAAAGTGTCGCGGTCGGTGCTGCTCACTTGACGGGCGTTTTCTAATCGCCTCGATTCGATCTAACGGTCGTCCCAGCGCCCGCTCGGCCACAGGCTGGGGCCGTATTTCGAAATCGACGT
>Ga0190270_10001301_pt1 | contig 11538 bp, 12 predicted proteins | sample Popmic320T_FD_133748 | JGI IMG/M metagenome (GOLD analysis project Ga0190270, IMG submission 133748) | Populus adjacent soil microbial communities from riparian zone of Weber River, Utah, USA - 320 T | ecosystem: Environmental > Terrestrial > Soil > Riparian zone | place: USA: Utah | collected... | reverse complement strand
CCGTTTCATTGGCGGCACGGAGCGAGGGAACGCGCTGTCGCTCTGGATCGAACAGTCGGGGATGAAGGTGTCGCTCAGCGGCGTGCTGCTGAGCGCGCTGGCGCTCGCCATCGTCTTCGCGCTCGCGGCCGGGCTGATTGCCCGCTCGCCGCTGGCGCTGCCGGTCGGCGCCGCGCTCGGCTTCGCGCTGCCGTTCTTCTTCCTCAAGTTCAAGCGCACGCGGCGCATGCGCGCTTTCGAAGAGCAGTTTCCCGAGGGCCTCGACCTGATCTCGCGCGCGCTGAAGGCCGGCCATGCGTTCGCGACGGGGCTGAAAATGGTCGCCGACGAGATGCCAGACCCGGTCGGTCCTGAGTTCCGCAAGACGTTCGACGAGCAGAACTTCGGTCTGCCTCTGAAGGACGCGCTCGACAACCTGACTTTCCGCGTGCCGTCGCTCGACGTGCGGTTCTTCGCCACCGCCGTGCTGATTCAGCGCGAGACGGGCGGCAACCTCTCGGAGATTCTCGAGAACCTCGCGCACGTGGTGCGCGAGCGTTTCAAGATTCTGCGCCAGGTCCGCGTCTACACGGCCCACGGCCGTTTCACCGGATACGTGCTGCTGGCGCTGCCTGCCGTGCTGTGCATCGCGCTGTCCTTCATCAATCCCGAACACATGAACCTGCTGCTGCGCGAGCGAATGGGCCAGATGATGCTGCTCGGTGCGCTGGGCCTGCAGACCACGGGCTACCTGTGGATCAAGCAGGTCATCAAGATCGAGGTGTAGCGTGTCGACGATGTTGCTGCCGCTGCTGGCATTCGTCTTTGGAACCCTGATCATCACCGCCGGGGCGATGGCGATGAGGCCGCGCGCCACCGCTATCGAGCGCCGCCTCGAAGAGCTGACCGTCGGGGGGCCAGGACCGCGGGAGGAGGCCGGTCCGCGCTTCGGCAGCCTGATCGGCCTGCTGAAGCGCGTCGGCGAAAAGGCTCCGCGCTCGCCGAAGGAGCTCGGCGCGCTGCGCCTCCGCCTCGTGCAGGCCGGTTATCGCCGCGACGAGGCGCTGACGATCTTCTTCGGCATCCGCGTCACCTTCGCGCTGGTGCTGTTCGCGTTGCTGTCGACCTCGATTGTGACGCGTCCGAACATCACGTTCGCGCTCGGCGGCCTGGGCTTTGGCTACCTGCTCCCGGGCATGGCGCTGGCACGCCGGGCAAAAGCGCGCGCCCACAAGATCCGCCTGGCGCTCGCCGACATGCTGGACCTGCTCGTCGTCAGCGTCGAAGCCGGGCTGGGGCTCGATCAGGCCATCCAGCGGGTCGGCTCCGAACTGGCCTTCGCCTATCCGGAGCTGTCCGACGAGCTGCGGCTGATCAACCTCGAGCTGCGCGCTGGCAAGGCGCGCGCCGAAGCGCTGCGGAATCTCGCCGATCGCACTGGCGTCGACGACCTGAGCTCGCTCGTCACCATGCTGATCCAGACGGATAAGTTCGGCACCAGCGTCGCACAGTCGCTGCGTGTCTATTCGGAAACGCTGCGCACGAAGCGCCGCCAGCGCGCCGAGGAAGCCGCGGCCAAGACCGGCGTCAAGATGGTGTTCCCGCTGGTCTTCTGCATCTTCCCGGCAATCTGGGTCGTCACCATCGGCCCGGCCGCGATTCGCTTCGTGACGGTGCTGTTCCCGCTGATTGAAAACTCGAAATAAACCTGCGGACGACGAGATTTGACATGGGGCTGATTGCCAGGAACCTGAATACCGGCGTGATCGTGGCGAGCAACGTCGCGGTGGCGGACACGCGCGCCACGCGCGCCGTCGGACTCCTCACCCGCGACGGGCTGAATCCCGGCGAAGCGCTGTGGATCGTGCCGAGCCGGGGCGTGCACACCTGCTGGATGCGCTTCACCATCGACGTGGTGGCGCTCGACGACCAGGGCGTGGTGGTCGATCGCGTCGCGTGGTTGAAGCCATGGCGGATCCGGCTGCCGCGCCGCGGCACCGCCGGCGTCCTGGAACTGCCCGCCGGTCAGCTCGAGGCGACCGGGACGCAGATCGGTCATCGCATCGAGCTCGCCGCCGGAGGTACTCTGTGAGCACCAGCGCATTCGCCCTCGACCCGTCGCAAGCCGCGGCCGGGCAGCAGCCGACGCCGCCGCCGCCGCCCGCCACCATCGCGGAGACCGGCCTGCACCGCGACACGCTGTCGCAGCTGATGCTGAAGACGCTGGTCGGCGGCGAGGCCTCGGGCACGGGCCTGGCCGAGGCGCTCCGCCTGCCCTACTCGGTCCTCGACGCGATGATCCAGCACGCCCGCGCCGAGAAGCTCGTCGAAGTGCGCGGCACGAGCGGCACCGGCAGCGCGGGATACCGTTACATCCTGACCGACATGGGCAGGGACCGGGCCATGCAGTTCCTGGAGGTTTCCCAGTACGTCGGGCCGGCGCCGGTTCCGTTGGCGCAGTACAGCGCCTACGTCCGCGCCTGCATGGCGGCTCGGCCCTATGTCGATCGCGACTGCCTCGCGAAAGGGTTCGACGATCTCGTCGTCAACCGCGCGATGTTCGATCAGCTCGGGCCGGCGGTGAACTCGGGCAAGTCCCTGTTCCTCTACGGCGCACCAGGAAACGGCAAGACCGTCGTCGCGGAAGGCATCGGCAAGGCGCTCGGCACCGAGATGTTCGTGCCGCACGCCATCGACGTCGACGGCCAGACGATCACCACGTTCGATCCGGTCAACCACGTGCACGTCGGCAGCACCGCGGCGGCGACCAGCGTGATCACCACGGCGGCGCACGACCGGCGCTGGGAAAAGATCAAGCGGCCGGTCGTCGTGGTCGGCGGTGAACTGACGCTGGAGATGCTCGACCTGACGTTCAACCCGATCTCGAGGTTCTACGAAGCACCGATCCAGATGAAGGCCAACGGCGGCGTCTTCGTGGTCGACGACTTCGGCCGCCAGCGCATCGCGCCGCGCGACCTCCTGAACCGGTGGATCGTGCCGCTCGAGAGCCGCGTCGACTTCCTCACACTGCACACCGGGCGCAAGTTCGAGATTCCGTTCAACGTGCTGATCATCTTCGCGACCAACCTGAAGCCGGAGTCGCTCGCCGACGAAGCGTTCATGCGGCGGATCCCCTACAAGATTCTCGCGAAGAACCCGACTGTCGACGAGTACTGCCGCATCTTCGAGCTCAACTGCAAGAAGCGGCGAATCTCGTTCGATCCGGTGATGGTCGAGTACCTGAACCGCAAGTACTACCAGCCGCGCAAGCTGCAGATGCGCGCCTGCCACCCGCGCGATCTCGTCGAGCAGGTCGTCAACATCTGCCGTTATCAGGGGCGGGAACTGGCGATCACGCGCGAGCTGCTCGACCAGGCGTGTGGCAGCTATTTCCTCGAAGAGACCGAGTCGCAGGGGGCCGGAGCATGAAGCAGGCGGTGGCCAAGACTGGCGGCGGCGCGGCAGTGGGAATGGACATCGGCCTGCTGCGCACCGACTCCGGTCAGGGCCGCGCCGCCGACATGGCGGATCTCGGGGCGCGCGTGGTGGTGATCGCGCTGTTCACGCTGATGGCGATCCGCATCGGCAGAGACTTTGCCGCCACCGGCCGGCTCACCGGCCTGCTGCTGCTCGCCAGTGAGACGTTGGTCGTCGTGCTGACGGTGCTGCGCCGCGGCACGTCCCAGGTCGATCGCAGCTACCGCGCGCGGCTGTTGACGGCGTTCTCGATGATCGGGCCCGTGCTGGTCCGCCCCGCGACCATCACGGCGCTGGCGCCGGAGCTCGCGACGGTGCTGCTCTCGGCCGTCGGCCTGAGCGTGGTCATCGCCGGCAAGGTCTCGCTCGGCCGCAGCTTCGGCCTGATGCCGGCCAACCGCGGCGTCGTGTCGAGCGGCCTGTATCGCCTGGTCCGCCACCCCATCTACATGGGCTACCTGATCACGCACTCCGGCTTCGCAGCTGCGAATCCGACCCTGTGGAACCTCGTCCTGCTGGTCGGCGCCGACATCGCCCTGATGTGGCGCGCGGTCTGTGAAGAGCAGACACTCAGCCGCGACGGGGCGTATCGCGAGTATCAGCAGACGGTCCGGTGGCGGGTGGTGCCGGGGGTCTTCTGAGACGCGCAAGTAAGTTCGGGGACTCTGTCCGCTTTTATTTGTTGCGCGTGGGGCCCCACGCGCAACAAGAAATGCAGACGGACTGCCTCTAGCCAGCCAAGCGCGCAATCGTCGCTCCCAGATGCGACTCCGCGGCGTCCCAGAATTCCTCCACCAGCGGATGCTTCTCGAGCGTGGCCTGCACGATGCCGCGCTGCACGCCCTTGCCGCGGCCGTGAATCAGCCGCACTTCCTTCAGACCCCGTTCATGCGCGGCGCGGATGTACTCGTCGACAACTGAAGGGATGTCGCGGGGTGCGAAGGCGTGAAGATCGAGGGAGTCTTCGATGGGGACTTTCCAGAGGCCTTCGTCTGACAACTCCCAACCTCCAACTCCCAACCTCCAAGGTACTCCCAACTTCCAACCGCCAATCATTCCCCAATGCCGCATTGGGATTTGGCCGTTGGGAGTGCCTTGGTATTTGGAGGTTGGAGTTTGGAAGTTACCTGCCTTTCTCGTACGCAGCCGTCACCGTAGTCGTGATCCCGCCCCTCGCCGAGAAATCGCCGACCACCGTCATCCGCCGCGGCGCGCAGACGGCGACGAGGTCGTCGAGGATCTGGTTGGTGACCGCCTCGTAAAAGATGCCGCGGTTGCGGAAGTCGAGCATGTAGTACTTGAGCGCCTTCAATTCGATGCAGCGATCGCCGGGGACGTAGCTGATGCGGATCTCGCCGAAGTCGGGCAATCCGGTTTTAGGGCAAACGGACGTGAACTCTGAGCACCGGATCGCGATCTCGTAATCGCGCCCCGGACGCGGATTGGGAAAGGTCTCTATCGTCGGCGCTTGCCGGCGCACGCCCGGTTGCCGTGGGCTCCGGCTCTTCGATGAGCTCCGGGCAGAAGCCGCGCTGCGGCGGAGGTGGGTCGGGGTGGCCACGAAAAATTGTAACATTCGGGCCGATTTATCGTGGGATTTGCGAGTATCGTCATTGACAGCGCAAAACACCGCGCGCTAGGATACCCGCTGATTTATTCGACATTTTCCGCTGCTGCTGTTCGCGCGCGTGGCCGGTAGCGGGTTTCAGCAAGAGCGCGCGCAAGCAAGGGGACAAACGATGGCAGAGGCCCGCAGGATGGGCAAATCAGAGCTCTTCTCGCATTTCGCGGATCGCTTCGAAGTGAAGCGGACGCAGGCGCGGGAGTTCTTCGACGAGCTGAACACGTTGGCCGAGAAGGAGCTGAAGCGGTCCGGCGAGTTCGTGCTCCCGGGCATGGTGAAGCTGGTGGTGCAGAAGCGTAAGGCGCGCATGGGACGCAACCCGGCCACTGGCGAGGCCATCAAGATCCCCGCCAAGACCGTCGTCAAGGCGCGCATCGCGAAGCAGTTGAAAGACACCGTCCTGCCCCGCAAGTAGGTCCGGCTGTGCCGGCGCCCGACCGGCATCGCCCGTAAACGACGGACACCTAGAGCACCGCAACCGACAGGTGCGCTTTCGGCCCCTGGCGCCGCTCTCAGCGGTACGCCAGCGGGCCGGTCTTGTTTTTCCTCAGGCCGCCACCGGCGGCCGTCCTGCGAGTCAGGCCGCTACCGACGGCCGTCCGGCGAGCAGCCGGCTGTACACCGTCGCCGGTGCCAGCCGCTCCACCTTCGACTCGAGACTGGTCATCGAGTCGTCGTCCACGATGATGCGATCGCCGGCTTCGATGGTCACTTCGCAGCTGAACCTGCGACTGCCGCGAGCGGTCTTCTGCTCGAAGTACCGCGCCGCGTAGCGCTGACCATCGATCTCGATTTCGGTGACTTTCACTGACTTGCGGAACATGTCCTTCCTCCTGACAGCGTGCAGCGCGTGGCGCCTCAGCCCGCGACGAGCATCGGCCGGGCGCGTGTGCGCGGAAAGTCGAGCGCGAACGTGGTCCCCTTGCCGACCTCGCTCGTGACCGTGATCCGGCCGCCGAGCTGGTCGACAATCTTCCTCGAGATGGCGAGGCCGAGGCCGAGGCCCCGGCGCTTGGTGGTGACGAAATCTTCGAAGATGGCGGTCAGCCGGTCGGCCGGAATGCCGCATCCCGTGTCGATGATCCGTACCGAGACGCGGTCGCCGTGCAGCTCGGTCTGAACGGTGATGAGCCCGCCCGGTGCGGTCGCCTGGATGGCGTTCAGCACCAGGTTGCGATAGACGCGGCCGAGCGCGAAGACGTCGCCTTCGATGAACGACGGCTCCGGCGCGAACTCCACCTGGAGCGTGACGCCCGCGGTCTCGGCATGCTGCTGCATCGATTCGACCGCCTCGGAGACCGAGCGGTTGATCTCGACCGGGAACCGTTCGAGCGGAATCGGCCGGGCGATGTTGCGCAGATCGTCGAGCACGCGCTTGATCATCACCATCTCCCGATCGACCGTTCGCTTGAACGTCTCGCGGTAGTCGTGATCGTCGAACATCTTGACGATGAGCTTGCAGCTGTTGCCGATGTTCTGGATCGGGTGCGACAGATCGTGGACCAGGCCAGCCGCGATCCGTCCGAACATGGCCTGCCGTTCCTGTTTCCTGACGTCCTCCTGCAACTCGACCAGGCGATCGGCCATCGAGTTGAACGACTCCCCGAGCTGGTGAATCTCGTCGCTGCCGCCGATCCTGACCCGCTCGTCGAGTCGCCCCTCGGCAATCGCCTGCGTCGCCGCGGTGAGCGCGAAGATGCGCGTGATGAAGCCGCGCGCCCACACCCAGCCGACGACGACGGTGACGAGGAGCGAGAGGCCGATGGCGGCGATTAGCTGCGTACTGATCTGCTGGTAGATCGCGAACGCTTCGCTGGTTGGCTGAACCACCATCGCCGTCCAGTTCAGCTCCGGTACGCGCGCCATGGTCGCCAGCGAACGGCCGTTCCTCTCATCCGGAAAGAAGTCGTAATAGTTGACAGCCGTGTCCGGCGCCTTCTCGAGGACCCCGGCTTCGGCCGGTGGGCTGCTTTGATCCGTCCCGGCGGCCGCGACCAGGCGTTTCTTGGCAGGATCGCCATGGGCGATCAGTCGCCGATCGGCGGAAAAGACCAGCGCGAACCCCTTTTGACCGACGCGGACGGTGTCGACGAAGCGCCACAGTTCCTCGAGCGACAGGCGGCCGACCAGCCATCCCTGGTCGTCGCTCAACCGCAAAGACAGGTCAGTCGTCGGCAATGCATCGTCGTCGACGAACACGTCTGCGACGTGCACACCCTGGATGGAACGAACACCGGGAGGTGGGAGTTTGGCGCGCGAACCACCGAGGCGGCTGGTCGCCAGCGTGCGACCGCTCGCATCGAGCAGGGTGAGCTCGCGGAACTCGCGGAACTCGAGCACGTGATTGGTGAGGATACGGGTCTGTTGCCAGGGTGCGAGGCTCGTCGAGCTGATCTCCTGGCCAACCGAGCGTAGAACGCGCGCGTTGTTGTCGATGTAGAGCTTGACCTGACTGGCCACCTGCTCGGCGAGTTCCAGGTTGCCCTCGCGGACGGACGTCTCAGTGCCCTGACGCAGTCGCCCCATCGAGACGACGCCGTAGACGATCAGCGGCAGCACGGCGGCTGTCGCGATCAGCATCATGAAGCGGGACGTGATGCGCTTCATTGCCGCGCCCTCACCTGCGGTCCGGGCTTCTTCAGCCGCCACAAGGAGCCGAAGACGTCGCGCTCCTTCTCGTAGGGAATATCCAGCGCAATATCCGCGGCTCGCACCTCGCGGGGCCAAGTCAAGAAGGCCGCCGGCGGATCGTTGCGCATCGCGTGCATGACGTCAGCGAGCGCTTCGCGAATCTCCTCATCGCTGTGCGCGATCTGGAGTCGATCGAGCGCCCCGTCGGCGGCGACATAGCCGGTGGGAAACGGTCCCATCCGGCCGCCGACCGGCGAGTGCCAGAGGCGATAGGCCCAGCTCAGAGTTCGGCCGCTGACAGCCTCCATGATGAACGCGTCGAAGCTTCCGCTCTCGAGCCGGTCGCGGAGCTCTGCGGACGTCACCGGAACGAGTCTCATGTCGATGCCGATCGCGTAGAGCTGCCGCTGTACGAGGAGGGCGATGCGCTCAAACCGGTCGTCGCCAATGAGCGTCAGGCACGAAAACGCAAAGCGTGCCGGCATTTGATCGGACGGAGTACGCGACAACGTGAGACCGGCACCGTCCAGGCGGAGCTTCGCGGCCTCCGGGTTGTAGGAAACTGGAAAACGGCCGTGAGGATATGCCCAGTGGTAGGGCCAGAACGGCCCTTCGGCGACCAAGCCGTGTCCGCGCATGCCATTGCGAACGAGCTCCTCGCGATCGATCGCTTCGTTGATGGCGACACGCACCTCCCGCCGTCGCAGAACCGGATTGCGAACGTTGAAGACGAGACCGGTGTAGTAGGGCCTCAGCAGCGGGTATGGGCGTATGTCGCCGCTGGCGTCGACGAACTCGATCGCGTCGCGACTCACCTCGTGGAGGAAGTCGACCTCGCGCCGCATCATCCCCGTCCACGCCGCTCGATGGGTCGTGTAATTTCGGATCTCTATTCGCTGCAGATCCGGCGCGCCTTGATAGTAAGAAGTGTTCGCTTCCAGCGCGACCGGGTTCGTACTCACGAGCTTGAATGGTCCGGTGCGCAGCGCCAGACCTTCACTGTCGCCATTGTCGACCATCAGGCTGCTCAAGTCCTCGATCTTCACCGACGAGGGTTTCTGCAGCGTCAGCGCCAGGTGGCGATCGTCGAGCGCGGTGACCGAGGCGATCTCCGGGGCAAGCCGTCCGAGCTTCTTCCCGAGTAGGGTGGCTACCGCGGGCGCGGTGAGTGCCTCACCGGTGTGGAATCGAACGTCAGAGCGCAGCGTCACGGTCAAGCGCCGGCGGTTATCCGATTCGCTGACTGACTCCGCCAGCCTGTAGGCGGGACGTCCGTCCCACGCTGCGGCAACCAGCGGCTCAGACGTGAACAGCCCCGCCAGTTCCACGGGTGCCGAGGCACGCGTCGTCGACATGCCGATGCGGAGGACGAATGGCCCCGACGAAACAGCCGCCGGCGAGGCGTGCTGCTGCGGAGCGCACCGCACTGCGATGGCAGCGACGAGAAGAACGAGCAGGCGAACGCGCATATCAGCCATGGATCGTGGCCGCCGACCAGACCAGAAGCGACTGGTCGGCGCCGCCAGTGTAGCAACCGATCGACGTTCTACGCCTTCGCGGCCTCGGGGGGAACTTCGATGAGATACGGACAAGGGTCGGAAGACTTCGTCCTCGTGCTGCCGCGCTTCACAATCTGGATTTTCACAGGTTATCTCCTCAGCAATCGATCAGGCTACGTCGTGGCTGCCTCTACTTCTTGGCTGCCTCTGGTGGCACTTCAATAAGATAGGGGCACGGATCCGAACTTTTCACCCTGGTGTTTCCCTTCTTGAGAACCTGAATCTTCATTGGTGACCTCCTCGATCGAGTGGCTGACTGACGGTTGATGAGTGCTGGTGGCTGAGTGGTGACTGCTTCAGCGCAGATCCTCGACGACGACGTCGACGAGCCACGGCCGCAGCGTGGTCTTCTTGTCCTGCTTCTTCTCGTTCTTCATGGAATCCTCCTGAACCGTACGGTGACGGGTTGTGGTGACGTAACTAGTTGACGGTTGCGGTGCGCTCGGCGGCAGCCTGCCGCGCGAGCGACACGAGGCCGGCCTGGATGGCCGCCTTGTGGCAGTTGGGTTTGTCGATGCTGCCGAGCTCGGTGTACGCGGCGACCGTGCAGCCGCCGGCGCAGACGGGAATGAAGGAGCAGTCGCGGCACTCCTGCCACGCCGACAGCGCCTCGAATCGCGAGGCCGCGTGCGACCGCGCCGGCTCCTGCCGGCCGTCGATGTGGCCGACCGACTGCGTGGCATCGCCGGCAAAGCCCGGGCAGGCATAAAGCGAACCGTCCGGGCTGATGGTGTGCGCGTGGCTGCGATGGATTTCGCACGGGCCCATGTGGACGCCGTCGATGGTCGGGAAGCCGCGCTTCTTGGTTTCCTCGCGCAGGAAGGCCATCTGGTCGTCGACCATGTGGCAGCTGTCGCAGCCGCTCGTCGAGCTCACAGCCGCGCCGGCCGAGGTCATGCACGCGCCGCCCAGCGGCTTGTCGCTGACCGCGGTCAGCGCGATGAACTTCGAGCCCTTGACCGGAGAGGCCACGGCCGGCGCCGGCTGCTCCTTGCGTTCGCGGATGATCGGCTTGAACGCCACCTTCGACAGCTTGTCGGCAAAGTCCTGCGCCTTGAGGAAGTCGAGCAGCGCCGGATAGCTGTCGGCGGTCTCCATGTCGAAGTTGCCACCGATGGCGATCCGCGTCTTGTGCGCGACCTGCCGGACGTTGTGGACGATCCTGTCGAAGGTGCCCTGGCCGCCGCGCAGCGGCCGCATCTTGTTGTGCGTGTCGCGATCACCGTCGAGCGTGATCTTGATGCCGTTCAGGCCGAAGGCGTTCAGCCGATCGACGATCTCCGGGGTCAGCAGCAGCCCGTTGGTGATGATGTTGATGAGCATGCGGACGCCGCGCGCGTCGCAGACCTTCCACAGCCGCTCGGCGAGGTAATACATCACCGGCAGGTTGAGCAGCGGCTCGCCGCCGAAGAACGTCAGCACGTAGCTTTGCGGGCGCAGGGCCTCGAGCCGCTGCTCGGCCCAGTCGCCGACCCGCGTTGCCGTCTCGAGCGACATCTTCGCGGCGTGCTTGTTGTAGTCGCCGTGATCCCCCTGGATGCAGTAGTCGCAGGCGAAGTTGCACTGCAGCGTGGTGAGCACCGTCATGCGCAGCTGCTCGCGGCTCTCGCGCACCTCGTGGAAGAACCGCTGCAGGTTGTCGCGATCGGCGTCGCGGCTCTCGACGATGAAGCCGTGCTCGGCGAGCGTGCCGATGGCGTCGCGCTCCTCGCTCGTCCAGCCGGCCGCATCGCGGTGCTCGAGTTCATCCAGCAGCGCCGCCACGTCGGTCGACACGATCAGCTGGGCATCGGTGAACGTGTTCATCAGGAAGACCTCGTTCTGGTCTTCGAGGGGGACACGTACGTTGAACATCGAGGGCTGCATTCGCGCTCCTAGGTCGTGGTGTGTGTTCTGACAGAGGTATTGCGACCCTGGGGAGGTGGTCTGGCAAGTCCGTCCGCCGATGGGTTTAGAAATAGCAACGGCAAGTCCAGCTCGGCGCAACCTGTCCAAGGAGTCTGTTCGAACGCCAACCAAACTACGGTTGAGGCGGTTTGTCGGAAACCCGAACTGACTCTATGACGCATGGGACGAAGGCAATTTGTCCCACAAACCGGCCAAAATGAGCCAATCGCGCAGCCATCCGGCCAAGTGGTTGGCCGGATCGGTCAAAAAGTTGGCCGGTTGGCCTACGCTCCGCGCAGCTTGCGCGCGATGTCGCGCAGGTCGAGGCGGGCCATCTTGTGCTTGAGTGTGCTCAGCGGGATGCCGAGGTAGCGCGCCGTG
>Ga0190270_10001300_pt1 | contig 11539 bp, 9 predicted proteins | sample Popmic320T_FD_133748 | JGI IMG/M metagenome (GOLD analysis project Ga0190270, IMG submission 133748) | Populus adjacent soil microbial communities from riparian zone of Weber River, Utah, USA - 320 T | ecosystem: Environmental > Terrestrial > Soil > Riparian zone | place: USA: Utah | collected... | reverse complement strand
TCGGTATGCAGGCGGAGGTGAACGAAGGGCTGCGGGGACATCGCGCGCGAGTTTATCAACGAACGCGCGGCTTATTGCGCTCGCGAAAAAGATTCAGTGACTTGCGATGCGACGTTCGAGCAGCTGCAACGCGTGAGCGCTGACGCCGGCGGCTGCTGCGTTCCGATACCTGGCGTGCGCCAACGCGGCGCACGGATTTGTCGTCGACGGCGCGATCCGCAACGGGGCCAGCAATTCGATCGCGACGGGGCTTCCCCGGGTCCGGCAGCGCCCCGGCCTGCAGCGCGGCTCGCCGATTCCGGGATAAGGCCTTTCCAACCGGAAGTGAGAGCGCCGTCACAGTCGCTTCGGTGCCCACCGGCCGCAGCAAGATTCCCCTTCAGGGCAGCCGGTATCAGGAACAAAGGAATTGCACCGAGATGTGAGTCGTTTCAACGGGCTGCGGGGCGCGAGGGCGGATAATTTCACGCATCTGCGTACCTGTTTCGGGGACATATTCATGGATCGACGCACCCCCATCGTTGCGACTCTCCTGTCCGCCCTCTGCTGCCTCGCCTCGGCCTCCGAGCCGGCTTCGTTGTATGCCCGGCTCGGCGGAACGCCGAATGTAACGGCTATCGTGGATGCGACAGTGAATGAGCTGGCCGCCAGCAATCACCACAACACTGCGAGCCAGCACCAGGACCTGCAGAGCCTGAAGAACGACCTCGTGGCGCGAATCTGCTGGATGACCGGCGGCGGTTGCCGCAATCCGGGCGCGTTGCGTGCGGGCTTCGCCGGCACGACGGATGCCGCGCAGCCGAAACTGATGGAAGCGCTGCGGGTGGCCATGCGTGAACACGATGTGCCGCTCGCCGCGCGTAATGAGCTGCTCGAGGTCATCGCGCCGGTGCGCCGCGACGTGGCCAGTCGTTGAGACTGGCCGGATACTGGGGACAGGCACGCATGCATCGATGCCCCTCGAGCCCAACTGAAATGAAGTCGTAATGCGCATCCAGCGACTCCAGACCCGCATCATCGTCTTCTTCGTCGCGCTGCTGGCGCTCGTCCAGGTGGCGGCCTTCTGGTTCGTCAACGCCGCGAACTCCAGCAACGCGCACGCCAAGGTCGAAGAAGAACTCAACGTGGGTCAGCGCGTGTTCGCGCGACTGCTGGAGCAGAACGCGGACAAGCTGAAACTCTCCGCACGCGTGCTTGCTGCCGACTTCGCGTTCCGCGAGCCATCGCCACCCACGACAACCGCACCATCAGCTCGGTACTGGCCAATCACGGCGCACGCATCGGCGCCGACGCCATGGTGTTCGTCGATCTCGATGGCAGCGTCGTTTCTGACACTCTGCGGCCGCAGGCACAGTCGCATCCATTCGAGTTTCCCGCGCTGATTCGCGCCAACGAAAGCGGCACCAATGCCGCGATGGCCAATGCCGCAATGGAAGTCCTCGACGATCGCGCCTTCCAGCTGGTGGCAGTACCGGTGCTCGCGCCCGTGCCCATCGGCTGGGTCGTCATGGGCTTCGCGGTCGACGATGCCATGGCGCGCGATCTGCGCCAGCTCACCGAGCTGGAGGTGTCGTTCGCGCTGCAGGGCTCGGGTGACTGGCATGTGTTCGCCTCGACACTGGCGATTCCGGATCAGCAGGCGCTGGTCGCCGCCATTCCACGGAATTCCAACGAGATCCCGCGGCGGGTGCTGAACATCGGCGGCGTGGATCATCAGGCGCTGGTGATCCCGCTCGATGACTCGGACCGCACGCGCATCGTCGCGGTCCTGCATCGCTCACTTGCGAGCGCATTGTCGGCGTTCGAGCGGCTGCGCAATACCCTTATCGTGCTCGCGGTGTTGAGCCTGGCGCTGTCCATCGTCGGCAGCGTCGCCGTGGCGCGCAACATCACGCGGCCGCTGGAAGCGCTGGCCGGTGCCGCCGCGCGCATCGAACAGGGTGACTACGTCGAGCCGGTCAACGTGGAGCGCGCGGATGAAATCGGCGTGCTGGCGTCCAGCCTCAACCACATGCGCGGCGGTATCGCGGAGCGCGAGGGCCGGATCCTGAAGCTGGCTTACGAGGACCCGCTCACCGATCTCGCCAACCGTTCACGCTTCAACCTGGAACTGGCGCGCGTCATCGACGAGGCATCGCAGGGCACGCTCAGGCTCGCCATCCTGATGATGGACCTCGACCGCTTCAAGTACGTCAACGACACACTGGGACACGGCGTGGGCGATCACGTGCTTCGCCAGGTCAGCGTGCGCCTCGAAGGCACGGTGACCGGCGCCGAATGCATTGCGCGGCTCGGCGGTGACGAATTCGCGATCCTGCTCAAACATTCCGACGACACCGACTGCGCCGCGATCGCCCGGCAGATCATCGCCGCGCTCGAAGCGCCCTTCATGTACGAGGAACAGCAGCTCGACATCGGAACCAGCATCGGCATCGCGCACTACCCGGAACATGGCCGCGATGCCCAGACCCTGGTCCGCAATGCCGACATCGCCATGTATGCGGCCAAGCGCGACAAGACCGGCTATGCCATCTACGACCCGCACTACGACACCAGCCAGCAGGAACACCTGTCATTGCTGGGCGAGCTGCGGCGTGCCGTGGAACGCGACGAACTGCGCCTGTACTACCAGCCCAAGGTGTCACTGCACTCGGCGAACATCAGCGCGGTCGAGGCGCTGCTTCGCTGGGAACATCCGGTGCGGGGACTGGTGCCGCCCGGCATGTTCATCCCGTTCGCCGAGCACACGGGCTATATCAAACTGCTGACGCGCTGGGTGCTGCGCGAGGCCATGCGCCAGTGCGGCGAATGGCTGCGCCAGGGCCTGCGCCTGCAGGTGTCGGTGAACATCTCGGCACGCGACCTCATGAACCGCGATCTGCCCACGGAGGTCGCAGCGCTGCTGGCTGAGCACGACGTCCCGCCGGGACTGTTGTGCCTGGAAATCACCGAGAGCGGTTTCATGGAGGATCCGGCGCATGCCCAACGGGTACTCGACCGCCTCGACGCGCTCGGCGTGCGGCTGTCGATCGACGACTACGGAACCGGTTACTCGTCGCTGTCGTACATCATGCGGCTGCCAGTGCAGGAGCTGAAAATCGACCGCTCCTTCATCTCGCGCATGGCGAGCGACGCGGAAATCTCGACCATCGTGCGCTCGACCATCGAACTCGGCCACAACCTGGGACTCAGGGTGGTCGCCGAGGGCGTCGAGGATCTGCCGGTATGGAACATGCTGCGTTCGCTGGGCTGCGACGATGCGCAGGGCTATTTCATGAGCCGGCCGCTCGAGCCGCGCCTGCTGGCGGCGTGGATCCGCGCCAACGACGGGATGTTCGACTGTCCCGACGAGGCAGCCCGTATCGCGGGCGCACGCGCCGGCTGAGATGCTAGTCGTCGAACTCGCTGACGCGTACCGGCGAAAAACTGCGGCGGTGCAGCGGCGACGGTCCCAGCGCCTGCAACGCCGCGACATGCGAGGGAGTCGGATAACCCTTGTGTCCGGAGAGTGAGAATCCCGGGTAACGCGTGTCGAGATCGCGCATCAGCGCATCGCGCGTGGTCTTGGCGAGGATCGACGCGGCGCTGATCGAAGGGACCGTGGCATCGCCCTTCACCACCGCCTCGAACAGGCACTCGAATCCGAGGCCGTCGCCACAGGGGCAGCGGTTGCCGTCGATGAACACCTGTTGTGGCGGAACCGGCAGGCCGAGCAGCGCGCGGCGCATGGCCAGCATGGTCGCCTGCAGGATATTGATGCTGTCGATTTCTTCGGCATCGGCCCAGGCCACGGCGTAGCACAACGCACGCTCGCGTATCAGCAGCGCGAGGCGCTCGCGTTCATCGGGTTCGAGCACCTTGGAATCGGCGAGTCCGCGGATGGGCCGCGCGGGATTCAGGATCACGGCGGCGGCAACCACCGGCCCCGCCAGTGGCCCACGACCGGCTTCGTCGACACCTGCCACGCGCAGTCGCACACGAATCTTCACCGCTCCTCCGATTCGGCATGAGCGGTCCACGCCGTGAGCAACGCCGCGATCTCGCTGGCGGCGAGGTCCGCACCTCCGCGCCGCAATGTCTCGTGGATCGCGCCGAACTCGCGCTGCAGGCGCGCCACCTGCTCGGGCCGATCGAACCAGTTGCCGAGCGCATCGGCCAGGGTGCCGGCGTTGGCCTGTTCCTGGAAGAACTCCGGCACCAGTTCTTTGTCGGCGAGCAGGTTGGGCTGAGAGAAATGGCGCACCTTCACGAGCCCGAGCTGTTTCAGCAGGAACGCAGTGATGGCGCCGAGACGATACGCCACCACCATGGGCCGCTTGCAAAGCGCGGTCTCGAGCGTCGCGGTGCCCGAGGCCACGAGCACCACGTCGGCCGCGGCCAGCGCCAGCCGCGCCTTGCCGTCCAGCATGCGCACGGCGGCGCGCGGCGCGAGGGTGGCGCAATGGTCGGCAAACAGTTCGCGCAGCGCGGGCGTCACCATGGGCGCGATGCAGACCAGGCCGGGATAACGTGCCGCGAGCAATTCGGCAGCTCCGGCGAAGGGCACTGCGAGGCGTTCGACTTCGGCGCGCCGGCTGCCCGGCAGCAATGCGAGCACGCGCGCGCCGGCGCTGATACCCAGCTCGGCCCGGGCCGCGGAACGATCGACTTGCATCGGAATCTGGTCCGCCAGCGGATGGCCGACGAAGGTCGCGCGCACACCATATTCGCGATAGAAATCAGGCTCGAAGGGAAACAGGCAAAGGATGAGGTCGACTGCTTCACCGATGGTGCGTGCCCGATCCCGTCGCCACGCCCAGACCTGGGGACTCACATACTGGACGGTGCGCAGACCCTGTTTCTTGAGACGCCGCGCGAGCCCCAGGTTGAATTCCTTGAAATCGACGCCGATGAAGACGTCCGGCCGCCATCCGAGAATGCGTCGTTGCAGGGCGCCGCGCAGCCGCAACAGGCGCGGCAGGTGACGCAGTACCTCGGTGAGACCCATGACGCCGAGCTCTTCGCTGTGAAACCAGGCATTGCAGCCGGCGGCAATCATGCGCGGTCCGGCAACGCCGGCAAACTGCGCGCCCGGGAAACGTTTACGCAATGCGTCGATCAGCGCGGCGCCGAGCGCATCACCTGACGCCTCCCCTGCCACCAGCGCGATGCGCATCCGGCTCAGCGCACGAGACTGCGCGTCGACTCGCCGATGAAGTCGACGAAGATCTTCAACTCGGGCTGCGACGCGGCGCGCGTCTTGAGTTCCTCGACCGCGTCGGCGAGCTTGAGATCCGACCGGTACAGCACGCGATACGCGTTCTTGAGATTGCGGATCTGCTCCGGCGTAAAGCCCCGGCGCTTCAGACCTTCGGAGTTGATCGAATGCGGAACGGCCGGCGAGCCGACCGCCATGATGTATGGCGGCACGTCGCGCGTGACCGCGGCGTTGTTGCCGAGGAATGCGTGTGCGCCCACCTTGGTGAACTGGTGGATGCCCGAGTAGCCGCCCATGATGACCCAGTCGCCGAGCATCACGTGACCGCCCAGGGTGGCGTAGTTAGCCAGTACGCAGCGACTGCCGACGTGACAGTCGTGCGCCACGTGCGTATAGGACATGAACAGGTTGTCGCTGCCGATGGTTGTGACGCCCCCACCCTGCGCAGTGCCACGGTTCATGGTGGTGCATTCGCGGAACACGTTGCGGTCGCCGATCTCGAGCCGCGTCGGCTCACCCTTGTACTTGAGGTCCTGCGGGGCATCGCCAATCGAAGCGAACTGGAAAATCCTGTTGCCCGCTCCAATGCTGGTCGGGCCGTTGATTACCGCGTGCGGTCCGATCCAGGTTCCGGCGCCGATGCGCACATCGTCGCCGATGACGGAATAGGCGCCCACCGTGACATCCGCGGCCAGCTCGGCCTTCGGGGAAACGATGGCCCGTGGATCGATATTGCTCACGCAGTGACCACCCTGGGAGCGGTCTTGTTGGTTTCTGGCGCCACCATCATTTCCGCCGAAGTTACCTCATCGTCACCCACGTAGGCGACAGTGCTGAACTTCCAGATCCCGCGCATCTGCCGCTCGAGCTTGGCGGTGAGGATCAGCTGGTCACCGGGCTCCACCGGCTTGCGGAAGCGCGCCTTGTCGATGCCGACGAAGTAGAACCTGGTGGTCTCGTCGGGAATCACATCAGCGGTGACGAAGGCCAGCACGCCCGCGGCCTGCGCCAGCGCCTCGATGATCATGACTCCGGGCATCACGGGACGATGCGGAAAATGACCGGGAAAGAACGGCTCGTTCATCGTGACGTTCTTGATCGCGCGGATGCTGTCACCCTTGTTGCACTCCAGCACGCGGTCGACCAGCAGGAACGGATAACGATGCGGCAGCAGGCGCATGACGCCCATGATGTCGAGAGAGACCGGTTGGCTCATGTAGTTATTCCTCGGAAGAGTCCCGCTCCAACGCTGAAAATCCGACGTGTTTTTCGACCGCTCGCAGGCGCCTGGCCATCGCGTCGAGGCGTTTGAAGCGCGCCACGAGGCGCCGCCACGCGCTGGCTTCTTCGCTCGGCAGCGCGGAAGAATACGCGCCTGGCTTGCTGATGGAATGGGAAATGAAGGAGGTGCCGAGCACCACCACGTCGTCACACAGGGTGATGTGGCCGGTAAGGCCGGCCCTGCCACCCAGGATGCAGCGCTTGCCGAGCACGCTGCTGCCGGCGATGGCCGATTGCCCTGCAAGGGCCGAGTGCGCGCCGATGCGCACGTTGTGCGCGATCATGATCAGGTTGTCGAGTTTGACGCCCTCCTCGATCACGGTGTCGTCGATCGCCCCGCGGTCGATGGTGGTGTTCGCGCCGATCTCCACGTCATCGCCGATGCTGACTGATCCGATCTGCGGCACCTTGACCCAGGTGCCCTTCTCGGGTGCGAAGCCGAATCCGTCACCGCCAATGACTGCGCCGGCCTGAACGGTGCAACGCGCGCCCATCGAGACCCGATGGCCGATGAACACTCGCGCGACCAGGCGAGTGTCGTCGCCGATCACCGCATCCGGTTCGATGACGCAGCCTGGCCCGATGTAACAGCGTGCGCCGAGGGTCGCGCGTGCACCGACGACGGCCTGCGCCGCGACCTCCGTGCCGGGACCCACGCTGGCGGTGGCATCGACACTGGCCTCGCGATGCACGCCCGGATTGAGCGGTGGCTCGGGGTACAGCAGGGTCGCGACCCGCGCGAACGTGGCGTGAGGATTGGCGGCCACCAATGCGGCAACCGGAGACCTGGCGGCCGACTTCGCATCGAGGATCACTGCGCCAGCGCGTGTCGCCTGCAGCTGCGCAACGAACTTCGGATTGGCGAGAAACGTGACCGAACGCGGACCCGCCTGGGACAGCGAACTCACCGAGTCCACGGTCGCCGACGGCTCACCGCGCAGCTCACAGCCGAAGCGCACCGCCAGTTCGCCGAGCGTGACTGTCATGGCGGCGGGCGCGCGAGCGCCTTTGGCTCAGGGCTTCGCGGGCGGCTTGGGCTGCGGTGCCGCGCCGGCCGGCGCGGCGGCCGGCTTGGGAGAACGCGTCTGCAACACATTCAACACGGCATCGGTGATGTTCACCGCGGGCGTCGCGTAGATGACTCCGTCCATCAGCACGATGTCGAAGTTCTGTGCCTTTGCGTATTCACGCACCTCGTTGCCCAGCATGCGCTGCAGCTTGACGATTTCTTCGTTGCGCTTTGCCTCGGAGTCGTCCTTCAGCTCCTTGCCCTTGCGCTCGAGTTCGCGCGCGCTGTCACGGATTTCCTTCTCGGCCTTGGAGCGCTGATCCGCCGACATGGTGGCGAGGTCTTTCTGCAACTTTTCAGCCTTGGCCTTGAGCGCGCGATCCTGTGTCACGAGCTGCTGGTAGCGGGGGTTGAATTCCGCGTCCAATTGCTCGGTCAGCGCCTTGGCCTGTGGCGACTCATTGAGCAGGCGGCCGTAGTCGATGACGCCCACCTTGATTTCCGCGAACGACGGGACAGAAAGTGTCACCGCGGCGATAGAACCCAGAACAATCTTGCGAAAAGAAACCTGCACTGACCCACCTCTCAAGAAAATGGCTATTAGAAAGCCTGGCCTACGGAGAACTGGAAGCGTTCGTCTTCATCTGCGTAGAGGAAGCGATCGCCCTTATAGGCGTTCAACGGCATGGCGTAGCTGAACCGGAATACACCCAAGGGCGCAAGCCATTGCACCGCCACGCCCGTCGAGTGCTTCAATTTATCATACTCGAACTTGTATTCGACCGGCTGGCCGGTCGGTCCATAGAACGAGTAACGGTTGCCCGTCGAGAAGACGTTGCCGATGTCATAGAACCACGACAGACGCGCTGAAGACTGGAACTTCTGGGGCAACGGAATCAGCACTTCCGCCCTGCCGGCGACCTTGAGGTTGCCACCGAAGGGATTCCCGAAGTCGTCCTTGGGTCCCAGGCGGCTCTCTTTATATCCGCGCACGGTATCGGGGCCGCCGGCATAGAACTGGCGGTACGGCGGCAGGGCTGTCGTGTCACCAATGTCCATGCCGTACGCCAGGTCCGCGCCCAGTTGCAGCGTGAAACGGCCGAACAGCGGGATGTATTGAAGGTATTCGTAACTGGCGACGTAGTACTCCACCTCGCTGGCGCCGGGCAGAGCGTAGGCCAGTCCAAAAGAATGACGCGTGCCGCGATCCGCAAACAGTGAACGGTTGCGGCTGTCGAAATTCCACGACGTCGTGAATTCGACCGTCCGGTAGTCAGTGCTGTAAACGCGCAGATAGGCGGGTCCCGCGCAATCCACTGGCTGGCCCGTGACTCCAAGGCACTCCTGCGAAGGATTGCCGTTCTGACTCACCCATTCGACGGACTGGCGCGCGCTGCCGCCGCTCGTGACCAGCAGGCTCGACTTCTGGAATGACAATCCGAAACGAATGCCCTGGTTTTCGGAAATCGGGTAGCCCACGTCGAACGAAGCCGCGAGGGTCTCGGAGGAGAAGTCGGAAGCCGACGAAACGAACTGCGTCTGATCGCGATAACTCAGGGCGCTCGTGAAGCCCACGTTGTCGGCGGTGAAATATGGTTCGGTGACCGCCAGGCCGTACACCTTGGCGTACTGGCCGGAGTTCAGATCGATGGACACGCGGCGCCCGGTGCCGAGGAAGTTGGCGTCGGCGTAGTTGCCGCTGATCATGAATGACTGCGACTCGGAGTAACCGATGCCACCACCGAGCTGCGCCGACGGACCTTCCTCGATCTCGTAATCGACGTCGACCAGGTCTGCGGATCCGGCCACGGGCTTGGTTTCCGACTCGACCTTCTTGACATAGGGCAGTCGCTCGATGCGTTGCTTGGACCGGTCCAGCGCCACGTTCGACAACCAGCCGCCTTCGAGCTGGCGCATTTCACGACGCAGCACTTCGTCGTTGATCTTGGTGACGCCATTGAAGTTGATGTGGCGCACGTAGACACGATTGCCAGGGTCGACGAAAAACGTCAGCGACAGTTCCTTGTTCGCCGGATCTCCGAAGGTGGTCGGGACCGGGTCTACCTTGGCGAACGCGAAACCGTCCTCGCCCAGGCGGTTCTGCAGCAACTCCTGGGTCGCGGTGATCATCTTGCGGGAGAACTGGTCACCCGGCTGCACGATGAGATAACGCTTGAGCAGCGCTTCGGGAATCACGAAGGTGCCGGCCAGTTTGACTTCCTTGACCCGGTAGGTGTCGCCTTCGTTGATGTTCACCGTGATGAAGATGTCGTCCTTCTCCGGCGCGATGGCCACCTGCGTGGACTCGACCTCGAAGTTGGCGTAACCGCGATCCATGTAGAAGGAGCGCAGTTTTTCCAGGTCACCCTGCAGCGACTCACGCGAGTAGCGATCGTCCTGCTTGTAGAACGACAGCAGGTTCGGCGTCTTGAGTTCGAAGGCCTCGAGAATGTCCTTTTCCTCGAAGGTGTGATTGCCGACGATATTGATCTGGCGAATCTTGGCCCGCTTGCCCTCGACAATATCGATGTTGATCTTGACGCGGTTGCCGGCGACTTCTTCCACCTTGGTGTCGATCTTGGCGGCGTACTTGCCGCGTGCGCCGTATTGGTCCTGCAGGAAGGACTTCACGTCCTCGAGCACCGAACGGTCGAAGGTCTTGCCCTGGGCGAGTCCCACGTTGCGCAGCGACTTGCTCAGGTCCTCGGTCTTGATTTCCTTGTTGCCCTTGATTTCGAAGCTCTCGATGGTGGGCCGCTCGTTGACCACCACGATGAGCACGCTGCCATCGCGGCGCATTTCCACGTCGCGGAAGAAGCCGGTGTCGTAGAGCGTACGCACCGCTTCGCGGATACGCTGCGCCGAAAGCGTGTCGCCGATGTTGATCGGCAGGTAGTTGTAGACCGTGCCTTCGGTGACGCGCTGCAGACCCTCGACGCGGATGTCGCCGACGGTGAACGTGGAGCCTTCCTGGGCGAATGACGCAGCAGCCATCAACATGCTGCCGACGGCACAAAGACTCGCAAACCTGTTGGTCAAGTGAAACCCCTGAAAGAAATCTTCGTCATGAACGCGCGCCGAATATTCTCGCCCAATCGATGCTGTTCAGATCGTTGAACAGGGCCAGGCCCATGAGCAGTGCCAGCAACACCAGGCCCGCCTGTTGTCCCACCAGGTAGGTACGCTCCGAAAGCGGCCCGCCCTTCACCCATTCGATGAGCTGAAACACGATCTGGCCACCGTCGAGGAGCGGAATCGGCAGGAGATTGAGGAACCCGAGCGACAGCGACAACAGCACCAGCAACATGAGGAAGGCGGTGAATCCGACACGCGCCGCATCACCCGCGTAGCCAGCGATCGAGAGAAAACCCGCCACGCTGTCCGTCGAGAACTGGCGCTTGATCATGCGCACGAAGAACTTGGCCTGGGCAACCGTCATCTGCCAGGCCTTGCTGACCGAATAGGTGAACGCGGCGACCCCGCCCACTTCGGTGTGAGTCCGCATGTCGGGAGGATAGGGATTCTCGACGACCGGCTGCTGGATCATCAGGCGCCCGATGATGCGCCCGTCTACCTTGTCGCTTACTGTAGTTAGCCGGCGCGTGAAGTTTTCAGCACCACGGCGCACACCCACCACGACTTCCTTGTCGGGACGCGCGTTGATGTAGTCGGCCATCTCGTTGAAGTTGCGTACCGGAATACCATCGAGCGAGCGGATTTCATCCCCCGCCCTGAGACCCGCCTTGTCAGCCGGGCCGCCCTCGGTCACGCCGCCCAGCACGGCGGGCAGTCGCGGTTGCCAGAAGTCGAATCCCAGGCCTTCATTGAGGCGGTCCTTGCCGGTGAGTGCGAAGCGCACTTCGGGGTCGGAAACCTCGAGCGTCACGGTCCGATCGGCGCCATGGCTGTCGCGCACCACGATGCTGGCCCGGCCGTCGTCGCTCACCACGTCTAACAACAGGAGCCTGGCATCGAACTGGTCGAGGATCGGTTCGCCATTGATGCTGCGCAGCTCATCACCCTGCTTCAGCCCGGCCTTGTCGGCGATCGAG
>Ga0190270_10001298_pt1 | contig 11542 bp, 10 predicted proteins | sample Popmic320T_FD_133748 | JGI IMG/M metagenome (GOLD analysis project Ga0190270, IMG submission 133748) | Populus adjacent soil microbial communities from riparian zone of Weber River, Utah, USA - 320 T | ecosystem: Environmental > Terrestrial > Soil > Riparian zone | place: USA: Utah | collected... | reverse complement strand
GAGCGGGAACCAGCGGGCCATGTCCTCTTCCCACGGCAGCTCGCCGCCGAGCTGGGACTTGATGCGGAGCTCGCGCTCCGTGTCGCGCGCCTTGTCGCCCTTCGCGGGCACGAACGGGTAGTAGCTGCCGCGCTTGAAGTTGTAGATGAAGTGGAGCTGCTTCCCGTCCTCCTGGAACGCGAAGACGGCGGCGAGCAGGCGGTCGCCGTAGCCGGCGCCCTGCAGCTGCACGGAGACCGTGTTCATCGCGACCACGAGGTCGTCGAAGTCGGGGTCGCGCAGGATCAGCCAGCGGTAGCCGTACTCGTCGTCCTGGCTCTCGACCTTCGTGCCGGTCTCCTCGGCCGTGCCGGCGAGCAGCTCCTCGGTCTCGGTCACGATCTCCTTGAAGTCGGCCGTCCCGATCGGCTGGAAGACGACGCCCGCGGAGCCTCGGCTCGTGAGGCCCAGGCCCGTCTCCATCGTGACGTGCGCGGTCGTCATCGCGAACAGCCGGTCCGGCGCTGCGCCCTTCAGCTTGCCCTTCGAGCCGAAGAGCGCGTCCATGAAGCCCATTGCGTTAGGCGGCGGTGCCCTGCAGCTGCGACTCGAGCTGCTGCAGGCGCGCGATCCGCTTCTCCATCGGCGGGTGAGTCGAGAAGAGCGTCTGGACGGCGCCCTTGACGCTGGTCGGCACGATGAAGAAAGCGTTCATCCGCTCGGCCTCGCGCAGGTCGTGCGTGGGCACCTGCTGCATCGCGCTCGAGATCTTGACGAGCGCCGCGGAGAGCGCGCTCGGCCGCCCGGTCACGATGGCCGCGCCGCGGTCGGCCGCGAACTCGCGGTAGCGCGACAGGGCCATCATGAGGAAGAACGAGATGATGTAAACCGCGAACGACACGAGCAGGACGACGATGAAGCTCGGGTTCTCGTCGCTGTCGCCGCCGAAGAAGAAGCCGAACTGCAGGATGATCGCCGCCAGGCTGGCGAAGAAGCTGGCGATGGTCATGATCAGCACGTCGCGGTGCTTCACGTGCGCCAGCTCGTGCGCCATCACGCCCTCGAGCTCACTCGGGGAGAGAGTGCGCATGATGCCGGTGGTGGCGCAGACGGCCGCGGTCTTCTGGCTGCGCCCGACCGCGAAGGCGTTCGGGATGTCCGTGTCCGCCACGGCGATGCGCGGCTTCGGCAGGTCGGCCTGGATGCAGAGCTTCTCGATCATCGCGTGAAGGCCCGGCGCCTCCTGCGGAGACACCTCCTTCGCGCCCATGGCGGACAGCGCCAGCTTGTCCGAGAAGAACAGCTGAGCGGCCGACAGCGCGCCCATCACGACCACCACGGTCACGAGGCCGGCGCCGGCCTGGAGCAGCACCACGATGAACACGACGTAGAGCAGCCCGAGCAGGAACAACGTCAGCAGCATCCGGGCCTGGAGGCCTGCATCGCGGGGGAAGACTGCTTTCTGCTGGGCCATGGAGACAAGATTAGTGAATGGTGGGCGCTGTCTTGCACAGGGAGGAGACCGGGTTGCCCCGTCGATGGCCCTTGCTAGAGTGCGGCCGTCGCGAGCGCTGAAAAGCCCTGCATAACTCATGTAAACGCGGGAACCCGGCTGCGCTCGAGCCGTAAATGAAGAAGAGCTTTCTCCTTCCAATTGCCCTTGCCGTGACCGCCTTCCTGGTGCTGCCGCTGCCTGGACTCTCGGCGCCGCTGTCCTCGCGCATCGATCAGAAGCGCGATCAGATCGAGCAGCACAAGGCGAAGGAGGGCGTGCTCAGCTCGACGATCCAGCGCTTCGACACGCGCATCGACGCCATCCAGGGCGAGATCGCGGAGACCGAGCGCCGGCTGTCGCGCGTGCAGAGCAGCCTCGACCACCAGAAGGAGAAGCTGCTCGAGGTCCGCAACAAGCTCGAGGAGGCGCGCGACCGGCTAGAGCGTCTCCGCAGCGAGCTGGTCACCGCGCGCCGCGTCCTCGCCGCGCGGCTCGTAGAGATCTACAAGTCCGACGCGCCCGACGCCCTGACCGTGATCCTGTCCTCCGACGGCTTCGGCGACCTGCTCGAGCGCGCCGAGTTCCTCGACCGCATCTCCGACCAGGACCGCCAGATCACCGACCGCGTCCGCGGGCTGAAGGACCAGGCGAGGGACCAGGCCGTGCAGCTCGCCGACCTCGAGGAGGAGGAGCAGCTCGCCGCCGAGCGCATCCTCCGCGAGCGCGACCAGGTCGCCGCCGTCGAGGACCAGCTCACGGGCGCCCGCGACCAGCTCGCCTCGGCTCGCGCCGACAAGCAGGGCGCGCTCAACCAGGTGCATTCGAGCCGCGTCAGGCTCGAGGGCGATCTGGCGGCGCTCGAGCGCGAGCAGGCCCGCGTGCAGGCGGCGCTCCAGGGCGTGGCCGGGCCGATCAAGCCGGGAAGCGGCCAGCTGATCTGGCCGGTGAACGGGCCGGTCGTGTCGGGCTTCGGGATGCGCTGGGGCCGACTCCACGCCGGCATAGACATCGCCGTGGGGTCGGGCACCGCGATCCGCGCGGCCGACTCCGGGACCGTCGTCCTGATGGGTTGGGTCGGCGGCTACGGCAACTACACCTGCATCCAGCACAACAGCAGCCTCTCCAGCTGTTACGCGCACCAGTCGAGCTTCGCCACCTCGAACGGCGCCTCGGTCAGCCAGGGCCAGGTGATCGGATACGTCGGCTGCACCGGTCACTGCTTCGGCGACCATCTGCACTTCGAGACGCGCATCAACGGGTCGCCGGTCGACCCGATGGGCTATCTCTAGCTAGGTGATCCGCGCCCTCACCCTGGTGGCCGCGGCGCTCGCGGTCGCCACGGTCGTGGGGCTCGTCCTGCTGTGGCCCGGCGAGGTCGAGTCGCAGGTGGCACAGGGGATCGCGGTGGAGAGCGAGGCCGCGAAGGTCGTGAGCGTCGAGGAGGAGATCTGCCCCGGGTTCGCCGGCCAGCAGTGCCAGCTCGTGAGGGCGCGGATCGAGAGCGGGCCGGAGCAGGGGAAGCGGATCGAGCTCCAGCTCGGCGCCGAGGGCCTCGACCCGGACGTGGACCCGGGCGACGAGATCCGCGTGGCGAAGGCACCCGAGCCGCCGCCCGGCGCGGACGCGGTGGCCGGCACCGGCTACACGCTCTACGACTTCGAGCGGCGCGGCCCGATGCTGATACTCGCGGCCCTGTTCGCGGCGGTGGTGCTGCTGTTCGCGCGCTGGCGCGGCGCGCTCTCGCTCGCCGGACTCGCGATCAGCCTCGCCCTGGTCCTGCTGTTCGTTGTGCCGGCGATCCTCGACGGCCACCCGCCGCTGCTCGTGGCGGTGGTGGGTTCGATGGCGGTGGCGTTCACGACGATCCCGCTCGCGCACGGCTGGGGGCCGAAGAGCCTCGCGGCGCTGCTCGGCACGGCCGCCAGCCTGATCCTCACCGCGCTGCTCGCCCTGCTGTTCACCAACCTCACGCACCTGACCGGCCTGTCGAGCGAGGAGGCGGTCTTCCTGCAGATCGGCGCCGCGGACGTGTCGCTCCAGGGCCTGCTTCTCGCGGGGATGGTGATCGGGGCGCTGGGCGTGCTTGACGACGTGACGATCAGCCAGGCCTCGACGGTGCTCGCGCTGCGGCGCGCCAACCCGGGCCTCGCGTTCCGCGGGCTGTTCGGACTCGCGCTCGACGTCGGGCGCGACCACGTGAGCGCCACCGTGAACACGCTCGTGCTCGCCTACGTCGGCGCGGCGCTGCCGATCCTGCTCCTGTTCAGCGCGGCCGACCTGGGCGTGAGCGAGGCCGTGAACCTGGAGGTCGTGGCGAAGGAGATCGTCGCGACGCTGGTCGGCTCGATCGGGCTGATCGCGGCGGTGCCGATCACCACCGTGCTGGCGGCGCTGCTCGCGCTGAGCGTCGCGCCGGAGCGGCTGGGCGCCGAGGGCGCCCACGTGCACTAGCCGCGGCGCTTGAAGCGGCCCAGGCGCTTGACGCCGCAGTTGCCGTTGTCGTCGCAGGCGGTCGCCAGCAGCACGTTCCTGCGGCGGCCGCGCAGCTTCACGTTCTTCGTGAACGGCCGCCGGCGAGCGCTCGCGAGGACACGGAAGGTCCGCCCGCCGTCGCGCGAGACAAGCAGTGAGTAGGTCACGCGGCCGGCGAGCTCGTCGCCCGTGGTGGTGCGGTCCTTCGAGCGCGCGACGGTCGCGCGCACGCGGTTGTCGCGCCTCCGCGTGCGGCCGTGCACGCGCGGGCTGACGATGTCGTAGCGGCGGGCAAGCTCCACGGCGGCCATCGCGTCGGCGATCCCGGCGCCGGTGAACTGGTTCCAGCCCGACCCGTTGGCCGACCGCGTCATCACGTCGGCCACCTGCTCCGAGGCGAGGCGCCGCTCCGCCTGCCAGGCGAGCGCCGCGATGCCGGACACGATCGGCGCCGCGAAGCTCGTGCCCTCGCCGTACGCGTAGTGGGCGCCGTCCGTCCCGGTGAACACGTTCGGGCAGCCGCCCTCGTTCCAGGGCGGCGTGGTGGTGGCCGGGATCGTCGAGAAGACGCCGAAGCTGCAGTCGCCCGCGCTCGCGCCGGGCGCGGCGAGGCTCACGAAGCCGTTGTGGGTCGAGAACGGCGCGACGCTTCCGTCCGGCTTCGTGGCGGAGACCGAGAGCCCGATCCCGCGCCCGCCGCGAAAGCCCCCCAGGGCGGCGGCCGGGAACTCGACGGGGTTGCCGTTCTCCGCGTTGTTGCCGGACGCCGCGATCGGCAGTACGTCGTTGAAGAACGCGGCCTCGAGGGCGCGCGCGTGCGATTGCGTGAAGCCCTCGCCGGCGAGGCTCATGTTGATCACGTCCGCGCCGCGCCGGACCGAGAGCTCGATGCCGCGGATCAGGTCGGACAGCTCGAAGCTGCCGTTCGTCGAGGCGCGCACCGCGATCACCTTGGTGGTGCCCGCCACGCCCTTCCCGCCGCCGCCGTTGCCGTCGCGCGCGGCGATCAGGCCGGTGACGAAGGTGCCGTGCCCGACGAAGTCGGTCACGTCCGTGCCGCCGGAGGCCGCGTCGATGGTGCGCGCGATCTGGCCGGCGAACTCGGGGTGAGTCACGTCCAGCCCGGTGTCGAGCACCGAGACGATGCGCGCGGAGCCGCCGCCGACGGCGGCGAGCGCCTCGCCGGCGCGGACGGTGTCGTAGGCCCAGGTGAACTTCAGGCCGGTCTGGCTGTCGAGCACGTCGAACTGGTCCGCGGCCGTGCGGAGCGTCCGGTCGCGCTCGATGTAGGCCACGCGCGGGTCGCCGCGCAGGGCCCTGACCGCCGCCGCGCCCGACGGGACACGGGCCGCGATGACGCCGGTGAGCCCGAAGCGCTCCGGCCTCGCGCCCAGGGCCCGCAGAGCCGAGGCGACGCCGGCGCTGTCCGAGTGCGCCCTGACCCCCACGAGCAGGCGCGCCGGCGCGTCCGAGCGGGCGATCCGAGCCGATTCGGAGGCCGACGCCGACGCGGAGGCCGCGGGCACCTCCGGCAGCGGCAGTGGCAGCGGCACGGCGCGGGCGTGAGCGGCGTGCGCGCTCTGCCGGACCACCGCGCGCATGGCCTCGCGGTCCAGAAGACCCGTGGAGGCCTGAGCGGTCGCTGTCACGAGCGGAGCCGCACAGAGGGACATCACCAGCAGCGCTCTCCGCACTAGGGTCATGGTAGGGAGGCGCCCACGTGCCCGCTAGGTTTCGCCCCGGTGCAGCCCGAGATCGACATCGGCCCGCTCGAGCTGAAGACGTTCGGCATCTGCTTCGCCTTCGGCTTCATCGCCTCCGGCCTCATCATCGCCCGGCGGCTGCGCGAGCTGGGCAAGCCGGCCGACTGGACCTACGAGATGGTGTTCGCCGCGCTGATCGGCGGGATCGTCGGCTCGCGCGTGGACTTCCTGATCCAGAACTGGGACGAGGTCTCGGACGACGTGCTCGGCAACATCTTCTCCGGCTCCGGGCTCGTCTGGTTCGGCGGGCTCGTGGGCGGCGCGATCGGCGTGATCCTGTGGGCGCGCTGGCGGCACTGGCTCGGGTGGCAGATGTTCGACACCGCCGCGGTCCCGCTCGCCGTCGGCTACGCGATCGGCCGCGTGGGCTGCCAGCTCTCGGGCGACGGCGACTACGGCACGTCGTCCGACCTGCCCTGGGCGATGGCCTATCCGGACGGGACCGTCCCGACGACCGACGAGGTGCATCCCACGCCGGTCTACGAGACGGTCGCGATGGGGCTCGCGGGGGTGGTGCTGTGGCATCTGCGCGACCGCTTCGCGCCCGGCGTCCTGTTCGGGCTCTACCTGATGATCGCGGGGGTCGAGCGCTTCCTGATCGAGTTCATCCGCAGAAACGACGATCTGGTGGCGGGCCTCACGCTCGCGCAGGTCCTCGGCCTGGCGATGCTGGGGCTCGGCGCAGCGATCGTGGCGGTGCGCCGCGACGTGCCGCACGCGGCGACGGCCTGAGCAGCGCCCCGAGCGCCGCCGCGGCGCAGAGAGCGAGCGCCACCGACGCTCCGGCCGCGCTGTGGGCGTGGAACGAGACCTCCATGCCCACGATCGCGGCGAGCACCGCGACGGCGGCGCCCGCCAGCATCGCGCGCGCCGGCGTCCGGGCGTGGGTCCGCACCGCGACGGGCGGCGCGACCAGGACCGCCAGCACCAGGAGCGCGCCGAGGCCCTGGACCGCCACGGCGACGGCAGCTGCCAGCAGGACGAGCAGCGCTAGCCGAAGGCGCGCGGGCTGGAGCCCCGCGGCGGCGGCCCCGCCCGGGTCGAACGCGACCGCGGCGAGCGGCCTGTGAAGCGCGGCGAGCGCGCCGCCGCCGAGCACGACGAGCGCCGTGGCCGCGACGAGGTCGCCGTCGGTCACGCCGAGCGGGTCGCCGAACAGCAGCTCCTCGAGCCGCTGCGGCGAGTCGGGCGCGAACGCGAGCAGGGCGCCCAGGCCGACGAGGCCGGTCACCGCCACGGCCGTGCCCACGTCGGGGCCGGCGCGCTGGTCGCGTGCGGCGACGGCGATCAGCACCGCGGCCGCGAGCGCGCCGCCGGCCGCTCCGAGCAGGAGCGGCGCGCCGGCGAGCGCGGCAAGCACGAGGCCGGGCAGGAGCCCGTGCGAGATCGACTCGGCGGAGTAGGCGAGCCGCTCGGTGACGACCCAGAACCCGAGCGCGCCGCACAGCGAGCCGACCAGCGCGAGCTCGAGCAGCGCGCGGCGGTCGATGCCGGAGCGGAGCGGGTCGAGGACGAAGTCGATCGCCTCCATGGGGTCAGTGCTCGTGCCCGTGCTCGTGGTGCTGGACGGTGACCGCGCCGCGACCGCCCTCGAGCACGATCAGCTCGTGCCCGTAGGTGGCCTGGAGCGTCGCGCGGTCGAGCGTCGCCGCGGGCTCGCCGAACGCGACCTGGCGCCCGTTCAGACACAGCACGAGGTCGAACGAGCGCGCGCTCTCCACGTCGTGGCTCGCCACGAGCAGCGTGCGCCCCTCGGCACGGAGCTCGCGGAAGACGGCGGCGATCAGGGTGGCGCTCGCCGGATCGACGCCGGAGAGCGGCTCGTCGAGCAGCAGCACGGGCGCGTCCTGGACGAGGGCGCGTGCGAGCAGCGCGCGCTGGCGCTGGCCGCCGGAGAGCTCGCCGAAGCGGACATCCGCCTGGTCCGTGAGGCCGACGCGCTCGAGCGCCGCCCGCGCGGCGTCGCGCTCTCGCCTGCCGGGCGGAAGCCACCAGCGGCCGTGAGCGAGCGTGCCCATGACCGCGACGTCGAGCGCCGTGACCGGGAAGTCGAGCCGGGTGCGCTCGGTCTGCGCCATGTACGCCGGGCGGCCGCTCAGCTCGATGCTGCCGGCCAGCGGCTCGAGCTCGCCGAGGAGGGCGCGGAACAGCGTGGTCTTGCCGCCGCCGTTCGGGCCGAGCACGCAGACCAGCCGCCCCGGGGCGGCGCTGAAGCCGACCTCCGTGAGGACGGGGGCGCCGTCGTACCCCGCCGAGAGCCCGTCGACGGCGATCGCGACGCCGGCCGCGCCGGCCTGCGCGGTCACGCGGCCGTCCTCCGCGTCGCCAGCGCGGCGGCCAGGCAGACGAGGGAACCGAGCACGGCGACCGGCGGGCCCGGCGGCACGTCGAGCCAGTAGGCGGCGTACAGGCCCACGACGCCCTCCGCGAGCGCGAGCCCCAGCGCGCACGCGATGAGGCCGCGGATGCTGGCGGTCAGGAGGCGCGCGGCCGCGGCCGGGAGCACGTAGACGGCGGTCACGAGCAGCACCCCCACCGCCGGGATGGCCGCCACGGCGGCTACCGCGACCAGGCAGAGCAGCAGCAGGTCGGCCCTCGCGACGGGGAGCCCGAGCGCCCGCGCGCCATCCGGGTCGAAGCCGACCGCCGACCAGGTACGGCCGAGCCCGATCGCGGCGACCGTGGCGACGGCCGCCACCGCGGCGGAGACCGCCAGGTCCGTCGCGGTAAGGCCGAGCAGCGTGCCGAACAGGAGCCGGTCGACGGCGGCGCCGGACTCGAACACGTCGCTGGCCAGGATCACGCCGCCCGCGAGCGCGGCGACCAGCAGCAGGGCCGTGCCCTCACCGTGCTCGTGCCCGGCCCGCCCGGCGCGCTCGACGCCGCCCGCGTAGCCGAGCCCGACGGCGAGCCCCGCGAGCGTGGGGGTCACGCCCGAGGCGTCGGCGATCACCAGGCCGGGAAAGGTGGCCGAGCCGGCGGCGTGCGAGAAGAAGGCGAGCCGGCGCAGCACCACCCAGGCGCCCAGCACGCCGCCGGTGATCGCCAGCAGGACGAGCTCGAAGAGCGCCTCGCGCAGGAACGGCAGCTCGGCCAGATCGGTGGGCGACGGCACCCGACGAGTCTAACGAGAATGATTCTCAAAACTTCCGGATGAACTTCCGCGACACGGCCTGGAGCTCCTCGTCGTGCTGCACCGAGCGGTGATGGCCGCCGGGCACGATCAGCAGCCGCTTCGGCTCGCCGGCCGCCTCGTGGACGCGCTCGCTGACCATGTACGGGACCTGCTCGTCGCCCCGCGCGTGCATCAGGAGCAGGGCGGTCCGCGGCGACAGCCGCCCCGCCGCCTCGCAGATGTCGAGCGACTCGAGCCACGGCGCGCATGCCTCCGCGTCGCAGCGGAACCGGGGCCGCTCCCCGGAGCGCAGGAAGCGGAGCAGCCCCGATTCGGGCGCGGGGCAGATCGCCACCACGGCGGAGACGGCGCCCGCGGACCGGGCCCCGGCGTGGATCGCCTGGAAGGCGCCCATGCTCGACCCGCGCAGGGCGACCTTCGGCGCGTGCGAGCGGAGCAGCTCGACCATCGCGAGCGCGTCGTCGAACGCACCGGGCCCGAAGCTCCCGTCCGAGCGCCCGTGGCCGCGCGCGTCGTAGGCCAGCGCCGCCATGCCGTCGGCGCGGCAGCCGCGCGCGAAGTCGAAGTGGCTCTCCTTCGCGGAGCCCGCGCCGTGCAGGATCACCACCCCGGCGTCGGCCTCGCCGTCGGGCAGGAACAGGGCGTACGCGAGCCCGTCGTGGGTGCCGAGCTCGGGCGGTGTGGGCGTGGGGTGCCGCATCGCGTCCTTCATAATCGCCGCTCTGAGCATGTCGGCGCTCGCGGTCTCGCATGTCTACCCCCTCGGATCCCGCCTGAACGAGCGCGGCCGTCTCGAGCTGGGCGGTTGCGACGTGGTCGAGCTGGCCGCCGAGTTCGGCACGCCCGCCTACGTCTATGCCGAGGACGACATGCGCGCCCGCGCGCGGAGCTTCGTCGAGGCCCTGCGCGCCCGGACCGCTCAGTTCGAGGTCATCTACGCGAGCAAGGCGTTCCCGTGCACGGCTGCCTACCGGCTGTTCGCGGAGGAGGGGCTGTCCGCGGACGTCGCCTCCGGGGGCGAGCTCCACCTCGCGCTCGCCGCCGGGATGGACCCGAAGCGGCTCTACATGCACGGCAACAACAAGTCGCCGGCCGAGCTCGACTACGCGATCGAGAGCGGCATCGGGCACATCGTCGTTGACTCGTTCGACGAGATCGAGCGGCTGCGCGGACGCGAGCAGCGGGTGCTCGTGCGCGTGACACCCGGCATCGAGCCGAGCACGCACGCGGCGATCCAGACGGGCCAGGTCGACTCGAAGTTCGGCTTCCAGATCGACGACGTGGAGAGCGCCGTCCAGGCCTGCGCGGACGCGGGCCTCGAGCTGCGCGGGCTGCACGCGCACATCGGCTCGCAGATCGTCGACCTGGAGGTGTTCGCGAGGCTCGGCGAGCTGCTGGGCGGGATGGGCGACTGGCCGCTCCTGAACCTCGGCGGCGGGCTCGGCATCGCGCACACGGCGGAGGAAGAGGTGCCGTCGATCGAGGACTACGTTGACGCGCTCGTCCGGCACTCGCCCGAGGGCGTGACGCTTCTCTGCGAGCCCGGGCGCGCGCTGGTCGGCAACGCCGGCGTGACCCTGTACCGGGTCGGGACGATCAAGCGCATTCCCGGCGTGCGCACCTACGTTGCCGTGGACGGCGGGATGTCCGACAACCTGCGCCCGATGCTCTACGGCGCGCGCTACGACGCCGAGATAGCGGACCGCTTCGGGGCAGGACAGCTCTGCACGATCGCCGGAATGCACTGCGAGTCGGGCGACGTGCTCATCCGCGACGTCCAGCTGAACGACCCGCGGGTGGGCGACCTGCTCGTGATCCCGGCCACCGGCGCGTACACCCACGCGATGGCCAACAACTACAACGCCGTGCCGCGCCCGCCGGTGATCTTCTGCAAGGACGGCAGCGCCCGCGTGGTGGTCCGCCGCGAGACCTACGAAGATCTCACCCTTCGTGACCGCTGAGCCCTTCCGCATCGGCCTGCTGGGCCATGGCACGGTCGGCCGTGCCTTCGCCGAGCTGCTCGACGAGCGCGCGGACGCCGTCGAGGCCGAGGTCGGCCGCCGCCCCGAGATCTCGGGCGTCCTGACCCGGAGCCGCGGCGACTTCGACGACATCCTCGAGCGCAGCGACCTCGTCGTGGAGCTGATGGGCGGCATCGACCCCACGCGCGACTACGTGCTGCGCGCGCTCGACTCGGGCCGCCACGTCGTGACCGCCAACAAGCAGCTGCTCTCGCAGCACGGTGAGGAGGTCTTCGACGCGGCCCGGCGCGGCGGCGTGCAGCTCCGCTTCGAGGGCGCGGTGGCCGGGGTGGTGCCGGCGATCCGGGTGATGTCGGAGACGCTCGCCGCGGCGCACATCGAGCGCGTGCACGGGATCGTCAACGGCACCACCAACTACATCCTCAGCGAGATGGCGCGCACCGGCGCGAGCTACGAGGAGGCGCTCGCCGACGCGCAGCGGCTCGGGTACGCGGAGGCGGACCCGACCGAGGACGTGACCGGCAAGGACGCCGCGGCGAAGATGGCGATCCTGGCCCGGCTCGCGTTCAACGCGGCCGTGCGGCTCGACCAGGTGAGCTACGAGGGCATCGAGCGGCTCACGGCCGACGACATCGAGTACGCGAAGGACCTCGGCCTGTCGCTGAAGCTGATCGGATCGGCGGAGCGGATCGGAAGCGGCATCGCCGTGCACGTC
>Ga0190270_10001297_pt1 | contig 11542 bp, 7 predicted proteins | sample Popmic320T_FD_133748 | JGI IMG/M metagenome (GOLD analysis project Ga0190270, IMG submission 133748) | Populus adjacent soil microbial communities from riparian zone of Weber River, Utah, USA - 320 T | ecosystem: Environmental > Terrestrial > Soil > Riparian zone | place: USA: Utah | collected... | reverse complement strand
CGGTGGCGGCGGTATCATTAAAAAAAAAAACGAGGAACCACACGCGGTCTGAGCCCAGCAGCGTGGAGAATGCGGATTCGCCATCGGGGCCTAAGAAGTCGGCAAAGAGCGGCGAGGCATACTTCGCGGAGCGCGGGGGGAGGACGACGCGCAGAGCGGTGAGGATTTTTTCCCATGTGGGCTGCGCCGTGAAGTCGTCGGGGAGCTTGCGGTCCACGTCGCGCACGATGACGGGAATGGGAATGGCGCCGGTGAGCGCCGGGTCGTCGGGCACGCTGTGAGGGCGTTGCGCGAGGGAGACGATGAGCCATTGCAGAAGCGTGCTCTTTCCCAGCCCGGGATCGGCGAGTAGGACGGTGCGGCGGTAGTCTTCCAGACTGAGCAGCGGGACGAGCGCGAAGTCAGGGTGCTTGCCGTTGGCGTGCCGTTCGTCGAACTCATCGACGCGGCAGGGGATGCGCTCGGTGCCGCAAGCCGGGGCGATGAAGATGTCGTCGATGCGCGTGGGACGCGGTTTTTTCTTGCCGGTATCCGTGGCGCTGATGGCGGCGGTCTCGAGGTCTTCGTAGGCGGCGAAGGCTTCCACGAGGCGGCTGCGGTATTTGTCAATGACGATATCGAAGGCACCCACGGCGGTTGCGGGACGGGCGAGGACGTCGTCGAGTTTTCGCTCCATGCGTCCCAGGCTGGCTCTGAATTCCAAGAGTACTTCTTCCAGGCCTTCGGTGTTGGCGATGTAGCGCCGGAGGAATGCCCTGACATCTTCGGAGAGGTCTCTGAGATCGTGAGTGACGCACTCGATGCCGGTGATGGAGGCCGCGTGAAAGCGGAGGAGGGTCTTGCGGAAGGCGCGGTCGGATTCGCCGTGCAGGGACGTGAGGCCGTGGGCGAGGGCGCTGGTGAGATGGTCCTGGATCCAGGCAGCGAGGTAAGGGAGCGAAGGGCCGGCGGACTCACCGGCGTCCTTCGCGGCGGCTTTGAGTATTTTGAGGAGGTCTTCCTTCTTCAGGGGCTGGATGGCGCCGGGTTTTCCCAGGGAGGCGGCGAGAGTCTGCACAAAGGCCTGGCCGTTGAGAGGAGCGGTGACGGGATCGCCGTCGTCGCAGAGGCGCTGCCACCATTTGGGGAGCTTCTTTGCCAGTGCGAGGAGCGGCTTGCGATATGCGGCAGCGGCTTCGGTGCCTGCGAAGTCTTTGGTGAGGGCTGCGAGCACGTCGCCGGTGAAGTCGGAGAGCTGCTCGTTGGTGAGGAACGTGGCGGCTTGTTCGCGGGCGTGGCTCTTTTCATGGAATAATCCGCTCCCGACGTGTGCGGCGAGAGTGCCGAGGCCGGAGATGATCCATTCGAGAAGTCCGTGGTGGTCGTGGGCCAGCATTTCCAGCGCCACGCCGGCAAATGTAAGGCTCACCGGCTGGGCGGCGGCACTGAGGGCGGATCGGGATTTCCTGACGGACGGCATGGTGCCGCTATAGCCGGACGCGGGGGATTGGAAAGCGCGTAGCAACCGACGTGAGGAGGCTCACTCTATTTCTTCGAAGGTCTAGCGCTCCGGAGGAATCGTGAGCCTCCTTACGTCGGCTGCTCCCAGTGGTTCATTCCAGTCAAATTGAGGGGTCGTCGTGCGGCTTGGCCGGTTCGAGTTCCAGGATTTTCAGGACCGGAGGTCCGCCAGAGATTAGCCGGGGGTGGAGCAAAGCGGAACCCCCGGGTATAACACCAAATATCAAGGGCGCCCCGGAGGCGGCGCGAGAAGCATCCGCCGGCTCTTCCCGCTCCGGATCTTTCTTCCGCCCCTGCCGGGGCTGAAATTCTCTCGCTTGGATCCCGGGGGTTCCGCTCGTTCCTCGCTCCACCCCCGGCTAATCTCTTGCCCCCCTCCGGGGCGCTGGATAGTTACCGATCAACATCGGGAATGAACCACTAGACGCGAACGTCCCCGCCGATGCGGGATTGCCGCGGGCGGCGCGGGCGGCATGCTCGCGGGATGACGCGCCGCCAGTTTCTCAGCACTGCTTCTCTCGTTGCCGCTTCCGCTGCTATGGCGCGGGCGGTGGAACCGTTTGTCAGGGGCGGGAAGGCGCGGTTTCAACTCAGCCTCGCGGCTTACTCGTTCCGGGACTTCTTCAAGGACCCGGCGAAGATGGATTTTTATAAGTTCATCGACTTCTGCGCGGACCATGGATTGGCAGGGGCGGAACTGACGAGTTATTACTTCAACAAGGAGGTGAGCGACGCGGAGTTGCTCAAGGTGCGCCGGCATGCGTATCTGCGCGGGGTGACGGTGAGCGGCACGGCGGTGGGGAATACGTTCGCGCTGCCGGATGGCCCGGAACTGGATAAAGAGAAGGCGGGCGTGAAGCAGTGGATCGATCGCGCCGCGGTGCTGGGAGCGCCGCACATTCGCGTCTTCGCGGGCGGGCCAAAGGGCATCGATGAAGCCGGCGCGCGGCGTCAGGTGATCAAGTGCCTTGAAGAACTGGGGGCCTACGCGGCGACGAAAGGCGTGTGGCTCGGCGTAGAGAATCACGGCGGCGTGGTGTCCACGCCGGAGGGCATGCTGGAGATCATCAAGGCCGTGAATTGTCCGGCGGTCGGCATCAATTTGGACACCGGCAATTTTCACACCGCCGATCCTTATGCCGATCTTGCCAGGTGCGCGCCATGGGCGGTGAATGTGCAGGTGAAGGTGGAGATCTCACGCGCCGGCGGCAAAGCCGAGCCCGCCGATTTGAAGAAGGTCGCGGCCATTCTGCGGGAGGCGAACTATCAGGGATGGGTGGCGCTTGAGTATGAAGCGAAGCCGGATCCATTCACGGCGGTGCCGGAGCATTTGAAGGCGCTGCGGGAGGCGCTGGGGTAGAGCGTTTGCCATAAAGGTGGGGCCGAGGCTGCCGCCGAGCCGATTATTCGAGAGCCGGCGTTTCAACGCCGGGAGGCGCGGAGCGGGGTTTTTGTCAGAGTTCCCGCTGCGGATGCCGGGGATGGCGCTCCCGCTGCCTGTGGTTTGCGTCACGGGCGCCACTTCTCCGCGCCGCCCGGCGCTGAAACGCCGGCCATCATCGTCAGGGCTCGGCAGCAGCCTCGACCCCACCTTTGTTTTAACCGCAAAGCGACATCGAATGCCGCAACCGCGCCTTGTTTCAATCCCGAAGCCGGATACGTCGCACAGCATGAAAACCATCGTTCGCGTCTTCCCGTGGCTGCGCCGCTATCCTGGCATGGCGTTCGCGCAGTTGGCGTGCGCGGTGGCCGGGACGCTGCTGGTGCTGGTGCCGCCGAATGCGATCAAGACGATCGTGGATGATGTGATTCGCGGCCATCAGCCGGAGCGGCTGCTGCCGTGGGTGCTCATGGCGGCGGCGGCGTGGTTCGGACGCGACTTGCTGAATGCGATGCGCATCGTTTTGAACAACACGCTGGAGCAGTGGGTCATTTTCGACATTCGCAGCGACCTTTACCGAAGACTGCAATCATTGCCGCTGCCGTGGTTCGATAAAAAGCCGACGGGCGATCTCATGACGACCATCGCGGAGGATGTGACGGCCATGGAGCGTGTGTTGATCGATGGCGTGGAGATGGGCGTCGTCGCGGTGCTGCAAATTCTCATCGTGGGCGGCTGGCTGTTTTGGCACAACGCGGGGCTCGCGGCGGTCAGCATGATTCCCATTCCGCTGCTCGCCGGGGGGGCGCTGCTTTATACGATGACGGCGCGCGGCCGTTACAAGGCGGTGCGCAAGGCGACGAGCGAGATGAACAGCATGCTGCACGACAACATCAGCGGAATCCGCCAGATCAAGGCTTATGGCATGGAGACGGATGAGCACGCGCGTTTCAATTCCTTCAGCGAGCGGCTGCGGGTCGCGACGCTGAAAGTGATGCGCGCGTGGTCGTTCTACAATCCCGGGATGAGTTACCTCGCGGCGCTGGGCACGGTGCTGGTGCTGCTCTTTGGCGGGCGCGCGGTGCTCGACGGTTCGCTCACGCTTGGGGGATTCACCGGCTTCCTCTTCCTCATGCCGTTCTTTTATGAACCGGTGGGCCGCCTCCATCAATTGAATCAGATTCTCCAGGCGGGACGGGCTGCGGCGGATCGGGTGTTCGACATCATGGATGCCGAGCCGGAAGTGAATGCCGGCAGCGGAGAGCCGCTGCGGCTGACAAAAGGACACGTTGTCTATGACGATGTGCGCTTCACCTACAGCGGCAAGCACGCCACGCTGCAGGGCGTCACACTCGAAGCGCAGCCGGGCCAGGTGGTCGCGCTCGTCGGCCCCACCGGAGCGGGAAAGAGCACGATCATCAATCTGCTGACGCGTTTTTACGAATTCGAGAGCGGCGACATTCGGATCGACGGCCAGAGCATTCGCAATGTCAGCAAGCCGTCGTTGCGTGCGGCTATCGGCTACGTCACGCAGGAGAGCTTCATGTTCAACGGGACGGTGCGCGACAACCTCGTCATCGCGAAACGCGGCGCCGCGGAGGAGGAACTCTGGGACGTGCTCGAAGCGGCCAACGCCCGCGAATTCGTGGAGCGGCTCCCGGAAAAGCTCGACACCCAGGTCGGCGAGCGCGGGGTGCGCCTGAGCGTCGGTGAAAAGCAGCGGCTTTCGATTGCCCGCGCCCTGTTGAAGAACCCGCCGATTCTCCTCCTCGACGAAGCGACTGCCAGCGTGGACACCGATACCGAGCGACTGATCCAGCAGGCCCTCGAGCGACTGATGGTGAATCGCACTTCGTTTGTCATTGCCCACCGGCTCAGCACGGTGCGCCATGCGGATCGCATTTACGTCCTCGACCTCGGGAGGGTGGTCGAAGAGGGGACCCACAGCGAACTCGTCGCGGCCGGCGGGTTGTATGCGGAACTTTGCCGCACGGCCTTTCTGCACGAAGAGGAGGAGCAATCCGTTGGCGTTTGAGGCGCCTTCCCCCGAGCGGTTCCAGCTTGCCGTCCCTCCCCGGACCGCGCATATACTGCCAAGCTTCCCCCTCTCTGATCCCCATGTCCTCAACTTCCTCGCCGAAGGAATGGCTCATTCTCCAGTGCCATGCCTGTGGTTCGCCCATGAAGGTCCGCGCCCGGGCGGTGACGGGTTCGCGCGTATCCTGTCCGGTCTGCCGGTCCCCGGTGGCCGTGCATGGAGGGGACTTCAATTCACCGGAGTTTCGTGCGGAGATGCCGGCTGCACCGGACCGTCAGGCGGACGGGTCCTCCCGCTTCCCGCAGGTGGAGGAATTCCAAAAGGCAGCGGACTTCACTCCGACTCTGGGCCACCGTCCCATTGCCAGCGGTGAGACCGCCGCCGCTGCTCCTCCCCCAACCTATGACGACGACTTTCTGCGCAACCTGAAGCAAGCCCGGGAGCAGCACGCCGGCCGGCAAGTCAAGGTGAAGAAGCGCCGGAGAAAGGGCGGCGATGCGCAGCGGGATACCCTCACGGACTGGGATACGTTCACCGATCAACTGCCGGAGGCGGAAATTCTCTCGGATACATGGCTGGAGCCGATGCCCATTCCTGAGGAAGTCATCACGGAAAAGGAGAGCGAAATCATCTTGTCAGAGCACGAGGAGGACGGCCAGACCGTGCGCCGGATAAAGCGGGTGAGGAAGCGCCGGATCTTCACTCTCGCGCAGTTGTTTTTCCGCCGGCTCTCTTATGGAATGCGGGTGTTCACGGTGAGCATGGTGTCGGCCATCACCATTGCCGGCGTGTGGTATGGCATCGTGGTTTTTCGGAAACGGTTCGTTCCGGTGACCTTCGATGACGTGGTGGCGGAGGCGCGTCCGGACCGCAGGTTTCTGGGCAAGCAGGACGAGAGTGGGGCTGCAGAGGCGGTCACTGCCTACCTTGCGGCCGAAGGCGTGGAACAGAAACTGGCTCACGTGCGGCTGCCCAATCGCGTTCGCCCCATGATGGAGGCATGGTATCAACGATACCCTGACAAGGCCGCCACGGCCGGCGAAGTCGTCAACCGGGACAAGATGGTGGCGGGCGGCGCCTACTTTGTCAGGCTGGAAATGAAAGTCGTGAGCGACGATCCCCTCGCGGCGCCGGCCCCGGGAACCGGCACGAAGTTTTTCATCGTCGAAGAGTTCGAGAAGGATGGAAACCGCACCTACAAAGTGGACTGGGAGACCGCCGTCGAATGGCGTCAGATGAGTTTTGAGGATTTCAAACTGGAACAACCGCGCACCGCGGTTCCCTTCCGGATCAAGATCCGTGAGAGCGATTACTACAATCACGAGTTTACGGACGAGACCAGGTGGCTGGCGGCGGAACTGAGCTATCCCTTACCCGACCGGAGCGGATTCGTCTTCTACGGCTACATCGACCGCAGATCCAAAGCATGGAATCAGCTCCGCATGTTCACGGAGGGAAATACGAATCCCTCGGTGATCGTGAATTTGCGGTATCCCGACAACGCGGTTTCGCGCGACCAGGTCATCATCGACAGCCTTGTGCATCCGTCATGGTATTACACGGAGGATGTCCCGCCTGCGGAAATGAAGGACACCCTGGCACCTCTGACGCCGCCGGTTCCTCCGCAGGACAAAGAAAAAGGCGCCAACCCCTAACTGGTCCCCCGCCGCCCGCCGTCACGTGAACAAGCAGCAGCAGCAGCAGCCTCCACCCTCCAGGGCGAAAAGCGTCCCGGCGGCAAGCGCGGGCATGGTGCAGCCGCGCCATGTCGCACCGGACGCCTTCGAGCAAAATCCGCTCAGCCAGGTCTCGGAAAGAATTTCGATGCAGGCAACGGAGGGGCTCGATGATGCGGGTCGGGTCCGCGAAGCGCTGCGTGTGGTCATCGCGGAGGGCGTGCCGATTTCGGAGGCCGCGCGCCGCTGTCATGTGGCGCCTTCTTTTCTCGCCGAGTGGCGCGCAAAGTACCTCGCCCTGCTCAATGAAGAGCCGAGCATCGCCAGCCAGCCGCTCATGGAGGAAGGCGCGATTCTCAAGGACGCGGACCTCGTCCGGATTCCCCGCGTGGCGCGCGAGCACTTTGCGGAAAACTGGGAGCGGCTGGTGGAGATCACCCGCGCCACACCCTCCACCTTCCGTCAGCACCCGGTGCTGTTGTTCCTTGAAAACTCATGGCTCACCGGCTGGCTCTATAACGAGGGAAAGGTGGACCGCGGCGTCTTTGCCGGCGCGTCAGTGGTGCTGGCGGTGCTCGTTCTCGCAGCCACGTTCCTGCTCGCCGGCCATTTTTACCGCCATGAACAGCACGTGCCTGCGAAGGTGGAAAACCTCGACGCCGATATCCGCCGGGCCGCTGACGTGGCCATCAAGTTTTTCAAGGCGGAGAGCGCGGAGGAGAAGATGAAATATGTGAGGGCGGACGGCGCGGCCCGGGATCTGATGGAGGAATATTTTGAACGCCATCCTGCCGAGGGACTTCCGGGCGTGGTCCTCACGACGGCGATGCCGGATGCCAACCGGTATGCCCTCGAGTTCGACATGCCATCGCTGGACCGAAAGCACTTCTGTGTGGTCGTGAAGCACGGCGGACAATTGCTGGTGGACTGGGAAACGTGCTCGCTCTTTCAGGAGGCCAACTTCGAGCAAATCCGCAAGACCAAACCCCGCCGCCCCGTGCGCGTCGCCGCAAGAGTGGTCGCGGACAACTACTACAACTACGGATTCACAGCGGACAAATTCACCTGTTTCCGCCTGTTCTATCCGGGCCTCGCACTCGATCTATTTGCCTACACCCCAAAGGACTCCATGGAGGAGGGCAGGCTGAAGGGACTGCTCGAGCCCGTAGTCGGAAGCGAACGGCAGGTCACCGCCGTGCTCGAAATCAAGTATCCGGCATCAGACGCACCCGCCAATCAGGTGGAAATCGTCAGAATCGTCAGCGAAGACTGGGTGGTGCCCTGACAACCCCGGGAACATCCAATGGACTCACCGCGCCTGTTCGCTCCATTGCTCTGCTGCCTTGCGGCGGTGGCATCGGCACACACGGACGATAAGACCGACATCATGAAATCCCCTATCAAGCCGGACGAGGCAGTCACTCTGTTCACGACCGCTGCATGGCCCTCGCAAAAACTGGCCGGCGCGTGGGAAGTGGAAATCCATGGCGTGATCTATGAAGAGGAGCGCCGCCGGATCCTTTCCGCCGCGCTCGTAAAGGCGCTGGACCTCCAGCCGGAGAACCTGACCGAAATGGAGCGCGATACCCTGAAACAGCGCACGGCTCTCTTCATGGTCGATAACGAGCGTGACAAAGCGCTCCCGGTGCAGGTGGGAACGCGGGTTCATCTGCTGGCCCCGTCAGGACCAAACGGTCATTTCCAGGAAATCATTACGCTCTCCGGCGACGCGGTGACGGCAGCGGCGAAAGGGGGCCTGCTGCCACTGCAGGTGCTGACGCCTCCGGGCGACACCCGCAGCTTTACCGGCTCGGTCTGTGTGCTGCCCGATGGACCAGCGCCCCTCGTCATTTCGGATGTGGACGATACCATCAAAGTTTCTTCCGTGCGTGACCGCCAGGAGTTGAAACGCCACACGTTCTGCCGCCCGTTCCAGCCGGTGGCGGGGATGGCGGAACTCTACCAATCGTGGGCGCGGAACTCCGCGGCGGGATTTTGCTACGTTACCAGCAGCCCGTACCAGCTCTACCGGCCGCTGGAGGAATTTCGTCAGGCGCATTTATTCCCTCCCGGAGCATGGCAGATGAAGCATCTGCGCCTCATGGACACGCAAACCATCCGCGCGCTCTTCGCGCCGCAGACGGAACACAAGCTTGAGGCGATTGAACCATTGCTGGAGCGCTGGCCGCTGCGCCCGGTGATCCTTGTCGGCGACTCCGGAGAACAGGATCCGGAAATCTTTGCCGCGCTCGCCCGCCGCCATCCCCGGCGCATCGCGCGCATCTTCATCCGTACGGAGTCCGGCGAATTGCGTGACGCCCGGCGGTATCGTGAAGCCTTCGAGGGCATCGATCCCGCAAAATGGCAATTGTTCCGCGACGCCGCAGAGTTGCCGCAGCATTTGTAAGACATTGGTGCGTTTGCCTCCTCCCGGTGCCTAAGGAAGTGTCCGCACCACGCGGTAGAAACGCTTCGCCTTGCCCGCCGCGGAGGGGTCGGTGAACACCGGTGATGTGCCCGTCGAGGCGGCGGTCAGGTAAGACCCGGCGAGATCGGATTTCCACTGTGTCAGGTCATCCGAATAATAGACCTGGTATTTGTAGAGAGCTTCCGTCCACCACGTCATGCTGGTCGCACCGGTGAGTGCGTTGCGGGTGAAATCCAGCACCGCCACATCCGGGATGGGGTCGATGCGCACGGCGAAGTCATCGAACAGCATGTAATTGTTGCCTGGCCAGAGTTGCGATCCTATCGGAGCGCCGGCGGGATTTACGATCTGCATTTGCGCGGCGACAAAGCCGAGATTTCTCGCGTTGGTTCCGGTATAAAAAACCTGATCGGCAAAGATGTCCAAGCCGTCCAGCGTCGCCGTCCAGCGGTTGGTGCGGAAATTGATGCGCACCACCAGTTCCATGAGCAACTGGTAGTAGAACACGAGGCCCGTGGGTGCCTTTTCCCAGCCCGAAGAGGTCGTGTTGTAATTCGACCGCAGAATGGCCTGCGTTGGAGCGCCGGTTGTGTTGTCGATGGTCGAATTGTCGAATTGGATGAACCCGATGAGCTGCCCTGCCTGGTTATAAAAAGCGAACTCAAAATTGTCGCGCCGGGTTTGGAAAGTCGAGGAGGTGGAATCCTTGATGCCGAAATTCACGCGAAACTGAACGGCCTCCTGGCCGAGGGCCACCGGATCGACATTGATGGCCTTGCGAACATTGACCGTCCGGTACGTCGAACTCGCGTTGGCCGGCATCGTGTTGTCGTTTCCCCCGATGATGGCCGCATTTTGAATCCCGCTAATTAAGTGGACGGCTTCGGTGAAAGTCCCGGCGAGGTTGAGCGTCAGATGAGCCGAAGATCCGGTCCAGCCGTCGATCCCGGCAAGCCCGCCGGCGACTCGCGGATCACTGCTCGCCGGAAAATTCTCAAAGCCCGTATAGTACAGCTCACCGGCGGAAAGTGTTATGCGGAGCAGGGATGCGCAAATTACCGCGCGGAACAGGAATCGGGTCATAGTTCGGGGGAGCAGGAACGGGCCGGTTATTCGCCGCCCATAGCAGAATCCTCCGGATAAAACAAGAAACGGCCCGGGAAAATCCCGGGCCGTTTCCGCGTGTTGGTCTGAGCGCCGATAAAAATGGGCTATCTGCCTCCGGCAGGGTCGCCGTCACCGGGAGGAGGAGGGGGCGGAGGATCGCCGCCGGGGCGGGGCGGACGGGGCGGGCGGAGTCCCGCGAGGAACTCATCCTTGCTGACCTTGCCGTCGGCCACCTCAGGGCCGGCGCCGTCAAGGTCCTTGTCGAGGTGGGCCAAAATGCGCTCCGCATGACCTTCCCTGATGCCGGGGATGCCTTTCAATTCCTCGAGTGTCAGGAACCCGTCGTCGTCCTTGTCGAGTTCATCGAACCGCTTGATTCGTTGCGCCAGAATATGGGCGCGGATGGCTTCCTGAGCGGCGGCCTTCTCCGCATCGGAGAGCACGCCGTCACCATCGGTATCCCATGTGGGGCGGGCAGGACGGTCAGGGCGATTCGGCCGGTCAGGGCGGTCCACCTGTCCTGCGCGGACGGCTTCCAAATAGGCCTGACGTTCTTCCTCGGAGAGCCTGCCGTCACCATCGACGTCGAAGGGTTTGAGGATTTCCGGCAGTTCCCCGTTTCCGAACGGGCCGCGGTCTGCATTGGCGGCTGGCGCAGCGGCCAGCAGCACAGCGGAGAACAGGATTGTGGAGCGTAGTTTCATGGGATTCAGGGTTCGAGTTAAAGCGGGAAACCGGGCGGGGGTGTGGGTTGATTGCCGGGCTGCTCACAGTGCGGAGACGCGGGCCAGGGAGGCCGGTTACACCGGGCGGAGAATTTTCTTTGTTCCACGGAACCGTCCGTCATGCATTCCCTGGATTGCCAGGCTTCCCCAACCGTGCGCTCACTCCCCGAACACCCGCAACATGATAGCTTGATTCGCTCCGAATCAGAAGCGATTGCTCGCCGCCATGAGTTTGAAGCTGCCAACTCTCGCATTCCCGGGTGAATCGCCTTCATGACCTCCACTCCCGCCACACCTTGCAGACCCGGCTGGGTCATCCGAAAGTGCGCCTCGCACGAAGAGATGGTGCGCATCCACCTCCGCGACTGGCAGGCTGTTTCCGCCGCCGACCGCGCCGCCGCCGCATGGGAAATGGTGGTCGAAGCATGGCATCTCAAGGGCCGCCCGATTCATGAACTCCGATTTCAAAGACGCATTACAGTGCCTGCTCGATGAACGGGTCCGCTTCCTTGTCGTGGGAGGCTATGCGGTGATCCACTACACGCAGCCCCGCTTCACGAAGGATCTCGACATCTGGATCGGGCAGAGTCCCGAGAACCTCGAGCGCGTGGTCCGCGCTCTGGAAATGTTCGGCGCTCCGCCCGGCATCCTCGACGACCTGCGGCGACTGGGCCCCGATGAGTTTCT
>Ga0190270_10001296_pt1 | contig 11543 bp, 13 predicted proteins | sample Popmic320T_FD_133748 | JGI IMG/M metagenome (GOLD analysis project Ga0190270, IMG submission 133748) | Populus adjacent soil microbial communities from riparian zone of Weber River, Utah, USA - 320 T | ecosystem: Environmental > Terrestrial > Soil > Riparian zone | place: USA: Utah | collected... | reverse complement strand
CGAACAGCGGGCGCACGACGAGCACCAGCAGCACGCCGATGAGCGCGCCGCTCCAGGTCAGCGACTCGAACAGCCCGCCGGACATCGCCACGCCGAGCAGCAGCAGGAGCACCCACGTCAGGATGCGCTCGAACTGCTCGATGAAGTGGTGCAGCTCGAAGTGGTAGGCGTGCCTGCGTTCGGTGTTGCGGATCGTCAGCGCTGCCACGAACACGGCGACGAAGCCGTTGCCGTGCACGAGCTCGGCCAGGCCGTACACGCCCAACGTCATCGCGAGTCCCAGCATGGGCTCGCCGTAGTCGGCCAGTCGCAGCGACGGCACCGGCGCGGTGAACGACATCCGCCCGAGCAGCCATCCGGACCCCCAGCCGATGAGGACGCCCAACGCGATCTTGCCGAGGAGATCCCACGCGACCCACTCGGGCAGCCACTGCGACGACGCGCCCCCGGCAGCCATCAGCACCGCGGCCGAGACGAACGGGAACGCGAGGCTGTCGTTGAGCCCGGCCTCCGAGGTGAGCGCGAACCGGACCTCGTCCTGCTCGTCGTTGGTGGCCTCGTCGCCGGTCGACGGCGCACCCACCTGCACGTCCGAGGCCAGAACCGGGTCGGTCGGTGAGAGCACCGCCCCGAGGAGCAGGGCGCTCGCCGGAGCCAGGCCGGAGAGTCCCCAGCCGAGGGCCGCGACCGCGATGATGCACAGCGGCAACGTCAGCACGATCAGCCGCCGGGTCGTACGCCACCCGCGCAGGCTCACCGGACGGTCGATCGCCAGGCCGACGCCCATGAGCGCCACGATCACGGTGACCTCGGCCAGCCGCTCGGCGTACTCGTAGTGGACCACGGGGTCGATCGGCGACGCGTCGAGCACCGCACCGAGGACCAGTCCCGCCGCCACGAACGCCATCGGCCCGGACACGGCGTAGTCGGCGAGCAGCCGCGGAAGCACCGCACCGGCCAGCAGGGCGATCCCCGCGACGAGATACAGGGAGTCGCCGTCGAGGATCATGCGGCCACGGTAAGCGACCTGTTCGGCGCATCGGCGATGATGTGAGCATGCGCACCGTGGACATCCGCGAGGACGTGATCCGGCTGGGTCAGTTCCTCAAGCTCGCCGACCTCGTCGACAACGGTGCCGACGTCAAGCCGCTGGTCGCGGACGGCCAGGTCGCCGTCAACGGGGAGACCGAGACCCGCCGCGGCCGGCAGCTGGTTCGCGGTGACGTCGTCGCCGTGCTCGGCGAGGAGGTACGGGTCGGCTGACCGGTCAGCGCACGCCGACCAGGTCGACCACGAAGATCAGTGTCTCACCCGGCGCGATGACACCGCCCGCGCCGCGGTCGCCGTACGCGAGATGCGGCGGGACCACGAGCCGGCGCCGGCCACCGACGCGCATGCCACTGACGCCCTGGTCCCAGCCCTGGATGACGGTGCCGGTGCCGAGCGGGAACTGCAGCGGCTCGCCGCGGTTGTACGACGCGTCGAACTCCTCACCCGTGGAGTAGGCAACGCCGACGTAGTGCACGTCGACCACCGTGCCGGGCCGGGCCTCGTCGCCGGCGCCCTCGACGATGTCGAGGACCTCGAGGTCGCCCGGGGGCGGTCCCTCCGGGAAGTCGATCTCGGGCTTGTCCGTCACTGCGCCTCCGTCACTGGTCCGCTGTTCAAATGCGCCCCTGGTCAGTGGGCCTTGTCGATGCGCGCGTCACCGAGCCGCACTCCAGGCCGAACCTACTGGGCCGACTGGTTGGCCGAACTACTGGGCCGACTGCTTGGCCGAACTACTGGGCCGAACCTGCTGGGCCGAACTACTGGGCCTGCGACACGTACCCCGACAGCTGGTCGCGCTCGAACTCGAGCTCGCCGATCCGGCTCTTGACGACGTCACCGATGCTGATGATGCCGGTGAGCCTGCCCTCGACCGTCACGGGGACGTGCCGGATGCGCTGGTTGGTCATCAGCGCCATCAACGAGTCGATCGGCTCGTTCGGCTCGCAGGTCCGCACCTCCGCGGTCATGATCGTCTCGACCGCCCGGTCCAGTACCTCCGCGCCGGTGGCCAGTCCACGGACGACGTCGCGCTCGGACACGATCCCCTGTACCTCGGTGGGGTCGGAGGCGACCACGACGGCGCCGATGTTGTGCTCAGCCAGCAGGTCCACCAGCTCGCGCACGGTGGCGTCCGGGCCGATCGTGACAACCACGTCACCCTTGGCCCGCAGCACGTCGCTGATCCGCATCCTCTGTCCTCCGATCAAGCACGTGTTCACCCTGAGTGCACAGGCTAATGCCGGGAGACAGGCGGCGATAGGTCCCACCCCCGGACTGGGGCGTGTCCCGACTCACCTGGTCGGCTGCGGCGGGTCGGACTCCGCGGGAGAGCGACGCCGTGACGACAGGTCGTGCACCGAGCCGCCGTCGCGTCGCGGGTTGTCGGGGTCGCCGTCGTCCTCGGGCAGCGCGCCGAGGAACGTCAGGGCCTGGTCGTGCAGCGTGCCGTTGGTGCTGAGTCCGTTGCCGCTGTGCGGGCCTGCCCGTCCGTCGAGACCGCTGAACCGGCCGCCGGCCTCCTCGACGATCACCGTCAGCGCCGCCATGTCGTAGATCTCCAGCTCGGGCTCCGCGGCGATGTCGACGCCGCCCTCGGCAACCAGCATGTGCGACCAGAAGTCGCCGTACGCGCGGGTGCGCCAGCACCGACGACCCAGGTTCAGCAGGTCGTCGAGCCGGTCGCGCTGCTCCCAGCCCGACAGCGACGAGTACGACAGCGACGCGTCGTTGAGGTCGGAAACGTCGGAGACGTGGCACGGCTGCGAGCTCATCAGCGACCGGCCGGTGCGCGCACCGTCGTCCTTTGCTGCCCACCAGCGGCGCCCGAGGGCGGGGGCGGAGACGCATCCGACGACGACCTCGTCCTCGATCATCAGCGCGATCAGCGTCGCCCAGACGGGCACGCCGCGGACGAAGTTCTTGGTTCCGTCGATCGGGTCGATCACCCACCGGCGCGGCCCCCACCCGGACGACCCCTGCTCCTCGCCCAGCACCGCGTCCCTGGGTCGTGCACGTCCGAGCGTCCGGCGGACGGCCGTCTCGACGGCCTGGTCGGCGTCGGTCACCGGTGTGAGGTCGGGCTTCCTGGTCACGTGCAGATCGAGCGACTTGAAGCGGTCCATCGTCAGAGAGTCCGCGTCGTCGGCCAGGACGTGCGCCAGCCGCAGGTCGTCGGTGTGGGTCGTGCGCATGGGAGGAGGGTACGGCGTTCGGCTCCGTGCGCGGGGGATGCGGTGGTGTACACCGTGCGTGGTCGACCGGGCGACACGCGGGTTCCGACTTGGCCAATCCAAAGACGGCAGTTCGGACGTATGAGTACATTGCAATGGCTTAGCGCCCCACTGAACGGAGCCGGACCATGTTCGAAGAGTTCCTGGGCCTTCCGATGCATGTCTTCGTCATCCACGCCGCGCTCGCACTGATCCCGGCCACCGCCCTGCTCGCCATCGCGTTCAGCGTGCTCAGCTCCTGGCGCTGGCTGCTCCGCTGGCCGCTGGTCCTTATGGCTGTGGCCACACCCGTGGTCACGTTCGTCACCGTGCAGGCCGGTAAGGCGCTCAAGGACGAGCTGGGACTGCCCGACGAGCTCATCGGAACGCACGCCTCACGTGGTCAGCTTCTGCTGTACTACGTGCTCGTGTTCGCGGTCCTGGCGGTCGTCGCAGGGCTGGTCATGGGCGGGCCGTCGTTGCTGGCGTCGGGTGCGGGCGCGCGCCAGGGAGTGGCCCAGCCCGCGCAGGTCACGCTCGGCGTCCTGCTGGTCGCGGTATCGGTGCTGGTCCTCGTACAGGTCGTGCTGACCGGCGACGCGGGTTCACGTGCCGTGTGGGAGGGCCAGATCTAGCGCCTAGTACACCGGCGCCTCACGGCTGGCCAGCAGCCGGCGGAAGGACTCCACCCGCGCCGGGTCGGCCCGGCCGTCGCGTGCGGCGTCGTCGAGTGCGCACTCGGGCTCGCGTGCGCCGTGTGTGCACCCGCGCGGGCAGTCGACCGTCAGCGCGGCGAGGTCGGTGAACGCCTCGATCAGGTGGTCGGGGTCGACGTGCGCGAGGCCGAACGAACGGATCCCGGGCGTGTCCACCACCCAGCCGCCGAACGGCAGCCGCATCGCGTATGCCGACGTGGACGTGTGGCGTCCTCGGCCGGTCACCTCGTTGACCACCCCGATCGACCGTGCGGCCCCCGGCACCAGCGCGTTGACCAGTGTCGACTTGCCGACGCCGGAGTGACCCAGCAGCACGCTCGAGCGGTCGCGCAGCTGGTCGCGCAGCGCCGCCAGGTCGCCGTCGCGCCGGGTCACCACGTACGCCACGCCGAGCGGCCGGTACGTCGCCAGCACGGGCTCCGGCGAGGCCAGGTCGGCTTTGGTCAGGCACAGCAGCGGGTCGATGTCGGCGTCGTACGCCGCGGCGAGCGCACGGTCGATGAGGCCGTGTCGCGGCTCGGGGTCGGCGAGCGCGGTCACGATCACCAGCTGGTCGGCGTTGGCCACCACCACACGCTCGTACGGGTCGTCGTCGTCGGCGGTGCGCCGCAGCACGGTCTCACGGTCGTCGACCTCGACGATGCGCGCGAGCGTGCCGTCGGCACCGGACGTGTCACCGACCAGCCGCACCCGGTCGCCGACCACGACGCCCGTGCGGCCGAGCGGTCGCGACTTCATCGCCAGCAGGGACGTGCCGTCGTCGAGCATGCAGCTGTACCGGCCGCGGTCGATCGTGACCACGCGTGCCGGCACGGCGTCGTCGTAACTGGGGCGGTCCTTGGTGCGCGGGCGCTTCCGGCGGCCGGGACGGTCGTACGACTCGTAGTCGTTCTCGTCGTAGCGCTCCGGACTCATGCGAGCAACGACTCCCAGTCGGTCGCGAACCCCGGGTAGGTCTTCGAGGTCGTGGCGATGTCCTCGACCTCGACTCCGGGGACGGCGAGACCGAGGATCACACCCGCGTGTGCCATCCGGTGGTCGGCGTAGGTGTGGAACAGCCCGGGCCGCAACTTAGCGGGGCGGATCTCCAGGCCGTCGTCGGTCTCGCGTACGTCACCGCCGAGTGCGTTGATCTCGGTCGCGATGGCCGCCAGCCGGTCGGTCTCGTGCCCGCGCAGATGCGCGATCCCGCGCAGCCGCGAGGGTGACGCGGCCAGTGCGCACAACGCGGCAAGGGCCGGGGTGAGCTCGCCGACGTCGTGCAGGTCGATGTCGGCACCTTCCAGGGATTGCGGGCCGCGTACGACCAGCGCGGTGCCTTCGCGCTCGACCGTCGCACCCAGCATCGGCAGCAGGGCACGCAGCCGGTCGCCGGCCTGGTCGGTGCGCTGCGGCCAGTGGGGTACGACGACCTCTCCGGCCGTCGCCACCGCGGCCGCCAGGAACGGTGCGGCGTTGGACAGGTCGGGCTCGACGTCGACGTCGAGCGGCTTGACGACGCCGGGTGCGACGACCCAGCGGTCCTGCTCGGTGCGCACCGAGACGCCGCGGTCGCGCAGCATGCGCACGGTCATCTCGATGTGCGGCTGCGACGGCACTCCGGTCCCACCGCCGTCGTGGCGTACGTCGACGCCCCGATCGAAGCGCGCTCCGGCCAGCAGCAGGGCGGACACGAACTGGCTGGACGCGGACGCGTCGATGGTCACCGCCCCGCCGCGCAGCCGGCCGCGCCCGTGCACGTCGAGGGGGAGGGCCCCGCGTCCGGCGTCGTCGACCTCCGCCCCGAGGTCGCGCAGCGCGGCGATGATCTGGCTCATCGGGCGCTCGCGGGCGCGGGGGTCGCCGTCGAGACTCACCCTTCCGTCGGCGAGCGCGGCTACCGGAGGCACGAACCGCATCACCGTGCCGGCGAGCCCGCAGTCGACGTCTGCCGGTCCAAGCATGGCGTGCGGCCGCACCTGCCACGCGCCGGCACCGTCGTCGTCGACCTCGGAGACCGCCGTGCCGAGGCTGCGCAAGGCCTGCGCCATCAGGTCGGTGTCACGGGCGCGGAGGGGGCGGCGAATGACAGACGGCCCGTCCGCGAGTGCGGCGAGCACCAGTGCGCGGTTGGTGATCGACTTCGAACCCGGCAGGGTCACCGTGGCATACACCGGCGCGCCGGCGTGCGGGGCCGGCCAGGCGTCGGCGGACGCGGACGGTGTCTTGCTCATCGGGCCCGAGCCTAGTCGCTGGCCCCTCGCGCACCGGGGCGAGTCGCCGCGCCCGATGCCGAGGTCAGAGCAGAGACTTCGCCGAGGCTCCCGCCCGCTTGGTCTCCCGCTTGGCGGCGCGCTTGGCGTGCTTGGCCTCGCGGCGTGCGGCCTTGGCGCTGTGCCTGACCCGCCAGGCGATGCCCGGCTTGCCCTCGGTGTCGACGCCGGCGAGGAGCAGGCCGCCGAGCATCGAGACGTTCTTGAAGAAGTGCACCTTCTGGTTGGCCTTCGCGTGGGGGTCGGTCTCCTCCCAGAAGCGGTGGCCGGCCAGCGTGGTGGGCACCAGGGTCAGGGCCAGCACGTTGGCCGAGAGCCGCGGCGCCTTCCCCGTGGCCAGCAGGAGGCCGCCGGCCACCTGGGCGACGGCGTTGGCCTTGACCAGCGTCTCGGTGTCGCTCGGCACGGGGACCTGCGGGACCGCCTTCTTCGCCGCGGGGACGACCTTGTCGTAGACCGGCTTGGCCCTCGGGGCCATCTTGTCCGCGTTCTTGAAGGCGTTGACGCCTCCGACCACGAACATCGAAGCGAGCATCGGGCGGGCGAGCAGTCGCACAACAGTCATGGGTCTTTCATACCCGTTGGCCCGTGGTTATGCATGCCAAGGGGTCGTCCGCGCCATGTGTCGTGGCGTGTCGGTGCCCTGTGCGAGGCTGAACGCATGTGCGGTCGATACGCCTCCAGCCGGAGCCCCGACGACCTCGTCGAGGAGTTCGAGGTGCAGCAGGTCGACGTGCGCGAGAAGCTCGAGCCCGACTTCAACGTCGCGCCGACCAAGAACGTCTACGCCGTGCTCTCGCGGCCGCCGAGCAAGGACCGCTCCGCCGCGCCCGTCCGTCGCCTCCGCACGCTGTCGTGGGGACTGGTTCCCTCGTGGGCGAAGGATCCCTCGATCGGCAACCGGATGATCAACGCCCGGGTGGAGACCGTCGCGGAGAAGCCGGCGTACCGCAAGGCGTTCGCAGGGCGTCGTTGCCTGCTGCCCGCCGACGGCTACTACGAGTGGTACGCCACCGACCAGAAGACCAAACGTGGCAAGCCGCTCAAGCAGCCGTTCTTCATCCGCCCGACCGACGGTTCGGTGCTCGCGATGGCGGGGCTGTACGAGATCTGGCGCGACCCGGAGCGCGACCGCGACGACGACCAGGCCTTCCGCTGGACGTGCACGGTGATCACGACCCGGGCGGAGGACTCCCTCGGGCACATCCACGACCGGATGCCGATGCTCGTCGAGCCCCGCGACTACCAGGCCTGGCTCGACCCGCGGGTGTCCGACCCGGCCGATCTCAGCGGGCTGCTGGTGCCGGCGACACCCGGCCGGCTCGAGGCCTACCCCGTCTCCACGACGGTCAACGACGTCAAGAACAACGGCGCCGAACTGCTCGAACCCCTCGTGGCGGAGCCCGATGGTCCTGCATGATCTAGAAGTGTGACGACCACACGCGTGGTGCCTACGCCTCACGGCGACGCCCGGCTGCACGTCGACCGCTCGAAGCGACCGGTCGCCACGCTCGTGCTCGGCCACGGCGCCGGCGGGGGAGTGACCGCCCGCGACCTCGCGGTGCTCGCGAAGGTGCTCCCCGCCCAGGGCGTGTCGGTGTTCCGGGTCGAGCAGCCCTGGCGGCTCGCGGGCCGCAAGATCGCCGCCTCGACGCGCATCCTCGACGAGTCCTGGCTGACCGTGGTCAACACGCTGCGGCCGCAGACCCCGCTGGTCGTGGGCGGACGCAGTGCCGGGGCGCGCGTCGCGTGTCGCACCGCCAGGCACCTCGGTGCCTCCGGCTGCCTGGCGCTGGCCTTCCCGCTGACACCGCCGAACAACCCGCACAACTCGCGCGTCGACGAGCTGACCGCCGCCGGCGTGCCCACGCTGGTGGTGCAGGGCGACCGGGACTCCTTCGGCACGCCCGAGGCGTTCCCGGCGACCGTCGACCTCGCGGTGATCCCGGGCGCCGACCACGGGTTCGCCACGCTCAAGCGCGCCGACCTCTCCCAGGAGGAGGCGCTGAGCGTGCTGGTCGAGGCCGTCCTGGAGTGGATCACCCGCGAGATCGCCTGACCGGCGGCGTGCGCCTCGCCCGAGTGAAGGACCGGGGATGACTGCGGGCCGCCTGGGAGGGCTGCCTGGGCGGCTGCCTGGGGGAATGACTGCGCGCTCGGCCGTGTTCTGGCAGGCATCAGCCCATGTCGGAGTCAGGAGGTCAGTAGCGTGCTGTGCACCCTGCCCGCGCGGGAGGAGGCCGTCGGCGCTGACCCCGGTGACCCTACCCGGGTAGGCTGGTCGGCGATGACCACGGATCCCGCGGCCGAGAGTCCGCAAGAGCGAGCGGAGCGCTTCGAGCGCGACGCACTGCCCTACCTTGACCAGCTGTACGGCGCGGCACTGCGGATGACCCGTAACCCGCAGGACGCCGAGGACCTCGTGCAGGAGGCCTTCGCCAAGGCCTTCGCCGCGTTCCACCAGTTCAAGCCGGGCACCAACCTCAAGGCCTGGCTGTACCGGATTCTCACCAACACTTTCATCAACTCCTATCGCAAGAAGCAGCGCGAGCCACAACAGCAGATGACCGACGAGGTCGAGGACTGGCAGCTCGCCCGGGCCGAGACGCACACCTCCAGCGGCCTGAAGTCGGCCGAGGCCGAGGCGTTGGAGCGGCTCCCGGACAGCGACGTCAAGGACGCTCTGCAGCAGCTGCCCGAGGACTTCCGGATGGCGGTCTACCTCGCCGACGTCGAGGGGTTCGCGTACAAGGAGATCGCCGAGATCATGGAGACTCCGGTCGGCACCGTGATGTCGCGGCTGCACCGGGGTCGGCGCATGCTGCGTGACCTGCTCAGCGACTACGCCAGGGACCGCGGGATGGCGGCCGCAGGTGCGCGTGACAAGTCGGGAGATGGGTCATGAGCTGCGGACAGCCCCACGACAAGGACTGCGCGGAGGTCCTGGAGAACCTCTTCCTCTTCCTCGACCGCGAGATGGGCGACGCGAGTTACGCGGAGATCAAGCACCACCTCGACGAGTGCGCTCCGTGCCTGGCGAAGTACAACCTCGAGCAGGTGGTGAAGTCCCTGGTCGCCAGGTCCTGCGTCGAGCCCGCGCCGCCGAGCCTGCGTGAGCGCGTGCTCCTGGAGATCCGTTCAGTGCACGTCGAGATCACCGACACCCGCACCGATCCCGGCTTCGGCCGCTGAGCCCGGCCGCACCCCGCACCCTCGTACCACCCTCGGACGCGAACGACCCCGGCTGGTTGCCAGCCGGGGTCGCTCTGTGTCTGGGTCGCGGGGTCAGGCGTTGGGCCGCTTGCCGTGGTTGGCGGCGTTCTTCTTGCGGCCGCGGCGCTTGCGTCCTCGCTTGCTCATCGTGGCTCTCCTACATCTCGTGCTTCTCGGGGCGTGCACTGCTCGCTGGGGCCCAGGTGCCCCCGGGGCGCCGGTGCTGATCGTGGCGATTCTCTCAGATGGCCCCAGAGCGGAAATGCCGTCGGCCCCTGCGGACGTTGTTCGGGCCGATGACACACACCAAGATGCCTGTGACGGGAACCGCGGCCACGACGTCGTACACCGTACGCGAGCGCGACACGGCCGAGACGCTGGGCAGCGGCGACCTGCCGGTGCTGGGCACGCCCCGGCTGGTCGCGTGGGCCGAGTACGCCACCAGGTCGGCGATCGCCGGCGACCTCGACGACGCCAGCACGAGTGTCGGCACCCGGGTCGACATCGAGCACCTGCGGCCGAGCCCCGTGGACGCGGCGGTGAGTGTCCGTACCGAGCTCACGGCGGTCGACGGCCGGTCGATGCACTTCGACGTGAGCGCCGCGCACGACGACGGCGGCGTGGTCGGCCAGGGTGAGGTCGTGCGCATGGTCGTCGACCGCGACCGGTTCCTGCCGACCTGATCAGATGCCGTGGGTGGCTCGGGGGTAGGCCGCCTCCGGGTCGGTGATGACGTTGAGCAGGTACGGCACTCCGGCGTCGAAGGCGCGGTCCAGCGCCGGACCGATGTCACCGGGCTTGGTGACGGTCTCGCCGGCGCCGCCGAGTGCCCGGACCACGTCATCGTACGGCGTCTCGCGGCCGAGGTCGGCGGCCACGTCGTAGCCGTACAGCATCTGCATCGGGCCCTTCTCCAACGCCCAGCAGGAGTTGTTGCCGACCACCATCACCACGGGCAGGTCGTGGCGCACCAGCGTGTCGACGTCCATCAACGACATCCCGGCGGCGCCGTCGCCGTACAGCACCACCACCTGTGACGAGGGTCGCGCGATCCTCGCGGCCATGGCTGCGCCCATGCCCGCGCCCAGACAGCCGTACGGGCCGGGGTCGAGCCAGTTGCCGGGCCGGCGCGGCTCGACGTACTTGCCGGCGAACGACACGAAGTCGCCGCCGTCGCCGATCACCACGGCGTCGTCGGCCAGCCGCTGGTTGAGCTCGCCGTAGATGCGCGCCGGGTGCACCGGGTCGGACTCGCTGGTGAGGAGCTCGGCGTCGCGTGAGACGGCCGCGGCGACCGCGTCCTGCAGCCTCGCGGTCCAGGCCGACCAGTCCGGACGCCGGCGCGCGCGCTCCACCGCCGCCTGCACGCCCTCGAGCGCCTGGGTCAGGTCACCGGCGGCCGAGGCCGCCAGCTCGGCGTGCCCGGAGACCTGCGCGGTCGAGTCGGCGATGTGCACGACATTCGCGGGCGCGGCGCCGTCCTTGCCGCCGAAGACGCCGTAGCCGAGGCGGAAGTCCAGCGGGGTCCCGACCACCAGGACGAGGTCGGCCTGGCCGAACGCGGTGCTGCGGGCCTTGGTCACCAGCAGCGGGTGCCCGCCGGGGACGATGCCGCGGCCCATCCCGTTGGTGATCGCGGGCAGGCGCAGGTCCTCCACCAGCCGCAGGGCCGCGGTCTCGGCGCCGTCGGACCACACGTCCGTGCCGAGCACGAGGACCGGGCGTTCGGCGGCGGCGAGCAGGTCACCGATCGAGGCGAGGGCGTCGGGGTCGGGCCCGCGGCTCTGCATCGTCTCGTGGCCGGTCGGCCTCGCAACCTCGGCGCGGTCGAAGAACTGGTCCATCGGAACGTCGAGGAACGTCGGACCCCGGTGCGGCGAGCCGGCGGCGACGAACGCGTCGTCGACCCGGCCGGCGATGTCGCCGACCTGGTGCACGGTGTCGGAGAGCTTCGAGATCGTGGACAGGATCGGCGGGTGGTCGAGCTCTTGGAGCGACCCGGTGCCCCAGCGTCCCGCCGGTGCACGTCCGCCGACCACGACCATCGGCGACCCTGCGAAGTGCGCCTGCGCGATCGGGCTCACCCCGTTGGTGACGCCCGG
>Ga0190270_10001295_pt1 | contig 11550 bp, 9 predicted proteins | sample Popmic320T_FD_133748 | JGI IMG/M metagenome (GOLD analysis project Ga0190270, IMG submission 133748) | Populus adjacent soil microbial communities from riparian zone of Weber River, Utah, USA - 320 T | ecosystem: Environmental > Terrestrial > Soil > Riparian zone | place: USA: Utah | collected... | reverse complement strand
TCTGGAGGTAGGGCGTCGCGAACGTCGAGTCGACGACGAGCAGGGCGCCGGCGGCGCGGGTCGCAGCCGCGACGGCGGCGATGTCGACGAGGTTGAGCAGCGGGTTGGTCGGTGTCTCGAGCCAGACGAGCCTGGCGTCGGCGACGAGTGCCGCGGGGTTGGTCGAGAGCTCGTTGGGCGTCGCGTAGGTGAAGCGATAGCCCTTCGGCTCGTAGACCTGCGAGAACATCCGGTACGTGCCGCCATAGACGTCGTTCACGCAGACGACGTGATCGCCGGGGTCGAGCAGGTGCATGATCGACGTCGTCGCGCCGAGGCCGGACGAGAACGCATGACCGTGCGCAGCGTTCTCCAGCGAGGCGAGGCACTCCTCGAGGGCCGTACGAGTCGGGTTAGCGACTCGCGCGTAGTCGTAGCCCTTGTGGACGCCGACCGCCTCCTGCGCGAAGGTCGACGTCTGGTAGATCGGCGTCGTCACGGCGCCCGTCGCGGGGTCGGGCTCCTGACCCGCGTGGATCGCTCGCGTCTCGAAGTCCACGAGCCAATCGTAGTCGTGGAGCGTCGTCTCACCGCACGACGCGCTCGAGCCCGATCACCCGTCGCAGGCGGTCGAGCGCGCGCTCGAAGGCGTCGTCGAGGGCCTGCGAGTCGCGGACGCCGACCTCGAGGTGGAACGCTCGCACGACGAGCTCACCCCGCGCGCGCTCCGACTTCAGGTCGGCGCGACCGACGATCCGGTCGCGCCAGAGAAGGGGGAGCACGTAGTAGCCGAAGCGACGCTGCGGAGCGGGCTTGTACACCTCGATCAGGTGGTCGAAGCCGAGCGCGCGCCGCGCGAACGGGCGATCCCAGAGGAGGTTGTCGAACGGGGAGAGGAGCACGGCCGCCGTCGGCGCGGGCCCGTCGAGAGACGTGCCGGCGGGAAGCAGCACCGGCGCACCGCCGTCGTCGACGTCACGCCGCTCGACGAGGCCGTCGGCGAGCAGTCCCTCGATCGCACCGCGCACCCTCGTGACGCCGCCCTTCAGCCGCCAGTGCTCGACGACGCCCCGCTCGGTGAGGACACCGCGGGCGCGGATCGCACGGAGGGCGAGCTCGCGCAGGCGCTCGGCCTCGGCCGGCGGGTCCGCGTCGAGTACCTCGCGGGGGAGGACGCGCTCCGGCAGGTCGTACAGGCGCTGAAACCCCTGGCGTCCTGCGACGACGAGCTCGCCGTGGTTCCACAGGAGCTCGAGCATCCGCTTCGCCGGCTTCCAGCCCCACATCTCGCCCTGGCGCGCGGCACCCTCGAAGTGTCTCGAGCCGAGTGGCCCCCGGTCACGGATCTCGTTCAGCACCTGTTCACGGAGGTGCGGGTGCGTGCGGTCGACCTCGCCGTACCAGCGGCGTCCGCCCACCTCCATCGAGGGCCGGAAGAGCGACCAGTCCTCCGCCGGGAGGAGGCACGCCTCGTGCGCCCAGTACTCGATCAGCCGCCCTCGTGCGAGAAGCCGCGACACGGCCGTCTCGGGAAAGCTCCCGATCCGTCCCGCCAGGGCGATCCGGTGGCTCCGCTCGACCGTCGAGATCGAGTCGAGCTGGACGCAGGACAGCCGCTGCACCGCGGCCGCGACCTCGGCCGCCGTACCCGCGCGGTGCCTGGGGGCGTACCCCTGCGCCACGATGGCAAGGCGGCGCACGGCGGCCAGGGAGACGTTCGCCGCCGCCATTCCGATGTTCTACACCGGGACGACCGATCGCCCTGTCACTCTTCGTGCGATGCGCCGGTTCCTCCTGTGGTGCGCGATCGTGCTCGCGGCCGCCTATGCGGTCGGTGTGCCGCTCTTCCTGCTGAGCGACGACGATGCCATCCCCGAGGGCGCGGACGCCGTCGTCGTGCTCTCCGGGCCCGACAACCTGCTGCCGGCCGGGCAGACGCTCGTCGGCGGCGGGATCGCACCGACGCTCGTCGTCTCGGCGACCCGCAGCGGTCGCGGCGATCGGCGCGTTCGTCTCTGTCAAGCGGAGCCGGAGGGCGTCGAGTGCGTCTACCCAGGCCCGTTCTCGACGCCTGGCGAGGCGCAGGCGATCAGCGCGCTCGCCAAGTCGCGCGGCTGGGACACGGTCGTCCTCGTCACCCCCGACTACGAGCGGTACGTCGCGCAGCGGGTCTTCCGGCGCTGCGGCGATTTCAGGGTCGCCGAGCACGGCGTCGACCAGCCGTGGTGGCGCGACGTGGTCGGGATCCCGCTCGAGTGGGTGAAGTTCGCCATCGCCGAGACCGTCCGTCGCGGCTGCTGAGTCGCGGCCCCGGCTCCAGACGCGTGATGGACGACGAGGAGCTGGCGGAGAAGAAAGACCAGGAGCTCATCGAGCTCCTCAACGAGATCCGTGTTGGCCTCTCGGGCGCGACCGTCCTCTTCGGCTTCCTGCTCATCGTCCCGTTCAGCGCGACCTGGGACGAGACGACGAGACCGATGCGTGCCGCATACGTCATCTCGTTCCTGGCGACGCTCCTCTCGGTCGTCGCCCTGATGGGGCCGACCGTCTACCACCGGCTGCGGTGGCGCGAGCGGAACAAGGAGCGGATGCTCCGCGCCGCAAACCTCATGACGCTCGCAGGCATGACGTTGCTTGCGATCGCGATGACGGCCGCCGTCTACCTCGTCGTCGATTCCGTCGTCAACGCAACCTGGGCGCTGGTGATGACCGCTGTCTCCGCCGCGGCGTTCCTCGCCGTCTGGCTTGCTCTGCCCCTCTCGGCCCCGTACGACCGCTGGGACGACCACGTGCGCGAGGAAGAGATGCACCAGCGCGGCGACGAGCGCGCCGCCGGCAGCGGGTCGGACTAGGGACTCTCTCCCTGGAGGATGGCCGCGAGCCGGCCGGAGTCGATGTTGCCGCCGGAGACGACGCAGACGACGCGACCGGTGCCGCCGTGGCCCGCGAGCGCGGCTGCTAACGCCAGCGCACCGGCGCCTTCGGCGACGACGCGACCTCGCGTCGCGAGGAGCCGCACCGCATCCGCGGCGTCGCGGAGCGACACGGCGACAGCTCGCGAGACGAGCGGTCGCGCGCGCTCCCACATCGCGGGTAGCAGAGCCTTCGAGCCGGCGCCATCGACGAACGACGGCCGGTAGTCGACGGCCGTCGGCCGGCCGGCAGCGAGCGAGGCGGCAAGCGCCGCGCCTGTCTCGGGCTCACAGGCGACGACCTCCGTTCGGGGAGCAACGGCCGCGAGCGCGCTCGCGATGCCGACCGTCAGGCCCCCGCCACCCCACGGCACGAGCACCGTGTCGATGTCGGCCAGCCGCTCGGCCAGCTCGAGCCCGATGACGCCGTTTCCGGCCATCACGCGCTCGTCGAGGACGGGGTGGACGAAAAGGCCCCCGAGCCCTGGGTAGGCGCCTGCCTCCATCGACTCCCACCAGCGGTCGAACGGGACGGTGACGACGCGCCCACCGAGTCGCTCGACGGCGTCGAGCTTCGCACGAGGCGCGTGATCCGGGGCGACGACGGTCGCCGGCACGCCGAGCTCCCGGGCGACCCAGCAGACGCCTTGCGCCATGTTTCCGGCGCTCGTCGTCCAGACGCCGTCGCGCCACTCGGCGGGGTCGGTCTGACGGATCGCGCTCGTCGCCCCGCGCAGCTTGAAGCTCCCGATCGGCTGGAGGCACTCGAGCTTGAGCCAGATCTCGCACGGCGCCTCGACCTCGAGCCGGACGAGGGGGGTCTCGGCGATGACGTCGCTCGTGAGCGCGCGGGCCCGCTCGATCGCCTCGAGCGGGATCAGAACGGCACCTCGGCCCCGAGACCGCGCTCGCGGGCGCGCTCGACACAGAGCGCCGCTGCGGCGAGGTCCTGGACTGCGAGGCCGAGAGACTTGAAGAGCGTCAACTCACCGTCGTCCTTGCGACCGGGATGCGCCGCGACGAGGAGCTCGCCGAGCTCGGCGCGGATGTGCTCCGGCCCGATGCCGGCCTCCTCGACGGCACGCAGGTAGTCGCCCGACTCGTTCAGCGTCGACTCTCGCCGGTCGACGAAGAGCGACGCCGCGGCCACCACCTCTGCATCGAGCTCGCGCGCGGACGGCACCGACGAGCCGACGGCGTTCACGTGCGCACCCGTAGCGAGCCACGCTCTCCTGACGATGGGCTCACGCGCCGAGGTGCAGGTACAGACGATCTCCGCACCGTCGAGCGCCTCCTCGACCGTCTCGCAGACGACGGCATGCGACTCGAGCGCGAGCGCCTCCGCGTGGGCGGGTGTGCGGCTCCAGACGCGCAGCTCGGGGTCGTCGATCACGGCGCGCATGGCCTCGGCGTGAGAGCGCCCCTGGACGCCGGAGCCGAGGATGGCCACTCGTCGCGCTCCGGCGCGGGCGAGAAGCTTGGTCGCAACCGCAGACACGGCGGCGGTGCGGATCTCCGTGATCGCGGACGCGTTCACGACCGCCTGGAGCACGCCCGTCGCGCCGTCGTGGAGCAGCACGGCGCCCTGGTGCGGATCCAGCCCGCGGGCGGCGTTCGCCGGGGCGATGACGATCTCCTTGAGCGAGAAGAGAGCGTCGTTGCCACCACGGTGCGCAGGCATCAGGCCCATGAGCTCGTCGCCACCCGGCCGGAAGACGAAGCGGAGGGGCATCGAGAGCTCGTCGCGCGCGAGCGCGGCAAGCGCGCCCTCCATGGCCTCGATGCACGAGGTCATGTCGAGCACCTCGCGCACGTCGCGCTCGGAGAGGACGAGGACGCTCACGCGGCAATCGCCTCGATCTGCCGGCGGTCGGCGCCGCTCAACCGCAGCGCGAGGGCTTCGCGAACGGGCGAGAGCTGCGCCACGGAGTTCGGCCCGACGACGACCGCGGTCACCTCCGGCACGTCGAGGAGCCAGGCGAGCGCCAGCGCGGCGAGTGACGCGCCGTGTCCGGCCGCGAGGCTCTCGAGCTCCTCGAGCGCGTCGAACGTCGCGTCGGTCCGAAAGCGCTCGCTGCCCTCGGGGCGCAGCGTCATCCGCGACCCCGACGGCGGTGGCTCGCCGCGGCGGTACTTCCCGGTCAGCCAGCCACCGGCGAGCGGGCTGTACGGCGTGTAGCCGAGGCCGTGCTCGTGACAGAGAGGGAAAACGGTCTCACGGTCGTCCTGCACGAGGAGCGAGAAGGCGTTCTGCACCCACTCGTAGCGCGCGAGCCCCTCGAGGGCGGAGAGCTCGAGCGCTTCTGCGAGCTGGTCGGCAGTGAAGTTCGACGCGCCGACTGCACCGACGAGGCCCTCGCGGACGAGCTCGTCGAAGGCCTGGAGCGTCTCTTCCTGCGGCACGTCGGGATCGAAGTCGTGGGCGAGGTAGAGCGGCACGCGCTCGAGACCGAGCCGGCGCAGGCTCGACTCGAGCTGGCGGCGGATCCGCGCACCCGCGAGACCGCGGTCACCGTCCTCCGTCATCGGGTTGAACGTCTTCGTCGCGACGACGACGCGGTCGCGGACCTCCGAGCCCTTCGTCGCGAGCCACGCGCCGACGAACTCCTCGCTGCGGCCGCCGCCGTACGCGTCCGCCGTGTCGAGCGTCGTCACGCCGAGCTCCCATGCCTCGTCGAGCAGCCGGAACGCCTCGTCGCGGCCCGTCCCCTGGCCGAAGAACGCGGGCGCCGAGCCGATGCCGCCGAAGTTCCCACAGCCGAGGACGACCCGCGAGACGGCGACGCCGCTGCGACCGAGTGGGCGCTCATCCACCGCGCGATCGTACTGCGGGACGTGGGCTCCGCCCGCGTCCCAACCGAGCGCACGACGAAGCGGGACGCGGGCAGAGCCCACGTCATGGGCCTCAGCGCGATCGAGCGATCTCCGCGAACGCGCGGTAGGCGGGCGCGAGCGCGTCTGCGAGGTCGACGTCACCGACGCGGATTCCGCTGCGTCCGAGCCGTTTGACGACCGCGCCCGGCGGCAGGGGTCGTGAGCGGGGCGGCGTGGGGATCGGCCCGGCCTCCCACGGGTCGCCGGAGCGGGAGGCCCGCGGAGCTGTCGGCTCGCAGCCCCGGAAGCGCAGGAGCAGCGACGGATCACGGTCGATCGCGTCCGCGACGACGAACGCGAGCGCCGCGACGTGCTTGCACACCGGAGAGCGCTGCCCGTCGGGGCACGTGCACCTGCGGCGCATCGCCCTCGCCGACGGGACGAGCGGCTGCTCGAGCTCGGTCTCCATCCAGTGCGCGAGATGGACGGACTGGGCGGTGCCCTCGACCCCGTGCTCCCGCTCGGGCCTTCCGCGTGCCTCGCGCACGACTCTCGCCCAGACCGTCGGCGGGACGGGAGCGGCCTCGAGGGCGACCGTGTAGGAGCCGCCGCTCGAGCTCACGACCTCCCCCTCGATCGAGCCCTCGCCAACCGTGACGGCCCCGACACCGCCGTGTCGCGCCAGCTCGCGGCCTCGCGCCGCGCGTTCGGAGCCCTCGTCCGGGACGGCGGCGCTCGCGAGCCAGCGTGCCCAGGCTCCGACGCCGACCCGGTCGTCGCCTGCGGGGACGACGATCGGCAGGCCGTCGTTCAGCGTCACCGGTCTCATGCCGCGACCTCGACCGCTTCGGGGGCGAGCGCGACCGCGGCGCGGATCGCGTCGAGGTCGAGCTCGCCGAGCCAGTCGTCCGTGCGACCCGCCAGCACGTCGGCGGCGAGCTCGCGCTTCGCGTCGAGGAGCTCGTCGATCCGCTCCTCGACGGTCGCCGTGCAGACGAGACTCGAGACGTGAACCGGCTTGCGCTGTCCGAGCCGGTGGACGCGGTCGGTCGCCTGCTGTTCGACCGCGGGGTTCCACCAGCGATCGAAGTGGATCACGTGATTGGCGGCCGGCAGGTTGAGGCCGCGGCCCCCGGCGCGCAGCGAGACGACGAGGAGCGAGGGGCCGTCCGGGCGCTCGAAGCGCGCGAGCAGCTCGTCGCGCGCTCGCGCCGAGAGCCCGCCGTGGAAGAACCCGACCTCCCGGTCGAGCCTGGAGGCGAGGTGCGGCGCGAGCCGTCCGAAGCCGGGGTACTGCGTGAAGACGAGGGCCTTGTCGTCGTCGGGCACGTCCTCGAGCAGCTCGACGAGCCGCTCGAGCTTGCCCGAGCGTCCCTCGAGCGGACGTCCGGTCGGCAGGACGAGCTCGGGATGGTTGCAGAGCTGCTTCAGCTGGCCGAGCATCGCCAGCACCGCACCGCGGCGGTCGAAGCGGCGCTCGTGCTCCTCGATTCGCGGCAGCCAGCGGTCGACGACGGCCTGGTACAGCCCGGCCTGCTCGACCGTCAGGTGACACGAGACCTTCGAGATCGTGATCGGTGGCAGCTCGAGGTCGACCTCGGGCGCGTCTTTCGCCCGCCGGAGCACGAACGGGCCGACGAGAGCGCGCAGGCGCTCGAGCGCGCGCGCGTCGCGGCGCACCTCGATCGGCCGCGCGAAGCCCCGCTCGAACGCCTCGCGGGAGCCGAGCAGCCCCGGATTGACGAGCTCCATGATCGCCCAGAGCTCACCGAGGCGATTCTCGATCGGCGTGCCGGTGAGCGCGAGCGTCCGCTTCCGCGGCAGGCGGCGCAACGCACGGTGGCGCTTCGTCCGCGCGTTCTTCACGTCCTGTGCCTCGTCGAGAAGCAGCCGGTCCCACATCAGGCCCGCGAGGAGCTCGGCGTCCCGGGTCGCGACGTCGTACGACGTGACGACGACGTCGCAGCCGGCGGCCGTCTCGAGAAAGGCGTCGCCACGGAGCCGGCCCGGGCCGTGGTGGAGATGGACGCGCAATCCCGGCGCGAACCGGGCGATCTCGCGCTCCCACTGCTGGGAGACGCTCATCGGGCAGACGACGAGCGTCGGGCCGACGTCGCCATCGTCCTCCCGCTCCGAGACGAAGGTGGCGATGGCTTGCACCGTCTTGCCGAGACCCATGTCGTCGGCGAGGATTCCGCCGACCCGGAGGTCGCTCAGGAGCCGGAGCCAGCCGTGCCCGCGCTCCTGGAAGGGGAAGAGGTCGTAGCGCATGCCTGCGGGTGTCGGCAGCGCGCGGAAGCGACGCTCCCCCGCCGCGGCCAGCAACTCATCGAGTGTCTGGTCGAGCCGCACCTCCCCGAGCTCGATCCCCGCTTCGTCCGTCTCCAGCCCGCTCACGGCGCGGACGAGCTCGACGACGCCGACCGAGCGGCGGCGCTCGTCGATGAACCGAAGCGCCCGCTCGATCTCGGAGGTGCGAAGCGTGTGCCACTTGCCGCGGAGCCGAACGAGTGGCTCCTTGGCCGCCGCGAGCTCTTCCAACTCGTCCTCGGTGAGCTCCACGTCGCCGATCGCGAGCCGCCAGTCGAACAAGGCGATCGCGTCGGTGGTCAGCAGGCCGCTCGACACGGCGGGCGGGTTGGTCGCGACGAGATTGACCGTGATGCGGCTCGTCGCCGCGACCCACTCGCGGGGCAGCCGCACCGGGACGGCGAGCTGCTCGAGCCGGGGCATCGCCTCGCGCAGGAACGCTCCGGCCTGGGCGGCATCGAGCTCGACGGCGCTGGGCGGATCGCCCTCGAGCTCGATCCCGACCGAGGCGAGGATCGGCTCGATCAGCTGCAGGCGCAGCTCGAGCGCGCGGCGGGGATCGCTCTCGCGGAGGAACGAGAACACGTCGTCGCTGCCTTCGCGCAGGAGGCTGGCCGGGAGTGCGAGCGTCGGGTCGTCCGCCGCCTCGAGCCAGAGCTCGAGGACGACGGGCGGCGCCTCGGCGCCCACGGACGTCGACTCGTCCAACCGGAGGCCGAGGTTCCACGGCGCCCGCGAGCGGCGCGACAGCCCCTCGTCGACCCAGGTGCTCAGCCGTCGCTCGAGAGCCGGGTAGCCGTTGTGGGCGGGGAGGCTCGGATTGGCTGCGGCGAGGCCGGCGAGGAAGCGCTCGGGCACGCCGCCCGCCGATCGCCCGACGCTCGCCGGGACGAGCACTACCCCTCGTAGCGCCCTCCTCGCGAGCTCGTCGACCGCACAGCCGTAGAGATCGTGGACGAAGGCGTCCGTGTCGCCGTCGAACGCGTCGGCGGCCGCCGCCGGTGCGGCGTGGGCGAGAGCCGCGAGCTCGTCGCGCACGTGCTCGTCGAGCGTCGCTCCCCAGAGCGCGTGCCATCTGCCGTCGGCCGCCTCGAGATGCGGGTGCACGAGCCCGGCTGCGACCGAGCGCCGCGCCGCGCGCAGCACCTCGAAGACGATTCGGGCGCTCCCGCCGAGCTCGAGCCCGGCCGGCGGCTCGTCGACGAGCCCGAGCAGCTCGTCGAGCTCGAGCTGCCGGGCAGCGACGCCACGCTCGGCGAGCTCGAGGTCGGCAACCGCCGGCATCCCGAGCTCGAGCTCGCCGGCGGTAAGGGCGCCGTCGGCGTCGCGGACGAGCGCAAAGGCGCTCGCGTCCTGCTGCCACAGCAGCTCGAAGGTCGCCGTCGCGGCCGCGACGGGCGCGTGGGAGGGCGCAGACACGAACCTTTGAGGATACGTGCGCCGCGGGATGGAGCGGCGACGATCGCCGTCTGCCGGGCGGCGGAGTGCTAGCCGTCGACGGAGCTCGAGACGAACGCGGCCACGTCGTTGATCTCCTGCGAGCTGAGATCGTCCTTGAACGACGGCATGACGCCCTGTCCCTCCGTGACCCGTTCGATGACCTTGTCGTAGGACGGGGACGCATCATCGAGGTTCGGCCCGACGCTCCCGTTCGTCCCGGCCGCGGCCAGCGTGTGGCAGCCGCCGCAGCCGGCCGAGGCGAAGATCTGCTCGCCGTTCGCGGCGTCGCCCTCCACCTCGTCGTCGGTCGTCGTGCCCGCGTCGGTGTCCGTCTCGGTCTCGGTTTCAGTCTCCGTGACCGTCTCGGTGACGGTCGGTACGGGCTCGGAGGAGTCCTCGTCGTCGCCGCCACAGCCTGCCCCGACGAGCGCGAGGGAGGCGAGCACGAGTGCGAGGACGGCGAACGTTCTCACGGTGGGGATTGTTACCCCGTCCGCCGCGCGGCGCAAACAGTCGACCGCAGGTGTCCGACTGAACTCAGACACCAGGTTCGCGTCGCGGCCTCAGTCGCGAAGGCGGACGACGGTGGCGCCGTCCGCAGAGTCCGACTCGTGGGAGGAGACGAGCGGGTGGCGGGTCAGCTCGTCGCGCACCGCTTTGCGGATCGCGCCAGTTCCGCGGCCGTGGATCACGCGTACTTCGTCGCGCCCGGCGAGTGCGGCCGTGTCCACGAAGGCCCGGAGCGCCTCACGGGCCTCCTGGCCGGTGCGGCCACGGAGGTCGAGCTCGGACGGCGCGTCCGTCGGTGCAGGGGCCCTGATCGTCACGGGCGACTCCGGGGCGTCGCGCGCGGTGGCGTCACGGTCGGGCTGCAGTCGAGCGAGCGGGATGCGGACGCGGAGCCCGCCGCGCCCGGTGACGACGGCCTCGCCCTTCGCGATCTCGGCGATCGTGCCGCGGACGCCGAGGGCCGGTGCGACCACCGGGTCTCCCGGGCCGAGCGGCACCGTCACGGGAAGGGGCTCGTCGAGCTCGCGCAGCGCCCGCCCGGCACGGGCGGCGCGCTCCGACGCCGCACCGAGCCGCCGGTCGCGTTCCCGCTCCTTCGCGAGCGCCTTCGGCGTCGTCGCGCGCTTGCGGTCGCGCTCCAGCCCGCGGGCGGCGCGGATCTCCGCGCGGAGCGCGTCGAGCTCCGCCCGCGTGGCGGCGAGCTCGCGCTCCGCCTCGACGGCGGCGCGCTCGCGCTCGGCGTGTGCGGAGGCGCGCACCCGCTCGATCTCGGTCTCGAGCTCGGCGACTCGCTCCTCCGCGGCTTGGCGGGAGCGCGCTGCCGCCGCTCGTTCCCGAGCGGCGCTCTCGTGCTCGTCGGTCGCGCGTCCCTCGGCCGCTTCGGCCTCGGCGAGCAGCTCCGCGACGCGCAGTCGGTCAGGGGCGACATGCTCGCGTGCTGCTGCGACCAGGTCGCGCGGGAGGCCGAGCTGCTCCGCGATCCGGAGAGCATGCGATGTCCCGGGGCGGCCGAGGGCGATGCGGTAGAGCGGCGCGCCGGTGTGGGCGTCGAACCCCGTTGCCGCGTTCGCGACGCCGTCCGAGGCGCTCGCCCACTCCTTCAGCTCGGGATAGTGGCTCGTCACGACGGTCAGCCGCGCCTGGCGAGCGAGCCGCCCGACGAGGGCCTGCGCCAGCGCCGTGCCTTCCACCGGATCGGTGCCGGCAGCCACCTCGTCGAGCAGGACGAGGGAGCGATCCGTCGCTCGCTCGAGGATCGCGACGAGATTGCGCACGTGACCGGAGAAGGTCGAGAGGCTCATCTCGATCGACTGCTCGTCGCCGATGTCGGCGAGGATCTCGTCGAAGACGGGGAGCTCTGCATGCTCGGCGGGCGGGCGCAGACCGCACTGGTGGAGGACAGCAGCGAGGCCGAGCGTCTTCAGCGCGACGGTCTTGCCGCCCGTGTTCGGCCCGCTGATCACGAGGGCACGCAACGCGCCGAGCTCGAAATCGACGGCCACGGCCGTCGACGGGTCGAGCAGCGGGTGGCGAGCGCCGCGGAGGGAGACGGCGTCGCTGCGACGAACCTCCGTGCCACGCCAGC
>Ga0190270_10001294_pt1 | contig 11552 bp, 9 predicted proteins | sample Popmic320T_FD_133748 | JGI IMG/M metagenome (GOLD analysis project Ga0190270, IMG submission 133748) | Populus adjacent soil microbial communities from riparian zone of Weber River, Utah, USA - 320 T | ecosystem: Environmental > Terrestrial > Soil > Riparian zone | place: USA: Utah | collected... | reverse complement strand
GAACCTTACGAGCGCGACCCGCGCTCGATCGCCGGCAAGGCTCAAGCCTATCTTAAGCAGACCGGCGTCGGCGATACGGCGGTGTTCGGACCGGAAGCCGAGTTCTTCGTGTTCGACGACGTGCGCTTCGCGGCCGAGCCGTTCAATTGCGGCTTCAAGCTCGATTCGATGGAACTGCCGACCAATACCGACACCGAATACGAGATGGGCAATCTCGGCCACCGGCCGCGCACCAAGGGCGGCTATTTCCCGGTGCCGCCGGTCGACTCGGCGCAGGACCTCCGCTCCGAGATGCTGTCGGTGATGAGCGACATGGGCGTCGTCACCGAGAAGCACCATCACGAGGTGGGCGCCGCGCAGCACGAGCTCGGCATCAAGTTCGGCCCGCTGGTGAAGACCGCCGATGCGATGCAGATCTACAAATATGTGATTCATCAGGTGGCGCAGGCCTACGGCAAGACAGCGACCTTCATGCCGAAGCCGGTCTATGGCGACAACGGCTCGGGCATGCATACCCACCAGTCGATCTGGAAGGGCTCAACCCCGGTCTTTGCCGGCGATAAATACGCCGATCTGTCGGACACGGCGCTGCACTACATCGCCGGCATCCTGAAGCATGCCAAGGCGCTCAACGCCTTCACCAACCCCTCTACCAACTCCTATAAGCGGCTGGTGCCGGGTTATGAGGCGCCGGTGCTGCTTGCTTACTCCTCACGCAACCGCTCGGCCTCCTGCCGCATTCCGCTGGGCTCGGGTCCCAAGGCCAAGCGCGTCGAGGTGCGATTCCCCGATCCCGCGGCCAATCCCTATCTTGCTTTCGCGGCGATGCTGATGGCGGGGCTCGACGGCATCGAGAACAAGCTCAATCCGGGCGATCCGATCGACAAGAACCTCTACGACCTGCCGCCGGAGGAGCTGGAGAAGGTGCCGACCGTGTGCGGTTCGCTCCGCCAGGCCTGCGAGGAGCTCGACAAAGATCGCGCCTTCCTGAAGAAAGGCAACGTGTTCAGCGACGATGCGATCGACGCCTATCTCGAGCTGAAGATGGAAGAGGTGGAGCGGTTCGAGATGTTCCCCCATCCCATCGAGTTCGACATGTATTACAGCGTCTGACGCGGCCTGCGCTCACGCAAAAAGATGGGGCGGCCGCTTTCAAGGCGACCGCCCCACTTTGGCCCGGCCTGCCGAACCTCACGCTTCGCTCGCGTTCCCCCGTGGACGCGGGATCGGCTGAGGTTCCCGCCAGGCTCCCCCAAAACTCGGATTGGGCCGGCTTACATCAAATAGAACACCCCATAGAGCAGCCCGCCGCAGGCGAGCGTGTAGATCCACTGCTTGCGCTCCTGGTACCAGCTGCCGAACATCGACGGCAGACCGAAGATCACGAAGCGGCAGAGCGACAGAGTGATGAGGGTCGCGACAGCGGCCAGCAGCCAGAACGCGACATCGTTGGGCGCGCCGGCCGGCGCCGACGCGGTGTGGCCGGCATCGACGAGAAGCCACTTGCCGTTGTTCGCGCTCGCGGTGATCACGGCCCAGATGGAGGCCACACCGATCGCTGCCAACATGGCGTAACGCATCACCATGACGCTTCGAACCCAATTGCTTTTGAGACGAATTTTAGGGCTGGGGCGTAAAGAAACGGGAAACCGGTAGGCTTAAGCGGGGGTTAACGACTCCCTCCCTCTGCGAGGGGGTCGAGCGGGGTCTACCCCGAGGTTGTGGCCTTGACCGCCACCCGGCGCACCAAGTGCGCCGACCTCTCCTTCCAGGGAGAGGAGCTTCTTAAGCCGCCTTCCACTTGATGGAGCAGCCGATCGATGGCGTCTGCGCGCGCGGGCCTTCACCGGTTTGCGCGATCTGCTGCATCCCCTCGAATAGCTCGCGACGGACATCGGGACCGGCCGGCTCCCTTCCGCTTGCGTCTAGTCGCCCGCGATATTGCAGCTCTAGGTCGGCGTTGAAGCCGAAGAAATCGGGCGTGCAGGCCGCGTCATAAGCGCGCGCGACCGCCTGGCTCTCGTCATAGAGATAGGGAAAGCTGAAACGATGCGCCTCGGCGAAGCGCTGCATATTGTCGAACGAGTCTTCCGGGTAATGCACCACGTCGTTGGACGAGATGGCGACCGCGTTGATGCCAAGCGGGCGCAGTTCGTCCACGTCGCGCACGATGCGGTCGATTACCGCCTTGACGTAAGGGCAGTGATTGCAGATGAACATCACCAAGGTGCCGTTCGGCCCGCGGAGCTGTTCGAGGGTGCAGGCCTTGCCGTCGACGCCCCGAAGGGTGAAGGGCGGCGCCTTCCAGCCGAAATCGCAGATCGGGGTTTGCTCAGCCACGCTTTTCCTCTTCGCAAATCTGTCACGGCGCGGCCTTAAGCTCGCGCTCTGCGTTCATCCAACAGACTCCGCATATGGCGAAAAGCGACCGCTTCTGCAACAGGGCGGAGGCCTACGAAGCCCACGACAATCAACCGCTCAGTCCGCCGGATCGCGAGACGATCGGCGATGTCATCGCGCGGCGCTATAGCCGCCGGGAGATGATGCGCGGCACGCTCGGCGTTGCCGCCGCGACTGCACTGTTCGGCCCGGCGCTGCTCGCCGGCCGCGCGGCCGAGGCCGTTGGCGCTCTCGACCGTTTCGATTTCAAGGAGATCGCGGCCGGCGTCGACGAGACGCCTCATGTGGCCGAAGGCTACCGGGCCGACATTTTGCTCAGATGGGGCGATCCGCTCTTCGCCGACTCGCCGCCCTTCGAACCGCTGGAGCAGAACGCCGCGGCGCAGCTGAAGCAGTTCGGCTACAACAACGACTATATCGCCTTCTTTCCGCTCGACGACAGCGGCACGCGCGGCCTGCTCTGCGTCAACCACGAGTATACCAACGAGGAGATCATGTTCCCGGACCTGGTCCGGCAGGACACGATCTGCTTCCCCGACATGACACTGGAGCTGGTCGAGATCGAGATGGCGGCGCATGGCGTCAGCATCGTCGAGATCACGCGCGTGGACGGCTCATGGCGTCCCGTGCTCGACAGCAAATACAACCGCCGCATCAGCCCCGCCAATACCGAGATGCGCGTTGACGGACCTGCGGCCGGTCATGACCGGCTCAAGACCAGCGCCGATCCGTCCGGCGTGCGCATCCTCGGCACGCTCAATAATTGCGGCGGGGGCATGACCCCCTGGGGCACCTATCTAACGGCCGAGGAGAATTTCCACGGCTATTTCTGGAGCGATCTCTGCGCGACGGGCGGCAAGGCGCCGACGGGTCTCGGAGGCGCTCAGGCCAAGAGCTACGAACGCTACGGCGTGCCTGGGCTGTGGCAAGCCTGGGGCAAGTTCGTCGACCGCTTCAATGTCGATAACGAGCCGAACGAGCCGAACCGCTTCGGCTGGATCGTCGAGATCGATCCGTTCGACCCGAACTCGATGCCGGTGAAGCACACCGCTCTTGGCCGCTTCCGCCACGAAGGGGCCGAATGCTTGGTCAACAAGGACGGCAGAGTGGTCGTCTATAGCGGCGACGACGCACGCTTCGACTATGTCTATCGCTTCGTGTCGGCTGACCGTTACGATCCGAATGACCGTGCCGCGAATATGCGGCTCTTGTCGGAAGGCACGCTGTCGGTGGCGCGCTTCGAGCCCGACGGCAGCGTCATTTGGCTGCCGCTCGTCTTCGACCGGCAATGGCTGACGCCAACATTCGGTTTCAATTCGCAAGCCGATGTCGTGCTCGATGCGCGGCTCGCCGCCGATCTGCTGGGCGCCACGCGGATGGACCGGCCCGAGGACGTGCAGCCCAATCCGGCCAATGGCCGCGTCTATGTGATCCTGACCAACAACAAAGAGCGTCCGGCCGGACAGGAGGACGCGGCCAACCCGCGGCCCGAGAACGTGTTCGGCCATATCCTGGAAATGACCCCGCCGGACGGCGACCATGCGGCAGATCGCTTCAGCTGGGACTTGCTGGTCCGCTGCGGCGATCCCGCGGTGGCGGAGGTCGGCGCGTTATGGAGCCCTGAGACGTCGAGCGACGGCTAGTTCGCCTGCCCCGATAATGCCGCGGTCGATGCGGAAGGGCGGTTGTGGATCTCGACCGACCAGGGCGAGCCTTGGCCTACCGGCCGCGCCGACGGCCTCTATGCGCTGGAGACCGAGGGCAAGCGGCGGCGCACCGCCAAGCTGTTCTTCCGCTGTCCCGTGGGAGCGGAAATGTGCGGTCCGTGCTTCACGCCCGATCAAGAGACGCTGTTCCTCGCCGTGCAGCATCCTTCCGCCGACGCCACCGATCGCTATAAGGGCTTCGAGCGGGCGTCGAGCTTCGCCGATCCCGCCACCCGCTGGCCCGACTTCGAGCCTGGTATGCCCCCGCGACCCTCGGTGCTCGCCATAACCAGGCTGGGCGGGGGCAAGATCGCCTGACGGTTCCAGGCTCTAGCGGGACTCTTGAAAAAGCCGCGAACGCGTGCGAGCTAAAGTCGTTCCCTGTGCAGAGAGATTCGTGGAGCCGTTGGTGTCGAAGAGACCCATGCGCAAAGCCGCCGCATCCGCACGCGACCTGTTCGCCAGGCTCGACGAGGAATTGAGGCGGCCGATCAAAGGCGGGAAGCAGCCCGCCCGCGGCAAGTCCACGGGCCGATCCGACGAGGCCTACACCGCCGCCGATATCGAGGTGCTGGAAGGCCTGGAGCCGGTGCGCCGGCGGCCGGGCATGTATATCGGCGGCACCGACGAGAAGGCGATGCATCACCTCTTCGCCGAGGTGCTGGACAACGCCATGGACGAGGCGGTGGCGGGCCACGCCAATTGGATCGAGGTCGAGCTGGAAGCGGATGGCTTCCTCATCGTGACAGACAATGGCCGCGGCATACCCGTAGACCCGCATCCGAAATTCAAGAAGAAGTCCGCGCTCGAAGTGATCATGACCACCTTGCATGCGGGCGGGAAATTCAACTCCAAGGTCTATGAGACCAGCGGCGGTCTGCACGGCGTCGGCGTCTCGGTCGCCAATGCGCTGTCGGAGAGCATGGAGGTCGAGGTCGCGCGGGGGCAGAAGCTCTATCGTCAGAGCTACACGCGGGGGACGCCCGACGGTCCGCTGAAGAGCCTAGGGCCGATCAAGAACCGCCGCGGCACCAAGGTGCGCTTCAGGCCCGATCCCAAGATCTTCGGCAAGGGCGCAGAATTCAAGCCGGCACGCTTGTTCCGCATGGCGCGCTCCAAGGCCTATCTGTTCCGTGGGGTGGAGATCAGATGGTCGTGCGCCAAGGCGCTGCTCGCCGGCGATAGCGAGACGCCCGAAAGCGCCGTGTTCCATTTCCCTGGCGGCCTCAAGGACTTTCTGACCGACCGCATCGAAGGTCAGGAACCGGTCACCAAGGATTTGTTCGCCGGCCGCATCGAGAAGACCGAAGGCTCGGGATCGGTCGAATGGGCGATTGCCTGGATTAACGATGACGGTTTCCTCAGCTCATATTGCAACACCGTGCCGACCGCGGATGGCGGCACCCATGAGGCGGGTTTGCGCGCGGCGCTCACCAAGAGCCTGCGCGGCTATGGCGAACTCACCGGCAATAAGCGGGTGGCCCAGGTCACCGCCGACGACGTGCTCGGCACGGCCGCCGCGATGCTCTCCGTCTTCATCCGCGAGCCGGAGTTCCAGGGCCAGACCAAGGATCGGCTGTCGAGCCCGGAGGCCGCGCGCATCGTCGAGAATGCCGTGCGAGACGCCTTCGACCATTGGCTGACGGGCAACCCGAGCCAGGCTAACCGGCTGCTCGATTGGGTCGTCGATCGCTCGGAGGAGCGGCTGCGGCGCCGCAAGGAAAAGGAAATTGGCCGGCAAAGTGCGACGCGGCGCCTGCGCCTGCCCGGCAAGCTCGCCGATTGCGCGGCGAGCGGCGCGCAAGGCACCGAGATCTTCATCGTCGAGGGGGACTCGGCCGGGGGCTCGGCCAAGCAGGCGCGCGACCGCGCCACCCAGGCCGTGCTGCCCTTGCGCGGCAAGATCCTCAACGTGGCGAGCGCAAGCTCGACCAAGCTCGCCGACAACCAGCTGCTGAGTGATTTGATTCAGGCGCTCGGCTGCGGCACCGGCAGCCGCTATCGCGAGGAGGACCTGCGCTACGAGAAGGTGGTCGTGATGACCGACGCCGATGTCGACGGCGCACATATCGCCTCGCTGCTGATCACCTTCTTTTTCCAGGAGATGCGCGGGCTGATCGAAAGCGGGCATCTCTATCTCGCCGTCCCGCCGCTCTATCGGCTTAGCCAGGGCGCCAGGATCGTCTATGCGCGCGACGACGCCGATAAGGCAAAGCTGCTCGCGTCGGATTTCAACGGCAAGGGCAAGGTCGATGTGAGTCGTTTCAAGGGCTTGGGCGAGATGATGCCCAGGCAACTCAAGGAGACCACCATGGACCCGAGAGTGCGCACGCTGCTCAGGGTCGAGATCGCCGAGGACGACAAGAGCACCGGCAAGCTGGTGGATCAGTTGATGGGCAACAAGCCAGAGGCCCGCTTCCGCTTCATTCAGGAGCGTGCCGCCTTCGCCAAACCCGACGAACTCGACATTTGAGCTTACGGGGTTCACCCTTCGAGACGGCGCCCCGCGCCTCCTCAGGGTGAGGCCTCATGCTGAGGAGCCGCCGCAGGCGGCGTCTCGAAGCACAAGTTTAAAGCCAGCGGGGGACGCGAGCCTGGTACTTGCGGTAGGCTTCGCCGAACTTCCCCTCGAGATAGGCTTCCTCGCGCTCCACCACGCCGCGCTGCAAGATGACGAGCACCGGGATCAGCAGCAGGAGCATCCAGGCGCTCGTCAGCACGATGGCCAGCCCGAAATAGGCCACCACGAAGCCGATATAGATCGGGTTGCGCGTCAGCGCATATGGACCCGTCACGACCAGCGCCGTCGACGGCTCGCCCGGCACCACACTGGTGCCGGCAAGGTGGAAGCCGCGTACCGACAGGACCGACAGGACGACGCCGATCAAGACGAAGGCCAGTCCGACCAGGAGTGCGAGCGTGTTGGGGCGACCGAGCCCGGGCCCGATCGGCAGGATCAGGCTCAGTAAACAGCCAATGGCGAGCGCGCCGAGAAACAGAAAGGGCGGCCTGATCGCCACGTCGGCAGCGTCCGTCATCGTCCCGTCAGTTCCATTGTCCGTCCCTGCGCAGACGCCCGAGGCAAGCCTATACGTCCCCTATTACGCCAGTTTTACGCGCGATGCAGATTTGCCCCTTGCGCGGATTGTCCCAGCGCCTTATTTGAGGGTAAGAGCTTTGCAGGGTATATCCACCTCATTGCTTCAGTCGAATGTTGCGCACCGGCTGCGAATCGTTGCAGCAAATAGTTGCGCCTCTAAAGAAAGAAAGAAGATACGCGTGGCGCTTCGGGGTCGCGCGGAATTTTAGCTAACGCATGAGCTTTTCAAATCTTGGTCTGAGCCCGAAAGTTGTGTCTGCCGCTGAAGCGGCAGGCTTCGTATCCCCCACCCCAATTCAAGAGAAAGCCGTCCCCGTCGCCGTCACCGGACGCGACGTGCTGGGTATAGCCCAGACCGGCACCGGCAAGACGGCATCCTTCGTGCTGCCGATGCTGACCCGGCTCGAGCGCGGACGCGCCCGGGCGCGCATGCCGCGCTCGCTGATCCTGGAGCCGACCCGCGAGCTGGCCGCCCAGGTCGCCGAGCATTTCGAGATTCTCGGCAAGAACCACAAGCTGACCGTTGCCCTGCTGATCGGCGGCGTTTCCTATGACGAGCAGGATCGCAAGCTCGATCGCGGCGCCGATGTGGTGATCGCTACGCCTGGCCGGCTGCTCGACCATTTCGAGCGTGGCAAGCTGCTGCTCAACGGCATCGAAATTCACGTGGTCGACGAAGCCGACCGCATGCTCGACATGGGCTTCATTCCCGACATCGAGCGCATCTGCAAACTGCTCCCCTTTACCCGGCAGACGCTGTTCTTCTCCGCCACCATGCCGCCGGAGATCCAACGCCTCGCCGACAAATTCCTGCACAGCCCCGAACGCATCGAAGTCGCGCCGCAGGCCACCGCCGCCGCGACCATCGTGCAACGGCTGAAAAAGGCCCCCGACGATCCGGCCGGCAAGCGCGAAGCGCTCAGGGGGCTGATGCGCGAGGTCGACGTCAAGAACGCCATCATCTTCTGCAACCGCAAGAAAGACGTCGGCATTATCTTCAGGTCGCTGCAGCGCCACGGATTCAATGTCGGCGCGTTGCACGGAGACCTTGACCAGCATCAGCGCACGGCGACGCTCGATGCCTTCCGCAGCGGGCAAATCGCCTTTCTCGCGGCCAGCGACGTAGCGGCGCGCGGACTCGATATCCCCGATGTCAGCCACATCTTCAATTACGACGTGCCCATTCATCCCGAGGATTACATCCACCGGATCGGGCGCACGGGACGGGCTGGGCGCGAGGGTTTCGCCGCCATGCTGGTGACGCCGAAAGATCACAAAGCGCTCAAGGCGATCGAAAGAATGCTCCGTCAGGAGATTCCGTGGATCGACGGCGCGCCAAGCCAGGCTGAGCAGAGCGAAGCCGCGGAGGCCCGGCCGAACGGAAACGGCAAGCATCGCCGCGGCGGCCGTTCAAGACGGGGCAAACGCCCGCAAGGCACCGGCGCTGAGGCCGGCCATCCCGCAAAGCATCCATCGCCGAACGGCCATGAGACCAAGAAGCGGGACGAAAGCCGGCCCGATCCCCGGCACCATCAGCACAAACAACAGCATCACGGCGAGCGGAAAGGAAGCCATGTCGCGCATGGCGCGCCCGCCGAGCGCCCGCAAGTCAGCGCGCCACAACCGTCGCGCGGAAAGCAACGGGGCATGGGCGATCACGTCCCCGCCTTCATGATGCGCCCGGTGCGGGTGCCTTAGGCTCGCCACCTCGTTTCTTTCCACAACCTGAAAACACGTCATGGCCGGGCTTGTCCCGGCCATCCATGTTGCGGTCGATGGACTTGAGACGTGGATGCCCGACACAAGGCCGGGCATGACAAACACTGGTTGAAAGAATGAGAGCCTGAGGCGCCTTCTCCGGCGCTTCAGTGTGATTCGGCGTCGGAGACTTCGGCGGCGGGTTTGAGCGTGACCGACTCGCCGCAGCCGCAGGCGCTCGTCTGGTTGGGGTTGTTGAACACGAAGCCCGAACGCATGCGGTCTGCGCGGTAATCCATCTCAGTGCCGAGCAGGAACATCACCGCGGTCGGGTCGATCAGCAGCTTGACGCCCTTCTCCTCGATCACCTCGTCATACGGCCCCGGGGCCGGCGCATAGGACATGGTGTATTCCATGCCGGCGCAGCCGCCATTCTTCACGCCGATCCGCACGCCCCCCGCCTCCTTGCCCGAGGCGGATGACAGCGCGCGCAAGCGCTCAGCGGCGGCTTCGGTCAGGCGCATCACTTGGGGTCGAGTGTGAATGGTCATGGCTTGAAAGTGGGGCAAATCGCGAGATGGTTCAAGAGCGGGCCGTTTAGAACATGTTGAGGGCGAGCCGCGCCTCGTCGCTCATGCGCGACATATCCCAGGGCGGATCGAATACGAGCTTGACCTTCACCTGGCCCACGCCAGGCACCGAGGCGACAGCATTCTCCACCCAGCCGGGCATTTCGCCGGCTACCGGGCAGCCCGGCGCCGTAAGGGTCATGTCCACCTCGATATTGCGATCGTCGTCGACCTCCAGCCGGTAGATCAGGCCAAGCTCGTAGATGTCGACGGGGATTTCGGGGTCGAACACGGTCTTCAGCGCGGCGACCAGGTCGGCATGCAGCCGCTCGAGCTCCTCGGGCGGGATCGCGGAGCCGGTCCCCTCCCCGCCGCCGGTCGCGCCGACACAGGCCTTGATCTCGGCCGGCTCCTCGGGAGCAGCCTCGGGCTCAGCCTCGCGTGCCTCTTTTTGAGTCTTCTCAATCATTTCCGCAGCGACCTTTAAGCGAACATCTCACGCGCCTTATGCAGAGCCTCGACCAGGATATCGACCTCGCCGACAGTATTATACATGGCGAATGAAGCCCGGCATGTCGAGGTGGTGCCGAAGCGGGCGAGCAGCGGCTCGGCGCAATGGGTTCCGGCCCTGACCGCGACGCCGTAGCGGTCGAGGATCGTGCTCACGTCATGCGGGTGCGCGCCCTCCATGTTGAAGGCGATGATGCTCCCTTTGTTCTCGGCTCGGCCATAAATCTTGAGCCAATTGAACTCGCCCAGACGCTGCATGGCATAATCGAGCAGCACGTCCTCATGCGCCTTGATGGCCTCCCGGCCGACGCTTTCGACATATTCCAGCGCGGCGCCGAGACCGATGGCCTGTACGATGGCCGGCGTGCCCGCCTCGAATCGGTGCGGGGGCTTGGCGTACGTCACCTCCTCGGTGGTGACATAGCCGATCATCTCGCCGCCCCCTTGATAGGGCCGCATCCGCTCCAAATGCTCCTGCTTGCCGTAGAGCACGCCGATGCCGGTCGGCCCGTAAAGCTTGTGGCCGGTGAAGGCATAGAAATCGACATCGAGGTCCTGCATATCGACGGGAAGGTGCACGGCGGCTTGCGCCCCGTCGGCCAGCACCGGGATGCCGCGCTCATGCGCGATCCGCACCACTTCCTTCAGCGGCACGACGGTGCCGAGCACGTTCGACATATGAATCAAAGCAATGATTTTCGTGCGCGGGCTGATAAGCCGCTCGAACTCGTCGAGCAGGAATTCGCCATTGTCCGACACCGGCGCCCATTTCAGTACGGCCCCCTGCCGCTCGCGCAGGAAGTGCCAGGGCACGATATTGGAATGGTGCTCCATGATGGTGAGCAGGATCTCGTCCCCCTCCCCGATGCGGGGAGCGCCATAGGAGGAGGCGACCAGATTGATCGCCTCGGTGGCGTTGCGGGTGAAGATGATCTCCTCGTCGGAGCGGGCATTGATGAACCGGCGCACCGTCTCGCGCGCCTTCTCGAAATTCGCCGTCGAAAGATTGCTCAGATGATGCAGCCCGCGATGCACATTGGCGTATTCCTGCCCATAGGCCCGCTGGATGGTGTCCAGCACGGCCTGCGGCTTCTGCGCCGAGGCGCCGTTGTCGAGATAGACCAGGGGCTTGCCGTGGATTCTTTCCGCCAAGATCGGGAAGTCGGCGCGGACCGCCTCGATGTCGAAGGGCGCTCTTACCGCTTGCAGATCCCTGGCCGACGGTGTGAGCACGGTCATCGGCCCGTCCTTCAGTCGTAGCCGACGCCGAGCCACTCGGCGGAGGCGCGGGCCAGAGCCTCGCGGATCGTCTCGTCCTCGACCTTTTGGAGCGCCTCGCCGACAAAGGCCTGGATCAGCAGCGCACGCGCCGCCGCCTCTGGGATGCCGCGCGCTTCGAGATAGAACAGCAGCTTGTCGTCGATCTGGCCCGAGGTCGCGCCATGGCCGCAGACGACGTCGTCGGCGAAAATCTCCAGCTCCGGTTTGGCATCGAATTCCGCGGACTCCGACAGGAGCAGCGCGCCCGACATCTGCTTGCCGTCGGTCTTCTGCGCGCCGGGCGAGACG
>Ga0190270_10001293_pt1 | contig 11561 bp, 12 predicted proteins | sample Popmic320T_FD_133748 | JGI IMG/M metagenome (GOLD analysis project Ga0190270, IMG submission 133748) | Populus adjacent soil microbial communities from riparian zone of Weber River, Utah, USA - 320 T | ecosystem: Environmental > Terrestrial > Soil > Riparian zone | place: USA: Utah | collected... | reverse complement strand
TGCCGCACGCCATCAAGGAATTGAGGGAGCTGGGATTGCTCGACCGGCTCGACGCGGTCGGCATCCGCACCTTCGAGCTGATCTACACCAACCGGTTCGGCCAGGAGATCTGGCGCGAGCCGCGCGGCCTCGACGCCGGCTACGAGGTTCCGCAGTTCTCCATCCATCGCGGCCGGCTGCAGGGCACGATCTTGCAGGCGGTGCGCGCGCGGCTTGGCGAGAGCCGCATCCACACCGGCCATCGGCTCGGCGCGTTTCAGCAGGACGAGGGCGGCGTCACCGCCTATTTCTTCGATCGCAACGGCAGCCATGGGCGCACCGTGCGCGGCGACGTGCTGATCGGCGCCGACGGGATCCATTCATATGTGCGCGAGACGCTCTATCCCGACGAAGGCCCGGCGCGCTGGAACGGCTCGATGCTGTGGCGCGGCGCGCTGGAGTGGCCGCAGTTCCTGACCGGCCGCTCGATGGTGATTGCCGGCGGCATGGCGGCAAAGCTCGTGGTCTATCCGATCGGCGAGGGCGCACGGGCCGATTGCCCGCTGACCAACTGGGCGGTGCTGGTCAAGGTGGGCGAGGGCGGCGTGCCGAACAACAAGGAGGACTGGTCGCGGCCGGGGCGGTTCGAAGACCTGATGCCGCACGTGCAACGCTTCCGCATTCCATACGTCGATGCCAAGGCGCTGATCGAGGCGACACCGGAATTCTGGGAATTCCCGATGTGCGACCGCGATCCGCTGCCGCACTGGTCGCATGGCCGTGTCACGCTGCTCGGCGACGCTGCGCATCCAATGTATCCGGTCGGCTCCAACGGCGCCTCGCAAGCCATCCTCGATGCACGTTGTCTGGCTGATCTGCTCAAGATCGCCGACCATCCGATGCAGGCGTTATGGGCTTACGAACAGGAGCGGCTGCCGCCGACCGCGCAGATCGTGCGAATGAACCGCAGCGGAGGGCCGGAGGGCGTGATCGATGCGGTCGAGCAGCGGGCGCCGGATGGTTTCAATGACATCGACGAGGTGCTGTCGTTCGAGGAACGCAAGGCGATCGTGCGCGGTTACGCCGGCGCGGCCGGCTTCGCGCAGTCGCAGGTGAACAAGGGCAAGGCTGCATGAATTTTCCGGCATCAGGTCCGGCGCCTGCTCGAACGCAGCGATCATCCCGACTTACAGGCGCGGCGGCGCCCGGAGATGCAGATAGGTCTGATCGAATTCGCCGATATCTGCCAGCCGCTTCCAGTCCCGGACGCTCAACTCGCCGTTGCGGAATTCCATAGCTCCGGTCCGGCACAGAGCTTGAAGGGTACGATTGACGGTAACAAGCGACATTCCTAAAGCGTCCCCAAGCTGCGCTTGATGCAGCGGCAGGTGAAGTGTGCCGATCTTCTCCAGCCCGGAGCTGCGCGCCCGGCAATACAATTCGCAAAAGAGATGAGCCATGCGGGTGCGCGGGGGGCGGGTGCTGTTGTTCGTGATCGCCTCACGAAAGATCGCGGCATCGATCAGCGTCTTCCTCCAGATCGCCAAGCCGATCAAAGGCCGCTGCTTGAACAAGGTGAGGATATCCTCGTGTGCAATCATGGCAACCTGCGCCTTGCCGACAGCGCAAACCGCGTGATCCATTTTTTCGACAAAGAGCGTTTGCGCGTCCGGCAAATCCCCAGAGATGTGGAAAGACAAGTATTGGCGCTTACCGTTCGCAAGGGTGTGATATCGCGCGACGACGCCCTCGAGCACGAGGGCCGCCGCCTCCGGCTCATCTCCTTCTCGAACAAGGTCCTCGTCCGGTTGCAGCCGCCGCACGCGTGCGCTCAGCGACCGCGCAGCCGACTCGTCCAACGGCTGCAGTCGCGAATGCTCCTGAAGTGTTCGCAGGAAAATGTCTTGAGCGCTCGTCATGCCGTGGATCGCGCGGAAAATGTTCCTGCGATAACAACACACCGGTGCTGTCCCGCCTGTATCAAAAGACAAAGCGCGTCATTTACAGGTCTGTCATGCCCCATATGTCTTTGGACGCATCCCGCCACGCGTGGCGCCATAGGCTGAAAGCCCCGCGAGCAACAAGTGGCCACTGCGGCACGACGTCCCGGCTCGTTTTTGCGTTGTGTCTGAGTTCTGCTGACGCGCGAAGCCGCTACGCCCCTGGAGGCGGCGGCAGGAACACCACTTCGTGTTTTGCCGAAAGCGCCACTACGTCCGGCGGGTTCTGCTCCTTCATGGAGTGAATCGCCCAGAACAGATCGTAGAGCTTGCGCGTGGGCGTCACCCAGAACAGGCACTTCACCGGCTGGTCGGTCTTGTTGAAGATGCCGTGCATGATCTGCTGGGGCAGCCGGATCAGGTCGCCGGCGGTGCCGACAAAGTCCTTGCCGTCGATGATCAGGTCAAAGCGGCCCTCCAGCACGTAGATGAACTCGTCCTGCGTCGGATGGATGTGCGGCGGCACGAAGGTGCCGACCGGAAATGTGGCGTGCCAGGAAAACGAGCTCTCGTTGAGCGACTTGGGGATGTAAATCTGGCCGAGGATGTTCCAGACGATGCCATCCAGGCCGGTGCCGGCCTTGGTGATTCCCCCGGTGAGTGGCTGCATCGAACGCATGCTCCCTGCCTCTGGCGGCCGCAGGCCATTCAACCATGTCTGCAGATGCTTAGAAACGATGCCAAGCGGCATAACCGGCTCCTCTTGGCGGTAGCGTAAACGGTGCCCACAGGGCCCGACAATGCACGCGCAACCTGAACTTTTCGCGCCTTGCCTCGATTTGTGCGCTGCGCTAAGCCTCGGATCGTCTTTGGAACGAAGCCGATCTGGTGCGGGCGTTTTCGGGGGACTTGGCCGGCACCTCGGCGGGGTGGCGGCAGGGCCAGGGACGTTGATTGCCGGAAGCGACGGTCCGGCTCGCATAGAGGCCACCGATGAACGCGCTGCTGCAGGACTATCTCCCTCTTGTTATTTTCATCGGGATTTCTCTTGGCCTCGGTCTCGCCCTGCTGATTGCCCCCTTCCTGGTCGCTTATAAGAATCCCGATCCCGAAAAGCTCTCCGCCTACGAATGCGGCTTCAATGCGTTCGACGATGCGCGCATGAAATTCGACGTGCGCTTCTACCTGGTCGCGATCCTTTTCATCATTTTCGATCTCGAGGTCGCCTTCCTGTTCCCTTGGGCGGTCGCCTACGGCCAACTCGGCGTCGCCGGCTTCTGGTCGATGATGCTGTTCCTTGCGGTGCTCACCATCGGGTTTATCTACGAGTGGAAGAAGGGGGCGCTCGAATGGGATTGAGCGAACCGAGGGTCGTCACATGAGCACTCTGGTCGCGCCTGCGCCCAAGGGCGTGCTTGACCCGCGCACCGGCAAGCCGGTCGGCTCCGATGACACCTATTTCACCGGGCTCAACAGCGAGCTCGCCGACAAGGGCTTCATCGTCACCAGCGCCGAGGATCTCATCATCTGGGCCCGCACCGGCTCGCTGATGTGGATGACTTTCGGGCTCGCCTGCTGCGCCGTCGAGATGATGCAGATGTCGATGCCGCGCTACGACGCCGAGCGGTTCGGCTTCGCGCCGCGCGCTTCGCCCCGCCAGTCCGACGTGATGATCGTCGCGGGCACGCTGACCAACAAGATGGCGCCGGCGCTGCGCAAGGTCTACGACCAGATGCCGGAGCCGCGCTACGTGATCTCGATGGGAAGCTGCGCCAACGGCGGCGGCTACTATCATTATTCCTATTCGGTGGTGCGCGGCTGCGACCGCATCGTGCCGGTCGACATCTATGTGCCGGGCTGCCCGCCGACCGCGGAGGCGCTGCTGTACGGCGTGCTGTTGCTGCAAAAGAAGATCCGGCGGATCGGCACGATCGAACGCTGAACGGACTTGAAATGGACGGAAAGCTGGACAAACTCGGAGAGACGATCGCGGGCGGGCTTGCGGGCTCCGTGCTCGGCCACTGGGTCGCGAACGACGAGCTGACCGTGGTCGCTGCGCCGCGCGACATCGTCAAGGTGATGAGTTTCCTGCGCGACGACGAGCGCTGCCAGTTCTGGAGTTTCACCGACGTCACCGCGATCGACTGGCCGTCGCGCGAGCGGCGTTTCGATGTGGTTTATCATCTGCTGTCGCCGAAGCTGAACACCCGCATCCGCGTCAAGATCGAGGTCGGCGAGGACACCGCGGTGCCGTCGATCATATCGGTGTTCCCCGGCGCCGACTGGTTCGAGCGCGAGGTGTACGATCTCTACGGCGTGCTGTTCACCGGCCACCCGGACATGCGCCGCCTGCTGACCGACTACGGCTTCGAAGGCCATCCGCTGCGCAAGGACTTCCCACTTACCGGCTTCGTCGAGGTGCGCTACGACGACGAGGTCAAGCGCGTGGTCTATGACCCGGTGCGGCTGGCACAGGAATTCCGCAATTTCGATTTCCTCTCGCCATGGGAAGGCACCGACTACGTGCTGCCGGGCGACGAGAAAAAGAGTTGAGGCCCGCATGAGCAAGCCACTCACAGGCGGCTGCCTCTGCGGCGCGGTGCGATTCACCGCCACGCCCAAGAACGGCGAGTTCGGCGCTTGCCATTGCAGCATGTGCCGGCGATGGGCGGCGGGGCCGTTCTTCGCGATGGAATGCGAGGGGTCGGTGGACGTTCAAGACACGTCCAGTCTTGGCGTCTATCGATCGTCAGAGTGGGCCGAGCGCTGCTACTGCAAGCAATGCGGCAGCGTGCTGTTCTATCGACTGGTGGACAAGGGCTTTTACGCAGTTTCGGCGGAGGCCTTCGACGAGCGCGGCGGCTTTGCTTTCACCAGCCAAATTTTCATCGACGAGAAGCCGGCTTACTACGACTTCGCCAACCAGACCCACAACATGACGGGCGCGGAAGTGTTCGCAGCCTTCGCTCCGAAAGCGTGAACGATGGCCGAACCCGCACATCGCAACTTCACGATCAACTTCGGGCCGCAGCATCCGGCGGCGCACGGCGTGCTGCGCCTCGTTCTGGAACTCGACGGCGAGGTGGTGGAGCGGGTCGACCCGCACATCGGGCTGCTGCATCGCGGCACCGAGAAGCTGATCGAGACCAAGACCTACCTCCAGGCCATCCCGTATTTCGACCGGCTCGACTACGTCGCGCCGATGAACCAGGAGCACGCGTTCTGCCTGGCGGCGGAGAAGCTGCTTAAGCTCGAAGTGCCGCGCCGCGCGCAGTTGATCCGCGTGCTCTATTGCGAGATCGGCCGCATCCTCTCCCACCTTCTCAACGTGACGACGCAGGCGATGGACGTCGGGGCGCTTACGCCGCCGCTGTGGGGCTTCGAAGAGCGCGAGAAGCTGATGGTGTTCTACGAGCGCGCGTCGGGCTCGCGCATGCACGCGGCGTATTTCCGCGTCGGCGGCGTGCACCAGGACCTGCCGGCCAAATTGATCGACGATATCGAGGGATTCTGCGATCCTTTCCTGAAGGTCTGCGACGACCTCGAAAGCCTGCTCACCGACAACCGCATCTTCAAGCAGCGCAACGTCGATATCGGCGTGGTCAAGCTGGAGGACGCCTGGAAATGGGGCTTCTCCGGCGTGATGGTGCGCGGCTCCGGCGCCGCGTGGGACTTGCGTAAGTCGCAGCCCTACGAATGCTACGCCGAGATGGATTTCGATATCCCGATCGGCAAGAACGGCGACTGCTACGACCGCTATCACCTGCGCATGGAGGAGATGCGGCAATCGATCCGCATCATGAAGCAGTGCATCGCCAGGCTGCGCGAGCCCGAGGGGCAGGGGGCGGTCAGCGTCGCCGACAACAAGGTGGTGCCGCCCAGGCGCGCCGAGATGAAGAAATCGATGGAGGCACTGATCCATCACTTCAAGCTCTACACCGAAGGCTTCCACGTGCCGGCCGGCGAGGTCTATGCCGCGGTTGAAGCGCCGAAGGGCGAGTTCGGCGTCTATCTGGTCTCCGACGGCTCCAACAAGCCTTACAAGTGCAAGATCAGGGCACCCGGCTTCGCGCATCTGTCGGCGATGGATTTCCTCTGCCGCGGCCACATGCTGGCCGACGTGTCGGCGATCCTTGGCTCGATCGACATCGTGTTCGGGGAGGTCGACCGCTGATGGCCAACCGCCGCCTCGCACCGCGCGAACAGCAGCCGAAGGAATTCTCCTTCACGGCCGAGAATGCCGCGTGGGCGAAGAAGCAGATCGCGAAATATCCGGAGGGCCGCCAGCAGTCGGCGATCATTCCGCTGCTGTGGCGGGCGCAGGAGCAGCATTACGGCTGGTTGCCCGAGGCCGCGATCCGCCATGTCTCCGAGATGTTGGGGATGCCGCACATCCGGGCGCTTGAGGTTGCGACGTTCTATACGATGTTCCTGCTCTCGCCGGTTGGCAAGAAGGCGCACGTTCAGGTCTGCGGCACCACGCCGTGCATGCTGCGCGGCGCGCAGGCGCTGTTCGACGTCTGCCACAAGCGCATCCATCACGATCCGCTCCATTTGTCGGCGGACGGCGATTTCTCCTGGGAAGAAGTCGAGTGCCTCGGTGCCTGCGTCAACGCACCGATGGTGCTGATCTGGAACGATACTTACGAGGACCTGACCGCGGAGAGCTTCGAGAAGGTGCTCGACGGCTTTGCCAGCGGCAAGCCGGTGAAGCCCGGCCCGCAGATCGACCGACAGTTGTCCGCGCCGGTCGGCGGCCCGACCACGCTCAAGACGGTGAAGGCCTGATGCTCGACGACAAAGACCGCATCTTCAGGAACCTCTACGGCCTCCACGACTGGGGACTCGAAGGCGCGCGCAAGCGTGGCTCCTGGGACGGCACCAAGGCGATCCTGGAGAAGGGACGCGAGGCCATCGTCAACGAGGTGAAAGCCTCAGGCCTGCGCGGCCGCGGCGGCGCCGGTTTCCCGACCGGCCTCAAATGGTCGTTCATGCCCAAGGCGATCGGCGACCGCCGGCATTATCTCGTCGTCAACGCGGATGAATCCGAGCCCGGCACCTGCAAGGACCGCGAGATCATGCGGCACGATCCGCATCTGCTCGTCGAGGGCTGCCTGATCGCCGGCCGCGCGATGGATTGCAGCGGCGGCTACATCTATGTGCGCGGCGAGTTCATCCGCGAGCGCGAGCGCCTCCAGGCCGCGATCGACCAGGCCTATGACGCGAAGCTGCTCGGCAAGGGCAACGTCCACGGCTACGATTTCGACCTCTACGTCCATCATGGCGCGGGCGCGTATATCTGCGGCGAGGAGATGGCGCTGCTCGAGAGCCTCGAGGGCAAGAAGGGCCAGCCGCGGCTCAAGCCGCCATTTCCCGCCAACATGGGCCTGTACGGCTGTCCGACCACGGTCAACAACGTCGAGTCGATCGCAGTCGTGCCTGACATCATGCGGCGCGGCGCGGCGTGGTTCGCTGCGATCGGCCGGCCCAATAACACCGGCACCAAGCTGTTCTGCATCTCCGGCCACGTCGAGCGGCCGTGCACCGTGGAAGACGCGATGGGCGTGCCGCTCCGCGAGTTGATCGAAACCCATTGCGGCGGCGTGCGCGGCGGCTGGGACAATCTGCTTGCGGTTATTCCGGGCGGCTCGTCGATGCCGGTCATCCCGGCCGGCGCGACCGGTTGCGACGACCTGCTGATGGATTTCGACGGCTGCGCCAAGCACAAGTCCGCGCTCGGCACCGCCGCCGTGATCGTGATGGACAAGTCGACCGACATCATCCGCGCGTTTGCGCGCATTGCCTATTTCTACAAACACGAGAGCTGCGGCCAGTGCACGCCGTGCCGCGAGGGCATGGGCTGGATGTGGCGCGTTCTCACCCGCATGGCGGAAGGCCGCGCGCAGAAAAAAGAAATCGACATGCTGTTCGACGTGACCAAGCAGATCGAGGGCCACACCATCTGCGCGTTCGGCGACGGCGCGGCGTGGCCGGTGCAGGGCTTGCTGCGGCATTTCCGGCCGGAGATCGAGCGGCGAATCGACGAATACACGCGCAAGGCGGACGAAGACGCCGTCCGCGTGGCGGCGGAGTAGGGCGATGACCAAGATCGTCGTTGACGGCAAAGAGATCGACGTCCCGCCGGAGTTCACGCTCCTGCAGGCGGCGGAGATGGCTGGCGCCGAGATCCCGCGCTTCTGCTTCCACGAGCGGCTATCGATCGCCGGTAATTGCCGCATGTGCCTGGTCGAATTGAGGGGCTCGCCCAAGCCGGTCGCGAGTTGCGCGTGGCAGGTGCGTGACTGCCGGCCAGGGCCTAACGGCGAGGCGCCGGTCGTGAACACCAAGACGCCGCTGGTGCGCAAGGCGCGAGAAGGCGTGATGGAATTCCTGCTGATCAACCATCCGCTCGACTGCCCGATCTGCGACCAGGGCGGCGAATGCGACCTGCAGGATCAGGCGATGGCCTATGGCGTCGACTCCAGCCGCTACGACGACAACAAGCGCGCGGTTGAGGACAAGTACATCGGCCCTCTGGTCAAGACGATCATGAACCGGTGCATCCACTGTACGCGGTGCATCCGCTTCTCGGCGGAGGTCGCCGGCGTGTCCGAACTGGGCGCGATCGGCCGCGGCGAGGACATGGAGATCACGACCTATCTCGAACAGGCGATGACCTCGGAGCTGCAGGGCAACGTGGTCGATCTCTGCCCGGTCGGCGCGCTGACCTCGAAGCCGTATGCGTTCGCCGCCCGGCCGTGGGAGCTGAGCAAGACGGAATCGATCGACGTCATGGACGCGGTCGGCTCCGCGATCCGGGTCGACGCGCGCGGCCGCGAGGTGATGCGAATCCTGCCACGCACAAATGACGACGTGAACGAAGAGTGGATTTCCGACAAGACGCGGCACGTCGTCGATGGGTTGCGCACCCAGCGGCTCGATCAACCCTACATCCGCGACAACGGCAGGCTGCGTCCGGCGTCGTGGAGCGAAGCGTTCACCGCCGTGGCGGGCAAGGTGCGCCACACCTCGCCGGAGCGGATCGGTGCGATCGCCGGCGACCTCTGCGCCGTCGAGGAGATGTTCGCGCTCAAGACCCTGATGGCGGCGCTCGGCAGCCCGAATCTCGATGCGCGGCAGGACGGCGCGGCGCTGCATCCGTCCGCGGGGCGGGCGAGCTACCTGTTCAACGTCACCATCGCGGGGATCGAACAGGCCGATGCGCTGCTGATCGTCGGCGCGAACCCGCGCCGCGAGGCATCGGTGCTCAATGCGCGCATCCGCAAGCGCTGGCGGGCCGGCCAGTTCCCGATCGCCGTGATCGGCGAGCGTGCCGACCTGACCTACAGCTACGACTATCTCGGCGCCGGCCCGGAAACGCTCGCCGAGGTCGCGGCGGGCCGCAGTGCATTTGCCGAGACGCTCAAGAAGGCCGAACGGCCCATGATCATCCTCGGCGCCGGGGCACTGGTGCGCCAGGACGGCGCGGCGGTTGCCGCGCTGGCCGCCAAGGCCGCAGCCGACCTCGGCGCTCTCAAGGACGGCTGGAACGGCTTCTCCGTCCTGCACACCGCCGCCTCTCGGGTCGGCGCGCTCGACATCGGCTTCGTGCCGGCTGCGGGCGGCCTCCACGCCGGGCACATGGCGAACTCCGGCGCGCTCGACGTGTTGTTCCTGCTCGGCGCCGACGAAATCGATGTGCCGCCGGGCGCATTCGTCGTTTACATCGGCACCCACGGCGATGCCGGCGCGCACCGCGCCGACGTGATCCTGCCGGGCGCGGCCTATACCGAGAAATCGGGCCTCTACGTCAACACCGAGGGCCGCGTGCAACTTGCCAACCGCGCCAGCTTCCCGCCGGGCGAGGCGCGCGAGGACTGGGCGATCCTGCGCGCGCTGTCCGACGTGCTGGGGAAGAAGCTTCCATATGACTCGCTCGCTCAGCTTCGCAAGGAGCTGTTCGTCGCGCATCCGCATCTGCAACGCATCGACCAGATCGAGCCGGGTGACGCTGCGGACCTGCGCACGCTCGCCGGGAAGGGTGGCACGCCCGACAAGACGCCGTTCGGCGGTGCCATCGACGACTTCTATCTGACCAATCCGATCGCGCGTGCATCCGCGACGATGGCCGAGTGTTCCGCGCTGGCCGAGAGCCGCACCATGACGGCGGCGGAGTAGGCAAATGGTGGAACTCTGGACCCTCTACCTCTGGCCGCTGATCGTGATCGCCGCGCAGTCGCTGTTGCTGCTCGTGCTCTTGCTGGTCGGCGTCGCCTACATCCTGCTCGCCGACCGCAAGATCTGGGCGGCCGTGCAGCTCCGCCGCGGCCCCAACGTGGTCGGGCCGTTCGGCTTGCTGCAATCGTTCGCAGACCTCATCAAGTTCGTGCTCAAGGAGCCGGTGATCCCGTCAGGCTCCAACAAGGGCGTGTTCCTGCTGGCACCGCTCGTCACCGCCACGCTCGCGCTATCGGCCTGGGCGGTGATCCCGGTCAGCGGGGGGTGGATGATCGCCGACATCAACGTCGGCGTGCTCTACATCTTCGCGATCTCGTCGCTGATGGTGTACGGCATCATCATGGGCGGCTGGGCGTCGAATTCGAAATACGCCTTCCTGTCCGCGATCCGCTCCGCCGCGCAGATGGTGTCCTACGAAGTCTCGATCGGCTTCGTCATCATCACCGTGCTGCTGTGCGCGGGTTCGCTGAAGCTTTCGGCCATCGTCGCCGCGCAGGACACCAGCCTTGGCATGTTCGGCTGGTACTGGCTGTGGCTCTTGCCGATGTTCGTGATCTTTTTCATCTCGGCGCTCGCCGAGACCAACCGCCCGCCGTTCGACCTGGTCGAAGCGGAATCCGAGCTGGTGGCCGGCTTCATGGTCGAATACGGCTCGTCGCCCTACATGATGTTCATGCTCGGCGAATACGTGGCGATCGTGACAATGTGCGCCATGGCGACCATCCTGTTCCTCGGCGGCTGGCTGCCGCCGTTCCCGGTCGCGCCGTTCACCTGGGTACCCGGCGTGATCTGGTTCGTGCTCAAGCTCTGCTTCATGTTCTTCCTGTTCGCCATGGCCAAGGCGATCGTGCCGCGCTACCGCTACGATCAATTGATGCGGCTCGGCTGGAAGGTATTCCTGCCGATCTCGCTTGCCATGGTGGTGATCGTGGCGGCGGTGCTGCAGTTCGGCGGCCTCGCCCCTGGGAGGATGCCATGACATTTTCCATAGCTGGATTGATCGGTGCCGCGGTCGGACTGCTGCTGGCGCTCACCGCCTACCTGGCGATTGTGCCCCAGGTGGCGCGCGGCGAGGCGAACGGTGAGCCTAATCCGAGCGCCTCGGCCATCCGCACGATCTTGCTTGCTGATTTCTTGGTGCTTGCGGCGGTCGGCTACTACGTCGGCCAGTTGTTCGGTTGATCGGATTGATGACATGAGACTCGATCAGGCTGCACGTTCGATCTTCCTGCAGGAGTTCCTGTCCGGGCTCGTGCTCGGCATGAAGTATTTCTTCAAGCCGAAGGCAACGCTCGACTACCCGTTCGAGAAGGGCCCGATCTCGCCGCGCTTCCGGGGCGAGCACGTGCTGCGCCGCTATCCGAACGGCGAGGAGCGCTGCATCGCGTGCAAGCTGTGCGAGGC
>Ga0190270_10001292_pt1 | contig 11566 bp, 13 predicted proteins | sample Popmic320T_FD_133748 | JGI IMG/M metagenome (GOLD analysis project Ga0190270, IMG submission 133748) | Populus adjacent soil microbial communities from riparian zone of Weber River, Utah, USA - 320 T | ecosystem: Environmental > Terrestrial > Soil > Riparian zone | place: USA: Utah | collected... | reverse complement strand
TGGCTCCAGGGGTCCCGTTTCAAGGGGGGTTGGATTCTTCGTCCAGGCTGATTTGATCGATATCACTTAAGGAAAACCCTGTAATTTCGATCGGGGCGCACTCCAGCTCCAACTCCTTCAATTCGATTTTTAGTTCATCGAACGCCCAACTTCCCTTTTCACTGAGTCTATCCAAAGCCAGACGCAACAACCGTCGTTCCGAAACAGTTAAATGACTTATTTGGATGCAGGGGAGGGAGGGAAGGTTCAAACGCTTTTGAGGCTGCGCCTCGCCTCGGATGCGATTCGCATTTCCCGGCCGCGGATGACTTCCTCTTCGATGAAGTATTTGGCTACGTCGAACACGGCCATGGCGATGACGACATAGCCTATGGCGCTGAGGAGCGCGTCTCCAAATTCACCTTGCGAACGCGTGGCTGCTCCGTAAAGCTCGGTGGTGGCGAATCCCACGAGCGCAAGCGACATCGCCATCAGCACTAAACTCGCCGTGCCGAAAGCGATACGCGAAAGCCATTCCATTGCGTCGTTTATCAGGTGCGGTTTTGTCATCGCAATGCACTCCCGTAAGAGCAGGCTTTGGCCTCATCCCCGTCATCGATCACGAGGAGGCCTGCGACTGTAGAAATCGTTGCGAAACGAGCAGACTTCTACAATAGAGAAACAGAGAAAGCGAAAAAAGAGTGCCGTCCTGATCGCGATCAGCGTATTTTGACTTCGAATCATGGACGGCTTAGCGAGCTAAGCCCGTGTCCTGGCGAAACCGAGGGCGCATGCAGAACGTGGCGGTCATCGGAGCCGGGAAAATAGGCGCCACCGCGGCCAGCCTGCTGGCGTCGGCCGGCTATCGAGTGACGCTGGCCGACCGCTCGTCGGCAGTTCTCGATCGCGTCGAGCGACACGAGCGCATCCGGTGCGTGCCGCTCAATGTCGAGAATAGCCCGAGCCTGCTCGGGCTGCTGAACGATCAGTCCGCCGTGATCAATGCCGCACCGTTCCACCTGACATTACGCGTCGCCGAAGCCGCTCGCGCAGCCCGCACTCACTATCTCGACTTGACGGAAGACGTCTCGAGCACGCGGCGCGTGAAAGAACTCGCGGCCGATGCCGGCACGGCGTTCATCCCGCAGTGCGGGCTCGCCCCGGGCTTCGTCTCTGTCGCTGCCTTCGACCTGGCGAAGCGTTTCGAGGTGCTCGACAGCGTCAGGCTGCGGGTTGGAGCGCTTCCTCAGTTTCCTTCGAATGCGCTCAACTACAACCTGACCTGGAGCACCGACGGCGTCATCAATGAATATTGCGAGCCCTGTGAAGCCATCGTGAATGGCGTGCGGCGGGAGGTGGCGCCGCTCGAGGGGTTGGAGGAGTTCTCGCTCGACGGCGTGACCTACGAAGCCTTCAACACCTCCGGCGGCCTCGGGACCCTGTGCGACACTCTCGAAGGCAAGGTCCGGGCCCTTGATTACCGCACGATTCGCTACCCGGGCCACGCCGCGATCATGCGCGCGCTGCTCAACGACCTGCGCCTGCGCGACCGCCGGGATGTGCTGAAAGACATCTTGGAAAATGCGGTCCCGACCACGCTGCAGGATGTCGTCATCATTTTCGTGACGGTGAGCGGACGCAACGGCGGGAGCCTGGTGCAGGAAACCTACGCCAACAAAATCTACAGCCGCGATGTTGACGGTAAAACGCTGACGGCGATCCAAATCACGACGGCTGCTGCGATCTGCACCATGTTCGACCTGCTGGCGACTGGTCAAATTCGGCAGCGCGGGTTTGTTCGTCAGGAGGACGTGCCGTTGCAGGCGTTTCTGGAAAATCGATTCGGCCAAGTCTACGCCCGGCCGGTCCAGACTGTTCCGCACGCACAGTTGGGAGGGGGAGAGCGATGATGAATGTCCCCCATGTCCAGCTCGCACCCGCTCGGAAGGAAGCGCTGGGCATCCTGGCGCGGCTCGGGGTGAAAGAAACCGCGTTCGCCCAATCCGGCCTGGCGGCTCGCTCGCCGATTACCGGCGAGCTGATCGCGCATCTGCCTGAAACCAGCCAAGAGCAAGCGAGCGCAGCCATTGGGCGAGCCGCGCAGGCCTTCGCCATCTGGCGCGAGGTGCCGGCGCCGCGCCGCGGCGAGCTCGTGCGCTTGCTCGGCGAAGAGCTGCGCGCCGCCAAGGCCGATCTTGGTGGGCTGGTGACGCTGGAGACCGGCAAGATCGCCTCGGAAGGGTTCGGCGAAGTGCAGGAGATGATCGACATCTGCGACTTCGCCGTTGGCCTGTCGCGCCAGTTGTACGGCCGCACGATCGCGACCGAGCGCGCCGAACACCGGATGATGGAAACCTGGCACCCGCTGGGCGTCTGCGGCGTGATCTCCGCCTTCAACTTCCCGGTCGCGGTGTGGTCCTGGAACGCGGCGCTGGCTTTGGTCTGTGGCGACCCTGTGGTCTGGAAGCCGTCGGAAAAGACCCCGCTCGCGGCCCTTGCCGTTCAAGCCATCGTGCAACGCGCCATGGAGCGGTTCGGCGACGCGCCCGCGGGGCTGTCGGAGGTTCTGATCGGCGGGCGTGACGTCGGCGAGATGCTGGTCGACGACCGCCGCGTGGCCGTGGTCAGCGCGACCGGTTCAACCGCCATGGGCCGCGCCGTGGCGCCGCGCCTCGCTGCGCGGTTTGCCCGCGCCATCCTTGAGCTCGGCGGCAACAACGCCGCGATCGTCACGTCGTCGGCCGATCTTGATTTGGCGCTGCGCGCCATCGCCTTCGCCGCCATGGGTACCGCAGGACAACGCTGCACGACGCTGCGGCGCCTGTTCGTCGCGGACGCGGTCTATCAGCGGTTTTTGCCGCGGTTGTCGCAAGTCTATGCGTCCGTGCAGATCGGCGATCCGCGCGCTCAGGGCACCCTGGTTGGTCCGCTGATCGACCGCGGCGCATTTGAAAGCATGCAGCGGGCGTTGGCCGAAGTGCGCGCGGCCGGCGGGACGATCAAGGGCGGCGAACGCGTCGAGGGCATCGTGGGCGATGACGCCTATTACGTGCGTCCGGCCCTGTGTGAGATGCCGAACCAGACCGGCCCCGTGCTGCGGGAGACGTTCGCGCCGATTCTCTACGTGATGCGATTTTCCGAGCTCGATGAGGCGATCCGGTTGCACAATGCGGTCGGCGCCGGGCTTGCGTCGTCCATCTTTACCCTCGACGTGCGCGAAGCCGAGCGGTTCATGTCGGCGACGGGATCGGACTGTGGCATCGCCAACGTCAACATCGGGCCATCGGGAGCCGAGATCGGCGGCGCTTTCGGCGGCGAGAAGGAGACGGGCGGAGGGCGTGAGGCGGGATCCGATTCCTGGAAAGCCTACATGCGCCGGGCCACCAACACGATCAACTACGGCAAACAACTGCCGCTTGCGCAGGGCGTGCGGTTCGACATTTAAAAATCTGCTGCTGGCACTGAACGGCGTGCGTGGCGCTCAACGGCCTGGTAGCAAACAAGTTCGCCGATCACTACTTCGTCAGCAACACCGATCCGGGCGCCACCGAGGGCGGACACGGGCAGTTCCTGTACGAAACCGATACCGGCACTCTGTCCTGGGACGCGGACGGCACCGGGGCAGGGGATGCAGTTGTGATCGCGACGTTGTTCGGCGAACTCACGCTGCTGGCCACGGACTTTTTGCTTACGTAGCGTAGGGCCGGGTTCGCCCGGCCTTCCACTCCGGCAGGGCCAAGCCAAACTCAGGCGGCGGCGTGTTCCGCCGCCTGAACCGTTTGCGGCCCGTCCAGGCGGTCTTCGGTGCGCGGGCAGCCGCACACCGTGCAGCGGAAGCTGTGCATCTCCGACATGAACCCCGCCGCCGGAATGGTGCGGATGTGCTTCATCGGCCCGTCACAGACCGCGCACGGCGCGGTGGAGGGCTTGAAGGCAATGGACTTCTTCTTTTTCATGGGCAGACCCCGCGACAATCTAGGCGGACAATCAAAATTGACGCGGCCGGGAAGGTCCCGCCGCAGCCGCCACCGCTCAAATCCAGGCCGCACCTGCGATTTCAAGATGCGTGCGGCAGCGCCGCAAGCGGCGGTTGCGCCTTGCCGAGCGCGCCGAGCGGCAGCCCCGTCTCGGCGTGCAGAACCCGCCCCACCGAGGCCAGCAGCGCGTCCTGGCCGCCCGGCGCCAGCAGCGTGACGCCGAACGGGATACCGTCCGCGCGCATCGCGGAGGGCAGCGCCAGCCCGCACAGGTCGAGCAGGTTGACGAAATTGGTGTAGGTGCCGAGCCGGCTGTTCAGCCCGATCGGGTCGGCCAGCACCTGCTTGACGGTATAAGCGGTGGGCGCGGTCGGCAGCAGCATGGCGTCGATATGACGGAAGATGCGGTCGCGCGCGCGGCGCAATTCCTCCAGCCGGTAGAACGCGGCGAAGGCGTCGGCGGCGCTCGGACGCGCGCCCTGCAGCACGATCTCCTTGGTAACCGGGTGAATGGCGTCGGGCGAGGATGCCAGCACGGGGCGCACCACCAGATAGCGCTCCGCGACCCAGGGGCCCTCATAGAGCAGCCGCGCCGTCTCGTAGAGCGGCTCGATGTCGACTTCGAACATCTGCGCGCCAAGCGCGGCGCAGCGCGCAATGGCCGCGTCGTAGGCTGCGGCCGCGGCCGTGTCGCCGAAGAAGATCCGCTGGCCCGCAATCGGCACACCGATCCGCAGGCCCTTGCCGAACGAACCGACCGCGCCGAGCGGCCGCTCGCGCGAATAGGGATCGGCGTCGTCCTGGCCCGCGATGGCAGCGAGCGCGGTCCAGGCGTCGTCCGTGGTCAGTGCGAAGATCGAGACGCAATCCAGCGTGCGGCAGGCCGGCACCACGCCGGCGGTGGAGACGAGGCCGAGGCTGGGCTTGAGCCCCACGATGTTGTTGAGCCCGGCCGGCACGCGGCCGGAGCCCGCTGTGTCGGTGCCGAGCGCGAGCGGCACCAGGCCGGCGGCCACCGCGACCGCGGAGCCGGAGCTCGATCCGCCGGGGATCAGCGCCGGGTCGATCGCGTTGCGCGGCACGCCATAGGGCGAGCGGACGCCGACAAGGCCGGTCGCGAACTGGTCGAGGTTGGTCTTGCCGATCACGATGGCGCCGGCCTCGCGCAGCCGCGCCACCACGGTCGAATCCTTGCCGGGCTTGTATGCGAACGCGGGACAGGCCGCCGTGGTCGGCAGTCCCGCCACGTCGATGTTGTCCTTGATCGTGACGGGAATGCCGTAGAGCGGCCTGCCTTGCGAGCCCTTGGCCTGCAGCGCGCGGGCCTCGGCCACGGCGTCGCTCTCATCGCGCAGGCTGATGAAAATGGCCGGGTCGTCGTGGGATCGAATGCGCGCGTAGCTGCGCGCCACCGTATCGGCCGGCGTCGAGGTAGAATTGCGATGGGCTTGCAGGAGTTCGGCGACGGTTTCGGTCAATCTCAAATCCGCTGGGATCGGGCCGGCAAGGCGCACCTTGCGACGGAAGCCCGGTTCGCGCAACCTGCCCGCATGACCGACTGGTCCAACATGGTGGCGGCGCTGGCCCGCGAGCTTGTCGCAATCGACAGCCGGAGCTTCGTGTCCAACCTGAAGATCGCCGACCGCGTCGAAGCGGAGCTTGCCAGCTTCGAGCTGGAGCGCGTCGATTACAAGGACGGCAACGGCGTCGCCAAACGTGCCCTGGTCGCGCACCGCGGGCCGCCCGGTGGCCTCGCATTGTCCGGGCACATGGACACCGTGCCGGACACCGGCTGGAGCGACGATCCCTGGAGTGGGCGAATCGCGGACGGCGTGCTGCATGGGCTCGGTAGCGTGGACATGAAGGGCCAGCTCGCGGCGGCGATCATCGCGGCAAAGGCGCTGCCTGACGGCGTACCGATCACGCTCCTGATCACCACCGACGAGGAAACCACCAAGGCCGGTGCGCGCGAGATCGCGCAACGCTCCAAGCTTGCCAAGGCCGCCATGTTGCGCGGCATCCTGGTGGCCGAGCCAACGAAGATGGTGCCGATGCGCGGCCACCGCGTCCACGTGCAGTTCACCGCGACGGCGACCGGCGTGCAGGCGCACTCCAGCACCGGCCTGGGCCGCAACGCCAACTGGGCGCTGGTGCCGTTTCTCATGGACATGAAGGCGATCTACGAGACGCTGCGCGCGGATCCGAAATATCACGATCCGGCCTACGATCCGACGTTCAGCGATTTCAACCCGATCGTCGACAACCATGGCGCGGCCGTGAACGTCACGGTGCCGAAGGCAACCGCGGTCATCAAATTTCGTTACAGCGCTAAAATCGATCCGGCGCCGATCCAGCGCATGGTGCGCGAGGCAGCAAAGCTCTACGGGCTGACTCTGACCGAAGCGTTCGAGGGCGACCCGCCGGAATTACCAGCGAGCCACCCGTTCGTGCAGCTCTGCAGCCGCGTCAGCGGCGCGGCGCCGCGCGTCGCGCCTTATGGCACCGACGCATCCATGCTGCAGGCCCTGGCGCCGTGTGTGGTCATGGGCCCCGGCGATATCGGCAAAGCGCACGCACCAGGCGAATGCGTACCGGTCGCGGACCTCGCCGCCGCGGTGCCGGTGTTCATGCAGCTCGCCACCGAGCTGTAACGGAACGCGCGGCATCGCGGCGCAGGCGTGGTCCGCGCTGGCCCGGCTCTTGCATTCGATATTTTCATAACGGACCATGACGGCGGCCCTTCGCGCGGCCGCCGCAACAGGAGCAGCTCGATGAAATACGCAGTCGCCGGTTTTGCGGCGTTGATGATGGTGATCGCGGCGCCTCTGGGCAGCGCGCAGACCGCCTATCCGACGCGCGCCGTGCAGATCATCGTGCCGTTCCCGCCGGGCGGCAATACCGACATCCTGGCGCGCGTGATGGCCGATCAATATTCCACCGCCCTCAAGCAGCCGTTCACGGTGGTCAGCAGGCCGGGCGCCGGCGGCAACATCGGCGCGGCCGCGCTTGTCGCGAGCGAGCCGGACGGTCACACCCTGCTGCTGGCGGCGCCCGGGCCGCATGTGGTCAATCAGTATCTCTACACAAGCCTGTCATTCGATCCGGAAAAGTCTTTCGCGCCGGTCACCTTGGTCGCACGGTTCCCAAACGTGCTGGTGGTGCATCCGTCGCTCGGCGTGAAAACCATCCAGGAGCTGATCGACAAGGCGAAGGCCAATCCGGACAAGATCGATTACGCAACGTCGGGCGTCGGCACGACCAGCCACCTGTCGATATCGCTGTTCCTTGCGATGGCGGACATCAAGATGAACCACGTGCCCTACAAGGGCACCAGTCAGTATATGCAGGACCTGATCACCGGCCGCGTCAGCGTGGGTCTCGACAACCTCGGGCCGATCCTGCCGTTCATCCAGTCCGGCCAGTTGATCGCGCTCGGCGTCTCGACGGCCGGCCCGGTTGCGCTGCTGCCCGGCGTGCCGCCGATCGGCACGGTGGTGAAGGGCTACGAGGCGAGCTCGTGGAACGCGCTGTCGGCTCCCGGCGGCACGCCCTCGGACGTGGTCAACAAGCTCAGCGCCGAGGCCAACACGATCCTGCGGAAGCCCGAAGTGATCGACCGCATGCGCTCCATCGGATCGGAGCCGGTCGGCGGCACGCCGGCGGACATCCAGAAGTTCTTCGTGGAAGAGCGCGCGCGCTGGAAGCGCGCGGTGGAAGTGGCGAATTTGCAGAAGCTGCCTTAGCGCGCAATCCGCGCTATCCGACGGCCTGCGCCATATATTTCATGTCCGCCGCCGCGCTCGGCCCCGCGAACGTCAGCGCCAACTCGGTGACGCCGGCGGCGCCGTAGGACGCGGCCAGCCTCCGGCAATCGTCGGCATTTCCCGCGATGGAAAAGGCGCGGACGAACCGTTCGTCGAGTACGGACGTTGCCGGCTCGCCCGCCTTGAGGCGGGCGGCGGCATCGGCAAAGTCCGCTTCGGAGATATCGCTGCCGTCTAGCAACGCGTTTTTGGCGGCTGGCAATCGCTGCCCCAGCGTCCAATACGCCGGCACCATGTCCGCCACCGCATGCTTGGCGAGCCGGTAAGCCTCGTCCCGGTCGGGCCGCGCGACGCACGGGACATACTGGACGATCTCGGGAGGCGGACGGCCCGCGGCTCGCGCCGCGCCATGCACCACCTTCACCGCCTTGGCGGAGAACGAGGCGGTGACCATGTTGGACACGATCAGCCCGTCGGCGATCTCGCCGCAGGCTTCCAGGCTGCGGTCGCCGCGTCCCGCCATGAAGATCGGGATGTCGGCGCGCGGCTTGTAGTCGAGCTTGACCTCATTGATGTTGAACACCGTGCCGGCGTGGGTCACTTCCTCGCCGCGCAGCAGCGCACGCACGATGACGATCGCCTCGCGCAGCGTGGTCAGCGGCTTGCCGTAGCTGAAGCCCATGCGTTCGATGGCGAAGCCGATGCCGGAACCGATCCCAAGCTGCACGCGGCCACCGGCCAGCTCGTCGAGTGCGCCGATCTCCATCGCGATCAGCGTCGGGTGGCGGTTGTAGGGATTGAACACGCCGGCGCCGATCCGCAGAGATTTTGTGGCAACCGCGCAGGCCGCGGCAGCGGGCAGGGCGCCGCGGTTGAACGGATTTTCCGCGAAGCAGATGCCATGCATCTCCGCGGCTTCCGCGGCCTTTGCCTGCTCGACACACTGTGCGGCCGTCATGGCGCCGTGCAGGCGGACGCTGAGCTTGGGGAAACGCATGCGCTAGACGCCGCCCGGCCGCGGCCCGGAATCCCCTGGCGAGAAATGCACGTGGACGACGCGCCATTGGCCGTCCTCCTTGCGGAACACCATGGTCGAGCGCGAATAGAATTTCTGGTTGCTGTAGTTGATGTCGCGCGGCGGCGGCTCCTTGCCGGTCCATTGCCGTTGCGTTTCGCGATGGCACCAAACCACCGCGAGCTCGCCGGTCACGGTGCCGCCGATGTCGTAGGGCGTCCAATAGCCGGATTGGACGTTCTGGATGTAGAATTTCCACAGCCTGGTCCAGTGCTCGCGGCCGTTGTAGGTGTGGCCGTTGAGATTGAAGTAGGTCGCCTCCGGCGCGCGGCTGAAGATCGGCTGCAGGTTCTCCCAGTCGAACCGGGCGTTGACGTCGATGTATTTCTCGTGAAGCCGGAGGATTTCCTTCCGGTCTGCGTCGGTGCCGCCGACGAGATTGGCCTCGCTCATCCTGACCTCGATGTTTTTCACGCTGCCATCATTGTAGCAGCGGGACCGAGGCCGAACACAAGAGCCGGTCAGGAGCCCAACGTGCTGCCCAGCCTTGTGTTGAGCGATTGCTTCACGCGGCGCGTCACCATCGCGATGGCGAGGATCAGCACGACGAAGCCGGCGACGCCGAACCACAGCCGGGTCGACGATACCGAGCGGTCGTCAAGCGCGACCTGTCCGACCGCGCCGAGATAGACGAAGGCGAACACCTGCGGCGCCAAGCCGGCCAGCGTAACGGCCATGAACTGCCAGAGCTTCATGCTGCTCAGGCCGAACGCATAGTTCGAGATGGGACCGGGGATCGGCGACGCGAGCCGCAGCAGGAACAAAAGCTGCCAGCCCTCGGTGTCGATGGCGTCGGCAATCAGCTTCGCCTTCGGCCGCCGCTCGATCATGCGCAGGAACCAGTCGCGGAAGAAATAACGCGCCAGCACGAAACCGGCGAAGGACCCCACGGCGGTTGCGATCAGCGCGAGCGGGAAGGCCGCGATGCCAAACGTCAGGCCGGCCAGGATGCAGATCGCCGGGCGCGGCACGAAGATCAATCCGCTCAGGATCAGCAGCGCCGTGATGATGGCCCAGGCGAGCGCGCCATCCCCGTACGACGCCCATTGAATGAAGTAATCGTGCATTCGGGTTCCGGCGCTGCCGTGCTCCGGCAGCGTCGCCGTGGAGCGCAGACCGGCCCCTATAACGGAAGTCTTTTCACGACGCGAGGAGCTTTAGTTCCGCGTGCCGGCGGGTCAGGGCCGCACCGCCGGCGTCTCCATCGGCATGCCGCGGGCGCGCCACATCAGGTAGGCCTCGAGGTCGACGTATTCCGGTGAGCCATAGTCGTAGTGCTCGGCGCGCATGCCGATCAGGCAGTTGCGCAGCCGCCGCTGCAGCGAGCCGATGCTCTGCCATTCCAGACGGTAGAGCGGATAGCCGTTCGGATGCGCTTGCGGGATGACGTTGCCGGCGAGCTTCCGGCTCCAGTTGTCGTCGTGGCATTGCGCACAGGATAGATTGAGCTGGCCCTGGCGGCGGATGTAGGTGGCGCGGCCGGCTTCGCGGAACGGCGTGAGGCGCGGATCGTTGGGCGGCGCGATCGGCTCGCCGCGCGATTGCATGCCGATGTAGGTTGAGAGTGCCAGCAAATCCTTGCTCTCGTAGGCGAGAGGCTTCGCCTCCTGGCGCTCGACGCGGCAGGTGTTGATGCGCTGGTCGAGGTTGACCGGCCGGCTGAGCTTCGGTTCGTACGCCGGGTAGCGCGCCGCGACGCCTTTCATGCTGGTCTTTGCGTCGCCGTGGCATTCAGCGCAGGCGCGCCCGTTGCCGGTTTTCGCCTTCCACAGCGATTCGCCGTCGAGCACCGCCAGCATGCCGGGGTTGGCGGTGTCGTCGTCCTGCATCGCCTTGGTTTCGCGGCCGAGGTCGGCGTAGCCGGAGCGGCGCTCGTTGAGCGGGATTTCGGCGTGCGCCGCGATTGCCGCCGCGGCCAGCATCGCGGCAACGGCGAACAGCCGCAGGCGCGTCACGGCGCTCATTCGACGACGATGCTGGCAGTCTCGGTTTGGGAAAACTGGCCGTCGCCGGTCCATTTGAAGGTGAAGGTTCCGCTTTCGGTCGCCACCGTATGGAACGTGATGAACGGGTTGGCGGCGATCGCGGGATGCAGCGCGGCGCGGAAGATCTCCTCGCCGTTGAACGTGCACACGAACGTATCGATGATGTCGCGCGGGATGCGCACGCCCGTCGCCGTGTGGCGGAAGCCCGACTCCATGGCGTGCGAGATCAGCGTCTTGATCGTGATGATCTCGCCGCGCTTGGCCTTGGCGGGGACGTTAATCAGTGCGCGTGCCATCGGGCAGATCCTCAAGGCAGGCGCCGAGCGTGATGATGACGTTTCCGGTGTCCTGCCAGAACGTGCCGTCGCTCAGCTCGGCGATCGCGACGATATCCTGTGAATCGGCAAGCCGGATGCGGGTCTGGATCGTGGGATGCCCGGCGCGCGGCCCGAGCGTCACGCTGATGACGTTCGGCTGCGGGTTTTTCTCCGAGAGCACGTGAATGGCCTTCACGTAGTCCTTCGGCGTCATCGGGCTGTCGACCGTCACCGTCATGGTGACGCTGTTGCCGTTCTCGCTGAGCGGCGGCACGTCGAGCGTCACCTTGCCGACCTTCACCTCAGCGCTGCCGGCAACCTTGCGGATCGCGATGCCGAGCTGCGCCGGGTTGGACTGGATCAGTTGCGCGCGTGCCGGCGGCGGCGCGAGAGCGGGCAGGGCGAGCCCTCCGGCAGCCGCGCCGGCGGCCGCCAGCACCTGGCGGCGGTTCGCAAGCATCGCTTGTTT
>Ga0190270_10001291_pt1 | contig 11575 bp, 10 predicted proteins | sample Popmic320T_FD_133748 | JGI IMG/M metagenome (GOLD analysis project Ga0190270, IMG submission 133748) | Populus adjacent soil microbial communities from riparian zone of Weber River, Utah, USA - 320 T | ecosystem: Environmental > Terrestrial > Soil > Riparian zone | place: USA: Utah | collected... | reverse complement strand
TGGGCTTTCCGCCGGTTGGCCGTTACACGGATACAATTTTTCAAAGTCCTCATCCCGATAAAACGTGCCCAGTTCATCGCGCATCTTCATATACAGATTTCCGTGTCCTTGCGGCAATTAGGTTTGGCGTATATGGCTTTCTCACCTGCCGCGTCGCCACAAGGACGCGATTTACTCAAACTCGCAGTTATAGCGTATCAATGTGTCCGGATGGGGTAAGTGACGACTCCGCTGACCGCCAGAGATTGAGTTCAAATATTTCTCGCCAGATTCAGCGATTTTGCTTTTTTGCTCTTCAGTGAAATTGCTCCATAACTGTTCCCACCCCATCTGAAACCGATTCATTGATATTGATCCTATGGCGCCTGAAAAAACGTCCGTCACTTCAATCAATTCGCTTATGTCGGGAACTTCAGCCCCAACCTCCAGCATGAATCTATAGTCCCGTATAAGAACGTCTGTCTCTTCCTCTTCAGTCGGCCAGGGTATTTCGATAACTACGGCTCCGAGGTTATTCTCCAGCATGAAACTACGGTCCCAAGAACTCAACTTCGTTCCGCGCAACTCTTTCAACAGCCTGGCCGTATGATCTTCTGCGTTATCTTCCCAAAAGAAACAATTATCCTTATACTCCTTCAGAAGCCTAATCTGGTCATTATTGACATTAGCTGCTGTTCTTAGGCTTTCCAAGTAAGTCGAATCTATGATTTCTATCTCCCAGAACAACTTCCATTCTCCCCAGCCAGGAGCGTTATAGTCATCACGATAGACAGTGAAGAACCAGACGAGAAAGTGTTGCAGACCTTCCGCGCCAAAATTATTCAGTATCTTGCGCTTGAAATCCTTAATTGTGTCATCAATCCTTCCTTTTTCTCCTTTTCTTAACACCCCATCTCTAAAGACTAGGGGGAGAATTTCGGAATTCGGCAACATTAACCCCATTTCCTTATGAAGTGGAACGTTTATGTCCAAACACAAGCAGTAGGACACACTCAACCAGTCGGATAAGTAGCTTAAGTATTCTGATCTAGCCATCTCACTTTATACCGCGGCGCCGCAAGGGCGCCGATGTTGGACTGTTTAAGGCGCCGGATGAGCGCCTCAATCTCGGACGGATCAGTTTTCGGAATGCCATTGCGCTTGGCCATCATCGGTTGCCTCTGGCGCAGTTTAGGCCAAGCGTCAGCATCGGCCAAGTCAGAATCGGATTGAATTCACGTTGTCACGCCGTGCCACCGCAAGGAGACGTCCTATTTGCCTTTTTCAAGCTTTGTTGCCGCAAGCACACGAATATTCTACTGGGCGACTTCCAGAATGATTTTGTCGGGAGCTTTCGCTTTACTGATTTGAAGCTCGTCGTTCTCAACCGGTATCTCCACTTCGAACTCGTCACCACTCGACGTTTCATACAACATCAGTACGACCGAGAATTCAGAAAATGCGGACTTGTCTTTCCTCCCACTCATTCCCTGAAGGCTTACTCCGTTTACCAATTCCATACCGTCTTCCAACAACTCGCCCTGATGCCGAATCGCAATCTTTGACAAAAAAAGACGAAGGTCAGAGCGCACTAGCAGCCGGCGTAGCGATTTCCGTTCAGCGCTATATTGAAGGACGCCTCTCAAATTATACACAGTGTTCAGCTCCGGCGGCGCAATGCTCGCATTTTGCGATTGCCAGGCAAAATACCGAACTAAGTCAGCCGAACTATTCGGAATGTAAACTCGAAGTGGATCAATGCTTGACGTAAGAACCTTTCGGCCATCAATCAAATTGAACCAGACTTCTGTGGAGGGATCCTCGCAGCAACCATACCGCTTCACTTTGTAAAGATTCACATCGACTTTTCCTTCGTCGCCTTCAGAGAAAATCGTCCACGCTTTTCTGCTCGGATTGGGATAATTACCTACCCATCCGTCAACTCTGATCTTCGCTCTATTCCCTTCTGTATCAGGAGTCCATTCGCTCCAAAACTCTTCGAGCAGGACCATTGGGCGTTTGTCTTGAGTTAAATATTCTGAAACGAAAGTAAATCGCCGGTTGGTTGCAATAATGACATCGTTGCCATGTTTATCGCGCGCGCTCCTGATTGAAGAACTGGCTGTGCGTGAAAGCTTTCTTGTTGTCTGAGCTGCGATTGGTAAGGCGAGAGCGATAAACCAGAAGGCGAGAGTTATTTTGCGAAAGCCTGTCATATGCTGTGTTTCTCCATTAGATGTTCATCCGGCCGCTACTTTACACCGTCGCCAATGCTTCATCCAGCGACGTGACCAGTTCGTCCATAGTTGTCCGTGCCCCTTCGGTGAGCAGACTTGGCGCATCAAACATGATGTCAAACCAATCCGCCGAAGGCTTACCAAAGGAACGACGATCTATCTGACCTTGCGCCCTCGTCAGTAAGGCTCCTCTGACTGTTCCATGGCGCGCCGAGCTGAAAATAGTTTGACCGAATCGGGTAGAGAAAACGGCGGCGCAGTCTGCCGCTTTCTCTGCCAGTGTTTTATGAGAAACTCTCTAGCCAGAGCCTGCAGGCTGTGGTAATCGGCGCTAAGTACTTCCGTCCGAACGAGCGGCTTTCTCTGTCGGTACGAAAACGAACGTAGACGTTACGCCTTTCCGCAGCATGCTCTGACAAGCGTCGGAACAGAAGTTGCTTCACCGTCTCTCGCTCTTTTATTCCAACCGCCGCCCCAAAGACGCGGCTTTTCTGGAAGAGTTGGAAAAAGAGAATCCAAATTACAAATTCATGGGCGATCCAAATGGCGTTACTAATGGTATCGAGATGATCAAGCTAAAACGGGCCTACGATAAACCGGCCAAAGATGATGGCGAACGAATACTGGTCGAGCGGCTCTGGCCGCGCGGCCTGACCAAAGAACAGGCGAAGCTCGACCTGTGGCTGAAGGATGTCGCGCCGAGTACAGGGCTGAGGAAATGGTTTGGGCATGACCCGGACAGGTGGATCGAGTTCCGTCAGCGGTATCTAAAAGAACTCAGGCAGAACACAGATCTGATCAAACTGCTCAAGCGCAAGGCCAAAGAGGGCACGATTACACTGATATATGCGGCGCGGGATGAAGAGCACAATGGCGCGCTGGTGTTGAAACAATTTCTGCAAAGAGGTTGATGGGCGCCACTTTTCTCGTCCTACAAAGCGCGCCTTCTGGCTGATCATGCCGGGCCACGGGCTGCGTCTCTCCTTCTGGATACGCATTCGAATCATTTTCTTTCATACGCCCGTTGAGGCTTATAGCCATCCGTTCTTGTTAATATCTCCGAGCGGCCCCGATCAGTGCAGGCACGGCGGATCATCGAGGAGTAAGTGCAGAATCCCATTCAGGAGGCAATAATTCTCCCTGTAGGCTGGCTCTCCCGCGGACGGCCAGTGTGTGATTACACTGTCTCCGGATTTTCATTTAAGAGAAGTATCGCACTGCGTCGAATCGTAGATGGCCCCGCCGTTCGTGCAGTTTCCATTTCCGGATTTCGTCACACAGACGGTGACGCTGCCCTGGCAGCTCAGGCCGTTGCCGTCACTGGCTGTGAAATAGATGGTGTAGACGCGGCCGTTGCCCTGTGCGCTGCGCTCGGCGCGTACCTGGGCGGTGGAAGTCCCGATGCCCGCGCCGTCCGGGCATGTGTGACCATCGCCTGTACCGTCGGTGGGCTCGTCCTGTTTGATCTGATCGATGTTGATGGTGACCGGGTCGCCGTCGGGGTCGGTTACGCCCTGGATGGTGACATTGACCATATCGTGGTTGGGCGGCCAGATCGTAACCACGCTGGGGAAGGCGTCGCCGCAATTGGGCGGTTGATTGGCGGGCGGGGCAAAGACATAGGCCGAGCCTTGATCGGCGCCCGCCGCGCCATCATGAAGAAACGCGCCGACCACGACCGTCTCCCCGAGGATCGCCACCGAGGCGCCGAAAAAGTCACCGCCCCCAGCGTCCGAGGCCTCCAGCTTCTGCTGCTGGCTCCAGACGGCGCCGCTTCGCACAAAGACATAGGCCGAGCCCTGATCGGCGCCCGCCGCGCCATCATCCAAAGGCGCGCCGATCACGACCATCTCCCCGCTGATCGCCACCGAGACGCCGAACACGTCACCCTCCACCGCGTCCGAGGCCTCCAGCTTCTGCCGTTGCGTGAGGGTCGGGTCGATCGTCACCGGATAGATCGCTCCCTCATCCGACACCTCGATTCTGACCTGATCTCCGGCGAGCTTCATCCTCGCCTCGATCTCTCGCCCCGTCGTGTCGAACGCATGCAGCTTGTCATAGCGCAACCCCGCTCCAGCTCCTCTGCCATTCAACAGGATCGCCTGCCCGCTCTCCCCCAATCTAGCCTTCAAATCTCCGCTCAGCTTCAGCCACAGATTCAACTTCTCTCCAGCCCTTCTCTTTCCAGGGGGGTGCGCGATCGTGAAGCCTTGCTCCAACCCGCTCGCCCGGTTCACATACCATTCGCTGATCGCGCCGCCGTCACTCGCGCGCCTCTCGTATTCGATCCGGTCGTCCCTGGCTTTGACATCGGCGGCGGGCGCCGCCTTCTTTCGCTCCCCGTAGCCGTAAGCTGTCAGCTTCATTCCCATCCGCCACTTGCCTCCCGTCCGGCTCGACCCTCTCACTTCCACGCCTTCTCGCGTAAAAACAGTTCGGTAGCCCTGCTTCGGATTGGCTGCCTCATGGCCGCCCTCTTTGCGCGCCTCGATCTGATAGCGAGCCGCCGTCACTGCGGCTGAAAGCGAGTTGTAGAGTCCCGTTTGTTCGAGATGCCGGATCGCCGCTGGGCCGCGCAGGTCGGGCGTCGGCCGGGCGCTGTTTTTCGTAGAATCGACGCCTGCGGTCCGTCCCGTAGTCAGAGTGAAGTAGCCGCAGATCAGCGCCGCCGCCACGATCAGAAACCGCGTGATGTGAGTCCGTAGGTTTTTCATATTTGCCTTTCTAATTGATGCTAAGTGTTGACAGTTGACTTGCGGACAGATGTGTCCGTCGCGAGAGAACTGACGAATGAGGCCCTACAGGAGGGAAGCTGCGATAAGACCCAACAATCCCTCCTGTAGGGTCTTGTTACATTGAGTCATGGCTTCTCCTCAAATGTTAATGGCATTGGTTCTTAAAGACGCCGGCCTCCGTTAACCCGACGCCAACTTGTAAGCCAAGTTGAAAGGAGGATATGGACTCAACTTCCGAGCTTCTTCTCTTGCAGTAGCTCAGGGCTAACGCATTATAAATTCAGGAACCGCGGGGGATGAGGCTGATAGTTATCAGCAAATTAAGCTTCATTCCAAGGGACATAACGTAAAAGACCGGGCAAAGAAATCGTTAGTTGCGTCTCGCAGTCACGTGGAAGTAGTGGCTCTCGGGTTTCTCAGAGTCTTTCCCTAACGTAGTCCTCAATCAGTTCTTCTTCCAGGGCTCGGACCTGCTCAAACAAACTTCCGTCGCTTAAATAAGCCTCTTCGAAACGCGCCTGATCATCCGCAGACAGTGAGACCGGGAAAAACCGGGGGCTGGCCCCATCTCGGATGTTTTCAATAAAGCCTTCTTACGTGATTCTCTTGATTGAACATTGGAGATAGGTTTCCTTATTGTACGCGGTTGATTTACTTGTTGATCTAAATTCCAGCTGTGACTGTCTGCCGTTATCTTGATGCTTGAGAACTCCAGAAATCAGAAAGAACAATGCCGAAGACGATGAGGATGTTACTACTTCTTGAATTATGACGTCAATCTTTAATTAAGCCCTCCTCGAGTACTTTCAGAATGCTTTGTTGCACAAATATTGACCCCTTGCTTTGAGCGGTCTGTTATCCAGCAATCTAGACACTGTCGGGCATTCCCAGGTGTGTCATCCTATTCAAGATCGCGCTCTTGAGCATCAGTTCTTTGAATTGATTGTCAATCTGGCGAGTTTGCAACCTATCGCCGAAGATCGTCTGGATGCTTCCAGTGAGTCAGGAGGGCCTCGCCGTAAGCCCTTGATTTACCGTCAAGGCTACTGCCATCGGATGATTCCATTTACTGCCAAACGCTGCTTCAAGTCACAGACGCGTTGAATCCACGGATTGAATCTTTGTCTTGACGGCCGTTCTACGATGATCTACAGTCATGTGTCGAAGGTTGAGGTAATCTCGATTTATCGACACATGAGGGTTAACTTTATGCCGCCATCTCGATTTCCAATCCCGCAAGGCACGCTCGACATGTTGATTCTTCAAATTCTGTCGCTGGAGCCGGCGCATGGCTACGCCATCGCGCAACGGCTGGGGCAGATTTCGCGAGAGATCGTGCGAGTCAATCAGGGCTCGTTGTATCCAGCCCTTCACCGCCTCGAGCAGAAACGTTGGTTGAAAGCGGAGTGGCGTCAGTCGGAAACGGGCCGCGAGGCCAAGTTTTATTCGCTGACGCGAGCCGGTCGAACGCAGCTTGCCGAGGAGAAAGAAAGCTGGAACCGGTTGACGGACGCGGTTCGGCTGATCTTTAACGAAGGAGAATAAGAGCGTGGCGAAGATCTTCAATACATTCCGTTGGAAACGCCGCCGGATGGAGAGCGACCTCGAGCGCGAGTTGCAGTATCACCTGGACCGTCGCATCGAGGATCTGATCAAGACCGGACTTGACGAAACCGAAGCTCGAAGGCGGGCGAGGATTGAGTTCGGCGGCCTCTCGCAAACGCAGGAAGAGACGCGAGAGACGTGGGTCTGGCGATGGCTTGATTCTCTCGTGGGCGACGTTCGCTATTCGATCCGAAGCCTTTCGAAGAGTTTGACGTTCACGCTTGGAGCGGGGGCCGTGCTCGCGCTCGCCATTGGCGCCACTCTCGCCATTTTCTCAGTGGTCAACACAGTCCTGATCCAACCGCTGGCCTATCGGGACGCCGAGCGCATCGTTTCGGTCGAGACGTTTTGGACCAACACCGGGCGCGCCGGCCAGGACGTATCGGGGCCCGATTTTCTTGATTGGCAGGCGCAGAACAACGTGTTTGAGTCGTTGGCGCATTACGCCGGGGAAGAGGGCGTCGCGACCGTTGTCGGCGACCGCGCCGAGTTCGCCAACGATATGGATGTCTCAACTGATTTCTTCACTGTTTTCGGCCAGACGGCTTCGGCGGGGCGCTTATTGACGGATCGAGACGTCCCGACGGGGGGAGCCCCGTCGACCGTCGCTGTGGTGAGGCGTCAATGGGCGGAGTCTCACTTCGGGAGCGCCGAGGCTGCAATCGGAAAAACGATCACGGTATACGGCCTGCCGCGGCAAATCGTCGGCGTGGCGGCGCGCGGATTTAGCTATCCCGGCGTTACGGATATCTGGTCGCCGGCGCCCACGAGTCGCTCGAACCGCAGCGCCTCGGACTACCGCGTCGTCGGGAAACTCAAGGCCGGGGCGGATCTTGCGCAGGCGAAAGCCCAAATGCAGGCGATCGGCGACAACCTGGCGCGACAATACCCGGAGAACCGATTCAAGACGGTCGCCTTAATTCCACTGCAGGATCGGCTGACCGGCGACGTGAAGATCATGTTATGGCTTTTGCTGGGCGCAGTGATCGTCGTGTTGCTCATCGCCTGCGCAAACATCGCGAATCTTCAACTCGCGCGGAGCGCAGCCAGGACGCGTGAGATCGCGTTGCGCGCCGCTCTCGGCGCGGGCCGTGGCCGTGTGATGAGGCAACTGCTGACCGAGAATTGTGTCCTGATGGGATTGGCGACCTGCGCTGGTCTCATCCTTGCAGCCTGGCTCATACGCGGACTCACTGCTCTGTCGCCTGCGGATTTGCCCCGACTCGACGAAGTCCGGATCGACAGAACGGTCCTCCTTTTCGCGGTCGGGCTATCGCTTTCGTCGACCCTGCTTTTCGGTCTTGCGCCGGCTATCCATGCCACGCGACTCGATCTGTCGGCGGCTTTGAAGATCGGCGGATCGAAGGGCGCTACGTCCGGGGGCGGCGCTCGACTCCGCGCTATGTTCGTCGTGGCGGAAGTCGCCCTGTCCGTCATTTTACTGGTAGCCGCCGGGTTGCTGCTGCGATCGTTTCAGGCGCTCCAGCAGGTGGATCTCGGGTTCACCACGGAGCGCGTGCTCGCGGCCTATACACAGTACCCCGTTGGAAGCGATGAGGATAGGCGAAACAGGATCACGTTCTATGCGGATCTTCTGGATCGTTTGCGCGGAACGCCCGGCGTAAGCTCAGCCGCTGGGGCCGCCTTTCTTCCGATGGGAAAAGAGCCCAGGCCGGCGAGAGACTATTTCATCCAGAGCAGACCTGAGGGTCAACCGGGCGAGCGGCCGAAAGCTGAGATTCAAGCGATCACACCTGATTTCTTTAAGACCCTGGAGATTCCTATTCGCGCCGGTCGGGACTTCGAGCGCACCGATACGCTGGAACGGCCGCCGGTGGCCGTAATCAATGAGACACTGGCGCGCGCCTCGTTTCCAGGCGAGTCGCCGCTGGGCAGATTTATTCGGATGAACAGCAGGGCGCCATGGACGGAGATTGTCGGGGTAGTCGCCGACGCGCGTTGGCAGGGTCCAGGCCAACTGACTCAGCCCGTGATCTTCTTCGCGTCGGCGCAGGGAATTGGCGGCTCGCTTTCGATTTTTGTTCGGACATCGCTGGATGAAAAGTCGCTTGCAGGCGCGCTCCGCACGCTCTTGCACGACGGAAATCCGACAGTGCCCGTTCGATTCGAGACTATGGAGGAATTGTTTTCGTATGCGCTGGCCTATCCGCGGTTTCGCACGAGATTGATCGGCGCATTCGCCGCGATGGCCATGTTGCTCGCCGCCGTCGGCGTCTTCAGCCTCCTGGCTTATCTCGTGGGACAACGGACCAAGGAGCTGGCGATCCGGCGAGCTCTGGGCGCCAAAACTGTCGACGTCGTCCGTCTCGTCGTCGGCCAGGGATTGCGGCTGGTCGCGATCGGATTTGCGGTGGGGCTCGCCGGCGCAATAACCGTTGCGCGGCTTCTCGAAAAGCTTCTCTTCGGTATCAGCCCATGGGATTTCAACGCCTATCTTGGCGCGATCGCCGCGCTCGGAATTGCGGCCGTGCTCGCTATCCTGCTTCCGGCTATCCGAGCCGCTGCCGTTGACCCGCTGATCGCGCTCCGACATGGCTAAATCAAAAGTTTTGCCGATTTCCTCTGCCGGCTTATAGCCGGCAGAGGAAATCGGCATCGCGTGTAGCTTTAGCGTAGCGCGATCCTCTTTCAGTGTTATACTTTGTTCGAGCAAGGGCTGTCCTTCGCCAAAACTCGATTCATCTGCGTTTCCAACAACTTCGCTTGTCTTTTTCCCAACCAAAATATACGAGATCAAAATTTGATCCTAGCGTAGAGTGATCGTTAATAACGGCAAGTTAAGTGTTAACACTGGATGTCTGTAGTTGTATGAAAATACAGAGAGACGGAATTATTCCTATGGACAGGTAATTATGCGTTCTGCCTGGCGTCGAGTTCGGCAATCAATTTCTTTGACGCCGTCAGACGATAGGCGCCCACGAGGAGAGCTTCGACCTCTGCCCAGTCGACCTGAGGCGTATCTAGCCACAGCCCTACCCAGCCGAGATGGCCAACGTAGTTTGGGATGTGAAATCTATCCGGGGCATGTTTCGCCAATTGTTGAGAGACGCCGCGTGGGGCCTTGCAGTTAATGGCGAGCCGTCCATCACCGTGATGGTCATCGAGGTACCAGCCGAAGCGCTTTTGGCGCACTTCAAGGCTCAAGTGATTTCCAGTAGCTACAGTGTCCGCTTCGGGAAAACCTTCCACAATTATGATGACGCGAGCCCGCCGCTCGGCGGCGACCTTCCGGGTTATTTTGAATGCCACTTGATCCACAGCTTTGTTCATCTTCACTCTCATCCTTTACTGGAGCCTGGATTGGTCCCTTGCACATGCTCCAAAATGCGCTGCGCCGTTTTTTCCGGCCCGCAGTGAGATGTATCCAGCGTCAGCGCATTTGGGTGTTGCACTTTAAGCACTTCAAATTCCTGGAGATACCATGGAATCGTGGTCAGATCGATGTCCTTGAGCCGCGCTCGGCGTTCCGGAGTATTTTTGCGTTGGCGTAGCATCTCGACATCGCACGTCAACCATACTGGGAAGAACCCGGCCTTTCTTTGCTTCGCCAATCGCTCGATTCGGCGGAACAACGCTTTGTCCTCTGGCGCTCTCGCGTCGAGTACATTCGTAAACACAAAGCTGTCGTCCGGGGGGCAGAAATCGCGAATGACGGTTAAGACCGCTCTCCTGATTGTTTCGATATGCGGTCCGGCCCCCTGCGGAAAGGGGAAGGTTGATGTGCCGTCATAGCCGACAACGCTGTACACCGGAGTATTGATCAACTGGTTATCGACCACCTTGGCTCCCGTTATCCTCCCGATTTCTTTGGCGACCGTGTATTTCCCAACGGCAGGGATACCGATGATATAGATGATGGTGTTGCGGAGATTCATACTTCGGTTTAGATGACGAATGTCGGGTTAACTCATTGCCTTATCCGGTGTGTTTCCATTCGTCGCCTAAAAAGTGGACTGCTATTTTATTGTGAAATTGGCTCTTGCACAAGACCGCCTGAGTTACACTAGGATGGCCACATCTATGACTACTTCGAATCTTGTTACTGTATTTTATGAGCGCTGTGCGGTAGGGAGCAACTGAACTGAGCTACGTTTCGTTCTGCTGGAGGCATTCTATCCATGACTCGACTTAGCGTAAACCTGAACAAAGTCGCGTTACTGAGAAACTCTCGAAATATCGGGATACCAAGCGTACTGAGGGCGGCCGAACTGAGCGTTGGCGCCGGCGCTCATGGCATTACGGTTCATCCCAGGCCTGATCGTAGACATATTCGGCCGTCTGACGTGTATGACCTTTCCGATTTTTTGAAGAATTACCCGCAGGTTGAATTCAACATCGAGGGCAACCCCTTCACGGAATTCATGGAAATTGCGCGAAGGATCAAACCTGTCCAATGCACACTCGTTCCTGACGGCCCGGATGCGATCACTTCAGATCACGGTTGGGACCTTGACCAAGAGGGTCAACGGCTCGAACCAATTATCGCTGAACTGCGCGATCTTGGAGCCCGAGTGAGCGTTTTTATCGACGCAGACAGCGATCAATGGGGAAGGGCGCGCGAGTTGGGCGCTGACCGCGTGGAGTTATACACTCAGCCCTACGCCGAGGCATTTGCTCGGAACGATTTCGACACGGTATTTGAAAAGTACGCTGTTGCTGCGAAAGCTGCGCAGTCGGCAGGACTGGGGGTCAACGCCGGCCATGATTTGAATCTGCAGAATCTCGGCAAGTTTTGCGAAATTCCGGGAATTCTCGAAGTATCTATCGGACACGCTCTGGTAGCGGACGCATTGGAAATGGGCATGACAGATGCTGTGCAGGCATACTTACGGGTCCTAACTGCCGCAATACGGGCGTGAGCGCTGGCGCCAGCTCAAATTCGAATCTTCGACGGCTTTGTTGCACGAAACTGAGTGAAGAGTTGCGGATGAAGTGACGTGATATGCTTTTTCTGGCATGAAGAAGCACACATACCGCATCCGCAACTGGAGCGAGTAT
>Ga0190270_10001290_pt1 | contig 11577 bp, 10 predicted proteins | sample Popmic320T_FD_133748 | JGI IMG/M metagenome (GOLD analysis project Ga0190270, IMG submission 133748) | Populus adjacent soil microbial communities from riparian zone of Weber River, Utah, USA - 320 T | ecosystem: Environmental > Terrestrial > Soil > Riparian zone | place: USA: Utah | collected... | reverse complement strand
TGCTCCAGACTAGTGCAAGGACGAGGGAGGGGAAACGGGGTCGGGCTATTCGCCGGTCACAAATCCGAGCGCCTTGCAGGAATCGAGCAGGTCGCGAACGTGCTGCTCGCTCACGTCGCGGGTGATGAACACCAACCGGCTGGAGCGGTCCTTGTCGGGCCATTCCGCCAGCTCCACCGGCGGATGGACCAGGTGCTGCACCGCCTGGAACACCACCGGTCCCTTGCTGCCCTTCAGGTTGAGCAATCCCTTGATGCGCAGCAGGTCCGGCCCGCGCAACGACACCAGCGTGTCGAGCGCGCGCTGGAACACCGGCCACTCGAGCGGCTCTTTCTCGCGGACCACGAAGCTTGCGATGCCGTCCGAGTGCGAGGCTTCCGCCACCAAACCGGAGTGCCGCGCCGCGGTCGCGTCTTGCCCCGAATCGATCAGGTGCTTGGGATCGATCTCGCCGTCGCGCGCCATGTCGATGTCGGCGCGCGGATTGAGCGTCTTGAGCTTGGCGGCGAGCGCCTTCTTGGTTCTGCTGTCGGCGAGGTCGATCTTGGTGATCACCAGACGGTCGGCGAGGATCGCCTGCTTGCGCGCTTCGGGTGCCTTGTCGAGATTGCGCAGGCCGGTGACCGCGTCGACCAGGGTGAGCACCACCTCGATCGCGAACTCGCCGCCGAGCGCGCGATCGGTCGAGAATGTCTGCAGGATCGGGCTGATGTCGGCGAGCCCGCTGGTTTCGATTAGCACGCGGCCGAAGTGAGGAATTTTTCCGCGTTCGCGGTCTGCGACAAGCTTGCGCAGCGCGATCTGCAGATCCGAGCGGGTGTTGCAGCAGATGCAGCCGTTGCCGAGCAGCGTGACTTCGTCGGTGCTCGAGCGCAGCAGCGCGTCGTCGATACCGACCGAGCCGAACTCGTTGACGATCAGTGCTGTGCCCCGGCCCTCGGGCGTGCCGAGGAAGCGGCGCACCAGCGTCGTTTTCCCCGCGCCAAGGAAGCCGGTGACGATCGTCACCGGCACCCGTGATCCGCGCTCGCGCTTTTGCCGCCGGCCGAAGCGGCCCGCTCCGGCCGACGGGAAAAGGCTGAGGACGATGTCGCTCAGAAATCCATCTCCAGGCAGTACAGGCCGCCGACGTGGCGGTCGACGCAGTACACGATCTCGCGCTCATCGACGAACACGTCGTTGATCTGAGTGGTCCCGGTCGGCGCGCCGGGAGCCGCCGGCGGCACGAAGGTCGCGACCGCCTGCGGCTGGTACGGATTGGAAATGTCGTAGGCGCGAAGCCCGCCGTTGAAGAACGTGCCCAGCACGATTTGGTCGTTCTGCCAGCAGGTCGGCAGCGGCACGTTCTCGTGGATGTTGTGAGCCCCGAACCGGCCGCGCGAGGCATAGGCCTTGTGGTCGGGCAGCGGACAAGTCGAGATCGGCACGAGGTTGGTCTCATCGCGCGCATCGAGGATCCAGACCAGCTTCGGCCAGTCCTTGGCGTTGTTCTCGGTCGACTCGTCGGTCACCAGCATCAGGCCGCGGTCGAACAGCGGCACCACGGTGTGCATGAACCCAGTGTAAGGCGGCGAGTTGGTCCACGATGAGATGCGCTTCGGGCTCGACTTGTCGGAGATGTCGAGCACGTGCATGCCGCCATCGATGTAGGCGAGGTAGCAGCGGTCCGGTCGCTGTGGATAGACGTTGCAGTTGTGGGCACGGTAGCCCTTGTCGAGCGCGTGACGCGGCGGCGGCGGCGCGTTGTCGCCCTGCTTGGTGCCCGGCATGTGCCAGCGGCCAACCTCGACCGGCTTCGATGGGTTGCGCACGTCGATGCAGCGGTAGAACTGATCGTCCAGCGGGTGGGAGGGAATGAAGTCCGGCGCGCTCGACGCCATGTGAACGTATTCGCCGTCGCAGAACCAGAGCTGGTGCACGCCGCGGGAATGCTCGCCCGAGCAGTCGAAGAAAGACACCGAGCGCGGCTTCTCCGGGTTGGAGATGTCGAAAATCTCCATGCCGGCCGGCTTCATGTTCTTCTGCTTGGTCTGGTAGGCGACCGCCATCAGGTTGCCGCAGGTCTCCAGCGAGTTCGAGCGGACATCGTTATGCGGCAGGTCGGTCTGGCAGACCACCTTCGGCTTGCGCGGATCGGACACGTCTACCGCGGTGAAGTTTTTCGGCGCGCTCTCATGCGCCAGCCACATAATGCGGCGGCCGTCGGGGGCGATCTGCACCGACATGCCTTCGCCCATGCCGCCGAAGCCTTGCAGCAGATTGTGGGACAGAAGCTTGAAATTCCAGGTGACGACGCCGTTTGCGCCGCTCTTCGCGCTGCGCTTTGCCGCCGGCGCGCTCACCTTCTTCGAAGGCTTCTCAACCTTCTTCTTGGCAACGACTTTCTTGGCAACTTTCTTTTTGGCCGCCTTCTTGGCGGAAGGCTTTTTCTTAGACCGTTTCATAACACTCTCCATGCAAGGGGATCGGACCGCGGATAAGAACGTTTAGCGCGTTTCAGAAGGTGAGGGGAGGCCCCAAAATACAGAGCCGGCGCGCTAACGCCGGCACTGTCATATCCTCAAACCCGTTGCGCTCAGGCGCTGGCCTTCGACCAGAAGTCCGGACGCAGCGCCTTCTTCCAATCCGGGATCGCCGCGATCTTCTTTTCGCGCAACAGCACCTCGGCCTCCCGCTGCATGTAGGCTTCAAGGCCGGGCGGCCAGCCGGGGGCGACGTCGACGGTGCCCAGCGCCTTTTTGAACACGTCCTTGGACATGCTGTAGCCCTTGGACGTAAAGAACGCGTAGATCGTCTCCGACACCTTCTCCGGGTTTTTCTTGAATTCTGCGCCGACCTCGCGCCACGCTTGCAGATAAGACACGATCACGGCCGGGTTCTTTTCCACGAAGTCCGGCGTCGCCGCCATGAACACCGGGATCGAATCGATGCTGGAGTAGTCCATGATCGTGGTGGCGATGCCGTCCGCCTCGGCGATCGTGTTGTAGGGCTCGGTGTTGACCATGGCGTCCACGGTCTTGCCCGACATGGCGGCGATCATATCGTTCACGTTCATCCGCACCTCTTGATAGGTGCCTTTCGGCAGGCCGTGCTTCGGGGCGAGCTGATCGACGAAAATGTTGCCGAGCGACGATCCGGTCTGGTTGGCAATCTTCTTGCCCTTGAGGTCCTCGATCCGGGTGATATTGAGATCCTTGCGCGACATCACCCGCGCGGTGCGGCCGACGGTCTCGACCACCACCAGCCCCACAAGGCCGCCCTTGTCATGCCCGATGATGAAGGACTGGCCGGCGTAGGTGCCGAGGTCGACCTGGCGCGCCACCATCTGCTGCATGGTGAGATTGCCGGACGGCACGCCGAATTCCTCAAACTTCAGGCCGCGCTTCTCGAGCAAGCCGGAGCGCAACAGGTAATAAGTGGGCATGCCCCACATGTTGGTCTGGTAGCCCTGGCGGATCGTGACGCCGGCCTGCGCGGCCGCGTACTGGTTGAGCGCCAGAACCAGCGCAGATGCACCGGTTCCAACGAGGGTCTGACGACGCGTGATTCCACTGGTCATTGCTCTCCTCCGTCGAATGCTTGTTTTGGCTGTTGATGCGATTGGATGCTTCCGGACGTGTCGGGTCAAGGCCGCTAGGCGTGCGTCTCCTGACCGAGATGTCGCAGCAATTGCTTCTGGTAGTCGAGAAACTCGACGCTGAGCGGGTCGCGCGGCCGCTGCAATGCGATCGGCACTTCGACTTTGACTGTGCCGGGGTGCGGCGTCATCACCACCACGCGGTCGGCGAGATAGACCGCCTCGGCGACGTTGTGCGTGACGTAGATCACGGTCTTGCGCGTCTCGCGCCAGACTTCGGCCAGCAGCCGCTGCATGTCATCGCGCGTCAGCGCATCGAGCGCGGCGAACGGCTCGTCCATCAGCAGCACCGCCGGGTTGTAGGCCAGGGCGCGGGCGATCGCGACGCGCTGCTGCATGCCGCCCGACAGATGATGCGGGTACGATTCGCAGAACTTGTCGAGCTTGACCAGCGAGAGCTGCTTGCGGGCGATCCGCTCGCGCTCTTCCTTGCCGATGCCCTTCATCTCCAGGCCGAACGCGACGTTGCCGAGCGCGGTGCGCCACGGAAAGAGTTGCGCGAAATCCTGGAACACCACGCCGCGGTCCATGCCGTGGCCGGTCACCGCCTTGCCGGCGATCTTGATCTCGCCGCCGGTGGGGCTCAGGAAGCCTGCAATGATGTTGAGCAGCGTCGACTTTCCACATCCGGACGGGCCGACGATGCAGAGGAACTCCGACTGGTCGATGTTGAAGCTGGCCTTGTTGACGCCCGCCACCTGGCCGGCCGGCGTGTCATAGACCAGCGAAACGTCCTTGATTTCGATGTGGGGCATTCTGTTCCCTGACGTCCTTTTTGTTGGGGCCAGTATGCCCTTTTTTCATGGAAATCCGACAGCCCATTGGTGTCGCAGGCGCCGGTTTGGGTGTACGGTCCTGCGAAACCGGTCAGTGGGCAGGGAGCGGCCAAGGAGTTTTCGATGAATCACCACGCATCGAGCGACACGATCACCAGCCAGATGTCGCTGTCGGAGCGCGCCGATCATCTTGAAGAGCAGATGATGCACGAGCTCGACCGCGTGATCACCAAGTCGGTGTTCAGTCATCTGACCGACGGCAAGGTGGAGATGGAAGGCGGCGCCGCGCTGCAGGCCAAGTATCCCGGCAAGTACTTCAACATGGGCCCCGATCCCCGGCTGCCGCCGATGCCGGAAAAGCCGACGCTGCTGGACTATTTCAAGAACCGCTTCGCCTCGACCAACCATCTTGTGCAGAGCGCAGCTCTCGCGCTGAAGAACGGCCACAGCGAGAAGGTCGTGCTGGCGTGCCTGCTGCACGATATCGCGGTGGTGGGCTTCATCCGCTGCGACCACGGCTATTGGGGCGCCCAGATGATCGCGCCCTACGTCGATGAGGAGGTCAGCGAAGGCATCCGGATGCACCAGGCGCTGCGCTTCTTCCCGGACGAGTCGGTCGGCTACGGCTATCCCGACATGTATCGCAAGTACTTCGGCGAAGACTATCAGCCGGAGCCTTACATCGTCGAGGAATACAAGCGCGCGCGCAACAGCAAGCACTACATGACGGCGCGGCTGATCTGCGTGAACGACGTCTATGCGTTCGATCCCAACGTCAAGGTCGATCTCGATTCTTTCGAGGACGTCATTGGCCGCAACTTCAGGCAGCCCAAGGAAGGCCTCGGCCTCGACCACAGCCCGTCGGCGCACATGTGGCGCACCATCCTGTGGCCGACACGGTTCCTGTAATCGTATTTGGAAGTTTGTAACGGATGTCTGCTCTCGCGGAACTTGACCGCAGTAACGTCGTCGACATCGATCTCGGCAGCGCCGAATTCAAAGCCAACGCCCACCGCCACATGGCGGATTGGGCGCGTCGGCCGCCGTTCTATGTGCTTGGCCAAGGCCAGCCGCAGGTCGTCGTCGGGCGCTATGCCGACGTGCACAAGGTGTTCTCCGACACCGAGACCTTCGCCTCCGAGATGCCACGCGGCCCCGGCTGGGAGCAGTTCAACAAGATCATGGACGCGCAGTTCGTCACCCAGATGGACGGCGCGCAGCACGCCCGCGTCCGCCGCCTCCTGATGCCCGCGTTTTCGTCGCGGCGGATCGAGCAGCTCCAGCAGAGCATCACGAAAATCGTTGATGGCATGCTGAACCGCATCGAGGCGAACGGTCCCGCCTTTGACGGTATGAAGGACTATGGCGCGCATCTCGTTGTCGATGCCTTGCTCAGCGCCATGACGGACATGGATGACCGCCGCAAGGCTGTTTTCACCTCGTTCCACGATCTGATTCCGGGCACCACCTACGTCAAGCCGGGCGAGCCGTGGTCGCAGGAGTTGCGGCAAGCATTCGATCGCACCATGGACGAAATCAGGGTGCTGATCGAGGAGCGGCGCGTCAGCCCGCGCCAGGACTTCATCAGCGACCTCGTCAACGCGCGCGACGCCGGCGATAAGCTCAGCGACCGCGAGCTGTTCGACCAGATTTTCGGCATCTGCGGCGCGTCGTTGTCGGCCACCAGCCGCGCCGCCGGCGGAGCGCTCTATCTGCTCTATACGCACGACGACGCGCGCAACGAGCTGATCGGCAACCCTTCGCTGATCCCGGAGGCGATCGAGGAGTGCCTGCGGCTCGGCAGCAACGGCTATTTCACCTTTCCGCGCATTGCCACCCGGGATACCGAGGTGGGTGGCACGCGCATCTTCAAGGGCATGGTGGTGCGGCCGTCGCCGCTCGCGCCGAACTACGATCCGGACGTGTTCCCCGATCCGCTCCGCTTTGACATCCACCGCAAGCCGAAGCGGATCCTTTCCTTCGGCGCGGGTCCGCACCATTGCGTCGGCAACATCCTTGGCCGCACCACCATCACCATCGCAATCACGCGGCTGCTGGCGCGCTTTCCGGTGGCGCACATCAGTGATCCTGATTTCACGCCGGTCTATGGCGGATCGGTGGGCGAGCTGCGGCTGGAAAGCCTGCCGATGCTTATTTAATAGGGGCGATCACCCATGATGCTTCGTATCGTTCGAATTGCGTTCGCGTTAGCCGCCTTGTTGACGGCGCAGACCCTGGTCTCCGCGCAGACCTATCCAACCCGCCCCGTGGTCATGGTGGTGCCGTTTGCCGCCGGCGGCGCGTTCGACGTCATGGGCCGCATCCTCACGGTACGCATGAGCGAGCTGCTGGGCCAGCAGGTGGTGGTCGAGAACACCACCGGCGCCGGCGGCATAGTCGGCACGATGAGGGTGATGAACGCCGCGCCCGACGGCTACACGTTCCTGTTCGGCAGCGTCGGCACCCACGCCTACAATCCGACCATGTACAAGAACATCCGCTATAACGCCGCGACCGATTTCGCACCGGTCACGCTGTTCGCTGACCAGCCGATGACGCTGTCGGCGCGCAAGGACTTTCCAGCCAACACCATGCCGGAATTCGCGGCGCACCTGAAAGCCAACGCCGCGAAGCTGCAATACGGCTCGGCCGGTGCCGGGTCGACCACGCATCTCGCGTGCTCGCTGGTGAACTCCACCATCGGCGTCAACGTCACGCACGTCCCCTATCGCGGCTCGGCGCCGGCCTCGAACGACCTGATCGGCGGGCAGATCGACTACATGTGCAACAACATCGGGAGCGCGACACCGCTGATCAAGGGCGGCAAGGTGAAGGCGATCGCCAACCTGTCCGGCACGCGCTCGCCGCTGATGCCGGAGCTTGCGACCGCGCGGGAGCTGGGCCTCAAGGACTTCGAGATATCCACCTGGAACGCAATCTTCTTGCCGAAGGGCACGCCGGCCGCAATCGTCAAGCGGCTGGGCGATGTCACCAACGAGGCGATGGACACGCCGGCCACCAAGGCCCGGATGCAGGACATCGGCGTCGATGGCATCGCGCCGGGCCGACGGTCGCCGGAGTATCTGGCCAGGTTCGTGGCCGACGAGATCGCGCGGTGGGCCGGCCCCATCAAGGATGCCGGGCTGCAGGTGGATTAAGCCCGCACGTCGATGCGCTGCGACACCCACGTGCATATCGTCGGCTCCGCCGACCGCTACCCGCAGGTGGCGGAGCGGACCTACCTCGCCGGGCCGGCGCCGCTCGATGAATTGAAGCGCCGCGGCGCGCGCCATGGCATCACGCGCTTCGTGATCGTGCAGCCGAGCTTCTACGGCTTCGACAATTCGGCGACGCTCGACGCGCTCGATGAATTGGCCGGAAATGGCCGCGGCGTCGCGGTGATCGATCCCAGCACCACGCCGGACGCAACGCTCGCCGACATGCATCGGCGCGGCATTCGCGGACTGCGCATCAATCTGTACAGCCCGCTCGCAGCGGACAGGCGGATGGACGACAGCTTCGCCGCAACCGCCGCCGTGGCGAAGAAGATGAACTGGCACATCCAGGTGGTCGCGCCGCTGCCGGTGCTGCTGAAGAGCGAAAGCTTGCTGGCAAGCTCTCCAGCGCCGATCGTGATCGACCACTACGGCGTTTACGGCAAGGCGCGGCCGGAAAGCGAAGCGGGAACCCGCCTGCTGCAATTGCTGCGGCACCCGCACGTCTGGATGAAATTATCGGCGCCATACCGCCTCGACGACGGCCAGATGAGGACCAAGCCGGACAGCGAATGGGTGGCGGAACTCTACGCCGCCGCGCCGCCGCGCTGCCTATGGGGCAGCGACTGGCCACATCCTCCAGCCGCGGATGCGCACCGGGGCGCGGCGAACGGCGCGCCCTATCGCGATCTGTCCTACGACGCGTTGGTGAACGACTTCATCGCGGCGCTGCCGTCGCCGAGGCTCGCGGATCGGATCATGCGCGACAACCCGGCGCGACTCTACGGATTCTAAGCCCTGGACAGCGCACGCTCTCTCACTAGAGTCCGCGCAGGAGGAAACATGTTCCTGTCATTTCGCGCCGCCGCTGCCGCCGTCCTCACGCTGGCGCTGACCGCTTTCGCAAGCGCGCAATCCTATCCGACCCAGACGGTGCGAATCGTGGTGGCCTATGCGCCGGGTGGAACCGGAGACATTGTCGCGCGGCTGATCGCAGTGCCGCTCGCCGCCGCGCTCGGCCAGAACGTCGTGGTCGAGAACCGCGCCGGCGCAACCGGCGCGATCGGCACGCAATCGGTGGTCCAGGCGACGCCGGACGGCCATACTCTGCTGCTTGGCCAGACCGGCGAGATCTCGATCAATCAGCATTGGATCAAGGGCCTCAACTACGACGCGGAAAAGGACCTGCAGCCAATTGCGCTTGCCTCCGTGGTGCCGCTCGCGCTGGTCGTGTCGAGCAAAGCGCCGTACTCGACCATGGACGAGATGGCTAGGGCGCTGGCCGACAAGCGGCCCGTCACCTTCGCCTCCGCCGGAACCGGCACGCCCGGCCACTTCGCCGGCGAATTCCTCAAGCTTCGCACCAAGGCCAACCTCACCCACGTGCCATACAAGGGCGCGGGACCCGCGCTGAACGATCTGCTCGGCGGCCACGTCGACATGTATTTCTCCGGCTTCCCGGCCGCCGCGCCGCACGTCAAAGCCGGCACCATGAAAATTCTCGCGGTGTCGTCCGCGACGCGCTCGTCGGCCGCGCCGCAAATCCCGACGGTGGGCGAGGCGATCGGTGACAAGAGCTTCGATCTCACGCTCTGGCAGGGCTTCTTCGCCCCGAAGGCTACGCCGAAGCCGGTCGTCGACCGGCTGCACACCGAAATCAGCCGCATCCTCGCTTCGCCGGACATGCAGATGCGGCTGCGCGACGCCGGCGCCGACGTGCGGATGATGTCGGCGGCGCAGTTCGCCGACTTCACCCGCGTCGAGAGCAACAAGTACCGTCAGATCATCAAGGACTCCGGCGTGAAGCCGGAGTGAGGCGGATGCCGCCGCCGCATGCAATGCTGGCTAGCCGCCGAGGTGCGCTGCGGCTTTAATGCGCGGCGTCAACGGAAGGGAAGGCCATGCGCAGCAGCACCGACAAGATCCTTACCACCCACACCGGCAGCCTGCCGCGCCCGGGGAAGGTCGTGGAGCTGTTGCTCGCCGAAAAGGACAAGCCGGGCGCGAGCCGCGCGGCGCTCGACGCCGCGGTCGATGACGCGGTCGCGGGGGTGGTGAAGAAGCAGATTGAGGCCGGCATCGACGTCATCAACGATGGCGAGCAGGGCCGCACCGACTACACCGTTCACGTGCTTGACCGTCTCACCGGCTTCGAGGGCAAGTCGACGCCGCCGCTCGGCACCGGCGAGCCGGAATTTCCCGAGCTCGCCGCGATCCTCAGCCAGTTCGCGACGCCGTTCCAGCATCGTCCGGCCTGCTCGGGTCCGGGGGCGTGGAAGGACTGGCCGGCGGCGCAGGCCGACATCGCGCGCGCCAAGGCGGCGATGCAAAAGTCCGGCGCGGCGGAATATTTCATGACGTCGCCGTCGCCGGGCCAGATCGCGCGCTATCTGAAGAACCATTATTACAAGACCGACGAGGAATACCTGTTCGCGCTGGCCGGTGTGATGGCCAAGGAATACCGCGCCATCGTCGATGCCGGGTTTATCCTGCAGCTCGATTGTCCCGACCTCGCGATGTCCTACGCGCTCTATCCCGGCATCAGCATTCCGGACTACCGCAAGATCATCGAGAAGAACGTCGAGGCGCTCAACGAGTCGGTGAAGGGCCTGCCGCCGGACCGCATGCGCATGCACGTCTGCTGGGGTTCGACACTGGGTCCGCACCACGGCGACATCGAGATCAAGGAGATCGCCGACATCTTGTTGAAGGGCCGGCCGCAGGCGGTGTCGTTCCCGGGCGCCAATCCGCGTCACGGCCACGAGTGGAAGGTCTGGAAGGATGTGAAATTGCCGGACGGCAAGATCATCATTCCGGGCGTCATCGATTCCACTTCGAACTTCGTCGAGCACCCCGAACTGGTGGCGGATCGCATCACCCAATACTCGCGGGTTGCCGGCAAGGAGAACGTCATCGCCGGCGTCGACTGCGGCTTCGGCACGTTCGCCGGACGGGTCCAGGTCGACACCAAGATCGTCTGGATGAAGCTCGCCTCGCTGGCGCAAGGCGCCGCGATGGCGTCGGAGCGCCTTTAGTACGGCAAAAAGAGATGAGGCCCTTCCGCCTGCGCGCAGGCCTGATGTAGCGTTTACCTGAAGCTGCCAGCGGGAGTGCCGAATCCCAATTGTTGCAACGGCGGCAAGGTCCATCGGCGGGCCGCCACCAAAGAGTACCGTACCCATGCCCAAACTCTACGAAGCCCTTGCAGAAGCGTTCCTTGCGGAGGGAGTTGACACGCAGTTCGTCCTCATGGGCGACGGCAACATGCACTGGTCCACCGCCTTCGCCAAACTGCCGGGCGTAGAGACCGTCCACGTCAGGCACGAGCACGCCACAGTAGCAGCGGCGACCGCCTACAACGTAGCCACCAACAAGGTCGCCGTTGCGTCCGTCACGTGCGGCCCGGGCGTGACCCAGCTGATGACGGCGCTGCCGGCCGCGGTTCGCGCCCGCCTGCCGATGGTGGTGTTCGCCGGCGAGTCGCCGATCAACGCCAAATTCTACAACCAGGCGATCGACCAGGCGCCGCTGGTGACGGCGACGGGGGCGCATTACATCGCTGCGCATAGCGTGCCGCGCATGATGGACGCCGTGCGCGAGGCCTTCCATTTCGCCAAGGACGAGCGGCGGCCGGTGGTGCTGGGCATTCCTTACGACCTGCAGAAGGTCGAGCACATGTCCAACCAGCCCTACGAGACCTCGGAGATGTACAAGCCCAAGGTCGGGCGCATGCACCCCGATCCCGAGCTTGTGGCCGAGGCCGTCGAGCGGCTGGCCGCGGCAAAGCGGCCGATCGTCCTCGGCGGCCGCGGCTTGATGTGGTCCGGCGCGCGAGATGCGGTGATCAAGCTCGCCGATCGCTGCGGCGCCTTGCTCTCCAACACGCTGCCTGCGCGCGGTCTCTTCCACGATCATCCGTTCGGGCTCGGCATCACCGGCAGCTACTTCA
>Ga0190270_10001289_pt1 | contig 11590 bp, 3 predicted proteins | sample Popmic320T_FD_133748 | JGI IMG/M metagenome (GOLD analysis project Ga0190270, IMG submission 133748) | Populus adjacent soil microbial communities from riparian zone of Weber River, Utah, USA - 320 T | ecosystem: Environmental > Terrestrial > Soil > Riparian zone | place: USA: Utah | collected... | reverse complement strand
TGGTGGTGACATCGCGCGCAGGGTCGGTGCGAACCACGGGCTGCAGGGCGGTGCTGAAGGTCCGGTCGCGGCCGGCCGTCGACCCCGAGGCGTTCGTCGCGACGAGCCGGTAGTGGTAGAGGACGCCGGTGCGCAGGCGCGTGACCGGCTCGTTCACGCGCACTGCGCCCGTCCCGGAGCCGGCGTTCCGGCTCGGAGTCCTGGTGCCGTAGCCCGTCGTCGTCCCGTATTCGAAGAACCAGCTCGTCGCCTGGCCGTTCGGCGTGATCCTGCCGTTCAGGCGCGCCGACGTCGGTGTCACCGACGTCGGCGCGTCGGTCGACACGGTCGGCGCCCCGAACGTCGTGAACGTCCGGTCGGCGCCGCGCGTCGTGCCGGCGTCGCTCGACGCGATCAGCCGGTAGTGGTAGAGGCGGCCGCGGGCGAGGCTCGACACGGCCGCGGAGACGCCCACCGCGGTCCCGCCGGAGCCCGCGTCCCTGACTGCGGTCCGCGTGCCGTAGCTCGTGCTCGTCCCGTACTCGAAGTACCAGGTCGTCGCCCGGCCGTTGGGGTCGACAGTGCCGGTGAGCGTCGCCGACGTGGGCGTCACGCCGGTCGCCGCGCCCGTCACGGCCGCAGGCGCGGCCAAGGTCGTGAAGATCCCGTCGGCGCCGCGGCTGGTGCCGGCGGCGTTGGTCGCGACCACGCGGTAGTGGTAGGTCGTCCCGGAGGCGAGGCCGGAGAGCCCACGGGTGACGGCGACGTTCGCGGACCCCGAGCCGACGCCGGTACTCGCCGTCTGCGAGCCGTAGCTCGTGCTCGTGCCGTACTCGACGTACCAGGTGGTGGCCTGGCCACCGGGATTGACCGTGCCGCTCACCGTCGCGGACGTCGGGCCGACGGCGCTGACCGGGCCGGTGATCGCCGTCGGCGCCGCGGCGGCCGCAATCGCGACCCAGGCGAGCGCCGAGGCCGTCAGGAGACTTCCGATGCCGAGAGCCCTGCGGATGCGCCCACCCTTCGCCGCTTGCGCGAGAGAGCAAATCGGGCCGCGGTCAAGACCGTGTTAGGAGAGTGGAAGGGTTCTGTACGGGCTAGGCTCAGCGCCGTGATTCTCGAGAACGGAGTCGTCCGGACGATGGATCCGCAGCTGCCGGTCGCGCGTGCGCTTGCGATCGCCGGTGCGCACCTCGCCGGCGGCGTCGGTGTCCACGAGACCGCGCTCGCAAGTCCGGACGTCGTCGACCTCGGCGGCCGCTGCGTCCTGCCCGCCTTCACCGACTCGCACGTCCATTTCCCGACCTGGTCGCTGAACCAGCGGCAGGTGAAGCTGGAAGGCTGCGCGTCGCTCGACGAGGCGCTCGCGCACATCCGCGGGGCGGACAGGACGGCGGGCCGCTGGCTCCGCGGGTACGGCTGGCGGGCCGGGGACTGGAATCCCGCCACCGAGCCGACGAAGCAGGCACTCGACGAGGTGACGGGCGACACGCCCGCGATCTTCTTCTCGAAGGACTACCACTCCGCCTGGCTCAACTCGGCCGCGCTCGCCGTCGCGGACGGCGACCTCGAGGTGGCGGGAGGCGTCGTCGAGCGCGACGAGCGGGGCGAGCCGACGGGCGTGCTGCGCGAGGAGTCGGCCTGGACCTTCCGGGAGCGCCACGTGTACACCTCGCAGGACGAGTGGGTCGAGGCGACGCGCGCCGGCCTCAGGCTCGCGAACTCACGCGGCGTCGGCGCGATCCACGACAAGGACGGCTGGCTCGGCGCGCCGGGGATCTTCCAGCGGCTGCGCGACGAGGGAAACCTCTCCCTGCGGGTCTGGGGCTCGATCCCGCACGACCTGCTCGACGACGTGTCCGCTCTCTCGCTCGCGAGCGGCTTCGGGGACGACTACCTCCGGATCGGCTACCTCAAGTGCTTCATGGACGGCACTCTCGGCTCGAGCACGGCGCTGATGACGGACGGCACCGGCGTCGAGATCACGAGCCGCGAGGAGGTCGAGGAGATCATCCGCCGCGGCGCCGAGCGCGGCTGGCCCGTCGGCGTGCACGCGATCGGCGACCAGGCGAACCGCAACGTCCTCGACGCGCTCGAGGCCTCCCGCGACGCCTGGCAGCCGAAGGGCCTGCGCCAGCGGGTCGAGCACGCGCAGTGCCTCGCGCCGGAGGACGTCCCGCGCTTCGCGGCGCTCGGTGTCGCCTGCTCCGTCCAGTTCTCGCACGCACCCTCGGACCGCGACCTGGCCGAGCGGTTCTGGGGCGACCGGCTGGACGGCACCTACGCGTTCCGCTCGCTGCTCGACTCGGGCGCGCTCGTCGCGAACGGCTCCGACGCCCCCGTCGAGGAGCTCGACCCGCTCGCGGGGATCGCCGCGGGCGTGCTGCGCGCGATCGACGAGCGACCGGCGTGGCGCCCCGACGAGGCGCTGACGGTCGAGCAGGCGCTCCACGCGACCTGCGTCGCTCCGACCTGGCTCTCCGGCGACGAGCGCCGCCGCGGCCGCCTGCTGCCCGGGATGCTCGCCGACCTCGTCGTCCTCGACCGCGACCCGCTCGCGATCGAGCCCGAGGAGCTACGGGACGTGCAGGTCGTCGCCACCATGGTCGGCGGGAGGTGGGTGCACAACCCGCCCCCCTGGGACTGAGCCTCCACGCTAGAGGCGCTCGAGCACGACCTGGTCGTGCGGCTCCCCCGCCTCCCGCGCGAGCAGCCTGATCAGCTCCGCGCGCGAGTGGATCTCGAGCTTGCGGTAGACGCGCGTCAGGTGGAACTCGACCGTCTTCGGGCTGAGGAAGATGCTCCCGCCGACCTCGCGGTTCGTCTTCCCCTCGGCGACGAGAAGCGCGATCTGGAGCTCCTGCGGGGTCAGCGACTCACGTCCGCGCGGGCCGCGGGCGGGGACGGTCTCACCGGTCGCGCGCATCTCGGCGGCGGCGCGCTCGCGCCACGGCGTCGCGCCGACGCCCTCGAACGCCTCCAGAGCGGCGCGCAGGTGCGGCCGCGCGTCGCGGCGGCGGTTGGAGCGCCGCAGCCGCTCACCGTAGGCGAGCGCCGTCCGGCCGCGCTCGAACGGCGCCGCGCCGTCCTCCGAGAGCGCACGCTCGAACCAGACGCCGTAGTCGGCCTCGCCCGCCAGCAGGCCACCGCAGCGTGATGCGACGGCCCGCGCCCAGCGCCCGCCTGTCGCCTCCGCGAACGCGGACAGCCGCTCGAGCTCCGCTGCGGCGTCGGCGGCTCGACCGGCGCGGACGTACGCCTCGACCAGGTCGCCCGCGTACGGCACGACGCGCGGCTCGCCCACACCGCTGCGCCGCGCGAGGTCGCGGACCGGCTCGAGCAGCGCCACCGCCTCCTCGGGCTTCCCGGCCCCGAGTGCGAGCAATCCGAGCGCGACCGCCGCTTCGGCGACGACGAGCTCGTCGCCGAGCGATCCACCGAGCCGCGTCGCCTCGGCGGCGAAACGCCGACACGCATCGTCACGGCCACGGCGCGCCGCCACGGCGGCCAGGGCGGCGTGGTTGCACGCGGCGAGGTAGTCCATGCCGATGTGCTCGGCGAGCAGAAGCGCCTCACCGGACGCCGCCTCGGCCGAGTCGAGGCGCGCCTCGCGCACCTCGAGCGCGCCGAGGTTCGTCAGGTCGAAGGCGAGCCGGAGCAGGTTCCCCTCGGCGCGCGAGCGCTCGACGCTCCGCGCGAGCAGCGCGCGCAGCTCGTCGTGCCGCTCGAGCCAGAGCAGCGGCTCGGCCGCCTGCGACGCGTACGTCGGCAGCTTGTCCTCGCGGGCTCGCTCCTCCAGCACCTCGTCCTGGAGCGCGCCGGCTTCGGCGGCGCGGCCGGCGAGGCACAGCGCCTGCACGAGGTCCTGCTTCGAGCGGATCACGCGCTCGCCGTCGATCCCGGCCGCCAGCTCGACGCGGCGCTCGGCGACACGCACGGCAGGCTCGGCCTCGAGGCGCATGCGGCGGCGCTGGAGCACGACGCCGAGAAGCGCGATCGCGCGCTCAGGGTCGACGGGCTCGAGGGCCGCGGCCTCCCGCTCCAGGTTCTCGACCGTCATCACCTCGCCGCTGTAGCCGGCGTGGAAGTCGGAGATGACTGCGAGTAGATGGCGGAGGTCGGCGCGGACGAGCTGGTCGCCGGCGAGCGGGATCGCGCTCTGCGCCAGCCGCACGGCGTGCCCGATCAACCCGCCCCAGTAGGCCGCCCGGGCGGCCGCGTAGAGCCGCCGCGCGCGGCCGTCGTCGTCGACGGAGAGCTCGGCGGCGCGCTCGAGCGCGCGCGCCTGCGAGGCGTAGCCGCCACGCTCCACGGCGCGCACGCCCGCTGCTTCGAGGGCGGATGCGATCTGCTCGTCCGGCCCTTCGGCCGCGGCAGCGAGATGCCAGGCCCGGGCGTCGACGTCGCCCGCCGCCCCATGCGCGTCTGCGAGCGCGCGGTGCGCGGCGCGCCGGTCTGCGGGCGCGGCCTCGCTATGCACCGCCGCGCGCAGGAGCGGATGGCTGAAAGCGACGCCACGATCGTCGAGCGTCACGAGCCCGGCCGCCTCGGCCGGCTCGAGCGGGCCGCCGCCGAACGTCTCCGCCGCCGCGCGCACTGTCGCGACGGGCTCGCCGACTCCCGCGGCAGCGACGAGCAGCGAACGGCGGGTGGCATCGTCGAAGCGGCTGAGCCTGCGCGCGAAGGCGCGACGGATTCCGTCGGCGACGGGCAGGGGCTCCTCGAGCGGCTCGTCGCCGTCGAGCTGCGCCGGGGTGAGCAGCGACGGCAACTCGACGAGGGCGAGCGGGTTGCCGGCCGTCGCGGTCACGAGCGCGCGCGCGATCGAGGCGCTGAGGACGCCGCCGTGCCGCTGGTCAAGCAGAGCGAGGGCATCCGCCTCGCCGAGCGGAGGTACGCGGTGCTCAGTCAGCCCGCGGGTCTCGAAGGTGCTCTCCTCGCCCAACCGCAGGGTCGCGAGGAGCGCGATCTCCTCGCCGCCGAGCCGGCGCGCCGCGAACGAGATCGCCTGCGCCGAGGGCCGGTCGAGCCAGTGGGCATCGTCGACGAGCACGAGCAGCGGCTGCTCCGACGCCGCCTCCGCGAGGAGCGTCAGCGTCCCAGCCGAGGCGGCGAGCCGGTCGTGCTGGTCCGACGGCCGCAGTGCAAGCGCGGCCTCGAGCGCCTCGGCCTGATGCGCCGGAAGCCGGCTGGTCAGCGCGAGCACCGGGCGCAGGAGCGCGTGCAGGCCCGCGTACGCGAGCTCCGTCTCCGACTCCACGCCCACGACGGCCAGCACGCGCATGTCCGCCCCCGCCTCGCGCGCGTACGCGAGCAGCGCGCTCTTGCCGATCCCGGCCTCGCCCGTGAACACGAGCGCACGGCTGCGCCCCCTACGGGCGTCCTCCAGCGCCGCATCGACGGCGGCGCGCTCACCGCCGCGCCCCACCAGCATCAGGCGAGGTTACTGCGAATCGGGCTGTCGCACTAGGGATTCCCCCGAAGCGGTCGGGGGTGCCGGCGTCGCACCATCGGAGGCATGCAGGCAGTTGCGTACGCGCTCGAGCTCCGCGGTCACGCGACCCCGGTGTCGCCCGGCGTGTTCCTGACGCGCACCCACGGCATGCACGTGCTTCTCGGGGAAGAGCGCGAGGCGGTGCTCGAGGGCCGGCTCTCGCTGCTCGACGGCGACGCGTTCGAGCTCGCAGCGACGATCGGCCTCGGTGACGGCTCCGCGATCAGGCTGCGCACGGTCGAGCCGGGCTCGCTGACCGACACCGGCGAAGAGGGCCTCCGGGTCGGCATCGCGACCTGCGAGGTCGACCGGGGGTCGGGCCTCCTGGCGGGGGCGACCGGCCGGATCGTGTCCAGCTTCCTGCTCAGCGAGACGGGCGAGCTGACGGACACGCAGGCGGGCGTCGTCCAGCTCGCCGCAGCCCTGGTGGAGGAGGTCGCGTGAGGCGCCTGCTCGTGGTCGCGTGCGCCGCCGTCCTCGCCGCGCCGGCAACGGCGCGCGCGGACGCGACGATCGTGCTCACCTCCGCGGGCCCGATCCCGCCGACCGTGACCGTGCGCGCGGGCGAAGCGGTGCACTGGACGAACGAGCACTTCCTCACCCAGTCGGTCACGGCGGCCGACGGCTTGTTCGACTCCGGCCCGGTCCCGAGCGGCGGCGGCTACAGCCTCTCGCTGCACGTCCCCGGCGAGCACGCGTACACATCGGCGGCGAACCCGTTCCTGACCGGGACGGTGCGCGTGATCGGCCGCAGCCTCGGCGGCGCCGACGCCGATCCCGCGCGCGACCGGATCCCGCGCATCCGCTTCCCGGAGGCCGACCCGGACGAGATCGCGCAGCACCCGCTCCTCACGCTGAGCGCGTCGACGACGCGGATCCTCGCCGGCGTGGCGCCGGCGGCGACGGTCGGCGAGGTCAACGCGGCGCTCGCCGCGGTGGACGCCGAGATCGCCGGCGGCCTTCCCGACCTCGGGATGCTGCTCCTCTCCGTGCCGGAGACGTCCGGAGCGGTCGGCCGCTTCACCGGTCTCGACGCCGCGCTGCGCTCGCTGCGCGCGAGCGGCGCCTTCTCGTTCGCCTCGATGTCGACGACGGTGACGACGGACGCGCTGCCGCGGCGCGCGGAGCAGCTCGTCGAGGACAAGCCGGGCAACTGGGGCTGGGACGCGGCCGGTCTGTCGAACTGGGGCCTCAAGGACGCGCGCTTCACCCAGGCCTGGAACCTGCGCGAGTCGATCGCCGCGCGCGGGCCGCGGGACGTCGTCACGGGCGTCGTCGATGCGGGCTTCGAGCAGCACACGGACGTCGGCGTCCAGGTCCTGGAGAGCCTCTGCCCGCCGGACGGCCCGTGCGTCTCGCGGCCGAGCCGCGCGGACGCGCACGGAAACCACGTGAGCGGGATCATCGGGGCGCACTGGGACAATCCGGCCGAGGAGCCCGGTCGCTCGTTCGGCGTGAGCGGCGGAAACCCGTTCGCCCGCATCGTCGGCACGGTGCCCGGCGGCGTCGGCCGCGACGTGAGCGGTCTCGCGCTCTTCGACGGGCTCGTGGAGGGGTTCGGCGCCTTCCTCGCCGCCCGGCCGCCCGGCCTCCGGGTGATCAACCTCAGCCTGGGGTCGTCCGACGTCGACCCGGCGAGGTGGGCGCAGTCCTTCCCCGCGCAAACGTGCGGGCCGGGCGCGGCGGACGACGACCTCGCCGAGTTCGTCACCGGGGCGAAGGACTGGTGCACGCCAAACAACCAGGACGACTGGCTGCGTGAGTGGGCGCACGTGGGGATGGCGGCCCGCGTCGTGGCCGAGAAGGCCTCGGCGGCGGACATCCTGATCGTCCAGTCGGCCGGAAACGAGAGCGACAAGCTCTGCATCCCCGGCTGGGGCGTCGCCCCGTGCGCGCAGCCCGAGCACCGGAAGCTCGTGCAGGCCGAGAACATGCTCGAGTTCGCCTGGGCCTCGCGGCACTGGACGAGCGCGCTCCCGAACCCCGTCCTCGTGGTCGAGGCGATCCGCATCCAGGGGACGCGGGCGATCTACTCCAACATCGGCGGCGACATCTCGGCGCCGGGCACCGGCGTGCTGAGCACGGCGCTGAACAACGACTACGTCGTCTTCAGCGGCACGTCGATGGCCGCGCCGCACGTCACGGCCGCAATCGGCTACCTGCTCGAGGACGACCCGTCGCTCACGTCCGGGGAGCTGCGCACGAAGCTGCTCGAGTGGTCGAGGCCGCCACCCGAGAACCCCGTCGAGCCGGCGGAGCTGTTCGACTGGGACACGGCGCCTCGCTACGGGCTCGACGGTGACGCCGACGGCGTCGTCGACGAGCACGGAGCCGAGGAGGCCGCAGCTGCCTTCCCGGTCGACTTCGACGCCTGCGGCTGGAGCATCGACGGCACACCGATCGTCACCTATGCGTGGACGATCTCCGGCGCGACGCATCACACGAGCTCGTGCCGCTTCCGCCACGTGTTCGAGGCCGAGGGGACGCACCGCGTCGAGGTCGAGTTCGCCACGTCGGACGGGCGCACGCAGACAGGGGCGCGCGACGTCGTCGTCGACGACCTGGTCGTCGTCGGCCTCGGCGACGCGAGCGTCGCGGGCGCCGGAGCCCCCGAGCTCGACGGCCGGTGGCAGGACGACCGCTGCCGCCGCTCGTCGCGTGGCGCGGCCGGGCAGGGCGCGCGCTGGCTCGAGAGCGCCTTCGTCGCGTCTACCGTCACGTACCTGAACCTCGCCTGCACGGGCGCGCGCATGCGTGGGGACGGCGCGTTCGACGGCGGCGTCCTGACGCCGTTCGCAGGCTTCGAACCCGCTGACCCGCCCCTGCCGCCGCAGCTCGACGAAGCTGAGCGCCTGCTCGGCGACCGACGGGCCGACGCGGTCGTCCTCTCCGCAGGCGCCGGCGAGCTCGAGCTCGACGCGATCGTGGCCGACTGCGCCGAGGCCGGGAACGACTGCTCGACCGGCGAGGGGGCGGCCATCCTCGCCGACCGGCTGCCGCTGCTGCCGCTGCGCTTCGGCGAGATCGCCGACCGGCTGGACGCGCTCACGTTCGCGGACGCGGAGGTGCTGGTGACCCTCCACGCAGACCCGAGCGGCGGCGGGGACGATCTCGACTGCCTTCCCGGCCTGGAGGGTGAGGAGGCCGAGTGGCTGGCGGACGACGTGATCGGCGCCTTGAACCGCGCGATCGCGGACGCGGCGCAGCTGCACGGGTGGAGGGTCGTGCCGGCGGGCTCGTTCGAGGGTCACGGGGTTTGCGCGGACGAGCCGTGGCTCGACGAGGAGCTGCAGCCGACGCGGGAGGGACAGAACGCGCTCTCTGAAGTCCTCATCCCCGAGCTCCGGCAGCGGCTTGCTCCGGGAACCCCGGACATCCAACGGGCGTACGGCGACGCCGCTCCGCGCCTCGACGTCTTCGGCGCGCTGCTCACGAACACCGATGCGGCGACGAACCTCGTCGACGTGAACGACTCGACGCGCGACGGCAACCGCCGCGTCGTGCGCTCCGCGAACGCTCTCGAGGACCGGCCGGACGAGACCGTGACTCCCGGCAGCGCGAAGACCGCGCCGGACGGAAACGTGGACATCCGCGACTTCCGCCGCTTCCGCGACGCCTGGCTGCAGGCGTGCCTGGCGCCGGCGCACGACGCGTCCTGCCCCGCCGCCGACGAGATCCGCCTCGACGGCGCGATCGACCACCCGAAGCGGGATCTCGACCTCGACGGCTGCGTCCACCTCGAGGGCGACCCGCACGGCTGCCGCGCGACCGAGCTCGAGTTCTCCCGCTTCGACTTCAACGGCGACCGACGCATCAGCGTCGAGTCGAGGGCGCTCGTCCCGCTCGCCGCCGACGGCACGCCGGTCGACACGAGGCGAGAAGGCACGCGGATGACCGACCTCGAACTGCTCGCGAGCCGCTGGGCGCCCGCGAGTGCGATCGACGGCTGGGGCCCGGAGGACCTGCCGACGCTGCTCCGGTCGGCGGACCTCGAGGTGCACGCGGACGCTCTCTTCGCAGCGGGGGCGACGAGCGTCGTCCTCCAGATTCGGCGCGACGACGGCGTTCCCGTCGGGCGGACGCGGACGGTCCGGAAGGGCGAGGTGGCGAACATGACGGTCCCGCTTGCGGCGGCGGGCGCGATCTTCGAAGTGGTCGCCGAAGGCGACTCGGGCGCCGCCACGGTGTCGGCGCACTCGCGGCCGCTCGAGCTCCGCTTCGGCGACGACCGCCGCGTCGACTTCGCGACCCCAGTCCGGATGAGCGTCTCACCGAGCTCGCTGCCCGCCGACGGCGAGTCCGCCGCGACGATCGAGCTCCGCCTGCCGCGCACCGGCGCGTCGGCGGCGTCGCCGCTCATCTCCTCGCTCGGCGTCGAGGACGTCGGCGAGGCGTTCGCGGACGAGACGGAGAGCCTCGCGAACCTGCCGATCACCTGGACGCTCTCGCCCGCAGGCGGCGGTGCGCAGCTCGTCGACGCGGCGCCGACGACCGACGCGCAGGGCCGCGCGAAGGCGAAGCTGGTCGCCGGCACCGAGCGGCAGGACTACACGATCCGCGCCGTCGTCGACCACGGAGACGGGGAGACGACGGAGGCCGTCGCCGAGGTGCGCGTGGCCACGATCGTGATCCGCTACGCGTGGCGGCAGGAGATCCGCGAGTGGTGGGAGGAGGGCACGACGCGCTGGACGACATCCGACCCGCCAGGCCCCGACTGCGAGGACGCCGACGACATCGTCGTCTGCATCGACGACATGCGCGTGGAGTACGACACGGCGTGGCTCGGCCTCACCGACGATGGCCTCGTCCCCGTCGGCGAGGTGCAGCCGGTCGAGCGCACCGGGACGATCACCGGCGGCGGCGAGTCGTTCCGCGTCACCGAGCAGGTCGGCGGCGGCGTCGAGATGTTCGAGGGCGACCCGCTCTCGATCCCGGGGCTCGGCCAGTCGAAGGCGACGATGGTGCTCTCGAACCGCGACACGGGCGACGCGAGCGAGTTCGTGCACCGCGGCGACTGGCGCGTGCCCGATCCGACGGCCCACACGGACGAGCCCGTCGAGGGGATGACCCTCGAGCCGACCCCGGAGGGGCTACACCTCACCGGGCTCGAGGCCGTCGGCGACCTGCCGTACCACGTCAGCGCCGCCACCTCGAACCCGCGTCGCGAGGTGATCCTGATGCCGCGCGAGATCCTGCTGGTGCCGCAGGGGAGCGGCGACGAGATCCGCTTCGGCCCCCCGCGCGGCCAGGACCTCGTCTTCCCCGCCGCGGGCGAGGGCTTCGGCCCCGTACAGGCCTGCGGGCGCCACCTGAAGGAGTACGAGCGTCCGGCCGGTTACCTCGTCGAGGGCGACGAGGAGTTCCTCGGCGCGACCGCCGACCGCAAGTTCGAGTACACGCCGGGCGACATCCCGATGCCGGAGGGCGAGGGCAAGCTCTACGCGGTCTACTCGTTCGCAGCCACCGTGTCGTACGCGGGCGAGGAGCCGGCCGAGCCGGAGCTGCCGACCTGCGGCGGGCCCGACGGCCCGCCGACGGCCGACTTCGACTGGAGCGTCTCGGAGGAGGCCGAGGGCCGCGTCTTCCGCTTCCGTGACCGCACCACTGACGGCGAGGATCCGATCGTCTCCTGGCAGTGGGAGCACGACGCGCCCGTCGACGGCCTGAACGAGTTCTTCCAGGCGACGTCGACGAAGCGGAACCCGACCTTCTTCTTCCCGGACGACGGGCCTGTGACGATGCGGCTGACGGTCACGGACGCGAGCGGCGCGACGGCCACGGTCGAGAAGGACATCGTGCTCGCGAACCTGCCGCCCGAGGCGTCGGTCGACGACGCCACCGGGCAGGCGGGGCAGCCGCTCTCGTACCGCTTCCGGATCGTCGACTCGGGCGACACGGACAAGCGCCAGCTCGACGTCAGCCTCACGTCGACGAACCCGAACTGGCCCGAGGTCGAGCAGACGATGCAGGCGGGGACGCGCGTCGCCACGGCGACCCTGCCGGCCGGCGTCTACCCGCTGACGCTGCGGGTCACGGACAAGGACGGCGAGTCGACCGAGACGGAGGGCGTCATCACCGTGACCGCCGGCCCGCCGCCTCCCCCGCCTGCGCCGGACG
>Ga0190270_10001288_pt1 | contig 11601 bp, 8 predicted proteins | sample Popmic320T_FD_133748 | JGI IMG/M metagenome (GOLD analysis project Ga0190270, IMG submission 133748) | Populus adjacent soil microbial communities from riparian zone of Weber River, Utah, USA - 320 T | ecosystem: Environmental > Terrestrial > Soil > Riparian zone | place: USA: Utah | collected... | reverse complement strand
TTGAGAGTCAGGGCCGCGCCACTGGGGCCAGTTGGATGAATTGGCGGCGTCGCCGCTTGAAGTTTGCGCCGCGAGAAATGACAACAGGCAGATAAATGACAAAGATGAAAGTTTGATTGCGAGGCGTCTCATTGACTTGTGTCTCCTGATCAAGATTTATATCGGTTTGCGATTGCGTGTGTAGTAGGGGCAGACCTGTGTGTCTGCCCCGGATTTAGTTTACAAGCGGCGCCGGGGCAGACACACAGGTCTGCCCCTACGTTGATTTGCAAATCACCCCAAATTAAAACGCTGAACGTCCGGAAATAATGGAGCCGCTCCCGCGTGTCGCGGCGTTTTATTTCGACGCCTTCTGCTTCGTCGCCGAAGCGTCCGCGATGCCGTAAACATGGCCGATCGTGCGGACGAAAATCATCCCATCCGAGATCGCGGGCGTCGCCATCATCACTTCGCCCATCGGGTTGGTCGCGATCAGTTCGTATTTCGGCCCCGCTTTGACCACGAAGAGGTCGCCGTCTTCGCCCGCTAAATAGAGCTTACCGTCGGCGGCGACGGGCGAGGCCGTGAACGCGTTCGATTGTCCGGCGACGCGCTCCTGATAGATTCGTTCTCCGGTCTTGGCGTCGTAACAGGTCAGCACGCCGTTGTTCGAGCAGGTGTAAAGGTGGTCGCCGTAGATGATGGGCGTCGGCATGTAAGTGCCGCCGCGCTTCTTGCTCCAGGCGATGTGCTCGTTCGACTCCTTGCCCTCTGCGAGCGTGATGTCCCCGGTCGCCGTGGGCCTGATCGCGTAGATCGGCTGGATCGGCGGATAGCCCGCCGTGACGAAGACCAGGTCGTGGCCCACGACTGGCGTGCCCACGGTGACTTCGGAGTTGCCGGAAAGCTCGAAGGTCTCTTTGCCGGTCATCGGGTCATAGCCGCGAATGCGTTTGGTCGCGTTGGTGACGACCATCGCCTTGCCTTTGCTCTCGAAGATCGTCGGGCTGCCCCACGACGGGATTTCAGCGCGCTGCGTTTTCCAGGCCTGTTTGCCGGTCTTTACATCGAACGCGGCGATGAACGAGCCCTTCTGAAGGTCGCACTGCACGATCACCAGGCCTTTGTAGATGATCGGCGAACTGGCCATGCCCCACTGATAATCGGGATCGAAGAACCAGCCCGAGTCGAGAATGCCGAGGTCTTGCTTCCAGATCAGCTTGCCGTTGAAGTCATAACAGAAAAGCCCTTCGGAGCCGAAGAAGGCCACGACGTATTTGCCGTCCGTCACGGGCGATTGCGAGGCGTGGGTCGATTTGATGTGGCGCTTGATTTTCGGCACGCCTTCGGTGGCCGTGCGTTCCCACAAAATCTTCCCTGTCTTCTTGTTGAGGCAATAGACCTTCCAGGCATGCTTCGACAGATCCTTGTCCGAATCGACGTCGCCGTAAAGGCCGTGTCGAAACTTGCCCTGCGGCGCGCCGCTCACGGCGGTGACGACGAAAAGCTTGTCGCCCCAGACGATCGGGCTCGCATGGGCAAGTCCGGGGATCGGCGTCTTCCAGACGACGTTTTCGTTCTTCTCAACGTTCCAGGTGGTGGGCGGGTTCTGGCCGTCGGCCGCGCCCGATGCGTTAGAACCGCGGAATGCCGGCCAGTTCTGCGCTGCGGCGGACGCGGCCGCGCAAATCAGCAAAGCGATTATAAGAATAAACCTGATCCTCATTTCGCCTCCATCTTCTTCAAAACGATTTCCCTGCTGGCGTTTTTCCAACTCAAGCCCGTGACGTTATTCTCTTCGACTTTGAAAGTGATGACGGCGCCGCCGGCCTGCTCGACGTCGAAGGCATGCTCTCCGACCGGATTGAGCGCGCTTTCGAATTGCCGTTCGATGGAGCATGTCAATTTTCCGTCCTTGATCTTGACGGCCATCTCGAACTGCTCACCCTTGAAATTGCCCTCGTATATCTTCAGTTTCTCCGGCTCGACTTTGTATTCGATTTTGGGCTTGGGCTGCGCGCCCGCCTTTTTGAGTATTTCGGCGATCTCGACCCGTTTGCTTCTTTCGGCTACGGTCAGGAAAGCGGTCATGTCTTCCGGGCTGAATCCGCCCATTTCCACAAGCATCTTGACGATGTCCAGCTTATCCTCGCCGATGGCGGAGCGCATCACGATCTGTTTACTGTTCGCGCCTTTTTCGAGCAGCAGTTTGACAATGGCCGTGTGATTTTTAGAGAGGGCCCATATGACCGCCGTCGAGTTGTAGAAGGTGTCTTTGGCGTTCACGTCGGCCCCGCGCTCGATGAGAATTTTGACGATTTCCAGATTGCCCCGGTCGCAGGCGAAAAATAGCGGCGTCGCGCCGTATGGAGATTTAGCGTTCGGGTCGGCGCCTTTGGCCAGTAGCCCTTTGACCGCTTCGATGTCGCTTTTGCGCGCGGCGGCGAGCAGGTCGTCGTTGAGGTTCTGCGCGAAGGCCATGACCGGAGTCAGTAAAACGAGTAAGGGTATAACCAGATCGCGTGATTTCATAAAGGTGTCTCCGTGGGACAGACTAATGGTCGTTAAAAAATAAATGCAACAACAGCTCTTCGTCGCGGCAGCGACGGTTGATCCTAGCCCGGCTTTTCAAAGCCGGGAGAGCGATCTTTGACGGGGCGCCGCTCGCCTTCCAATAATGTGTTTTAAATTCCAACCCAAAGACGCCGGGAAAATCGGTTGGCTAGTCGCAGAAACGAACCGATTAACTGCCGGGTTTCCGGAAACTCGCCTTGAACTGACGCCCGCGCCAAATTATAGTTTTGCTTCAAATGGGTCAAGCTGGCGAGTCAAGGCGCGGGGAAATATCCGCAACCACGAGGCTATAAAATCGGTAATGAAGTTTCAGCGATTAAAACTACAATTTGGAGCTTCTAGACCGCAAACTCACGGAAATCCGCATATGAAACCTTCGATTAAGCAGAGCGCCCTGTTCGCGCTCTTTATCTTTTCCGCTCTCATTGTTTTCATTTCGACCTCGAACCGTGGCGCCTCCGCCCAATCTCCGGCGCGCGTCAAATCGGGCAGCGATTGGGCCGATTGGCGAGGCCCGACGCGCGACGGCCATTCTTACGAAAAGGGTCTGCCCGAAAAATGGTCGAAGCAGGGCGAGAACCTGCTATGGAAAGCGCCATACGGCGGGCGTTCGGCGCCGATCGTGATGAACGGGCGGCTCTTCCTGTTCAACTCGGCGGGCGAAGGAGAAACGCTGCAGGAGCGCGTTCTGGCGCTCGACGCCGAGACGGGTCAAAAGATTTGGGAGTACCGCTTCAACGTCTACTCGACCGACGTCCCTCCGCGCCGCATCGCGTGGTCGTCGCCGGTCGGCGATCCGGCGACTGGCGTCGTCTACGTCTTCGGCGCGTGCAACGAGCTTGTGGCCCTGTCCTGGGACGGCAAGCCGCTCTGGTCGCGCTCGCTGACCGATGAATACGGCGCGTGGACGACGCACGGCGGGCGCACCGTTTCTCCGATCATCGAGGGAGACATGGTGATCGTCAGCACAGTGACCGACGGCTTCGGCGACATCGCGTCGCGCCGCCATCGCTATTACGCGTTTGACAAACGGACGGGCGAAAACATCTGGATCAGCACTCCGGGCGGGCGGCCTTTCGACACGACCTACTCGACGCCGGTCGTGACCACCCTCGGCGGCATGCGTCTGATGATTGCCGGAGGAGGCGACGGTTCGGTCTCGGCGATGAAGGTCAACACCGGCGAACCCATCTGGAACTATCCGATGTCCAAGCGCGGCGTCAATCCGGGCGTGGTGGTTAAGGATGGCGTCGCCTACATGTCGCACCAGGAAGAAAACCTCGACGTGAGCGAGATGGGACAGCTCGCGGCGATTGACATTTCGGCCAAAGGCGCGATCAACAAAACCTCGAATCAGGACAAGATCAAATACGCCCTCACGAATTACCAACTCGGCCCGTCTTCGCCGGTCATCGAGGGCAGTACGCTTTACGCCGTGACGGCGGAATCGAGTCTTCACGCCTTCAATCTCACCGACGGCAAGCCTCTCTGGGAGAAGAAGCTCGGCACGATTCAGAAAGCGTCGCCCGTATACGCCGACGGTAAGATTTACGTCGGCACTGAAAACGGGAAATTCTATATCCTGAAACCCCTTCCGAACGGGTGCGAGGTTCTGGATGAAGAGGAACTGGAGCCGGTGGACAAGATCGATCTCAAGACGGCCGAGGGCGACGAAATGATCGCGTCGAATGAACAGATCATCGCCGGCGTGGGGGTCTCGCGGGGCCGCATCTATCTGGTCTCGACCAAGAACGTCTACGCCATCGGCAAGAAGAAGACTCCGGCTTTGCCGCCCGCGCCCGAGAAAGCCGACAGCGCGCCCGCCGGCGCCGCGGTAGCGCACGTCCAGGTCATCCCGGCCGAGTTGGTGATGAAGCCCGGCGAGACGAAAAACTTCAAGGTTCGCCTGTTCGATGACCGAGGGCGCTTCATCCGCGAAGAAGCGGGCGCCCAGTGGTCGCTGGCCGGATTGAAGGGAGAAGCGGGGGCCAACAAATTCACAGCCGCGTCTGACGGCGGATTGCAGGGCGGACAATTGAAAGCCACGGTCGGCGGCGTCTCCGGCTTTGCGCGCATCCGCGTCATTCCTGCGTTTCCATACTCTGAAGATTTCAGCAGCGTGCCGGTGGACAAGGCTCCGACTTACTGGCTCAACACCGACGGCGCGCCGATCAAATACACCGTGCGCGAAGTGGAAGGCAATAAGTTTCTGGTCAAGAAGCCCGACAATGGCATCTTCAAACGCACGCGATCGCCATTCGGCGCGGCCGACACGTCGAACTACACGATAGAAGCCGATGTGCGCGCCATCGAAAAGCGCCGCCAGATGGGCGACGCGGGCGTCGTCGCTCAACGTTACGAGCTGGTGCTGTTCGGCAACCTCCAGAAGATCGAGTTGCGATCGTGGCAGATCGAGGAGAAGCGCACCTTCGCCAAGCCGTTCGCATGGAAGGCCGACACCTGGTACCGGTTGAAGCTGCAGGTCGAGAATCTGCCCGGCGGCAAGACCCGCGCGCGCGGCAAGGCATGGCCGGCGAGCGAAGCGGAACCCGCCGAGTGGCTGATCGAATGGACCGATCCGGTCGGAAATCGGGCGGGCAGCGCGGGCATCTTCGCCGACAGCGCGAATGAACTCTTTATTGATAACATTAAAGTCACTCCGAACAAGTGACTCATCCACAAAGCCACACAAAGAGACGCTAAGGATTGATTACATCTTCGTGATCCTTTGTGTGGCTTTGTGGATGATTTTCCGCAGGAATATTTCTGCTGACGCAGTCAACCAGACATTTTTGAGAGGTCTTATGAAATCAAGCAGGCCAAGATCGTTTCTGTTACTGAGCGCATTCACAATCACACTCATCGTTGGCGCCCGCATCGTTTCGGCTTATTACGGCTCCGGCGACTCCGGCTCCGGCGACTGGCCTATGTGGGGCGGAACTCCAGACCGCAACATGGTCTCAGGCATGAAAGGTCTGCCGGAGACCTGGGATATCAATAAGAAGACCAACGTCAGATGGGTGGCGGCGCTCGGCTCGCAGAGTTACGGCAATCCGGTAGTCTCGGGCGGGCAGGTCTTCCTCGGCACGAACAATGAAGGTTTGCGCGATCCGAAGCAGGGAGGCGACCGTGGCGTGGTGATGTCATTCGATGAAAAGACCGGCGAATTCCTCTGGCAGATCACTCACGAGAAACTGTCCGCGGGCCGTGTCAACGATTGGCCGTTCCAGGGTGTGGCTTCGTCTCCGCTGGTCGAGGGCGACAGGCTCTATTACGTCTCGAACCGCGCCGAGCTGGTCTGCGCCGACACCAAGGGCTTCCGCGACGACGAGAACGACGGCCCCGTAACTGACGAGAAGCTCAAAGGCAAGTTCGACGGCGACATCGTTTGGAAGTTCGACATGATTGAAGAGGTCGGCTCGCACCCGCACAACCTGGCCAACAGCTCGCCGGTCGTATACGGCGACCTGATCTTCGTCAGCACCTCGAACGGCCAGGACGAGAGCCACGTCAACGTCCCTTCGCCCAAGGCGCCCTCGATGGTTGCGGTCAACAAGAAGACCGGCAAACTGGCCTGGGAAGTCAACTACGTCTTCGAGAAGGTTCTGCACGGCCAATGGTCGTCGCCGGCGGCCGGCAAGATCGGCGACGTCGTCCAGGTCGTGATCGGCGAGGGCGACGGTTGGGTGCGCGGCTACGAGGCGGCGACCGGCAAGAAGCTCTGGGAGTTCGACACCAACCCGAAGAACTCTGTCTGGCCCAAGACGCGCAACGAGATCATCGCCACGCCGGTGATTTACGACAACAAGGTCTACATCGCCAACGGCCAGGACCCCGAGCACGGCGAGGGCGTAGGCCACGCCTACTGCATCGACGCGACCAAGCGCGGCGACCTTACCAAAGACGGCCTGGTCTGGCACTACGACAAGATTCGCCGCACGATCTCGACCCCCGCGATTCACGACGGGTTGCTCTACTACCCTGATTTCAGCGGCTTCCTGCACTGCATCGACGCGAAGACGGGGAAGGATGAATGGCAGCACGACATGTTCGCCGCCATCTGGGGGTCGCCGCTGGTTGTAGACGGCAAAGTCTACCTCGGCGATGAGGACGGCGACGTCGTCGTCTTGCGGGCCGGCAAAGAGAAGAAGTTGATCGCCGAAATGAACATGGGCAGCTCGGTTTATTCCAGCCCCGTGCCCGCCAACGGCGCGCTGTTCGTCATGAACCGCAATCAACTCTTCGCGCTGGCCGTCTCTTCGGGCGCCGCGCCGCCTTCGCAGTCGAAAGCCGGGAATTCGCAGAGGTAGGAGATAATCGGATGACCGTCAAGGATCTGGAAGATCTGTATGACTATGGCTATTGGGCTGACAGAAGACTCTTTGATGTAATTTCGCAACTTACGCCGGAGGAATTCGCACGGCCTGTGGCTGGAGGCTATGAATCCATCAGAAACACGATGGTTCACATCCTGAGCGCTGAATCCGGCTGGCTTGACCGTTGCGGCGGCCCGGCGCGGGGGCCGAGCCTCTACCCTGTCGATTTTCCAACGATCGAGTCTGTCACGCAGGCATGGAACAGAGTGGAAGCGAATGTGCGCGAGTTCCTGGCCAAATTGAAAGATGAAGATCTGGTCCGCAATGTCGAATTCTCTTTTGGTCAGTCCGAGAAATACTCAATGCCGTTGGGGGAGCTAATGCAACACGCCGCCATTCATGGCGTCCATCACAGGGGACAGGTCGCGACGCTACTGAGAATGCTTGGCCGCGCTCCAGGCAACTTTGACATTATTGTTTATTACGCCGTAAAGGGCGCCTCCTCTGCGAACTGAGTAATGGCGTCGAATATGCGTCGTATTTGCTTAATTCATTGGAAAGCGGAAGAGGCCGAAGAAAAGATCGCCAAATTGCGCGCGGCTGGATACGAGGTTGATTACGGGGAGATGAATCCTGCCACGCTGCGCGACTGGCGCAATAATCCTCCAGCGGCCTTCGTCATTGACCTATCGCGCATGCCCTCGCAGGGCCGCGATGTGGGGATTGCGCTGCGCGGTTATAAGACTACGCGACACACGCCCCTGGTCTTCGTCGAGGGCGAGCCGGAAAAAGTCGAACGCATCAAAGTCAATCTGCCCGACGCCGTCTACACGAGCTGGGGCAGGATTCGCGGCTCACTCAAAGCGGCCATCGCCAAACCTCCGGCCAGCCCAATCGTTCCCGCGTCCAATCTCGCTGGTTATTCAGGCGCGCCGCTGCCCAAGAAACTCGGCGTCAAGCCGAATTCCACACTCGCGCTCATCGGCGCTCCGAAAGATTTCGAGAAGACGCTCGGAGAATTGCCCGAAGACGTGAAACTGAAAAAACGGGCCGACGCTGCTTGCGACCTGATCATCTGGTTCGTCAGGATGCGCGCCGAACTTTACGATCGTATAAAAGAGATGGGCGAACTGACCGGGGCCGGAGGGCTTTGGATAGCGTGGCCGAAGCAGGCTTCGGGCGTCGCAAGCGATATGACTCAAAACATAGTGCGTGAGACCGGACTGGCTTCCGGCCTGGTTGATTACAAAGTTTGCGCGATTGACGCCACGTGGTCAGGCTTGAAATTCGCGCGCCGCAAAGCGCGGTGATTTTTGACGCCCGATCCGATTCGGGCTCCGGGTCGCTACCGCTCCCTGTACCGCTGATCGCCCGTCGATGTAATAAGGCCTTTTCTCGATGTGATAGGCCAAGAATTGGATCGGCTGATAGGCTGGTTGCTCAGCGGATTGTTGACCGCCTGGATGATCCAGCGGGCTGAAAATAAGGCCGTAGTTTGCCCTAGTTTGAACGATATGGAGCTTTTCGATTTTCACACACGGACGCGCCTGGTCTTCGGGTCAGGCGCGCTCGAACGATTGGGCGAATTGGCGCGCGAGCTAGGATTCAACCGCGCGCTGCTCGTCGCCGATCGTGGGATGGTAGCGTGCGGATACGTCGACGAGGCGGTGAAGCTGCTAGAGGCTTTCGGCGTCGAGGTCTTCGCCTTTCACGATTTGAGCGAAAACCCGGACACGGCGATGGTCGAGGCCGGCCGCGCGTTCGCGGCGGCGCTCGGCGTCGATTCGATCGTCGCGCTGGGCGGAGGCAGTTCGCTTGACTGCGCGAAGGGGATTAACTTCACGCTGAGCAACGGCGGTTCGATGCGCGATTATTGGGGCTACGCGAAGGCCTCGTCGAAGCCCGGCGCGAGGCCGATGCTGCCGATGATTGGCGTCCCGACCACCGCCGGCACTGGCAGCGACGCCCAAAGTTACGCGCTGATCTCTGACGCCGAAACACACGTCAAAATGGCCTGCGGCGACCCGCAGGCCGCGTTCAAGGTCGCGCTGCTCGACCCGCGCCTGACCGTGACCGCGCCGCCGGAGTTGACCGCGGCCACGGGATACGACGCCATCTCACACGCGGTCGAAAGCTACGTCACGAAAAAACGCAATCCGGTTTCCCAAATGCTCGCGCGCGAGGCCTGGCGGCTGCTCGAAGCCAATTTCGAAAGGGTCTTGAACGAGCCGGCGGACATCGAGGCCCGCGGCGCGATGTTGCTCGGGTCGTATCTGGCCGGCCTGGCGATTGAACACTCGATGCTCGGCGCGACGCACGCCTGCGCCAATCCGCTGACCAAGAATTTCGGCGTGACGCACGGCGTGGCGATCGCCGTAATGCTGTCGCGCGTGGTCAGGTGGAACACCGGCGAAGCTCGCAAAAGTTATGAGGAGTTGGCGAATGACGCCGGGCTGCCGACGGCCGAAGACCTGGCCCGGCGACTCGAAGAGCTCGCGGCCTTCGGCGATCTGCCGCGCAGCCTGAGCGCGCTCGACATTCCCAAAACCGCCCTGCCTGCGCTCGCCGAAGAGGCGGCGAAGCAATGGACGGGCGGCTTCAACCCGCGCGATTGGAGCTTTGAAGGAGCGATGGAGGTATACGAAAAAGCGTTATGAGCCTGAGAAGAGAAAATGGGCAGTTGTTAGTGGGCAGCGGGCAGTGGGCATCGAATGACAAATGCACAGCCCTTTCAAGGGAAATAAGCCGAAGAGAGTTTTTGGTAACTGCGACCGCTCTAGGTCTACTGTCCACTGCCCACTGCCCACTAACCACTGCCCACTCTCAGTCCGCCGACGACTGGCCGCAATTCCGTGGCAATTACAACAACACCGGCGTCTCGCCGTCGCAGCCCCCCGCCGATCTGAAACTGCTATGGACTTACGACGCGGGTGATCTTATCGAATCTTCAGCCGCCATCGCCGCTGGCGCGGTCTACGTGGGCATCGGCAAGTCCGCGTTGATAGCAGTCGATCTGCAAAGCGGCAAATTGAAATGGAGCTACAAAACTCCGGAAGCCATCGGCGAATCTTCGCCGGCGGTCGGTGGCGGAATGGTCTTCGTTGGGGATCTGTCCGGCGTCTTTCATGCCGTCGACGCGGCAACGGGCAAGGGAATTTGGTCTTACAAGACCGACGGAGAGATCAAATCGTCGCCGGTGATAGTCGGCGACCGCGTGTTGATCGGCTCCTACGACGGCGCGCTCTACTGCTTCAACGCGCGTGACGGCAAGACGATGTGGAAGTTCAAGACCGAAAACTACGTCCACTGCACGCCGTCCGTGGCCGACGGCGCGGCCTACATCGCGGGCTGCGACGAGATCTTCCGCGGCATCCGCGTCAGCGACGGCCGGGAAGTTCTGCGAATGCCGGGCATCGGCAACACAGCCTCGTCACCCGCGCTGGCCGGAAATTCGGCCTACTTCGGCAATTTCAGCAACGAAGTGCTCAGCCTCAATCTGCGCACGCGACGTCGGGCCTGGGTCTATATGCATCGGCAGCGCCAATTCCCATTCTATTCATCCCCCGCGTTCGCCCAGGGGCGTATCGTTCTCGGCGGGCGGGACAAGATGGTGCATTGCATCAACGCGACCACGGGAAAGGCGGTCTGGACCTTCACCACGCGGGCGCGCGTCGAATCCTCTCCAGCCGTCGCCGGCGGGCGCGTTTACGTCGGATCGAACGACGGGCGCTTTTATGTTCTGGATTTGGCGAAAGGGACGAAGGTTTGGGAGTTCAACGCTGGTGGCGCGGTCTCGGCTTCGCCGGCGATTGCGAGTGGGCGCATCGTCATAGGCGATCAGAACGGGAAGCTCTATTGCTTTGGCTGATCCTCAGAAAATGGCGCGCCCGCGTCCTCGCGGGCAGGCTTCACCTCAAGACCTGCCCGCGAGGACGCGGGGGCGCCGCCTGATTTTAATTGTTTCATGGCGTCCCAACGGGACATGAAGGCTCGTATGAAAATCCCTTCCGATATATGCACAGGCTTGAAGTTATGGGGCGACTACCCTAACCATATTGGTTACGCTCCTGACACGTTAATACTGAATGAGAAGGGAGACTTCAGGGTTAGTATTGCCCGCACTCAAGTACTTTTGGGCTGGCGGCGCCGGCTAATTTCCGGAGCGCCTCCGGCGCGAAGAACAGCCATTTCGCGATTTACTGACTGTACTGAAATCCCCAGACCTTCCAATGCATATTTTTGCTGATCAGCCGTGAAAGAATGGAAGCAATCAACAGTAACATAATACGGAAGGACTGAATTTCACGACCTAACGTTCACGGTTCCAATTTAATGGAGCCGGCTCGCAACACACAGGCTTTGCTGACTAAAAAACCTCCCGGAACCACAACCTGCGCTAAACATAGCCACAATAGCCATTTTCTACATATCTTCCGAGCGTAGAGAAGAGTAAGAGTTTAGGCCTGGTAATGAAAATGCGGGATGTTCCATAATTTTTCGGTACCCAATTCGCAAACTTGTGTTATCTTAACGATCCCCCAGCTAATCTTGACCAGAAACGTCCAAATCAGTCCCCCAGCCTTTGCTCGTAAAATCGGAGCGCGTACTTACTAAATCGAACCACGCACGATTGGTACAGTACCGCGCGCGTAAGCAAGCGGCTGACTGATCAGTCAGCCGCTTGCTTACGCGCGCGGTACTGAAACAGCGTCCCAATGTTGCGTGGCCTGAT
>Ga0190270_10001286_pt1 | contig 11606 bp, 7 predicted proteins | sample Popmic320T_FD_133748 | JGI IMG/M metagenome (GOLD analysis project Ga0190270, IMG submission 133748) | Populus adjacent soil microbial communities from riparian zone of Weber River, Utah, USA - 320 T | ecosystem: Environmental > Terrestrial > Soil > Riparian zone | place: USA: Utah | collected... | reverse complement strand
TCCGGTTGCGGTTCCGGCTCCACCGTCGCGGCCGGCTCGGGTTGCGGCTCGGGCGCCGTGGCGGGCTCGGGCTCGGCGACGGGCTCCGGCTCGGGCGCCGGGGCGGCCGCCCGCGTCTCGGCGACCGGCTCGGGATCGGGCACGCGGATGACCGGCACCTCGGGCGCGGGCGCCGGGGCGGGCATCCCCGCGGGCATCGGCGGCTCGATCCCCTGCCCGCCGGGCCGCGGGATCGCCGGCGTCGTCCCGGTCGGCATCGCACGCGAGGACAGCGCGCGCTGCAGGTCGCCCTCCAGCCGCAGCTTCGTGGCCTCGAGCTCGTCGAGGCGCGCCTGTTGGGACTCGATCCGCTTCCGCGCGTAGGCGCCCGCCTGCCGCAGCTCCTCCGCCTCGTCCACATCCAGCACGACGGCGCCGGGCGGCAGCGACGTCGGGTAGAACCGGATCCCGGCGCCCATCGGCGCCACGGGCGTCCGCATCGAGAGCAGCGCGAGGCCGAACACGAGGAGGGCGGCGAGCCCCACGACGATCTGGATCGTGCGCCACAGGTCCCGCGTGTCCTCGAGCAGCGCGTCGTCGTCGTGTTCGATCTCGGCGACGGTGGCGGCGACGCTCGGGAGCGCCGTGAACACGCGGAGCGTCGGCTCGGCGGGGTCACCGGTCAGCGTGCTCGAGGATCCCTGGGCCACCGGGGCCGCCGGCCCCGCGAGGGCGGCCCGGATGAACTCGTCGTTCAGCGCTTCCTGCGACGAGATCTGATCGTCGGGATCGGTCGAGACGAGGAGCGAACCATCCGAGGCCCACACGCGGACGGCGGTGATCGCCGCGGACTCGTCGACGACGTCATCGAGCAGCGTCTCGTCCGCCTGCTCGCCGGCGGCGACGATCGGATCGACGACGTCGCGGGTCAGCTGCGTGGCGTCGGCGGCGGCCTCGTTGCGCGTCTGCTGGACCGCACGATCGTGGCCGGGGAAGGCCAGGACGAAGCCCACGATGAGGATGAGCGCGAGGATCCACCAGACCTTCGCGCTCGCTTCGTCCTTCGTGAATCGGTCGATGAGATGCAACGCCCGGCCCTCCCTGACCTGACGCCCACGCGGGCTGCGCGGCGAACGTTACCTGTTCCTGCGGTGGAACGCACCCGGCCGAACGGCGACGCTCAGCCGCCGATGGTCGCAAGCCGAAGGAACGCGCGCTCGAGCGCCAGTCGAGCGTTGAGGTTCACGTCGTCGGCGAGATCCGCGCGGGCCTGTTCCAACGCAGCGAGACCGGCGATGGACGCCGCCAGGTCCTGGCGGGGTTCCTCGGCGAGGTCGGGGTTCATGAGATCGGCGGGGTCGGCGCCGACGGCGTTCGCCGCCCGGTCGCGCAGCAGGGCCCCGGCGGCGAGTAGCACCCGGTCGACGTGGTCGCGCTCGGCGCGCTTGGACCGCCGCGCGAACCGGGTCTCGATCCGGCGGATCGCGCCGCGGTACGCGTCTTCGGGACGTCCCTTCTCGTCGAGGAAGGGTGCGAGCTCCTCGTCGAGCTCGGCCGTGAGGCCCTTGCGGTAGTCGGCGGCGGCGGCCGTCACGAGCTCGGCGGCCCGCAGGGCGCCGGCCGCCCCCTCGTCGGCGGCCGCGAGCGCGTCGATCGCGACCGTGCGGAACGCGAGCCCATCCGGCGCGGTGGCCATCCGCCGGGCCCGCCCGAGGTTGCCGCCGCTCAGCCGGGCCGCCAACGCAGCGCGGATCTCGTCCACCCCCTCCGAGCGCAGCTGCGCGATCACGAACGGTTCCGACAGGGCCGCGAAGCTCACGACGTGGCAGCGGCTCACGATCGTGTCGGGCAGCTCGTCGGCGCGTGCCGACGACAGGACGAAGACCGTGTCGGGCGGGGGCTCCTCGAGCACCTTCAGGAGTGTGTCGGCTGCCGCGGGCGAGAGCCGGTCGGCCTCGCGGATGAGGAACACCTTGCGACCCGGCTCGGGGGCCGTCCGATAGGCCGGCTGCCAGATCTCGTCCCTGACCGTGTCGACGTGGATGTCGCGGCCCTCGGGCTCGACGACGAACTCGTTCGGATGGTGGTCGGCCAGCGCGAGGCGGCAGTCCCGGCAGGTGCCGCACCCGCCGTCGTGGCACAGGAGGGACGCCGCGAACGCGCGCGCCGCCAGGGACTTGCCCGATCCTTCCGGGCCGGCGAAGACGTACGCGTGGTGGGGCCGGACGGCCGCGCCGCGAAGGAACGCGACGGCGACGTCCTGCCCCTCGACCTGATCGAGCACCGCCATCGGACGCCAGCGTACCGCCGCGCGCCGACCCCCCGGCCGCTCAGGCGCCGGCGGCGGGATCCCGGTCGACGAGGGCCCGCTCGATCGCCGCGCGCACCTCGTCGGCCACCGTCGCCGGATCACGCGCCCCGTCGATCACGACGAACCGCTCGGGGTGCTCCTCGGCGATGCGCAGGTACGCGTCGGTCACCTTCGCGAAGAACGACCCCCCCTCGGACTCCATCCGATCGGGATCCTCGTCGCTCCGTGCGTGCCCGAGCTCGGGCTCCACGTGGAGCAGGATCACGAGGTCGGGGAAGAGCCCCTGGGTCGCCCAGACGTTGAGCGAGAGCACGTCGGCCTCGCCGAGCCCCCGCGCCCACCCCTGGTAGGCCAGGGACGAGTCGATATACCGGTCGCAGATGACGACCTTGCCCTCGGCGAGCGCGGGTCGGATCACGTTCGTCACCGTCTGCGCCCGCGCCGCGGCGAACAACAGCGCCTCGGCACGGGCGTCGAGGCGGCCGGTGGCCGGGTCCAGGAGCAGCTCGCGGATGCGCTCGCCGGTCGCCGTGCCACCGGGCTCGCGCGTGACCACCACCTCGGTCCCGCGGTCGGCGAGGAACCGCTCCGCCATCGCCACCTGGGTACCTTTGCCCGCGCCCTCGACGCCTTCGAAGGCGATGAACAGCCCGGTGGCGGGTGGTCGTTTGAGTTTCGGCACGATCGCGAGCGGCAGGGGCCGCGACAGACGGTATCGCGCGAGCGAGCGCCAGGTCATGAAGCCCGCGCCCGCCAGCACCGCCGCGGCGAGCCAGAGAGCGAGCCGGCTGCCCGACAGATCGAAGCGCTGCCCCCCGATGTAGAACTCGCCGCCGAACCAGGCCGTGGCGCCGGCGCCCAGCACCTGGGCGAGCGCCGGGAACACGGCGAGCGAGAGGAACAGGACCGCGCGTGAGAGCGTCGTGAGCGCGGCGAACGTGCGACCGCGGTACTCGTCGACGACGTTCTCCTGCAACAAGGTGTAGCCGCTGACCCAGGCGAGCCCGCAGAACGCCCCTAACCAGACCGCGATGACGGCCGCGTAGGCCAGGGTCGGGGTGGCCGCGAACGCGACGAGCGCCCCGCCGCAGGCGAACAGCGACCACACCAACACGATGTGGCGCTCGATCACGCGTGACGCCGCGTTCGCGCTGATCATCCCGAGGACCATGCCGACGCCCGTCGCCGTCACGATGACCCCCCACCCGGCGGAGTCGGCGCCGAGGGTGAGCGTCACGAACACGGGTCCGATCGCGAGGACGGCGCCCACGGCGCCGAAGGCGATCACGATCCCGAGCGACATCGCCGAGGCGATCGAGTCCTGCCGCAGGAACCGGAACCCGTCCATGGTGTCGCGCCACACCCGCGACAGGTCGAGCCGCGTGCCGGTGGCGCCGGGCGACGGGGGGAAGGTGATGCGGCTCAGCATGAACGCGGAGAACGCGAACGTGCCGGCGTCGACGAGCAGCGGCAGGGTCTCGGGGTTCGCGCCGATGACCGGCAGGCGTCCCGCGACCCACGTCGAGCCGGCCGCGAGGATCGTGAACAGCAACCCGCCGAGCGGGAGCGTTCCGTACGTGCTCACGAGCGTCAACGAGTTCGCGTTCGTGAGCTGACGCCGGGGAACGAGGTTCGGGATCGTGGCGTCGCGGGCGGGGCCCCACACCAAGCCGAGGCACTCGACGAGGAACGACAACAGGTAGATCCACCACAGCTCCTGGATCAGCACCATGGAGAGGTAGAGGATCCCGCGGCCGATGTCGGCGGCCATCATCAGCCGCCGGCGATCGAGCCGGTCGACGAACACGCCGGCGATCGGGCCGAACAGGAACGCCGGGAGGGTCCGGGCGAGCATCACGCCGGAGATCGCGATCGCCGCGTTCACCCCGCCGATGCGGGCCACGAGGGTCGTGACGGCCACGAAGCCGACCCAGTCCCCCAGCGAGGAGACCGTCATCGCCGCCAGCAGCCGCGCGAACGGGCCGGAGCGGATCAGGTCCCCGAGCGTGGCCGATCGGGTCCCGCGGAGCGCGGCGACCTCGTCGGAGATGGAGGACACGCGTGGGTCCCCTAGGACTCCGTCACCGCGGGCTCGACCGCCGCGGCCTCCGTCGCCGAGGCGTCCTCCTCCGTCGCCGGCGTCGCCGTCACCGGGTCTTCCGCGGTGGCCTTCTTCGTCTTGGCCGTCGACGGCTTCTTCGCGGCGGTCTTCTTCCTGGACGTCGTCTTCTTCTTGGACGTCGTGGTCTTCTTCTTGGACGTGGTCGTCTTCTTCTTGGCGGTCGTGGTCTTCTTCTTGCTGTTGGCGGCTCGCGCGGCGCGAGCCTCGCGCTTGGCCTGGCGAGCCGCCGCCTCGGCGTCGGCGTCCCCGGGCTTCGTGAGGTTCATGTCGAGGTCGAACTCCGCCCCGCAGTTCCAGCACCGCTCGCTCTTGGGGCGCTGGACGAGGAGCGAGCCGCACTCGGGACACGGCGTGCCCGTGAGCGGCTCGTTGTTCACCGCGAAGTCGCAGTCCGGGTACCGGTCGCACCCGAAGAACACGCCGAACCGGGTCCGCTTCTCGACGATCTGGCCCTCGCCGCACTGGGGACACGTGATGCCGAGCGAGCGCGGGGGATCCTTCTTGATGTAGCGGCAGTCGGGGTAGCCGCTGCAGCCGATGAACGGTCCGAACCGGCCCACGCGCTTCTGGAGCTGGCGGCCGCAGTCGGGGCAGGTCTCGTCGATGAGCTCGGGCTCGGCCCGCTCGGACCCGTCCATGTTGCGGATGTAGCGGCACTCCGGGTAGTTCGGGCAACCGATGAACTTGCCGTAGCGGCCGAGCTTCACCTGCAGCTTCCCGGGCTCGCGGCCCTCGGTCGGGCAGAGCGGGCACAGCTCGTCGAGGTCCTCCTGGTAGCGCTCGAACGACTCCTCGGCCTTCTCGAGTGCGCGCTCGAAGGGCCCGTTGAACTCGTGCAGCATCTGGACCTTGCCGAGCTCGCCCTCGGCGATGTCGTCGAGCTCCTTCTCCATGTACGCCGTGAACGCGACGTCGACGACGTCGGGGAAGTGCTCGACGAGCTTGTCGGTCACGACCTCGCCGGTGTCGGTCGGTCGGAAGCGGCGCTCCTCGAGCGTGACGTACTCGCGACGCTGGATCGTGTCGATGATCGAGGCGTACGTCGACGGCCGGCCGATCCCGAGCTCCTCGAGCGTCTTCACGAGGGTCGCCTCCGAGTACCGGGGCGGGGGCTGGGTGAAGTGCTGCTCGGGGACGACCTCGAGCAGCCGCAGCGCCTGCTCGGCCACGAGTTCGGGGAGCATGCGGTCGGCGTCCTCGTCGGGCCCGTCGTCGCGTCCCTCCTGGTACACGCGGATGAACCCGTCGAAGATCATCGTCTGCCCTGTGGCGCGCAGCCCGTACGTCGCATCGCCCGCGACGGCCTCGACGTCGACGCCCACCTGGTGGAACCGCGCTTCGGCCATCTGGGTGGCCATCGTGCGCTGCCAGATCATGGTGTACAGGCGCAGCTGGTCGCGCTCGAGCACGGTGGCGACCCGCGCCGGCGAGCGCAGCACGCTCGTGGGACGGACCGCCTCGTGCGCCTCCTGGGCGTTGCGGGATCGGGTCTTGTAGCGACGGGGGTCGGGCAGCGTGTAGGCATCGCCGTATTCGGTCTTCACGAGCTCGGCGATCTCGCGCAGGGCGGTGTCGGCGATCATGACCGAGTCGGTCCGCATGTAGGTGATGAGCCCGACGCTGCCCTCGCCCGGCAGGTCGATGCCTTCGTAGAGGCGCTGCGCCAGGGTCATGGTCTTGCGCGCGCTGAACCCGAGCTTGCGGGCGGCCTCCTGCTGCAGGGTCGAGGTCGTGAAGGGCGGGGCCGGCGAGCGCTTGCGTTCCTTGCGCTCCACCTTCGCCACCCGGTAGGTGGCGTCGCGGAGCCGCTCGACGTGGGTGGCCGCGTCGGCCTCGGCGCCGAGCAGGATCCCCTTCTTGTCCGGGGCCGCCGCGAGCTTGCCCTCGGGCACCGCGGTCAGGCGGGCCAGGAACGGCTGCTCGGGGTCCTCCGGCGTGAGGCGGACCTCGACGCTCCAGTACTCGACCGGGACGAACGCGCGGATCTCGCGCTCGCGCTCCACGATGAGCCGGACGGCGACCGACTGCACCCGCCCCGCGGACAGGCCCGGGCGGATCCGCTTCCAGAGGATGGGCGAGATGCGGTAGCCCACGAGCCGGTCGAGGATCCGGCGCGCCTCCTGCGCGTCGAACAGGCGCAGGTCGACCGACCGCGGCTGGGTGAAGGCCTCGAGGATCGCGTCCCGGGTGATCTCGGTGAACGTGACCCGCTTCGCGGTCCCGGGGTCGACCCCCAGGAGGGAGGCCACGTGGTAGGCGATCGCCTCGCCCTCTCGGTCGTAGTCCGTGGCGAGGATCAGGTCATCGGCGGTCCGCAGCGCCCGGCGCAACTCGGCGACGTGGCGCTCGGAATCATCGGGCACCACGTAGTCCGGGACGAAGTCGTGCTCGACGTCGACGCCGAGCCCGCCGTACCCCTTGCCGAGGTCCCGGATGTGCCCATACGACGCTCGGACGGCGTAGTCGCCGCCCAGGTACTTCTCGATCGTCTTCGCCTTCGCGGGCGACTCGACGACCACGAGCGTCTTGGCCATGCGGGTGGTCCTCCTCGTGCCCCGCCGGGGTCGTTCCGTCGACGGGCCATGCGGCGGACGGTACCACCGCCTCCCACATCGACCTGGCACGCGCCGCTCCGGCCGGACCGGGACGGCTGGTAGCCTCGCTGCGTTCCCCCAGGTCAGGAGCTGGTTCGTGCTCGCCCTCTTCCAGGACTTCATCACCTCGACCATCGGCGACCACGGGCTGCTCGCCATCTTCGTGCTGATGCTCCTGGAGTCGGCGTGCGTCCCCATCCCGAGCGAGGTCACGATGTTGTTCGGGGGCGCCCTCACGACCGCGGCCTTCGCGGGCGAGGGCAACGAGCTCGCCTTCTGGGCCGTGGTGGCCGCGGGGACCGTGGGCAACCTGGTGGGGTCCTGGCTCGCCTACGGCGCGGGCGCCCGCGGGGGCCGGACGATCGTGGATCGTTACGGCCGGTACCTGCTGGTCCGCCCCCACGAGGTGGACAAGGCCGAGATGTGGTTCGAGCGGCGCGGCGAGGCGGCCGTGTTCGTCTCGCGCCTGCTCCCGGTGATCCGCACGTTCATCTCGCTGCCGGCGGGGATCGCCCGGATGCCCTTCTGGCGGTTCACCGTCTACACGGTGCTCGGCTGTCTGCCGTGGTGCGTGGCCCTCACGTGGCTCGGCGCCGTGCTCGGTGCGCGGTGGGAGACGGTCGAGGGGATCATCCAGCCGGTCGCGTGGGCCATCGCGGTGGCCCTCGTGATCGCGGTGGTCGTGCTGGTGCGCCGGCGCTGGCACACGGTCCAGGCCGAGTACGCGGCCCTGGACGCCGCGCGCGCCGGCGAGACCGACCCCCGCTAGAGGTTCGCCAGCATCGTCCAGGAGTCGCCGTCCTCGGCGACCTTCTCGAAGCCGGCCCGCTGGTACATCATCCGCGAGCGGTTGTGCACCGTGACCGACAGCGAGAGCGACTGGAACCCCTCCTCGCGCGCCTGGACCATGCACGAGCGGAGCACCGCCTCGCCGATGCCCTTGCGCCGGTGCAGGGGCGCCACCGCGATCGAGAGCTCCGGCGTCTTCTCGTCGACGAACCCGTACCCGGGCGCGACCTCGGTGAACAGGCGGTACCACGCGGCGCCGACCGGCTTGCCGTCGACCTCGGCGACCACGCCGCCGTCGCCGTGGCGGCCCCAGCCCTGGTGGTAGCGGACGAGGACAGGGTCGGCGAGGACCTCCTCGATCGGCTCGCGCGGCCAGTCCGGGTTCCACCGCGCGGCCTCGTACAGCATCTTCTTCAGGAAGGCGACGTCGTCGCTCGTGGCAGGTCGGATGTTCACGCGGTCCTCCGTGCGAAGCTGGGTGCGTATGCGAACGCTACCGCAGGGGCGCGTCATCCGGCTGATCAAGCGGATCGGCGCGCGCGGCACGGCGATCGACGCGGGCACCCAATCGGCGGCCCTCACCTACCAGGCCCTCCTGTCGCTCATCCCGCTCGTGATCTTCGCCGGCGCGGTCCTCGGCTTCGTGTTCGCCGGTGACCCCACGAAAGCCGACTACTGGACCGGGCGATTCGCCGAGCTGATCCCCGGCCTGGAGGAGGTCGTCGGCCGCAGCATCGACTCGCTCGTCGATGCGCGGGTGTCCGCCGGGATCCTGGCCGTGCTGGTGCTCGCGTGGACCGGATCCTCGCTGGCGGCCCGCTGCTCCCACGTGGTGGTGCGCGCCTTCGGGCTGCCCCCCGCGCACTGGATCCGACGGCGGTTGCTCTCGCTGGTGGAGATCCTGCTCGTCGGCGCCGCCGTCCTGGCCGGGGTCGTGATCACATCGATCACCTCGCAGGACGCGAGCGCGCTCGGGCTCGTCGTCGGCGTCGCTGTCGTGTTCGCCGCGTCCCTGACCGCCTACGTGGTGTTCACGCCCGCGGGCGGCCCCCCGTGGCGCCGGCACCTGCCCGGCGCGGCGCTCCTGTGCGTGGCGATCGTGCTCCTCACGGGGCTGGGGTCGTTCTACGTCCAGCAGGTGGTGGCGCGGGCCACGGCCGTGTACGGCGCGATCGCGGCGTTCATCGGCCTGCTCGCCGTGCTCTCGCTCGGCGCGAACGCCTACGTCTACGGCGCCGTCCTGTCCTCGGTGCTCGGCGACGAGCGGGACGAAGCCGCGTCGGGCGACCCGTCGAGCAGGTAGGGGACGCTCGTCACGACGACCCGCTCCTCGAACAGGAAGAGCCGCTTGATGAACAGCGCGGTCTGGTTGTGCAGCGGCAGCTGCCATGGCTTCGTGACCACGAGCTCGGGCACCACGACGTTCACGAGGGTGTCCTCGCGGTCCGAGTACCGCCGCACCTCCTCGAGCATCGGCACGCTGAGGTCGCGGAACGGCGCCTCCACGATGTCGAGCGGGATCTCGAGCCGGGCGTCGAACCACGCCTGCTCGAGCTCGTAGGTGGCCGCCGGGTCGAGGTCGAACGAGATCGCCTTCGTCTCGGTCGCCGCGAGCGACCGCACGTAGCGCGCGGCGCGGATCGAGACCGCGTTCACCGACCCGACGAACAAGATCGTGACCGTGCGCACCGGCAGGAGGGCGCGGCCCGCCCCGGTGGGGTCGCCGGGCTCGAGGACCACCGGCACGTCGGTCACGACCACGTTCCCCTCGCGCAGGAGCGACGCCTTCAACCGGACCAGGTCGCGCTCGCGCAGCAGGTAGGTCACGAGGCCGCCCTCGCGCACGATCTCGGGCACGACGAGGTTCGCGATGTCGTCCGGGCCCAGGCCCATCCCCCGCACGAACCGGCGGACCGACGACGTGAGGCCGCCGGGGGGCAGCGCCTCCGGCGGCGGGGTCTCGGGGCCGGCGAAGGCACGCCATTGCTCCCGCAGACGCTTGGGGACCTCGCCGTCGCGCCCCGCCGTCACGATGCGCAGCGCGTCGGGCCGGCTCGACTTCACGAAGCCGAGCGCCTCGGCGGTGGCGGCATCGAGGTCGCGGACCAGCAGGACCGCGTGCCGCTGCAGCGGCGCGGTCCCGACCTGCGTCGCGTCCACGGCGACGACCCGGCGCACGTGCGAGTAGTGGCGATGGATCGAGTAGAAGATCGGGACCAGCAGCGCCATGATCGTGATCGACAACCACGCGCCGTCGCCGAACTTGGACGCGATCACCACCACGAGCACGACGCTGGTGGCCACGCAGCCGACCGCGTTGATGACGATCGAGCGGCGCCAGCTCTTCATCGCCACCGGGCCCTTGCGGCCCTCGATGATCCAGTGCCGGATCATCCCGGCCTGCGACAACGTGAACGACGTGAAGACGCCGACGACGTAGAGGTGGATCACCGCCGTCAGGCTCGCGTCGAAGATCCAGATCATGATCGAGGACGCCAGCCCGAGGACGATCACGCCGTTCGAGAACACGAGGCGGTCGCCGCGGTTCACGAACTGCGAGGGGAGGTACCGGTCCTTCGCGAGGATCGACGCCAGCCGCGGGAAGTCCTGGTACGCCGTGTTCGCCGCCAGGATGAGGATCAGCGACGTGAAGAACTGCACGATGTAGAACCCGATCGAGCCCGGTCCGAAGATCGCGGTCGCGATCTGCGCCGGCACCGAGATCTCCTCGCTCGCGACGACGCCCTCGACGTGGGTCGCAAGCCACGAGATCCCCATGAACAGGGCGATCGAGATCGCGCCCATGACCGCGAGCGTGGTCGCGGCGTTGCGGGCCTGGGGGCGCTTGAACGCCGGGACGCCGTTCGAGATCGCCTCCACGCCGGTCAACGCCGTGGCGCCCGAGGAGAACGCTTTCAGGATCGCGAACAGACCGATCGCCCCCGCGGTGGTCGCCGCGCCGTGGATGATCGGCACCTCCTCCCCGACCGGCGGGCACCCGCCGAGGCACCGGACGAACCCGACCGCGATGAGGACGGTGAACGCCGCGACGAACCCGTACGTGGGGATCGCGAACAGGACCCCGGACTCCTTGGCGCCGCGGAGGTTCGCGACGGTGACGAGCGCCACGAACCCGATCGACAGCTGCACGGCGTAGGCCTCGACCTCGGGGAACGCCGATTGGATCGCGACGACGCCGGCCACGATCGAGACGACGACGGTCATCATGTAGTCGAACAGCAGCGCGGCGGCCGCCACGAGGCCGGCGAACTGGCCCAGGTTCTCCTTGCTCACGATGTAGGCGCCGCCGCCGCTCGGGTAGGCGCGGACGGTCTGGCGGTACGAGCTCACGACGATCGCGAGCAGCAGCGCGATCGCCGCCGCGATCGGCAGGATGTAGGGCGTGGGCTCCGCGGTGACGAGGGTGAGGGCCAACAGGATCTCCCCCGTCGCGTACGCGACCGAGGAGAGCGCGTCCGACGCGAAGACGGGCAGCGCCAACACCTTGGGCAGCAGGGTGTGTTCGAGGCGCGAGCTCGAGAACGCGCGGCCCAGGAGCACCCGCTTGAACACCGAACCGCCGGTGGACCGCTCCGCCATCGCCATGCCGGCGCCGAGCCTACGGCGTGGCCGGGCCGGCGACCTCGGCGTGGCGCAGGTGGAAGGGCACGCTCGTCAGGACGACCGCCGGCTCGAACAGCAGGAGGCGTTTCACGAACAGGGCCGTCTGGTTGTGCAGGAGCTGCTCCCACCAGTGGCGGGGCACGAGCTCGGGGAGCACGACGGTGACGACGGTCCCCGCCTTGGCGGT
>Ga0190270_10001285_pt1 | contig 11610 bp, 6 predicted proteins | sample Popmic320T_FD_133748 | JGI IMG/M metagenome (GOLD analysis project Ga0190270, IMG submission 133748) | Populus adjacent soil microbial communities from riparian zone of Weber River, Utah, USA - 320 T | ecosystem: Environmental > Terrestrial > Soil > Riparian zone | place: USA: Utah | collected... | reverse complement strand
GTGACCATGCGCTCGTACACCGCGCCGGAGGCGTGGATGGCCGCCAGGGCGCGGCCGGTCTTGGCCAGCTCCTCGCGGAGGGTGTCGAGCATCTCCGGGTCACCCTCGCGGATGGCGTTGCGGGCCAGCTCCTTCAGCGTCATCGCCTCCGGGATCGGACCCTGGACCAGGATCTTCTCGTCCTCGTCGAAGGCCAGCGGCTCGGCCAGGAGCACCGTGTCGCGCCAGGTCTCGGGCCGGTCCCACAACTGGCGCATGGCCACCCAGGCGGTCGATCCCTTGTCGCCCACGTGGGTCTTGAGCACGACAGGCGACGGGCCGGTCGTCCCCTCGGCGTAGGTGATCGGCACGACGGTCGTGCAGCGACTGGTGGGCTTGTACCGCACGACGTTGGTCTCGCAGGACTCGATCGTGGCGTCGGTGTAGCCGGCCGCACGGATGACCGGCTCGAGGAAGCGGGCGGCCAGGGCCGGGTCGGTCAGCGTCGAGAGCGCCGGCAGCGCCTCGTCGGTCTCCTCGGCGTGCAGCTCGAGGCGGAGGTCAGGCAACCAGCAGGTCCACTCGTCGTCGGACGACGGTGCGGTGACCGACTCCGGTGGCGTCTGGTCGGGCGCCCAGAGACGTCCGATGAGGACGACGGGCTCGGGCTCGCCGCCATCGGCGGACACCTTGAGCTCGTAGCGGGGGATCCACTCCTCGCCCTTGGCGCGCAGCCGCTTCGGGGAGCACGACAGCAGCGTCACCGTGCCGTCGGCGAGGGGCGCAGCGTGCTGTTCGAGGCTCGAACCGACGCGGCTGCCGGACATGCCGGCGGCCAGCCACTCGGGCAGGATCTCGAAGGCAGCCAACGACTCGAGGACGTCGGGGATGTCGAAGTGGGTGGTCATGGTCACTGGGTCACGGTCTTTCGCTTGGGTGGTGGATGTGGTCACTTCGACCACGGTCGGGTGTCGACGTGGACGGTGTCGAGCAGCGACAGGGCGACGTCGAGACGCCGGTCCTTCGTCTGCCGGCACGCGTGCACGGCCGTGCGGGTCAGGGTCAGCGCCCGGTAGAAGCCGACCCTGTCGACGATGCCGGCGCTGGTGGCCGGCGCTGCCGCGCTGTAGCTCTGCACGAACGCTTCGCTGAGGTCGTCGACCAGCGGCCGGGCGTCGTGGCCGCTCAGTTTCGTCGCGAGCACGTCGAGATGGGCCAGGTAGCGACCCAGATCGAGTGCCGGGTCGGCCCAGCACAACGTGTCGAGGTCGACGATCGCGGCGGATCCGTCCTCGATGAGCACCTGCGACGGCGTGAAGTCGCCGTGCGAGAGCACCAGGTTCGGCACGTCCGGAGCGTTCCAGAACAGACCGTCGACGCGTCCGCGGAGATCGTCGGCGACCTCCGGCCAGACCGAGCCGACGACATCGAGCTCGCGGCGGAGGCGGGCGAGGTCGTCCGCCATCGAGTGGACCGACGCGGGCGCGGTCGTCGTGTGCAGGCCTGCCAGCGCCTCGGCCGAGACGCGGACGGCGCTGCGGAGCAAGTCCGTCTGCTTCTTGTTCTCCTTGACCGTGCGGGACGGAGTTTCGGAGAGGAGAGACTTCAGCAACGACGGCACCTCGGCCACGCCCGGCAGTGCCTCGGTGATGAGGAGTCGCAGGGACGCCGAGTACACGACCGGCCGCGGGAAGCGGACCGGCCCCTCGATGAGCAGACCGTCCGGTCCGCGAGTGAGGGCCTTCAGGTTGCGGGCGATGGCGTCACCGCTGTCGTCGCCGTAGACCTTGCCGTACATGTCCGTGCCCGGGAACCGGTAACGGAGCACACAGGCTCCCTCTCGTGGGTGGTGGACGGTCTCGGCCGTCGGCAGCTCGTCGACACCGGCGAACTTCACCAGGTTGTGGACGACCGACGGGTTCGTGGCCGGGATCAACGTCGGCAGGGCCGGGTCGATCGGGAACGGGTGCAGGGCGAGGCCGGCTCCGGTGGCGACCGCGGACGACTGCTGCCACGGGCCGGAGACTCCGGCGCGCATCTCGGTCATGCGACGGACCTGGTGCTGCACGTACTCGGTTGCGGCGTCGTCGCTGCCCATGACCCGTCCCAGCACGGTGTGCTCGGACGCTCCACCGGAGGCACTGACCACGCGGAGCTGGTAGCTCAGGGTGCAGGTGCCGTCCTCGCGCAGCCACACCTTGCCGACGTTGGCGGCGTCAACGGTCGCACCGGTGGCCAGCAGCTGCTGCGCGACCTGCTCGGCGACGAACGTCTCGTCCATGGCCTTGACCAGTCCCGGAAGACGCTTGTGGATGGAGTCGACGAGCATGGGGACCCGCTTGCGGGTGCCGGTGGCGACGGGCGCCACCACGGCCTTGTTGACGGCACGACCTCCCCGCTTGGCGACCAGGCCGGTCAGGACGGTATCCGGGGCCTTGGTCTTCTTGCTGGGCCGATCGGACTCGACGATCCGGCCGCCGGAGACGACGAGGATCCGGTCCGAGCGCTCGATCAGCCCCGGGTCGTGGGAGATGACGACTGTCGTCTTGCCGCGCATCAGCTGGGCGAGCGCGTCGACGACGACCTCGGCCGACTCGTGGTCCAGACCGGTGGTGGGCTCGTCGAGGATCAGCAGCGGGGCGCGTCGGATGAACGCCCGGGCGATGGCGAGCCGCTGCCGCTGGCCGCCCGAGAGGGTCGACCCGCGCTCACCGAGGTTCGTGTCGTAGCCGTCTGGCAGCTCCATGATGAAGTCGTGCGCGTTCGCCAGCTTGGCGGCGGCCTCGATGTCCTCCTGCGTGGCGTCCTCGATGCCATACGCGATGTTCTCGGCAACGCTGCCCGCCAGTAGCACGGTCTCCTGCAGCACCAGGCTGACCTGGCTGCGCAGCGACGCAAGGGTCATCGCGCGGATGGGCATCCCGTCGATGAGGACCTGGCCCTCGTCCGCGTCGTAGAGGCGCGGAATGAGTTGGGCGACGGTGCTCTTGCCGGCGCCGCTCGGCCCGACGAGCGACACGACCTCACCAGGCGCGACCTCGAAGCTGACGTCATCGAGCACGGTGGGGCGGTTCGCCGCGGTGGTGCCGTCGGCGTGCTCGGCCGGGTAGGTGAAGCTGACGTTCTGGAACGTCAGCCGGCCCTCCAGCTCGGGCGCCTTGACGGAGTCCGGGAGGTCCTGGACCATGACTCGGCGATCGAGCAGGTCGTCGATGCGCTCCACGCTGGCGTAGACCTTGCCGATCTTGTACCACTCGCTGACGATCTTGCGGGCCGGCTTGAACATGTTCTGCAGCACCAGGATGAACAGCACCAGGGTGCCGATGGTGATCGCGTCACGGTCGACCAGCCACACACCCAGCCAGACGATGGCGGAGATCGCCAGCGCCTCGACGAGGGCGATCACGAAGCTGAACTGGGCCTGGATGTTGGACGCGTTCACTGACGCGTGCATGCTCTTCGCGGTCTGGTCGGAGAAGCGGTCGAGGTCGACGGAGCCACGCCCGTAGCTCTGAACCAGCCGGATCGACGTGAGCATCTCCTGGGCGGTCGAGGCGAGCTCGCCTTCCTTGCCGCGCTGCTCCTTGGACGCCATCTTGATCCGCAGCGAGAAGTTGCGCGAGACGACGGCCAGCACCGGGACGACGACCAGCGAGACCAGGGCCACCCGCCAGGACTGGAACAGCAGGAGGGCGAAGCTGCCGATCAGCACCATGAGGCTGCCGGCGATGTTGCTCACCGACTTGACGATGAACTCCTCGACGACCAGGACGTCACCGGTGACGCGCGTCAGGACGTCGCCGGTGCGCTTGGAGTCGTGATAGGCGAGCGGCAGTCGCTGCAGGTGCGCGTACATCGCGGTGCGGATGCTGTAGCCGAGCGAACGTCCGCCGCGGGCCATGCAGATCTCGGTGAGAGAGTCTGCGGCGCTGTTGATCGCGGCGATCAGCACCACCGCGAGGGTCAGCACGAGGATCGTCTCGAAGCGCTCCGAGGAGAGCAGGGCCGGGCCGCCCATCTCGCGCAGCGTCTCCTTCTTGCCGTTCAGGAAGTCGATCAGCCAGGCGATCGGGACCGGCTCGATCACCGAGGTCGACGCCTCGAAGACGAGCAGGGTCATGCCGACGATGTAGATCTTGGGGGAGCCCTTGAACCGCCGGAACAGCTGGATCGTGCGGCGCATGTCGCCGCGCGTCGCGCTGCGCTTCTTGTCCTTACGCTCGTCCTTCGCCTCGTCCTTCGGCATGTCCTTCGGCTCCGGGCGCGCCGGGACCGGGAGCACCTTCGTGATCTCGGAGTCGGCGGTGAGGCCTTCCTGCACCGCCTTCGTCGTGGCGGACTCGGCCGGGCGGGCCTGCTTCCCGGCCTTGGTGTCGGCCTTCTTCGGGGCCCCGCTAGTCGTCGTCATGCTGTTTCCACCAGTCTGTCGAGGCACCGGTCCGCCTCGTTGATGAGTGCTGCGGCGACGGGCGACCGGGGCGCCCGTGCGAATGATCGAAGTGCCTTGCGTTCCAGCGCGACGGCTTCGTGCCACCGGATCCTGGATCGACTGGCCGCTTCGGCTGCGGCGAGGTACGCCGTCATGAATTCCTCGGCAAGGGCCGGGAGCCTTTCGGTCAGGGCTGAGGGGCGTCCGGCGAGGGTGTGCCGGACGGCGTACTGACGCAGGGTCGCCATGAACGTGCCCACGTCGGCCGCCTGGTCGGACGTACCGCAGTGGTCGAGGTCGAGCAGGTTGACGGTGCGTGCGTCGAGCAGGAACTGGCTGGGCTTGCAGTCGCCGTGAACCGGACCGATCGAGGCGGCCGGGAGGTGCTCTTGCACGGTGATGAGCCGGGTGGCCAGACGATCGGCCTGATCGCCGAGTCGGGGATCGACGGTGGCGATGCCCGCGGCCCGCAGCCCGAACCGCCGCAGCTCCTTGTCGACCGAGCGCTCGCGGTGCAGCACCGGTCGGGAGGCATGCAGCTCGGCGAGCGCCTGCGCCGCCCGGCGGACGGCCTCGGTGGCATCGCTCGGGGCGAGCCGGGTGTTGCCGACCAGGCCGTCCAGCGGCGCGCCGTGCACCGGGCGTTGGACGACCCACCCGAGGTCGTCGATGTGGGCGGCGATGGGCGCGAACCGCAGCGTCGCGGCACCGGCGATCGCATCGGCCAGCGCCACGGACTCCTCGGCGACCGAGGCAGCCTTGGTCTTGTCGTGGTACGCCTTCGCCACGACGGAGGTGTCGCCGGACGTCACCCATACCGTGGCGCGCTTGCCGGGGCGGTAGCGCAGCAGGTCGATGTGCGTGCGTCCCTTCCCGCCGACCAGCGGGCCGACGGTGTCGGCGTCCATCAGGAGCGGAAGGGTCGGAAGGTCGGGGTCGTGGGGGAAGGGGCTGAGGCGGACACCGTCCGGCAGCGGGAGCAGGTCGCCGCGCACCAGCTGATCACCCAGGGAGTAGAGGATGACGGCCCGGACTCCCGGCTCGTACTTGGCATCGAGGACATGACAGCTCGCGCTGCGCGAGCCGGTCGCGGCCGCCAGCTCAGGGCGCATCCGCCACGGCTGCAGTGCCTCGAGAAAGCGATCGCAGTGAGCGATCGCGCCTTCTTCCACCATGGTGCTCACCTGGTCACCCCCATCTCGATGCTCGTTCGCGACCCTGAAGAATAGATGGTTTCGAGCCGGGCTGCGGCCGTTTTCACGTCGTAGTCCGCCTCCACCGTGCGTCGGCCGGCGGCGCCCAGGCGGCGGCGCAGCTCGGCGTCCGCGATCACCGCGCCGATCGCGCGCGAAATCGCGTCGACGTCCTCTGGATCGCAGAGCAAACCGTTGACGTCGTGGTCGACGAGCTCGGTGATGCCGCCCGCGGTCGTCGTGACGACCGGCAGGCCGCACGCCATCGCCTCCACGAGGACATTGGGGATGCCGTCGCGGTCGCCGTCCTCGGTGGTGGTGGGCGTGAGCACGAAGGCATCGGCGCCGATGAGGGCCGCGACGACCTCGTCGCTGTCGCGGGCGCCCATGAAGTCGACGCGCCCGGCGAGGCCGAGCCCGTCGCGCAGCTGGACGAGCTCGTCCTCGAGGGGGCCGTCACCGTAGATCCGGAGGGAGAAGGGTGCATCGATGCCGGCCAGCGCGCGGAGGAGGTGGTCGAGGCCCTTCTTCTCGACGAGACGGCCGACCGACACGAGAGCGGGCACACCGCCGTCATCCTTGCTGGTGGCAGGGGAGAACCGATCGAGGTCGACGCCGTGGTGGATGACCTCCACCGGGATCCGATCGCTGTCCGGCAGCGTCTCGCGGATGAAGGTGACGTTCGCCTCGCAGCAGGTCACGAGTGTGGTCGCGGCCGCCGCACGAGCGGCAAGGCTGCGCGCGGGGATCTGGTAGAGGTCGCGGGCATGCCCGGTGAAGCTGAACGGGAGGTCGGTCAGCATCGCGACGAGCATCCCGACCAGGGCCGGGTCGTGGGCGAAGTGCGCGTGTATGTGGGTCGGCCGATCCGCGTCAGACATCTCGTTGATGCTCGTGGCGACGCGGACGGCGTGGGTCAGGCACTCCAGCGCCGAGCACGAGCCGTAACCGGCGGCCAGGCTCGGACGCCGCAGGCACAACGACAGCGCGGACAGGTAACGGCCGGGGGCCGCGGCGAACGCGGACAGGTGGGTGCGGGCCCGGCGAACCGGCTCGTCCAGGTAGGTGATCGGAGCTTGCACGTCGGCGACCTGCGGCTGCACGACGGTCTCGCCCGAGCGGACGAGGCTGAAGACGTCGAGCTGGACTCCGCGGTGCTCGAGTGCCAGCACCTCGTTGACGATGAACGTCTGCGACAGCCGCGGCCAGCTGCGCACGATGTAGGCCACGCGGGTATTGGTGGGCTGCAACATCATGACCACCCCTGCCAGGGGATGTCGACGCTGGCGATGCCTCGTGCGAGGGCTGCGTCCGCGATGTCCAGGCGCCGCTCCCGGGCGACCTTGCGGAACGGGCCGCTGCCGGCCACCGCCTGCTTCGCGATCTTCAGGCAGGTGTAGGCGCGGAACGGCGCGAGGCTCCCCTTGTCGACCCAGCCACTGGCCGCCGAGTACGAGTCGATGAACCACTCGATGAGGTGGGACGCCCCGAGCTGGTCGAGGTAGGTGCAGAAGTGCGCGACGTCGAACGCCGGGTCACCCATCCTGGCCTCGTCGAGGTCGATGACGCAGGTGTGCGTGCCCACGAGCACGTGACCGGCATGGAAGTCCTTGTGCAGTGGCACCACGGCATCGACCGCGTCGATGGCGGCCGACTTCGCCGCTGCCGCCCATCGGGACGTGAGCACGTCGGCCTGCTCGGCCGCCGCCGGGTGCTCCTGTGAGATCAGGGCGGTCCACTGGCGCGTGCTCTCGAGCTCGCGAGCCAGGGAGAGGTTGCGCGGCAGTCGCAGCTGCGATGCATGCAACCGTGCAAGCCACAGGGCGGCGTCCCGCACGCCCTCGGCGGCCATCGGCCCGTCGAGCAGGGTGTCGAGCAGCGTGCCGTTGTCGGCCCGATAGAACAGCAGCCGATGCTCACCGGCCAGGCCGATGGGTTGCGGCACGCGGAATGCTCCGCCATCGAACGGTCCGTCGGCGAGCTGGCTCAGGTGGTAATAGGACAGGCGCGCCAACCTGGCATGTGCGAACTGCTTGCCGATGACCGTTACGGGGTCGGATGCGCCGGCCGGCTCGTCGAGCCCGCGGACGATGTACTGGACGACCTGTCGCCGTCCGCGTGCCACGCCGAGCAGCTCCGCGGAGTCGATCTCGACCGCACGACCAGCGGCATCACCGAGCACCTGCGCCGCCTGGTCGACGGCGAGCAGGTCGACCTCCGTGACGCTGTGCCGCGAGCGGTCGAGGAGCAGCTCCTCGGCGGCCTCGGCCAGAGTCTCCGTCAGCGACCAGTCACTCACTTCCAGCCGGCGGAACCGGCGGACGGCGACCTGGACGAGTCCGGCGGCCCTCCACCAGCGCAGGGCTTCGGGACGAACCTCGTGCGCCGTCGCCTCGTACGCCGTCAGCAGGGCGAGCTCGGCCTGGGCGAGATCGTGCTGCAGTTCCGGATGGCGAACCGCCTGCCAGGTCATGTGGGCGAGGGCAACGCCAAGATCCCGTTCGCGGTCGGAGTGGCGGACCTCGTCGACATCGAGCAGCACCGGCCGGCCTTCCGGCGTCACGACCACCTGACCGGCGCGGAAAGAGCCGTGCCCCAGGACGCGGTCTCCGGGCTCGGGCAGCGTGGCGGCGAGCGTGTCGAGCACGGCGCCCAGCCGGGCGCCGATGGCCGGGTCGGCGCACTCGACGGCGGCCATCGCGTCGGCGAGGCTGATGATCTGCTGATCGGCCGACCACGTCGACCCGGGCTCCACCGGCAGGCCGTGGAATCGGGCCAGCAGGGCGCCCAGGTCGTGCCCGAGGCGGACCTTGGCATCGGTGGGAACGTCGGGGTCGCTCAAGACGGAGGAGGCGGATCGTCCCTCGACCGACCGGCCGACCACCACGTGCAGGTCGGGCCACCAGGCCACCATCTCGGCGACGAGCCCGGTGGCGTCGTCGCGGACGGCCGGCTCGGCGTGGAGTGCGGCGATCCGGGCGTAGGCCTCGGGTTGCAGCGCCTTGGCGAAGAAGGTCGACTTGCCGGACTCTCCGACGACGTCGTAGCGCAGGACGCAGCGCGATCCGGGCCGGTACCGCACCGGCGTGATGACACACTCGACCTCCTCCCCGAGCACGATCTGGAGTCGGCGGGCGACCTCATCCGGATCGGCCGCGACCATGAGCGCCGGCAGAGCAGCGTCGTCGCGCCAGCGGTAGCGGCCCCACTCGTCGCCGCTGACCTCGACCGCGAAGAGCTCGGGCTGTCCCATCGAGTCGTTGAGATAGGCCAGGCGGCACCCGTCGCCGGGTGTCCATCGGACGTCGTGCAGATGCCACGAGTCCGGGCGCGAGAAGGTGTGCAACGCGCGGGGGAGCGATGCGAGCGACGGGTCGAGCGCGGCCAGTGAAGTAGCGGTGGCGGCGTCGAGGGTGATCCTCGCCATCAGGCACCCCGCGCCAGGACGGGCGCGGCGGCGGCGACACGTGCGCGAACCCGGGAATCCCACGCAGGATAGTGAACGGCGCAGCGTCGCGCCGTGAGCTTGAGGTCGAACAGCCGGGTGAGCAGGACTGCTCGGTCCCAGCGTGCTGGGTCGCACTCACCGTATCCGGCACGGAAGCTCTCGGTGAGAGCCCGGGCGCGCGCACTGTCGGGTGCGCACCACCAGTGCAGGTCCGCGGCGAACTTCGCGAGATCAAGGGCAGGATCCGCCGGGCCGCACCGGTCGAGGTCGAGGAGGCGCACCTCATCTCCGAACGCGAGCACGTTGTCCGACTTGAGGTCGCCGTGCGTGAACGTCGGCGCCTCGGTGGGCACGTGCTCGAGTCCCTCGACGACGGCGTCGACGATCGCCAGGAAGTCGGATCCGAGCTGTGGGACCAGCCTGCCGATGTGCTCGCCGGCGCGGATGGTCGACACGACTTCCGCCTGGACGTCGTGGGACTCGGCCGCCGACGAGGGCAGGAGGTCGGCCGGTGTGTCGTGCAGGACCCTGACGGCTCGGCCGAGAAGGTGCGTCAGCCGCTCGGCGTGGCCGGGGTCGTCCAGGCGATGCCACAGCGGCTCTCCCGGGGAGCTCCGCCAGAGGCCGGCGCGGTCGGCGGCCGAGTATCCGATCGGCTCGGCCAGTCCAGCCCCCGGGCACTCGGCGGACATCCTCGATCCCAGCGCCTGCGCCACGGGCACGGCATGGGAGCCGGAGTCGTCCTTGTCGACCTTGATGTAGACGGCGCGGTCGCGCGCCGACACCCGGAGGACGTGGCGCTGCCCGGGCCGGTAGCGGATCGTGTCGATCCGGCCGGTGAAGCCGAGCAGGTCGGTGAGGTGGGCCGGGTCGTGGAGTCCGGCCAGCTGGGGCATCGCGGGGTCGTCAGGTGAGACGAGGACGTCGATCGAGTCGTTCGTCCACGCTACGGCGGCGTGCCGGGCAGGGTCGCCAGGACTCAGCTCGTAGTAGGCACTGAGCTTGCGCGACGGCTTGTACTTCGTCCGGATCAGGCGCGGGGTGGAACCGTCCCACCACGGAGCCTGCTCGGCGAGCAGCTCGCGGACGCCATGACGCAACGGATCGAGAGCCATGTGGCGCAGTGCACCCACGCCGTGGACCCCGGCCAACGTCTCTTCGAGCAGTTCTGGGGCGGAGAACTCTCGGATGATCTGCCGACTCACCTCAGCCTCCGCTTGAAGCGGGCACGACCGCGTACTCGACCTGCTCGTGGAGCAGCTCCGCAGCACGCACTCGTCCTCCGAGGTCGGGGGGACCGGCCGCCGCCTCGGGCCCCGATGTCAGCGCGTCGATCATGCTGGTGGCGAGTGCCTGCGGAGAAAGCAGCTCCGGCGACAGCCACCTCAGCCAGCCGCGCTCGGCGAACCGGCTGACCCTCATCGTCTGCTCGGCGCTGGGGCCGGCACGCGGAACCAGGAGCGCCGGCGTGCCGACGCTGAGGATCTCCGCGGTGGTGTTGTACCCGCCCATCGCCACGATGAGATCGGCGGCCGCCATGTGGCTCAGTGAGTCGTGGACGCTGGACACGAGATGGACCGGCAGGTCGCGGGCACGGATCCGGAGATCCGCCTGCAGCTCCGCCGGCAGGAACGGTCCGGTGACGATCACGACTTCGCATTTGCGCTCGGCCGTCAACGCCGGGATGGCGTCCATGAGGTTGTCGAAGAGGGGATACGCGTCAGCTCCGCCTCCGGCCATGGCGACGATGAGCTCGGTGTCATCGCGGTCGCCGAGGTAGCGCTGACGGATCGACTCGGCCGAGAGCAAGGCCGGCTCGGAGCAGACGTAGCCGCAGTAGCTGAGCCGCCGGCTGAGCTCCGGGTCCCAGGAGTACTGCGCCGCCACGTCGAACACGTCTTGGGAGCCGTAGACGAAGACGTCGTCGAAATGCCGGCGGAGCACCTCGAACGCTCCCTCGAGGTGCCAGCGACGGCGCACCGTCTCGGGGGCATCGAGGATGTCGCGGAGTCCGAGCACCGTCCGGATCGGAAGATTCTCGATGGCCTCCAGCGTGGGGACGAGCTCGCCCATCGCGCCGTGCGGCATGTGGTCGACCAGGAGGACGTCGGGCTCGAACGTCAACGCGGTGGTCTTGATGATCTCCGCGCGCATGGCCAGGACGTCATTGAACTTCAGGGACAACCGGACGGGGGACCAGTTGCCCGGGCTCACCTTGTGGATCGACGGAAGCTTGACGAAGTCGTGACCCGGCGCCGCGGTGAAGAACTGGCCGATCGGCGAATCGCTGATCGTGAGCACGCTGGCGTCGGGGCGGGCGGCCAGGTACTCCGCCGCCAGGAGGGTGGTCCGGCGCAAGTGGCCGAGTCCGAGGCCGTCCTGGGAGTAGATCAGCAGTCGTGGGCTGTCGGTCGTCATGGCTACACGTCCGCCCGTAGGCTGCGATGCCAGGCGATCTGGCGTTTCAGCCCGGTTCGCAGGTCGACCGTCGGCTTCCATCCGAGCTGGTCGCGGGCCGAGTCGATTTCGCCCTCGGTGCGGGGGACGTCGCCACGCCGCTC
>Ga0190270_10001284_pt1 | contig 11615 bp, 9 predicted proteins | sample Popmic320T_FD_133748 | JGI IMG/M metagenome (GOLD analysis project Ga0190270, IMG submission 133748) | Populus adjacent soil microbial communities from riparian zone of Weber River, Utah, USA - 320 T | ecosystem: Environmental > Terrestrial > Soil > Riparian zone | place: USA: Utah | collected... | reverse complement strand
GTGGATGACCGCGACCTCCTACGGCGCGGCGGCGCACGGGTCCCGCCCGCACGAGGGCGTCAACGCGATCACGAACATGGCGCGGTTCCTGCTGCGGCTGCCCGAGGGGCTCCCGGACACCATCCACCCGCTCTGCGGCCCGCCGACGGTGAACGCGGCGCTCATCCAGGGCGGGAGCGCGCCGAACATGGTGCCGGACCGCTGCGTCGTGGAGATCGATCGCCGGATCGTGCCCGGCGAGACCTCTGCCGACGCCGTCCTCGCCCCCTTCCATGCGATCGTCGAGGATCTGCGCCACGATGACCCCTCGGTGCGGATCGACGTGGAGGTCCGTGAATGGACCGACGCCGCCGAGTCCTCGGGCGACAGCGTCGTGGCGGCCCTCGCCCGGGCCGCGATCGGGGCCGAGACCGGGACGCCCGGGCTCGACGACGGGTTCACGGGGATCACCGACGCCCGCTTCTACATCAACGACGCCGCGATCCCGACGATCATCTTCGGGCCCGGCACGCTCGCGGTGGCGCACGCCGCCGACGAATGGGTGGCCGTCGAGGACCTGGTGACGGCGGCACGGGCCTACGCGCGCGTGTTCGCCGGGTTCCTCACGGCCTGAGCAGGCATCCGGGCCGGGCGGGGCTATCCTGGAGACGTGCCGAACGACGTGCTGACCGTGACCGACGGCGCCGCCCGCAAGGTGGCCCAGCTCGCCACCGACGAGGGGAGCGAGCCGGTGCTGCGCGTCCGCGTCGTCGCCGGCGGGTGCTCGGGGTTCTCCTACCGCCTGGCCTTCGACCGGGCCAGCGGCGACGACCTCGTGATCGACGGCGCGGGCGGCGTGCGCGTGGTGGTCGACCCGGTGAGCGCCCCGATCCTCGCCGGCTCCACGCTCGACCTGGACCGGAACCTCCTGGGCGGTGGGCTGAAGGTGCGCAACCCCCGCGCCGTGCACGAGTGCGCGTGCGGCGAGTCGTTCTCCGTCTAGCGCCCGCTCACTCCGACTCGACGGTCCCCGTCATCGACGGGTGGATCTCGCAGTGGAACCCGCCCGTCTCCCCGATCGCGACGTCGACCGTGGCCCCGGGCGCCAGGTCCTCGTCGATGCTGCCGTCGTTCATCGTGAAGGTGTGGTCGGTGTCGCCCTCGTTCGTGATCGTGAGGGTGCCGTCCTCGCCGGCGAGCACGTCGGGTGGCTCGAAGGCGAAATCGACGATCACGAGCGCGCCGGGCTCCCCGCCGGCCTGGGTCGACGTCGTCTCGCCCGGTTCGCTCGTCGTGGTCCCGGCCGCGGGTTCGCTCGAGGGATCCGACGAACAGCCGGCGCCGACGAGGGCGAGCAGGGCGGCGGCGATCACGAGGTGACGGTGCATGTGGCTTCCCCTTCCTTCGGTCCGAGCCCGCAGCCAACCACGACCGCTCGGCTCCGGGCAACCCAGCGGTATGCTCCGCCAGATGTCGCCCAAAGCCGACAGCACCCAGTGGCGCGACCTGTACCACGAGGTCGTCACGAGCGGGCTGTGCACCGGCTGCTCCGCTTGCATCGTGGCGTGCCCCTTCCACGTGCTGGGCTACGAGGACGACAAGCCGGTCCAGCTGCAGGAGGGCGAGCCCGACGCCTGCACGCACGGCGACCGCGGCTGCTCGCTCTGCACGCTGGCGTGCCCCCGGTTCCGCGAGTGGGAGTCCGAGATCGACGAGCTGCTGTTCGGTCGCACGCGCCGGCCCGATGAGCTGATCGGCGCGTACCGGGACATCTACCTGGCGCGCGGCACGGCGCCCGAGGCCCTGTTGCACGGCCAGGACGGGGGCGTCGTCTCGGCGCTGCTCACCTGGGGGCTGCGGACGGGCCGGATCGACGGCGCGTGCACGTCCGCGCTCTCGGGCGAGCGCCCGTGGGACGCCGAGCCGACCGTGGTGACCGACGAGGCGGGCGTCTACGCGACGGCGGGCAGCCGGTACACGTACAGCGCGAACCCGATGGCGCTGCTGAGGGCCGCCGAGATGGGGCTCTCGCAGGTGGCCCTCGTCGGCATGGGCTGCCAGACGTCGGTCACCGGCGCGATGGAGGCGCGCCGCGTGAACAAGTGGCGCAAGAAGATCGCGTGGACGTTCGGGCTCCTCTGCTCGAAGTCGTTCAGCTACGACGGTCTGATGGTCCAGATCGCGCAGGAGGAGCTCGGCCTGGACCTCGACCACCTCGCGCGCGTGAACATCAAGGGCCGCCTGCTCTTCTACACCGACACCGGCGACGAGATCGTCTACCCGCTGAAGGACGCCCACCGCTTCACCCGGCCCGGATGCCTGCGCTGCCCCGACTTCGCCGCCGAGCACGCCGACATCTCGTTCGGCGGCCTCGGGCAGTCCGACGGGTGGACGCTCACGATCGTCCGGACCGAACGGGGGCAGGCGATCTGGGACGACGCCGTCGCGGACGGGGTCGTCGAGCACCGCCCGGCCACCGAGGATCCGAAGGCGATCGAGACGATGTTCCGGCTCGCAGCGAAATCTCGAGAGCGGTGGCCGGCGCCCGGCGAGGTCGAGCGCGCCGGCTCGACCCCCGGGCTCACGGGCACGCCGGCGTCGTAGGCCGCCCGACCGATGCCATCCCCCACGCGGCGGACTCCATCCGGCGCCCCTCCCGCCGATACTGAGGCGAGACCTGGCGCGGGGGTGCTGCCGCGCGCTCCGATGCAAGGAGGACCTGGGGAGATGGTGGATACGGCGCGGGCGACGGGGGTGATCCCCCCGCGTCGCAACGAGATCATCGATGCCGTGGCCTTCGCCGCCGAACGGCTCCTCCTGGCCCCCGATTGGCTCGACGCGGCGCCGGAGGTCCTCGCCCGGCTGGGCCGCGCCGCCGACGTCTCGCGCGCCTACGTCCTCGAGAGCCGCCCCGGCGAAGTCGGGCCGATCGTCCACCAGGTGGCGGAGTGGTGCGCCCCGGGCATCGCATCGCAATCGTCCAACCCGGCGCTCGCCGGGGCCACCTGGACCGAGATCGGGTTCGAGCGGTGGGCCGCCGTCCTGTCCGAGGGCGGGGTCATCGACGGTGACGTCAGGACGTTGCCGGCGGCCGAGCGCGAGGAGCTGGCGGCCCAGGACATCGCCTCGACCCTGGTGCTGCCGATCCGCGCCGACGGCGAGTGGTGGGGATGCGTCGGGTTCGACGAGTGCGTGCGGATCCGCGACTGGGCCGACGGCGAGATCGAGGCCATGCGCGCGGCGGCAGCGCTCCTCGGCGCGGCGCTGACGCGGCAACGCCAGGACGATCGCCTGCGCCGCGCCGAGGAACGCTACCGGAGCGTCGTCGAGCAGATCCCCGCCGTGACGTACTTCGACGTCGTCGGCGAGGGGGCGGTCCACCTCGGCTTCGTGAGCCCGCAGATCGAGGCGTTGCTCGGGTACCCGCCCGAGCGGTTCCTCGCCGAGCCCGACCTCTGGTTCGAGATCGTCCATCCCGAGGACCAGGAGCGGATCGACGCGGCGGCGCGTGCCGCAGGGAGCGACCTGGCCGCGTTCGATCACGAGTACCGGATGCGGGCGGCCGACGGATCGTGGGTGTGGGTCCACGATACGACCACCCCCGTCCGGGACGAGCACGGGCGCGTGACGCACTTCCAGGGGTTCATGATCGACGTGACCGGCCGGCGCGCTGCCGAGGCGGCCGTGGTCGACGCCGAGGCGCGCTACCGGGCGGTCGTCGAGCGCCTCCCCGCGGTCAGCTACGTCGACGAGCTCCCGGGCGCACCGGGCCAGTCGGCGCGCCTGTCCTACGTGAGCCCCCAGATCGAGGAGGTGCTCGGCTACCCGGCCGAACGGTTCACCGGCGACCCCGGGTTCTGGTTCGAAGTCATGCATCCGGACGACGTCGAACGGCTCGAAGCCATGCACGCGTTCGACGCGAGCGACGAGCGGCCCTTCGACGAGGAGTACCGGATGCGCCACGCCGACGGCCACTGGATCTGGGTGCGCGACGCGTCGGTCGCCGTCTACGCGGAGGACGGCTCGCTCGCCTACTTCCAGGGCTTCATGAGCGACGTGACCGCCCGGCACGAGGCGGAGGAGGCCGCGGCCCGGGCGCGGGCGCGCTACCGCGAGGTGGTCGAAACCATCCCGGCCGTCACCTACGTCGACGAGCCCGTCGACGGGCCCGACGGTCCGACGGCGCGGATGACCTTCGTGAGCCCGCAGATCGAGGCGCTCCTCGGCGTCGCGGCCGAGCGGTTCGTGCAGGACCAGTCCCTGTGGACATCGCTGATGCACCCCGACGACCTCGCGGCCCTGCGCCGCACGGGCGGGATGAAGGTGACGAACACGGCCCCGTTCGACGCCGAGTACCGCATGCGCCACGCGGGCGGGCATTGGGTGTGGGTCCATGACGCGACGACGGCGGTCTCCGACGCCGACGGCGACGTGGCGTACTTCCAGGGCTTCGTGATCGACGTCACGGCCCGTCGGGAAGCCGAGCGCATCGCGCACGAGGCCGACGCGCGCTTCCGCAGCCTCGTGGAGCAGGCGCCGGCGATCGTGTACACCGAGTCCGTCGTGCCGGGCAGCACGCGCGCGGCGGCGATGGAGTACGTGAGCCCGGCCGCCGTGGACGTCCTCGGCTACCCGGCCGAGCGCTGGCTCGAGGACGTGACGTTCTGGGAACGGATCGTCCACCCCGAGGATGCCGAGCGCGTCGCCGAGGTCATGGAGCAGGTGAACGCCACCGGCGATCCGCTGACGGCCGACTACCGCGTCATCGCGGCCGACGGGCGGACGGTCTGGCTCCACGAGGAGGCGCGCCTGGTCCGTGACCCCGACGGCGGTCCCGTCCGGTGGCACGGGATGATGACCGACGTCACCGAACGGACCGTGGCCGAGGCGCACGTCCGCGCCGCCGAGGAGCGGTTCCGGCTGATCGTCGAACAGACGCCCGCGATCACCTACCAGGAGGCCCCCCAGGCGGGCGCGTACGACGCGATGGCCTCGACCGTGTACGTGAGCCCCCAGGTCGAGGCGCTCCTCGGCTACACGCCCGAGGAGTGGACGGCGCCGGGCTTCTGGGCCCAGGTCATGCACCCCGACGATCTCGACGAGGTGATCGCGCTCTCGGCGGCGACGAACGACTCGGGCGCGCCGTACCGCCAGGACTACCGGATGCTCGCCGCCGACGGCCGCGTCGTGTGGTTCCACGACGAGTCGACCGCGGTCCGCGACGCGGAAGGGCGGATCATCTCGTGGCAGGGCGTCTTGATCGACATCACCGAGCGCAAGGCCGCCGAGCAACGGCTGCTCGACGCCGAGCGGGTGTACCGCGCCACCGTCGAACACCTGCCGGCGACCGTCTACCGCGAGCCGCCTCACGTCGAGCAGCGGCCGGCCGACTTCTACATCAGCCCTCGCGTCGAGGACCTGCTGGGCTACACGCCCGACGAATGGCGGGCCGGGATCCCCGCGTTCTGGGCCGAGCACGTCCACCCGGAGGACCGCGAGCGGGTCGTGGCGCGCAACGCGGAGGTCAACCGCACCAAGGAGCCCTTCGCCGAGGACTACCGCATGCGTCGCAAGGACGGCACGTACGTATGGATCCGCGACGAGGCCACGTTCGTCCCCGACGAGCAGGGAGGCTGGTGGCAGGGGTTCTTCCTCGACATCGGTGAGCGGATGGCGACCGAGGCCCAGCTGCGCGAGGCCGAGGAGACGTTCCGCTCGATCGTCGAGCGCAACCCCGCCGTGATCTACATGCAGGAGTTCGACGCACAGGACGGCATCTCGCGCACGACCTACGTCTCACCCCGTCAGCCCGAGGTGTTCGGCTACACCGCGGAGGAGGTCATCAGCGATCCGACCCTGTGGGTCCGGACGATCCACCCCGAGGATCGCGACCGCGTGCTGTCGGCCGACACCCAGAGCAACCGTGAGGAGCGCGACGCGTTCCTCCTCGAGTACCGGATGATCGCGAAGGACGGACGGATCGTGTGGGTGCAGGATCAGGCCACGCTCGTGCGGGTCGAGGGTCGGCCGCCCTTCTGGCAGGGGTTCCTGCTCGACATCACCGAGCGCAAACACGCCGAGGACCAGCTCGAGCGCGCCCTCGAGGTGGAGCGGGAGGCGACCCGGTCCCTTCGCGCCCTCGACGACATGAAGAACACGTTCCTCCAGGCCGTGTCGCACGACCTCCGGACCCCGCTGGCGGCGATCCTCGGGCTGGCCATCACGCTCGAGCGCGGCGACGTCCATCTGGAGGAAGCCGACTCCAAGGACCTGGCCCGGCGTATCGCGACGAACGCACGGCGGCTGGACCGTCTCGTGCTGAACCTGCTCGATCTGGATCGGCTCGCCCGCGGGATCGTGGAACCCAAGCGCACGATGACCGACGTCGGCGCGCTCGTCCGTCGTGTGGTCGCCGAGTCCGAACTCGTGTCCGACACCCGGCTGCGCACCGACGTCCGGTCCGCGATGCAGGCGGTGGACCCCGCGAAGGTCGAGCGGATCGTCGAGAACCTGCTGGCGAACGCGGCCCGCCACACCCCGGCCGCCGCGACGATCTGGGTCTCGCTCGTGCCGGCGGACGCCGGCGTCCTGCTGACCGTCGAGGACGACGGCCCGGGGATCGACCCGGCGCTCGCCGACGCCATCTTCGAACCCTTCCGTCAGGGCCCCGACGCGCCGCAGCACGCGCCCGGCGTCGGCGTCGGGCTCACCCTGGTCCGCCGGTTCGCGGAGCTACACGGCGGCCGCGCGTGGGTCGAGCCGCGAGCGGGCGGCGGCGCGTCGTTCCGGGTGTTCCTGCCGGCCGACCCGGCGACGGCGGACGTCGGCTAGATCGCGGCCCAGCCGGCCACGACCGGGTGATCGGCCGTCGACGGCCCCACCTGCGCGGCGCCGCCCGGCGATCCCAGCCCCGAGACGTCGTCGTTGAAGTACTCGGCGTTGACCGGCGTGAACTGCTTCCACTCCGCCGGGACGTCGTCCTCGTAGAAGATCGCCGTGACGGGGCAGGCCGGCTCGCACGCGCCGCAGTCGACGCATTCGTCGGGCTGGATGTAGAGCATCCGCCCTCCCTCGTAGATGCAGTCCACGGGGCATTCGTCGACGCACGCACGGTCCTTCACGTCGATGCAGGGCTCACAGATCGTGTAGGTCATCTCGAACTCCTACCTCGTCGGTGCGGATTCTCACGGTGGAGAGCGTGTTTATCCTACCCGCTCCGGGGGCGGCGGCAAACGCTGCCCGGGGTCATCCGGCGAGGGCCCGGAGCATCGCCCGGGCCGGCGAGGGCGCCGCCGGGCCGTGGGGCAGGACGGGGTACACGACCGGGAGGTCGGCGCCGGCGTCGCGGTACGCGCGCAGGCGCCCGCGGCCCGCTCCGGCGTCGCCCACGAGGCAGACGGCCGCCGCGATCGCCCCGGGGTCCTCGGGGTCCAGGCCCATGGCCGCGAACTGGCGCCGGTACGCGGGGTAACCGGCGTACTCGGCCGCAGCGCGCACGGCCGCCGCGGCGGCCGCGTCGTCGTCGACGGCCGCGCGGACGTAGACCCCCACCGCGACGTCGGCCGGATCCCTGCCCGCCTCCCGCGCCGCCGCGTCGATCGCGGATCGCGCCTGGGCCACGCGATCGGGCGTGCACCAGTTCAGCAGCACGCCGTCGGCGACCGCCCCCGCGAGGCGCACCGCCCGCGGACCGAGCGCGGCGATCCAGATGGGGACGGGCGGCGGCCGCAGCCCGAGCGTCAGCCGCTCCCCCGCCAGATCCGCCCGGCCCTCGGCGAACAGCGACCGCAGGGCGAGCACCGTGTCGCGTAGCTGCGCCAAGGCCCCCGGGCGCGGGGGCCCGGCCCCCAGGCCGAGGAGCAGCCGGCCGCCCGAGCGCTCCGCGACGGTGGCCGCGGCCATCGCGAGGAGCGCCGTCGAGCGGGCCGGGAGCGGCGCGATGCCCGGACCCAGCAGCAGCCGATCCGTCTCGCCGGCCAGCGCGTTCAGCGCGACGAGCGTGTCGCGCGAGGAGATCTCGGGCAGGAACAGCGCGCGGTACCCAAGCGCCTCGCCCTCGCGCGCGAGGGACGCGAGGTCGTCCCACGCGTAGGGATCGCGGAGTGCGAACCCGAGGCCCCGCGGTTGGCGTTCCTCGGACACGCTGCGATGGTGCCACAGCGATGGAGACGGTGACGTTCACGGCGGAGGACGGGGTCCGCCTCGAGGGCGAGATCCGCGAGCCGGACGCACGCCCACGCGGGGTCGCCGTCCTGTGCCACCCGCACCCCCGCCACGGCGGGTCGAAGGACCACCCGCTGCTCTGGGCGATCCGCAACGACCTCGCGGCGGCGCGGGGCGTCGCCGTGCTGGGGTTCAACTTCCGGGGCGTGATGGGCTCCCAGGGCAGCTACGGCGGCGGACGCGACGAGCTCCGCGACGTCCGCGCCGCGGTGACCACCCTGCTGGATCGCGCCGGCGAGGACGTCCCCGTGTTCGTCGTGGGCTGGTCGTTCGGCGCGTCGGTGGCGCTGCGCGCGGCGCTGGACGACCGCCGCATCGGGGCCGTGGCCCTCGTCGGCTTCCCCCTGCGGGCGGGCGACCTGTCCCTGCCCCCGTTGCCCGACGTCGCCGACCTGCGCGCCCTGCGACGCCCGGCGCTGCTGCTGGCCGGAGAGCACGATGCCTACTGCCCCCCCGAGGAGCTCGACACCTTCGGCGCCGGCTTCCCCGACGCGACGGTCACGGTCGTCCCCGGGACCGACCACTACTTCTGGCGGCGCGAGGGCGAGGCGGCGGAGGCCGTGGGTTCATTCGCGGAGCGGCGCCTGCTGACCTAGGGAGCCGCGTCGCCGGGCGGTCGGGGCCCGCCGGGCGGGCGGCGCCGCCGCTGCCACCAGATGAGCGGCAGGAAGAACACGAACACCGGGAACCCCGGGATGAGCATCACCGTCAGCACGGCCGCGACGATGGCCCCCGCGATGATCGCGACCGGGACGAGCCACGGGGGCCGCGCGGAGAGGCCAGCCGGGACCGTCGTGCCCGGCGCGCGCCCGCCGGGCGGCGCCTCGTCCCGGCGGAGCCACGGCGCCGCGGCCGCGAGGCCGACGGCCGCCGCGAGGCCGATCACGATGAGCCAGAACAGCGCCGGCATCCGCCGCCGCCTCCCTCCGGCCGCCTACAGCGGCACGTGTGACAGGACCATGATCCGGGGCTCGGTCATCTCCTCCATCGCGAACCGCAGCCCCTCGCGGCCGAAGCCCGAGTCCTTGGACCCGCCGTAGGGCATCTGGTCGGCGCGGAACGCGCTGACGTCGTTCACGATGACCCCGCCGACCTCGAGCGTGCGGTGCGCCTCGAAGGCCCTGTTGATGTCGTTCGTGAACACGCCTGCCTGCAGGCCGTACTTCGAGTCGTTCACCTCGGCGAGCGCCTCGTCGAACGTCTGGTACGGCGTGATCGTGCAGACGGGGCCGAAGACCTCCTCGCAGCGAACCTTCATCTGCGGGGTCGTCTGGGACAGGAGCGTCGGCTGCACGAACGGGCCGTCGATCGTCCCCCCCGTGAGGACCTCGGCGCCCTGCGACACGGCCTCCTCGATCCACGCGCCGATCCGCTCCACCTCGCTGCGCTCGATCACGGGACCGACGTCGACGGTCTCGTCCATCGGATCGCCGACCTTCAGCTGCTCGACCTGCTTCGTCAGCCTCGTCGCGAAGTCGTCGTAGACCTCGCTCGCCACGAGCACGCGCTGGACCGAGATGCAGCTCTGCCCGGCCTGGTAGTACCCGCCGAACGCGATCCGCTGCGCGGCCAGGTCGAGATCGGCGTCGCTGTGGACGATCACACCCGCGTTGCCGCCCAGCTCGAGCGTGACCTTCTTCTTCGGATCGAGGCCCTTCAGGTACCACCCGATCGGGGCCGACCCCGTGAACGAGATCTTGCGGAACCGGTCGTCGCGCGCCATCGTGTCGGCGACCTTGGAGCTCACGGGCAGCACCTGGTACATGCCATCCGGGAGGTCGGTCTCGTCGAAGAACTCCGCGAGCCGGAGCGACCCGAGGGGGGTGGCCGACGCCGGCTTCACGACGATCGGTGCGCCCACCGCCAGCGCCGGCGCCACCTTGTGGGCCACCAGGTTCAAAGGGAAGTTGAACGGCGTGATGCCGAGAACGGGTCCGACCGGGAACCGGCGGAGCAGGCCGACCCGCGAGCCGAACGCGGCCTCCGTGTCCAGGCGCATGAGCTCGTCCTGACCGTGTCGGAGGGTCTCGGAGGCCCACCGGAAGGTGGACACGGCGCGGGTCGCCTCCACGCGCGCCCACTTCAGCGGCTTGCCTCCCTCGGCGGCGATCAGCCGCGCGTTCTCCTCGACGGTCTCGGCGAGCCGGCGGGAGATGTGGTCGAGCGCCGTGGACCGCGCGGCCACCGACAGGCGCGAGGTCTCGTGGAAGATGGCGGCCGCGGTCGCCACGGCCTCCTCCACGTCGGTCTCGGTCGGCACCGCGATCTCGGCGACCACCTGGCTGTCGTACGGGTTCTTCACCTCGAACGAGCCCTGGCCGGTGCGCCATTCGCCGTTCACGAGGTACGGGCGGAGGTCGGTCATGGTCGTCGTACACCACCTCTCGCGGGAAGGGCGCCCGGACCCCGCGGCCCGGACGCCCCCCGCCTCGTCAGACGTGCCCCGCTCAGTCGAGCGAGATCATCACGTGCTTGATGTTCGTGTAGTCCTCGAGCGAGTAGACGCTCATGTCCTTGCCGTGGCCGGACTGCTTGTACCCACCGTGCGGCATCTCAGGCGTCAGCGGGATGTGGGTGTTCACCCAGACGCAGCCGTACTGCAGGCGCCGGGCCATGCGCATCGAGCGGCCCACGTCGCGCGTCCACACCGAGCTGGACAGGCCGTACTCGACCCCGTTCGCCCACGCGACCGCCTGGTCCTCGTCGGAGAACCGCTGCACGGTCACGACCGGGCCGAAGACCTCCTTCTGGACGATCTCGGAGTCCTGCGACGGGTTCGCGACCACGGTCGGCTTGAAGTGGTAGCCGTCCGTGCCGAGCGACTCGCCGCCGGTGACGATCTCGGCGCCCCCGGCGGAGGCCCGCTCCAGGAACCCCTCGACACGCTCCACCTGCTCCTTCGAGATGAGCGACCCGACGGCGACGTCCGCCTCGAACGCGCCGCCGACCTTGATGTCTTGGACCGCCGGGACGAGGTCGCTGAGGACGTCGTCGTACACCGCGTCCGCGACGAGCACCCGGCAGGCCGCCGTGCAGTCCTGCCCCGCGTTGAAGTACCCGGCGATCGAGATCCATTCGACGGCCGACGCGAGATCGGCGTCGTCGAACACGATGACGGGCGCCTTCCCCCCGAGCTCGAGGTGGACGCGTTTCAGCGTGTCGGATGAGTTCTTCGCGATGAGCTTGCCGGTGGCCGTGTCCCCGGTCAGCGAGACGATGCCGACGTCGTCGTGCCGCACGAGGGTGTCGCCGACCGGGACGCCGTCGCCGGTGATCACGTTGAACACGCCCGGCGGGAAGATGTCCGCGGCGAGCTCGGCGACCCGGAGCGCCGTGAGCGGCGTGAGCTCGCTCGGCTTGAGCACCACCGTGTTCCCGGTCGCGAGGGCCGGCCCGATCTTCCACACGGCCAT
>Ga0190270_10001282_pt1 | contig 11617 bp, 11 predicted proteins | sample Popmic320T_FD_133748 | JGI IMG/M metagenome (GOLD analysis project Ga0190270, IMG submission 133748) | Populus adjacent soil microbial communities from riparian zone of Weber River, Utah, USA - 320 T | ecosystem: Environmental > Terrestrial > Soil > Riparian zone | place: USA: Utah | collected... | reverse complement strand
TGAGCGCCGCGTAGAAGGAACGCGGGCCCAGCAGGAACCCGGCATGCATCACCGTGCCGCCCTGCAGTTCCAGTCCCAGGCATTCGTTCGCCAGCGCGGCGCGTGTCCTGGAGTTGCCGAGATCCGCCTCGATGCGCACGCCGTCGGGCGAGACGATGCAGCCGGACTCGAAGCGGCACTCGCTGCGCAGCACACCTGCGTGTCTGAGCGCCGCGACATCCTCGGCCGCGAGGCGCGGGCCGGCGCCCGCCGCCAGCAGTCCCTCGAGCAGTCCGGCGTCGACGCGCGTGCTCGAGCCGTTCGCGGCCAGCGCACGCTGCAGCGGTAGATAGTCGTAGACGCGGCGGCGCAGTACGCCGGCGCGGTACAGGTCGAGCATCTGGTCGACGAACATCTCGGTGGCGCCGAACAGGCCCGTGGAGAAGGACGCGCGGCCACCGACGGCGTCGATCAGCGGCGCGCTGAGCTCGGAGCCCACGTCGGCCAGGGCGCGCCGCCAGGCCTCGTTCTGCTGGTGGCGCAGCAGCAGCGAGTAGACGATGGAATCGCCGAGCTCTCCGATGCCTATCTGCAAGGTGCCGGAATCACGCACCAGGCTGCTGGCGTGCAGCCCGATGGCGTGATCGACGGTGCCCAGCGCCGGATTCGGCGGGGCGAACAGGTCGTAGTCGTAGCGCGAATGGTCGAGCAGCAGGTCGAAGGTGTCGGCGCCGACATTGGCGGCGCCGAGCATGAAGGGCATTTCCCGGTGCACCTGCCCCAGCATCACGATGTTCTGTCCGGCGGCGCGCAGCTGCGCCACGTGCGGCAGCAGGTCCACGGTGACGTCGGGATTGCTGCCCAGGCTGATCTCGGCGCTGCCGCCGGTAACGCGCCGCGCCACCACGTGCGCGATCACGTTCACGCCCCGGTGCAGCAGTTCGCGCGCCACGTGCGTGTAGTTCGCCGCGAGATAGTGCGCCTGCGCGTGCGGGGCGTTCAGCAGCGATCCCGGCTCGAAGAAAAACTCGATGACCCGCACGTTGTCGGGCATGGCGTCCCGGCGGATGGCATCGAGGTATTCGAGTTCGGGATAGTCTCCGAAGATGCGCGCCGCCAGCGGTTCGATGAAGCGTTTTTCGAGATCGCTCGCACCGGTGGGCCTGCGCAGTGACAGCGCGGTAAAAATCGTGAGGTCCATGCCGTGATCGGCGCGCGCCCGGCGAAAGAACTCATTCGCAATGAGATTGGGCTTGCCGATGCCGAGCGGCAACGCCAGCACCACCTTGCTGCCCACGCGCCGCAGCGCCTCTTCGACTATTTCTCCGACGTCATCAAACATCTGCGGCATGGCGTTACACTTGCATGCGTAGTTGCAGGAATCAATTCATATGACTCTCAAGAAGCCGGCACTCGATCCCCGGTCGCTCGAACCTCGCACCGGCTCCGGGTATCCAGAGCCATATCGTTCGCGCGTCCTGCCGCGCGAGAAACGCCAGCTCGGGGACGCGCTCGGGCTCACCAGGATCGGCATCAACCAGACCACGCTGCCGCCGGGCAAGGAATCTTCCATGCGCCACTGGCACACGCATGAAGAAGAATTCATCTACGTGCTGTCGGGCGAAGTGGTGTTGTGCACCGATGCCGGCGAGCAGACGCTCACGGCCGGCATGTGCGCGGGTTTTCCGCTCGGTACCAGCGACGGTCATCAGCTCGTGAATCGCAGTGCCGCCCCGGCCGTGTACCTGGAGGTCAGCAATCGCGACGCGGCCGATCGTGCGTTCTATCCGGACGTGGACCTGCAATTCCACGGCGTGAACGCCGCAGCCTTCTTCACTCGCAAGGATGGCAGCAGGTTCTAGGCGCGTAACTAGTGCAGGCGCATTTGCGGGCGTTCGTTGTGCCCGATGCGATCGATGTTGATCACGCTGGCTTCGCCTTCGAGCGGCGCCACACGCCACAAGGTGAAACGCTGGTTGACCGGTGACGACATGGCGGTGGCAATGCCGCGGTGATCGAACCCGGGTAGTTTGTTGAGGTGCGCGAGCAGGTCGTGTTTCGTGGCGAGTCGCTGGCCGACCAGCACGCCGGAGGTTCCGGTGCCGGCCAGCACGTAGAAATACTCCTCGGTGAGGTTCGCGCCCTGCGTTATGACGATGGAGACTTCGCGCAGCTCGCTCCAGCGCACATATTCGGTGTCGCCGCGCGCCAGCCGCCGCAACACGCCTTCGTCGGTGATCTGCAGTTCCTCACCGCGTCGGCGCAGCTGCCAGGTAAGAAGCCAGGGTTCAAGCGCGAACGCCGAGAAAAGCGTGATGGCAATGCCCGGCATCCACCAGCTGGTGTAACCGGTCCAGGCCGGGTAAGACGACAGCGCCGCGACGGCGAGCGTTACCGCCATCCAGACCCGCCGCATCGAACCCGAACCGCGCATCGCTACTTCGATCGGGTGAGCGGCACCCGGTACCGGAGCTTCACCTCATCACCCACCCACTCGGTGGATTTCCAGTCGCCCTGGCCGACGCCGAATTCGAGGCGCCTGATGGTGGTTTCGCCCGAGATCTCGACACCATTGTTCGTGGTGCGAATCGTGAGCGGTACGCGTACATCACGGGTCACGCCGTGCAGGGTCAGTTTGCCGACGGCCTCGAGCCCGGAACCGCGTTCTGCGAGGCCGGTCGCCGAGTACTGCGCCGTCGGGAACTTGCCCGTGTCGAACAGCTCGGCGCTCGCCAGCACCTCGTCGCGATCCTTTTCCTGGGTGTCGAGCGAGGGCATCTGCACCGTGACTTTGAGCTTGCTCGCGGCGAGCTGGTTCTCGTCGTACTGCAACTCGGTGGCGAACTTGCGGAAGTGCCCTTGGGTGACGGCGCCGGCCTGCACGAATTCGAACTCCAGGCTTCCAGCCCCGGCGGCCTGCACGAAGCGCGGCAACGCACCGGCGGCGGCCGTGGTGCTGGCGGGAGCAGCAGGGGCGGCGGCGGCGGGTCTGGCAGCGGTCGGCGGGCTGGGGGCGGGGGGCTCGGCTCCCGAACATGCGGTGCTGATCAGCAGTGCGCTGATGGCAAACGGCGCAAGGTAGTTAGTCATGATTCTCATTTGATGCGGCCGAAGGGCAACATGCGCCTCAGCACATCGTTGTGATCGACGAAATGATGCTTGAGCGCGCCCGCGGCGTGCAGCAGCGCCGTCGCGACCAGCACGCCGAACAGCACCTCGTGGGTCTCGTGCATGAGTTCGTACAGCCGGTCGTCCTTGCCGACCAGGTCGGGGAACTGGAAGACATTGAACCAGCTCACCCCGTACGCCTTGGCCGAAGACATGAGCCAGCCGGTGAGGGGCATGGCGAAGATCAGCGCGTACAGCAGGACGTGTGAAATCTTTGCGAGCACGCGTTCCCACGGCCGGGTTTCCGCCGTGAGGTCCGGCACCGGGTTCGCGAGGCGCCACAGCAGGCGCACAATCGCGAGCATGAAAATGGTCATGCCAAACCACTTGTGCCAGTTGAGCGTGGCGAATTTCTGGAATCCCGTGAGGGCGTCGGCCCGTTGTGCGATCACCCACTGGTTGATGATCAGCAACACGATCAGCCAGTGCAGCGCCTTGGACAGAGAACCCCAGGAACGCGTGGTGTTACGAATGGACATGTCGTTAAGCTAGCCGCGGATGCGGCATGGGGTCAAAGCGATGGATACGCAAAGTCATGTCGTGAGTTCACCGCGGGCGGCGTCGGGTTCCCGCATGGTTGTGGTTTGCGCCCTGCTATTGGGGCTGGGCGCGTGTCAGACAAGTCCTCCGCCATCGCCGCCACCGGTTCCCCAGCCGCAGCCGGCCGCGGCGCCCCCGGCCATTCCGGCCGGGGCCCGCGAGCTCAAGGTCAGCGCGGAAGAGTCGCTGCTGCAGATCCTGGTGTATCGCGGTGGCTCGATGGCGCGCATGGGGCACAACCACGTGATCGCCTCGCATCGCCTGTCGGGCTCGGTGTTCCTGACCGAGGATCCGCTGGCGACGCGTTTCGACATCAGCTTTCCGGTCAACGAGCTCACGGTGGACGAACCGGCGCTGCGCGAGGCGGCCGGCACGGAATTCGCGCCGGCGGTGCCGCAAAGCGCGCGCGATGGTACGCGCACGAACCTGCTGTCGCCGGCGTTGCTGGACGGTTCGAACTACCCGGCGATCCAGCTCCGGGCCACGGATATCAAGCCTGCGGACGCCGGTTTCGATGCCGGGGTCGAGGTCACGTTCAAGGGCGCAACCCACGCGTTGCGAGTTCCCGTGCAGCTCGAGCGACGTGATGACGCCATCATCGCGCGCGGCGAGTTCCCGCTGCGCCAGTCGGAACTGGGCCTCAAGCCGTTCAGTGTCGCGATGGGCACGCTCGTCGTTCTCGACGAGATGCACATCCGCTTCGAAGTGACGGCGCGCCAATAGATAGTAGATAGGGGGCAGCCCCCCTTTCCCAGCAAAAGGGGTCAGCCCTCCAGGACTGACCCCTTTTGCCAGGAAACGGGGGCTGCCCCCTTCTTACTTCGTCAGCTCTCTGAGCAGCGCGTCGGCTCCGTAAACCTTGGACAGGGCTTCGCGCATGATGGCCGGGTGCACGGCGATGGCGCGGTTCTTCGAGGTATCGAACCAGAAGGAGCCGGAGATCGAGTGGATGTTGCCATCGAACAGCAGGCCCACCACTTCGCCGCGCGCGTTGATCAGCGGGCTGCCTGAATTGCCGCCGACGATGTCGTTGTCGGTGGAGATGTTGAACGGCGTGCTCATGTCCAGCTTGTCTTTCACTTGTTGCCAGCTGTCCGGAATGCGGAATGGATCGGCGCCCGTGGCGCGCTCGAAGGCGCGTGACTGGCGGGTGAAGGGTTCCACCGGCTTGCCGTTCTCATTCCAGCCCTGCACGGTCCCGTAATTGAGCCGCAGCGTGAACGTGGCGTCCGGGTAGACACTGGTCCCCAGGGACGCGAAGCGGGCGCGGGCAATACGCTCGGTCGCGTTGCGCGTCGGCGCCTCGACACCGTCTTCATAGGCCTTGCGCACCGCGCGCGCCTCCGCATCGACGCTGCGCCACAATTCGATCATGGGATCGCTGGAGGCGTTCACTGCCGCGCTGCCACCTTTCCACAGCGTCATGCGCAGAGCCGGATCGGCCAGTTTGCTGCCCGTGACCACGCGACGCGCCAGTTCCGCCGGCGATTCCTTTGCCAGGAGCTTGCGCACCACCGGGTGATCGGGCCCCAGCCATTCGCGCATGCGCTCGAGGCTGTTGCCGAGGCGCAGGATCTCGAGCTCCGGGTACACCGGCAACGAAGCGCCCAGCTGCTGTTCGAGCCGCGGCAGTGACGCATCGGTGTACTCGCGGAAACGGGCTTCATTGGGCTTGTCGCGCTCGGCCGTGCCACGCACCAGCGCGCGCGCGAGATTCACCAGCCGGCCCTGGAAGCCGGCTCCGGCCTCCAGGTAGATGTAGGGCTGGAAAATTCCCCGCTCCGTGGCAAGCGCGGTGTCGATGTCCGCCCACGGGTTGCCGGTGCTCTTCTTGAGCGTGGCGTTCTTCGCAATGCTCTTCTGCAATTCCGCCTGCTCGCTGGCCTTGCGCGCCAGCAGGCTGTCGTCGTGCAGGGCGTCGAGCATCTTGCGGCGCACCTTGATCGAGTTCTCCACCGAGTTGATCAGGTCTTCCGAGATGCGCGCGTTATCAGGGCTGGTTTCGGCAAACTGGATCAACCGTCCGCGGATCTCGGCGTAACGCAGCAGCCACTGGGGCAGGTCCTGGTTGCGGCGCTGCTGCAGCTGCGACAGCGTCAGCAGGCGCTCGGTGGTGCCCGGGTGGCCGGAGACGAACACCGGTTCGCCGGCGGCAGGGCCGGCAAAGTTGAGCTTGAGGTAGTTAGCCGGTTTCGCAGGTGCGCCATTTTCGTAGGCGCGCAGGATGCCCATGTCGAGGCACCAGCGCGGAAACTGGAAATTGTCCGGGTCGCCGCCGAACGAGGCGATGCCGGCCTCGGGTGCGAACACCAGGCGCAGGTCGGTGTAACGCTTGTACTTGTAGAGCCAGTACTGGCCGCCTTCGTACAGCGATACGCTCTGGCACTTGAGCTTGGTGGAAGTCTCGCACTGCTGTTCGATCTGCGTGAGCGCGGACTTGCGCGCCTCGTTGGCAGTTGCGTCGTCCTTGCCGGCCGTCGCCGCCGTGACTTTCGCGGTGATGTCTTCCATGTCGGTGAGCACATCCGCGACCTGGGTCTGGCAGCTCTTCTCGTCTTCGCGCGTCTTCGCGAGGTAGCCGTCCTGCACGTAGCTCTTGTCCTTGCTCGAGAGCTCCGCGAGGCACGATTCGACGCAGTGGTGGTTGGTAAGGATCAGGCCGGTGTCGGACACGAACGAACCGGTGCAGCTCGCGATGCGCACGGTGGAGGACCGCACGCGATCCAGCCAGGCCTGGTCGATGCTGGTCTTGAGCCGGGCGTTGGCCTTGTCGAACGGGAAGCCGTGGAATGTCCACATGCCCTCGTCGGCGCTGGCGGCGGAACAAAGGAGCAGCGAAGCGGCACAGGCCGCGTAGAACCAACGCGTCATCGGATAACCCCGTCAGATTGTTTGCCGCCTGGGCGGCCAGTGCGCGAATTATCACCACATTCCGGGTCGGACGCATGCGCGGCGTCGCGCTGTCCCTTCGGCTCGGCGCGGTCCCGCCCGCAGGCACGATCCTGGCGCCGGTTCCCTAGTCCACGGAGTGCAGCAGCAGCAGCGCGGTGCCTTCCGGTGCGTACAGGAGGGCGCTTTGGCGCGGGTCGAGTCCGCGTGGCAACGGGTCCGCGAACTTGCATCCCAGCGTGCGAAGGTTGTCGATGCGCTCGCTCATGTCGGCCGAGGCGAACACCAGCATGGGTGCGTCGAGGAATCGCGGCCGATGCACGGCGAGGTCGAGGTGATCGCTGGTCATCGACATGCGCGGGTACGGATTGTCGCTTTCGTCCAGCGCGACAAAGCCGAGCGGCTCCCAGAACTCACGCAGCGGCTGGAATTCACCTGCCGGCAGACTGTACTCGGCGAAGTCTCCGCACAAGGAGGGTTCGTCACCTTCGCGCTCGCCGGCGAAATGGGTGGCGGCTTCCTGGACACGCACTGCCTGTCCCGACGGATCGAGAAATCCGAACTCATTGAACACATCGTCGGCCACGCGTTTCCACGCAAGTTCGATGCCGTGTTTCTCGATGACGTGGACGTGTTGCGCGACGCCCGGGCGCACCCAGGTCAGCGTCGGCGAGGGAAATCTGAACTGGTGCAGGCCGAGGAAAATCTTTCCGTCGGTCAACACGCCGTAGGGATGCTGCCAGGTGTCGGTGGTGCCGCACTGGCTGAAGCCGAGCTTCTCGTAGAAGGCAACGGATGCGGCGATGTCGGCCGTCTCGATGCTGATTTCGTGGAACCGTCCTAGCACTGGCGTCGAAGTGTACGTGGCAAGCGGTGCCTTGCCTACGTGTCGGAGGCTGACACTTCCCGCGCCTCCAGGCGCAGGACTCCGAAACAGGTCACCGCCGCGCCGACGGCGCAAAACCAGAGCGCGGGTTGCCAGCCGGTGGCCGGCACGTATCCCATGATCTGGACCGCGATCCCCGCCAGCGCGAGTTGCGAAAACCCGAAAATGCTCGCGGCCATGCCGGTGTAATTAGGGGATAGCCGGATGCCGTGTGCGATCAGGTTGGGCAGCGCCAGTCCCTGGCCGAATGAAAACGCCATCATCGGAATGAACACAAGAAGCGGGTGCGTGTAACCGAGCAGCACCAGCGCCAGCGCCACACTGGAACCGACCAGTTGCCAGACGAGTCCTGAATTGGTCTGGCGGGTCACGTCGTGATGTCCCGCGGATCGCGATACCAGCAGGTTGCCGATGAAGAAGCCGCCGGCGAGGAACAGGTAATAGAGCCCGAAGCTGTCCTCCGGCATGCCGAGCACCTTTGTCATCACGAAAGGCGCCAGCGACGCGAACACGAAGAACAGCGCGTAGATCAGCGCCGCCTGCACCACGTAGCCCACGAACAGCGGCCGGGACAACAACGCGCGCGATTCGCGCCGCAAGACGGCAAAACTGTGTGCGTGGGTATTCGCGGCGCGCGTTTCGGGCAGCCACGCGTAACAGGCTGCCGTGATGATTGCCGCCGCACTGGACAGGAACAGGAACCCGTATTGCCAGCCGATGTGCCGCGTGATGACGCCACCCACGAAGGGCGCCAGTGCCGTGCCGAGCACCAGCGCCATGGTGAGCACGGCATACATGCGCGCCAGCTCGCGTTCCTCGAAGAGATCGCCAACGCTGGCGCGGGACACCGTGATGCCCGCTCCGCCCGTGGCCCCCTGCACGACGCGCGCCACCACGAACCAGGCCATCGTCGGCGCGAAATAGCAGGCGAGTCCGGCCAACCCGGACAGCGCGACTCCGCCGATGAGGATCGGACGGCGTCCGTAACGATCGGCCAGTGGACCCGACAGCAATACGCCGAAAGCAAATGAGATCAGGTAAGTGGTGATGGTCAGCGCCGCAGTGCCCGGCGTGACATCGAAGTGCGTGGCGATCTGCGGCAGCGCCGGCAGGAACAGGAAGTTGCCGACCGAGCCGATGGCGCTGCAGGCCGCCAGCAGCGGGATCAGCTGTCGCGCCCGGACACTCATGCGTGATTACACACCGCCGACGCAGATGTACTTGAGTTCGGTGAACTCCAGGAGGCCGTACCTAGATCCTTCGCGGCCGATGCCGCTTTCCTTGATGCCGCCGAACGGCGCCACCTCGGTGGAGATGAGTCCCGTGTTGAGGCCGACGATGCCGTATTCCAGCGCTTCAGTGACACGCCAGGAACGCGCCAGGTCGCGCGTGTACACGTAGGACGCGAGGCCGAACTCGGTGTCATTGGCGAGCCGGATCGCCTGCTCGTCGGTGTCGACGCGGAACAGCGGCGCCACGGGGCCGAAGGTTTCCTCGCGCGCCAGCATCATGTCGGGACTCACATTGGTCAGCACCGTCGGTTCGTAGAAGGTGCCACCCAGCGCGTGGCGCCTGCCGCCAGCGACCACGCTGGCGCCCTTGGCCTGCGCATCGGCGACATGCTCCTCCACCTTGGCCAGCGCCTTGGTGTCGATCAGCGGCCCCTGATCGGTCTCACCCTTGAGCCCGTCACCCACGCGCAGTTTTTTCACGGCCTCGGTCAGCTTCTGCGCGAATGCGTCGTAGACCTTTGATTGCACGATGAATCGATTGGCGCACACGCAGGTCTGGCCGGTGTTGCGGTACTTGCTCTGGATGGCGCCGGCCACCGCCGCGTCGAGGTCGGCATCGTCCAGCACCAGGAAGGGCGCGTTGCCGCCGAGCTCGAGCGCGACTTTCTTGACCGACTTCGAGCACTGCGCCATGAGTAGTTTGCCCACGGCCGTGGAGCCGGTGAACGACAGTTTGCGTACCTTGTCGTTGCCGGTGAATTCGCCGCCGATCGCCGCGGCGTTGCCGGTCACCACGTTGATGACCCCGTCGGGAATGCCGGCGCGCTGCGCGAGCTCGGCCATGGCCAGCGCGGAGAATGGCGTCTGCTGCGCCGGCTTGATGACGATGGTGCAACCCGCGGCGAGCGCGGGCCCTGCCTTGCGGGTGATCATCGCGGCCGGGAAATTCCACGGCGTGATGGCGGCGACCACACCGATGGGCTGACGCAGCACCATGATGCGTTTGTCGGCCTGGTGACCGGGAATGATATCGCCGTAGAGACGTTTGCCTTCTTCGGCAAACCACTCGATGAACGACGCCGCGTAGGCGATTTCACCGCGAGACTCCGCCAGTGGTTTGCCCTGCTCGGCGGTCATGATGACGGCCAGGTCTTCCTGGTTCGCCATCATGAGATCGAACCACTTGCGCATCAGGCGCGCGCGCTCGGCCGCAGTTTTCCTGGCCCAGGCGCCCATGGCGGCATGCGCCGCTTCGATGGCGCGGCGCGTTTCTGCGGCGCCCAAGCTGGGCACGGAACCCAGCAGCTCGCCGTTCGCGGGATTGCGGACCTCGCTGGATTGCGCCGAGTCGGCCGCTACCCACTGGCCCGCGATGCAGGCGCGTTCCTTGAAGAGTGCGGAATCCTTCAGCCTGATCATTTCTTCTCCAGGTGCTGCACCAGGAACGCGAGTGTCCGCTGGCGCGCGAGCTGCGCGCTGGCGGCGTCGTAACTGGCGCGTTCGTCGCAGTTGAAACCGTGATCCGCCGGGTAGACGTGGAATACGCCGTTGGGGTCCGCGGCGCGGATCTTCTCGATGTCCGGGGCCGGGATATATGGATCCATGTCTCCAAAATGGTAGAGCACCGGCCGCTTCGGAGATTTGCCGAGATGGTCCCTGGCGATCTGTCCGCCGTAGTAGGACACCGCGCAGGTCACCGGCAGTTCGCAGGCGGCGAGATAGGCGAGGGTGCCGCCCCAGCAGTAGCCGATCGTGGCCACCCGGCCGGCGTGTTTGATCACGTTGATCGATGCCGAAAGATCGAGCAGCGTCTTGTCCTTGGGAACCTGCATTCGATAGCCGCGACCCTCCTGGGTGTCGGCCTCGGAATACCCGAGTTCGATACCGCGGCGGATGCGGTCGAACAGGCAGGGCGCGATGACCAGGTAACCCTCCGCGGCGTAGCCGTCGGCGACACCGCGGATGTGATGGTTCACGCCAAAGATTTCCTGCGCGATGACCAGCGAGCCACGCGCCGCGCCGGACGGCGCGGTGAGCCAGGCATTGAATTCATGGCCGTCGCGGGCCATGAGCGTGGTGAATTCACCCATGTTGGGCGACTCCTGCTCATGCGGATTCGGTGAGAAGAGCGCATTGTGCCACCGCCCGAGGAGAGCGCCTGTCTCCCGAAGGTAATATCTGCCGCTTCTGTGTGCAGGGAGAGACCCATGAAATCGCTTTTTGCCGGCTTCTTGCTGCTGTGCACGGCCATGAACGCCAGCGCTGCCGACGATCTCGCGCGCCTGGCCGATGAAGTCCGTGCAACCGAGATTGCCTTTGCAAAAACGCTGGCGGATCGCGATGTGAGAACGTTCCGGCAGATGATTGCGCCGGATGTCATCTGGCTGGCGGATGTGCCGCTGCGCGGACCGGATGCCGTGCTGACGAATTGGCAGAAATTTTTTGAAGGACCGAAGGCGCCATTCTCCTGGGCGCCGGAGCTGGTCGAGGTACAGGAAGGCGGCAAACTGGCGCTGAGCACCGGCCCGGTTTTCAATCCTGCCGGCAAACGTGTGGGCACCTACACATCCATCTGGCGGCGCGAAGCGTCGGGCGAATGGAAAATCATCTTCGACCGCGGCTGCCCGGAGTGTGACTGCGCTGCGCAGCAGCCTCCTGAGAAGCCCGCGACCACCAACTAGTCGGTTAGCCGGCGCGCTCTAGAATTGCGCGCATGGCAACCGACTACCCGGTAACGATGGCAATCCGCGTGCTGCGCCAGCATCGCGTCGAGTTCACGCCGCACCTCTATGCCTGGGAGCCGCATGGCGGGACGCTCGCCTCGGCCACGCACCTGGGGGTCGACGAACACCAGGTGATCAAGACGCTGATCTTCGAAGACGACGCGAAGAAGCCGCTGTGCATCCTCATGCATGGAGACCGC
>Ga0190270_10001281_pt1 | contig 11619 bp, 6 predicted proteins | sample Popmic320T_FD_133748 | JGI IMG/M metagenome (GOLD analysis project Ga0190270, IMG submission 133748) | Populus adjacent soil microbial communities from riparian zone of Weber River, Utah, USA - 320 T | ecosystem: Environmental > Terrestrial > Soil > Riparian zone | place: USA: Utah | collected... | reverse complement strand
GAATGCGGAATGCGGAATGCGGAATGCGGAATGCGAATTTATGGGTTTGTTCAACCGCGAACGCGAAATCGGGGCCGAAAGTGTTATCAATCCGCATTCCGCATTCCGCATTCCGCATTCCGCATTCCCTACTCCCCACTCCCCACTCCCTCTGCGAACACCATCTTCCCCTGATCGAGATCCCCCCTGATGACGACCGATTCGTTGGGCTTGATTTCGCCGCCGAGTAGTTTCATCGCCAGCGGGTTCTGGATCATGTTCTGGATGGCGCGCTTCAGAGGGCGCGCGCCATAAACCGGGTCGAAGCCCTCGCGCGCCAGAAGCTCTTCGGCCGACTCATCTAGCGTGAGAGCGATCTTGCGCTCTTCGAGCATGCGGCGCAGCGATTCGAGTTGAATCTTGATGATCCGGCGCAGTTCCTCGATCCCGAGGCTCTTGAAAATGATCACGTCGTCGACGCGGTTGAGGAACTCCGGCTTGAACTCCGAGCGCAACTCACTCATCACTCGCGAGCGCATCACTTTCTCGTCGCCCTGCCATTGTTGAATGTCGCGCGACCCGATGTTCGAGGTCATGATGATGACGGTGTTCTTGAAATCCACCGTGCGCCCCTTGCCGTCGGTCAGCCGCCCGTCGTCCAGGACTTGAAGCAGTATGTTGAAGACGTCGGGATGCGCCTTCTCGATTTCGTCGAAGAGGACGACCGAATAAGGCCGGCGTCGAACCGCCTCGGTCAGATGTCCACCCTCGTCGTAGCCTATGTAGCCCGGAGGCGCGCCGATCAGCCGCGCTACCGAATGCTTCTCCATGAACTCCGACATGTCGAGCCGCACCATCGCGCGTTCGTCGTCGAAGAGGAATTCGGCCAACGCGCGCGCGGTTTCGGTCTTGCCCACTCCGGTCGGGCCCAGAAAGATGAACGAGCCGATCGGGCGCTTGGGGTCTTGCAGCCCCGCGCGGGCGCGGCGGACGGCGTTGGAGACGGCGACAAGCGCGTCGTCCTGACCGATAACGCGCCGCCCGAGACGATCTTCCATTCGAGTCAGCTTCTGCATCTCGCCTTCGAGCATCTTCGAGACAGGGACGCCGGTCCATCGCGCGACCACTTCGGCGACGTCCTCTTCCGTGACTTCCTCCTTCAACGTCCGGCCAGCCTTCTGCAACTCGGTCAGCTTCGCCTGATCGGCGTCGAACTGTTTCTGCAGCTCGGCCACGCGTCCGTAGCGGATCTCGGCCACCTTGCCGTAATCGCCCGCGCGCTCGAACTGTTCCGCCTCGACCTTCAACCGCTCGATCTCCCCTTTGGCCGCGCGTGTGCGTTCGATGACCTCTTTCTCCGATTGCCACTTGGCCTTCATCGCGCCCGACTTCTCTTTCAGGTCGGCGATCTCCTTCTCGACTCTGGCCAACCGGTCCCGCGAGACCAGGTCGTCTTCGCGCATCAGCGCCTGGCGCTCGATCTCGCGCTGAATGACCTCGCGCTCGACCTCGTCAATTTCGGTCGGCAGGCTGTCAATCTCGATGCGGAGTTTCGAAGCCGCCTCGTCGATCAGGTCAACCGCCTTGTCGGGCAGAAAGCGGTCGGTGATGTAACGGTGGGAGAGCGTGGCGGCGGCGACGATCGCCGTGTCCTTGATTCGCACGCCGTGATGCGTCTCGTACTTGTCTTTCAAACCGCGCAGCATGGCGATCGTGTCCTCGACGTTCGGCTCGCCGACGTAGACCTGCTGAAACCGGCGTTCGAAAGCCTTGTCCTTTTCGACGTACTTCTGGTACTCGTTGAGCGTCGTCGCGCCGACGCAGCGCAATTCGCCGCGCGCCAGGGCCGGCTTGAGCATATTCGACGCGTCCACCGCGCCCTCGGCCGCTCCCGCGCCGACCAGCGTGTGCAGTTCGTCAATGAAGCAGATGATCTGGCCGTTGGATTTCTCGATCTCGCGCAAGACCGCCTTCAAACGCTCCTCGAACTCGCCGCGGTATTTGGCCCCGGCCAGCATCGACCCCAGGTCGAGTCCGACCAGCCGTTTGTTCTTCAACGTTTCGGGCACGTCGCCCGAAATGATGCGCTGCGCGAGGCCCTCGACGATGGCGGTCTTGCCGACGCCCGGCTCGCCTATCAGCACCGGGTTGTTCTTCGTCCGGCGCGAGAGCACCTGAATTGTCCGGCGAATCTCGTCGTCGCGCCCGATGACCGGGTCGAGTTTGCCCTTCCGCGCAAGCTCCGTCAGGTCGCGCGAGTATTTCGAGAGCGCCTGAAATGTCTCCTCGGCGTTCTGCGTCGTCACGCGCGCGCCCGCGCGCATCTCCTCGATAACCCGCATCAGCGCCTTGCGCTCGACGCCGTGCGAGCGCAGGATGCGCCCCGCCTCCTGTTTATCTTCGGCTATGGACAGGAGCAGGCTGTCAGTAGAGATGTAATCGTCCTTGAACCTATCGGCCTCTTTCTGCGCCCTGTTGAACGCCTCGGTCGCACGACTGCCGTAATAGCGCTGCCCCGTCCCGCTGACCTGTGGGAATTTCTTGATCGCCGCGTCGAGATCCGACAGAACGGCCTGAATGTTGACGCCGACGCGACCCAACATCGGACGCGTCACGCCTTCAGACTGCTCGATCATCGCGGCCAGAATGTGCTCCGGCTCCACTTGTTGATGATTTTGCTTCTCGGCTGAAGCGACGGCTGACTCAATCGCCTCCTGCGCTTTCAATGTGAACTTTTCTAATCGCATCTATTCCTCGGACAGTGGGACGGGGCGACGGGGGGACGGGGGGACGGGGCGATGGGCTCGCCCCGTCCCCCCGTCGCTTCGTCCCCCAGTCTCCGATTACTTGGCCTCAGCAGCCTTCGCGCTCTTTACGTCGGTGACCGTCACCTGAATCTGGCGGGCCTTGACCTCTTCCTTCTTCGGCAGCGTCACGCGCAGCACCCCGTCTTTGAATTCGGCGTTCACCGCGTCGACGTTGACCGTCGAAGGTAGGCTGAACGCGCGGGTGAAGCTGCCATAGCTGCGCTCGACCCGGCGCCAGTTGTCGCCTTTTTTCTCATTCTCGAACTTTCGCTCGCCGCTCAGAGTGAGCCTGTAGTTCTCAATGGATAGGTTGAATTCGCCCGGCTTCAGCCCCGGCAGGTCGGCTTCGAGCGTGATCGAGTTCTGATCCTCGTAAATGTCCACGCTCGGCGCCCAATTCCCGCCTAACAAACCTTCCTCGCCGCTGAAAACCTTGGGCAATGCCGAATTGAAAATGCGGTTGAAATCTTCCTGAAAGTTTCGCAATTCACTAAATGGATCACGTTTAATCATCCATGACATACGCTTATTCCCTCCTTGTTAGTCACTTTGGTTAATAGTGTTGATCGCTCTCTTTCCTTACTCTTTGCTTGATTCCTTCTATTGTCCTCAGACCTTGAGGACAGGCGCAATATAAAACCTGAGTCTCTTATTGTCAAGAATCCTATCGACTAATTTTCAAGCTTCCGTTTTACTGAGTAAACCACTCAGAAATAGAGCGGATTGCAAATTAATGTACGGTATACTGAGGTGACACTACGGATCAGTACCGCGAGCGGTAGCGAGCGGGCCTCAGGCTAAGCCACGCTCGCTACCGCTCGCGGTACTGATCCAGTCAGCCTTCCCGTACATGCAATTGCAATCCTTTCTAGTTGGTTAAGGAATGAAGAATTAATCGAGGTCAGAGCAGGCGGCAATGAAAGGTTGGGTAGTAGTCTGATGATTGGAATGTGATTAGAGACGCGCGCATTTAATTTGCGCTTTGCCTCCTTGCGCGCATCAGGCGGAGTCAGTCAGTTTCTGCGCATATTTGCCAGTAATGGATTTGAGTATGCGCAAGATAGTCTCCGCTTCGACCGTCTCCGAATACGCGCGCGACAAAGCTACCGTCATCGCAGGTCGCAAAGTCTCAATATCAGCGACCAGGCCATGCGCAAAGATCCAGTTATCGGCGATGGTGTAGCAGCCGTATATCTCTTGGGGAATCCGATTATCTTGCGCCAAATTTATCTGGGCCGCCGCCAGCATCGCTCCATAGAGCTGAGTCAGCGGATCCTGTGTTTCAGGTTCTCGTTTTACCTCAACTACGATAAGGCAGAAGGACTTTGTTGGTCCTGAGATGTTATATCCCACTGCTCCATCTGCAATCCCCTCCAAAACGAATCGCGGATATTGCGCCTTCAAAGGCAGTTGCGCCCACGCCTCGAGATCCCCCTGCTCCGCCAGGACCAATAAAGGATAGATCGCCCGCGACCAGATCGTAGCCTCATTCATCAGGACGATCGACTTATGGGCAAGAGAAGAGATGATAGCTTCGACTCGCTGTCGTTCGTTTTCGGTCAGGCTAACGTCCGTCGTGTCCCAAAGGGCTGGCGTCACGCCCATCTCCCGCACCGTGACCATGGAGTTAAGAAAACCAGGCGTGAGCCTGGAAAAATTGAATGACTGCAGTTTCCAGAACTTTATTATTCGATCGCGGGTCTGCTCTTCGCGGCTGCGGACGATTTGAGAGATTGTGTCGCTGGCCACGACGGCCAGGGCCGGATCAGCCCCGAGGCGGCGTAAAAGTTGGGCGAACGCGCCGCTCGTGTCCGTGAAGAGCATGGCGAAGAGGTCGTAAGACTCTATCTGCTGACGCCTATGCGCGCGCGCGCGCCTCAACGCCCGGTTGAAAAGATCGCGAGTCGGTTCGGGGATGGCCATTTTACGCCCCTCGTGAACGGGGATATTGGCCAATTCCTCTTCGAGCAGGCGCATTACCGAGTTCGGGTCTACGCCGACCGCCTGCATAGTCTCGACGAAGAGGTCGCTTTCAACCTCAACCAGCGCCGCGAAGAGGTGAGCTAAAGAGAGGGCGTTGTGATCGCGGCTCTTCGATAATTCAATGGCGCGACGCACCGCCTTCTGGCCGGCCTCGGAAAATTTGTCAGTCATTGAGCCGAGATCGATCATGGCGTTCCGCCCCTCGTCACGATTTTCATTCTTTCATGGCGTCGTAACGTGACAGGAACGACCCCACGGTGTCGAGAATCATTTTACATTCGCCTGCGCGCTCCCGACATTCGCGTTCGCATCGAAGGCGCGCAAGGCGACGACGTGCGGCTTTTTGTCGGCCAACGCCAGGGCCACGCGGAACTCCTCGCGCTTCGAATCGGCGATGCCGTCGGTCGGAAATACCGCCTTCCATGGTCCGCCGTCAACCTGGTATTCCGCGCGGCGAATGATCGAGGTCACGTCGGCGGCGCGGAAAACTATCTCGACGTTCGTTCCGTTGGCGCGCGGCGCGTCGGCAGAGACTACGGGAGGGGTGTTGTCCAGTTCGATCGGCTCGGTCTCCTGTTCGTCTATGAGCGATTGCGCCGACGGGTTCGACGCCTCGTCGGAGGCGACGATTTTGAAGACGTATCGTCCGTCGGGCAGCGCGTTGGGGTCAACGGTGTAATAGTTATCGCGCAAGCCGGTCTTGAGTGGATAGAAATCTCCGCTGGCGCCAGACGCGTCGCGATAGTAAACCGAATATTCGATCGTGTCGCCGTTCTTATCCTCGGCCTGCCACTGCAGAGAGATCGCCCCGCGCTGGAAGACACGGCGGGGCGGAATCTGCGTCATCATGCCGAGAATCGAAGGGTCGAGTCCGGCCTGATCGGCGCCGCCGTCGGGTTGCTGTTGCGGCAGGGCCTGCAGCGACACTCCCGCCGGCAGGACGCTGACCGAACTGATCTTCGGCGCGATATTCCGCGGCAGGTATGAGACAGTGACTTCACGCAGACGCGGTGAAGGAGAATTTGGGGCTTTCTTCAACGTGGCGCGCCATTGAATGAAGCGCGCCGGAGGGCTTTTGATCGCGTCGCCGTCGGGGCCGGAGATCGGCGCCGACCAGTCGCTCCAGGTCGAATCTGGATTGCTGGTGTTGCCGCTGCGAGTCTGCAATTCGATGGCGCCTTCGCCCACCCATGAGAGACGCCCCCAGCCCGCCGAGGTCTGAGCGTCGCGCACGGATGAAGTGTAGGTCCCGATCGCCGCCATTTCGTTCGACAGCCTGAAGAGTTTCCCAAGATTCGACGCGGCGGCGAATAGATTCGCGCCTACTCGAATGAGCCGTGAAGTCTGCGCCTCGGAAGTCTGGGCGAGGAGCGTCGGCTTTTCCCCCGCCGCCGCCTGATAAATTCGCCCTTTCTGCCCTGTGCCGACCAGCACCCGCCCGTCGCCGTCGGCGGTGAGCGCGAACGCCACGGACTCTTTGGAATCCCAGATCGTATCGGACGCCCCGTTGGCGTCGAGCCGGTAAACGGCGCTCTTCGATTGACCGCCCGCCGATGAAGAGCCAGAAGGCGTCGAGCTCGGAGTATCAATCACTTGCAGGTCGCTGATCGTGATAGTCACGCTGCCGTCCTCGCTGGAGCTCGACGCAGGCGCCTGGGGCGCGGCGCCTGAAGCCGGGGCGGCGTTTGTCGCTCCGCTCCCGGCAGATTCGGCCAGCGCCAGCGCGTAGATTTCATCGTTGCGACCCAGCGCCAGTTCGCGTATCTCGCGCTGTGACGAATCGAAGAGCGTGAAGACCTTGCCTTCGGGCGAAATCCGCAGCACCAGCCCGCCCGGATCGGTCCCGGCGATGATGGCGCCTGACGAGGCGACCCGCAGGGCGGTGATATTGGTTTGCGAAGTGGTGACGAACGGCGCGCCGCTCCCGTCGGCGTTGACGCGGTAGATCCCCCCCTTGTCGCCAGTGCCCACGAGCAATCGCCCCTGCCCGTCGAAGGCCAGCGACCAGATGTATTTCGTCTTCGGCTCGAAGAAGACCTTCGCTTCGCCGTTGGGGGCGATGCGGTATATCTTGCCGTCCGGCGACGTGCCCGCGTAAACATTGCCCTGCGCGTCGACGGCCAGCGCCATTACGTCAAGCTCGGAAGTTTTATAGAGCAGCGTCCCCTTGCCCGACGGATCGACTTTGAAGACGCGCCCTTCGTGCCCGGTGCCCAGGTAGATGTTGCCCGCCTTGTCGGCGGCGGCCGACCAGATGTAAGCCTGTTTGGTGTCGAAGACCTCGATCAGCGCCGGCGCCAGCGTGAGCGCGCCGTTGTCGGCGATCGAAACGCCGCGGACGTCGCCTCTTTCGATCTCGGCGCGGGTGTTGACGCGCCAGAAGATCGGGCCGCCGGCGGAAGCCGAAACGATCCAAATCGAAATGGAGATGAAGGATAAGAAAACAAGGAAGGTTTTACGCATGAGAATTTGAGACTGTCTTTCTTGATGATTTAGCCACGAATGGACACGAATTTCACGAATCCACATTATCCGTCGATGGCTCCCCTTGTTTTTTCCATTCGTGGGGATTCGAGTCCATTCGTGGCTAAAATTCTTTATGGATTGACTACGTTGACTGTCAGTGTCCTCTGTCCGGAGATCACGAAATCCGCCGGCGCGATCTCTTTTTCAAGGATCGTGGCCGAGCGCGTCAGCGAGTAACCGCCGATGGCGCGGTCGGAGCCGAGAGTGGCCAGGACCGACGGCGGGAGGCTCGGCATCTCTTCATTCTTGACCATGGCGCCGCTCTCGGCGCGGGCCAGCCGGACGTAGAGCCGGTCCGATTTGCGGATCTTGTTCAGCTCGCGCACCAGATGATCGAGCGATTTCGGCGTGAACCCGGAGCGAGGATCGAGGGCCTGGATCGAGCCGCCGTCGCCGACGATGATTTGCAACTGTCCGATGGGCGCGTCTTTGGGGATCTCCACCGGGATGCGCTCGACGTATTCGCCGCCGCCCTCGGTGCGGGCGAAGGCCTGAATTTCTATTTTCTCGCCGGGCCTGACGTCCGTGTCGTTGACCAACAGGCGGTCGAGTTGGCCCGTGCTGCGCGCGTCGCGCGACGTTATGTCGTAAATCAACTTCTCGAATTGCAGGTCTTTGAAGCCGCTGTTGAAAATGGCGCTTATCGGTTGCGCGGTGGCGAAAGCCGCGGCCAGCGGGACGTTGAAAGAGGACGACAGGCGGTTCTCCAACTCCACGTCCGGGAGCCCTTTGAGTTTGATCCGCCCGCGAATCTGCAGAGTCGAATCGCCGATGGTTCGTTCGGTCGAAGCGATGGTCGTGAGCATGGTCATCTGCATCAGAAGCGGCGTCAGAAACCGGTCGGCGACCACATCGAACGCGTATTTACGATCCTCGCCCCGGCTGGTCTTCAGGTTGACCTCGACCGGGATCATTCGCGGCGCGACGCCCAATTCGCCGTAAATCCCCGTCGAACGGTCGCCGCGCAGCGTTCCCACCATCGCGGTCGGAACGCTCAGCTTGAAAGAAGTCGCGTTCGACGACATCACGGTCACGACCTCGCCCTCGTGCATCGGGAATTCCGAGACGCCCAGGCTGAGAAACGGATGGCCGAAAGCGTAGATGCGATTGCCGTCACGATAGGTCACAGTCCCGGCGGCGGCCAGCGAGTAATCGCCGCGCACCAGGGGCACGACGACTGTCGAGCCCGGTTTCAAGGTGTTCGCGTCAGCCTTTTTCAATTCGGTCGCCTCCGCCGCGCCGCCCGCGCCGGCCACCGGCGCGAATCCCCACGATTGAAAGATCGGCGCGAATCTCGCGACCACTTCAGGCGGCACGCCCGTGAACGCCAGCGGAGTGGCGATCGGCGTCAGGACCTGACCGCTTGAAGGCCCGCTCACGGCCTGCGCGCCGTGGCGCGGCGCGCCGCTCACGCTCTTCACAAATTCGGCGAATTCTCGCGAGTTTTCGTTGAATGAGATCTCTGAGAACGAGACCTGGCGTACTTGTCCCGATTGCCCTGACTGCCCCGACCTTTGCCCCTTGCCGTCGCCGCCCTGCTTCTGCTCGAATATCTCGATCATCTGCTGAATCGGCGTGATGCCCGCGATCGGGTCTTTCGCGAACTGATAGCCGAACGCGACTGCGCCGAGCAGTTTACCGTCAATATAGACGGGGCTTCCGCTCATCCCCTGGAAGACCCCGGTGTGGTTGAGTTCGTCTCCGAGAAGCCGCGACAGGACCGCGTTCTGCTGAGGGCTCGGAAACCCTTTCAGCACGCCGAGAATCTCGACGTCGAACTTTTTAGGCTCCCCGCCGGAAAAGACCGTGTACCCGACCGCGCGCATCCCGGGTTTGACCTGGTCGATTGGGAAAAATTCGGTCTTCGACTGTTTGCCCTGCCCCGTTTGGGATGCAGACTGAGCAAGGGCGCTAACCGCCGCCAAAACAATCAGGGAAATCAGCGTCGCCATTCGTTTCATAATTCGCTACCTCTTTGATCTGAAACTCGCCGATTGCGGATAATGCAACCTCGCCGGGGAATATAACACAGGAGATTGCGGATTGCGGATTGAGGATTGAGGATTTTGAAGAACATGCAGATATAAGGCCCGTCACACAATTAGCCGCGGCGCGCCGCACAAGTGGTAAAACATCATGAATACTGAGCGACAACCTCCAATCCCCAATCCGCATTCCGCAATCAAAGGATTCATTCAGGCCGGCGGTCGAAGCTCGCGAATGAAACAAGACAAGGCATGGCTCGAGGTCGACGGCGCGCCGATGATCGAGCGGGTGGTCGCCGCGGCCGGCCCCGCCGCCGGGCGTTTAGGAATAATCGTCAACGCCGCCAACCCGCAGATCGAGAGATATGAAAGGCTGGCCGAGTCATGCGACGCCGGGTTGATCTTCGACCTGCATGAACGCCTCGGCCCGCTCGGAGGCGTTCACACGGCGCTCGCGCATTGCGGGGCCGGCGAATCGGCGTTGATCCTGGCCTGTGACCTTCCGTTCATCACGACGGATTTACTGACGTTTCTCTGCGGCGTTCATCAGGGCGAAAACCCGCAATCCGCCTCTCCGCAATTTGGCCGCAATCCGCAATCAATTACCGTTCCGCTAGACCAGTCGAACCGTCCGCAGCCTCTCGCCGCGATCTACGATCAATCTCTGGAGGCGACGGTCGGACAGATGCTCGCGGCGAACGAGCTCAGGGTCGATTTGCTCTACTCGCGGGTTTCGACGCGACTGATCAGCTTCGCCGAATTCGCCGATTTGCGCGACGCCGAGCGGTTCTTCATCAACGTTAACACTCCCGAAGAATATATAGCCGCGCTCCACCGAATTTCTTGACCAGGCGGCTTGAACATTGCGGCCACTTTGTAAACAATAAGGCCCACCCCGTCGCACTCATAAATTGCCCTTTTGGTCCTGATCATGAAATCGACTTCATTTGCGGAAATATGGCCAATTCTGCGCCCAAGCCGGCTCAAACGCATTGTCTTCGCCATCGCGGCCGCGACACTGATCGTTGGGACACTCGCGTTCGCCACATGGATGTACATTCGATCAGAGAGTTTCAACAACTACGTCGCTAGTGAGATCAAATCCAAGCTCCGCAAATTCGGCCTGCGGGCGGAGATCGGGAGCTTCGGCATAAGCTGGGACACGCAAACGGCGCGGCTGCGCGATTTGAAAATATACAACGAGCGGACGGGCCAGCTTGTGGCCACGGTCGAACGCCTTGACACGCTGATAGAGATCAGCGCCCCTCTCGCGCTGGAGACGAGTCGCGAGATCGTCATCAAAAATGTCGAGGTCGGGGGCGGAAATTTCTATTATGAGATCGACCCGCAGGGCATGACGAACCTGGACGGCGTTCGCTACATCCCGCCGGAATCGGATGCGATCACTCTCGACACGACGCGCATGATCGCGGCGTTCGACGGAAGCGCAATCCACTTCAAAGACCTTTCGCGGCGAATCGAGGCGGACCTCCAGGAGATTCAAGCGACCGCCCAACCGCAGCCCGACAATCCGAAGGTCGTTAATCTGCGATTCGACAGCGCGGCGGGCCGCGTAAGTTACGCGGCCCGCGAAAACCGGCTCGGCAAACTCGACCTGGCGGCGCGCGTCTCCAAAGACGGCGTCGAGGTCGTAGGCCTGAACCTCGAATCCGACGTGGCGCAAGTTAAGGCGAAGGGCCGAATCGAAAATTGGGCCGCGCCGCGCTACGGCTTCGATTTCGATTTGCGCGTGAAACTCGACGAAGCGTCGCGCGCCCTGGGAGCGCGGGCATCCATGTCCGCTAACTCCCGAGGCGAGCAGGCAGGGATGCCCGCGCTCCCAGGGATTTTCAAAGGAGGGGCCACGATCAACGGACGCGTCGACGGCGAAGGCGCGAATTACACTTTCAAGGGCGGCGCCAGTTTCGCCGAAGGCTCGTTCGGGAATGTGAAATTGTCGGACGCCAAGTTTCCCTTCTCCATCGCGGGCAGCGGCGACCGGCTCTCCTTCGCAAGCGATCAGATTCGCGCGCAATCGGCGACGGTCAATGAGGTGAAACTCGGCGCGATCGTCATCGACAACCTCAAGGGCGAAATGGTCGGCGGAGAGATAACCGTCAATGCCCCTAAAATCAACGTCGCCGCGATCGAGGCCTCTCAGAGTAAGTTCAATAACCTGTCGCTCAATAACCTGGCCGCGAAGGTCGGCGGCGCGAATTACGAGGTCAAAGCCTCGGCGACGCTCGCTGAAGGGGAGATTCGCGGCGCGCAATTCACCGGCGCGGAGGCCGTGGCCGTGTTCGACAACGCGGCGCTCACGTTGAGCGACGTCAAGGGCG